>TARA_B110001469_G_scaffold16310_1_pt1 | contig 57403 bp, 52 predicted proteins | sample TARA_B110001469 | Tara Oceans TARA_B110001469 (sample SAMEA4397034) | marine metagenome | biome: Polar Biome; feature: [SRF] surface water layer (ENVO:00010504); material: water (ENVO:00002006), including particulate matter (ENVO:01000060) such as... | depth 5 m
AAAAAAAGGCCGAGCGCAAAGCTCGGCCAAGTCCAACAGGGAGTTGAAGGTGGGGTACACCGATGTACCCGCCGCCTTCATTGTGTGGGATAGTGTTCCCACAACGCCCAATCAATAAACAATGTGCCGCACCGGGTGAAAACCCGATATGCGCCTAACGCATACCTAGGTATTTTCGTTATTTCTTCGGTGTTTACGGAATATAATAATTTCCTCTTGCACGAAGTCACGAAAGGCGGAAATGCGCTTGGAGTGCCGTAACTCCTCTGGATAGGCCAAAAACACAGGAACTTCAGCCGACTCAATTTCTGGCAGCACACGTACAAGGTCTGGAAAGTCTTCGATGACGTAGTCCGGAAGAATACCGATTCCCAAGTTGTTGAGGACGCCCTGAAGCACGCCAAAGTAGTTATTCACCGTTAAAGTCGATCTAACATTATGGGTCATCAGTTCTTGAACCAAGGTAACGCTGGCACCAACCTGTGCAGAACCTGTGTTTTGACAGATTAAACGGTGATCTTTGAGATCTTTTGGCACATTGGGGAAGTGATGGTCCTTGAGGTAGTTCTTTGTTGCGTAAGCGCGCATACGAACACTCATCAGGCGCTTTCTAATCAAGTCAGCTTGTGATGGTTCTTTCATGCGAATGGCCACATCGGCTTCGCGCATAGGAAGGTCCAAAACACGTTCCTCAAGCATCAGGTCTACGCGTAAGTCTGGGTATTTTTCGTACAGTTTGGGCAGGCGTGGGGCCAAGAAAAGTGTTCCAAATCCAGTTGTCGTTGTCACCCGAAGGTCACCGAACACTTCTTCTTCGCTGTCGCGAATACGTGCGGCTGCTGCATCAAGGCGTTTGGACATTGCGACGGTTGCGTCAAACAACAACTCGCCTTGTTCTGTCAGAATAAGACCACGGGCATGACGGTGGAACAGCGTCGCGTTCAAGGATTCCTCAAGTGCGCGGACCTGTCGGCTGACAGCTGACTGCGACAAATGTAGTTTGTCGCCTGCATGTGTCAGGCTACCTGCATCTGCAACGGCGTGAAAAATTCTTAGTTTATCCCAATCCATACCGAACACCCCTGAGTGACTGACAATGCATTATATTTGTTTCCATCATTATAGGCGAATCTGCGTGGACTGATACTGCTGGATCAGGATTTTTTTGTTTAAAGGTAAAAATATCTATACAGGTCAGTTTTTGTGACCTAACGTCAAAGAAACTGCACGACTGATCGACGCTGGGGAGGCCCTGATGAGCACGCAAAAAATATCATTGAATGACCGTTATAATCTGGAAAAAAGCCCTATTTTGCTGAACGGCACGCAGGCTTTGGTCCGTATGATGATGATGCAAAAGGTGCGCGATGTTGTCGCTGGTTTAAATACTGCGGGGCTGGTGACGGGATATCGTGGGTCGCCCTTGGGGGCTGTTGATATGCAGATGGAGCGTGCACTTAAGCCGCTTACGGAACATGAAATCACATTTCAAGTGGGCATCAACGAGGATTTAGCTGCAACCGCTCATTGGGGTGCACAGCAGGCTGAACTGCGCGGGGAGGGCAAATATGATGGTGTCTTCGGCCTGTGGTACGGCAAAGGCCCCGGCGTCGATCGTTCTGGTGATGTGATGCGTCACGCCAATATGGCAGGTACGTCGCCTGCGGGTGGCGTGCTGATGGCAATGGGGGATGACCATACGGGTGAGTCCTCAACCGTTTTGCACCAATCTGAATTCGCGATGGTCGATGCCTATATGCCGATTGTTAGCCCTGCTGGGGTGCAAGAGGTGATGGATTACGGGTTGTATGGTTGGGCACTGTCGCGGTTTGCGGGTGTCTGGGTTGGCCTGAAGACGATGAAAGATACGGTAGAGGTGACGTCGGTTGTGGATGGTGATCCGCATCGATTGTCCTTTGTGAACCCAGAATTTGAAATGCCTGAGGGTGGTTTAAATATCCGTCTGGTCGATGATCGCATCGATCAAGAGGCGCGCCTTATCGACTATAAACGCCACGCTGCTGAGGCGTTCAGCCATGCCAATAAGATGGACAAGCGGGTTTGGGGCACTGAAAAGGCCAAGATTGGTTTTGTCGCTGCCGGTAAGAACTGGTTGGACCTGATCCATGCGCTGTCTTTGTTGAACATCGATGAGGCAGAGGCCGAACATTTGGGCATCACTACATATAAGGTTGGTCAAACATGGCCGCTTGATATGCGCGGCTTTAATGCCTGGGCTGATGATCTGGATTTGATCATCGTGATCGAAGAAAAGCGCAAACTGATTGAGGTTCAGATCAAGGAAACCTTGTTTGATGATCTTCGGGGCCGTCGTGTTTATGGTGGGATGAAAGATGGCAAAGTGCTGTTTGGGGCCGCTTGGGCGCTTGATCCGGTTGAAATCGCCGAAAAGCTGGGCCAGATTTTGGTCGAAGAAGGGCGCAATACCGAAGGTGTTATGGCTGGACTTGCCGCAATGGACGAGGCGCGCCGTTCTGACAATGCTGAGGAAATAGCGGCTCGTTTGCCGTATTTCTGTTCTGGGTGTCCTCACAATTCATCGACCAAAGTGCCTGATGGATCGCGTGCTTATGCGGGGATTGGCTGTCACTTTATGGTTCAATGGATGGACCGCGAAACACTTGGTTTCACACATATGGGCGGTGAGGGTGCCAATTGGATCGGCGAAGCGCCGTTTTCGACCCGCGACCACGTATTCCAAAATTTGGGGGACGGGACGTACAACCACTCTGGCGTTATGGCGATACGGGCAGCGTTGGCGAACGGGACAAACATCACCTATAAAATTCTTTATAATGATGCGGTTGCGATGACGGGTGGCCAAAGCCATGACGGTGGCCTGCCTGCGCCGCAAATCGTGGCAGAGTTGAAGGCGATGGGTGTTGCCAATCTGGCTGTGGTTTATGACGACAACGAAGACGTGGATTTTGACGCCTTCCCGAAAGGCATCGAAATTCATGAACGGGCCACTTTGCAAACGGTTCAGGAAAAATTCGCCAAAGTTCAGGGTGTCAGCGCGATTGTATACATCCAAACCTGCGCTGCTGAGAAACGACGACGTCGCAAGCGCGGAACCTTCCCTGATCCGGACAAACGTATGTTTATCAACACGGATGTTTGTGAGGGCTGTGGTGATTGTGGTGTGCAATCCAACTGCGTGTCTTTGGTCCCCAAAGAGACAGAACTGGGCCGCAAACGTGCAATCGACCAATCCAGCTGCAACAAGGATTTCTCTTGTGTGAATGGGTTTTGCCCGTCTTTTGTATCCCTTGAAGGGGCTGTAGTGCGCAAAGAGGCCACGACTGAGCTGACCTTGCCCGACCTGCCGATGCCTGAATTGCCGGTGATTTATGGCACATGGAACGTGGTGATCACGGGCGTTGGCGGCACGGGTGTTGTGACAATTGGTGCTGTCATAGCCCAAGCCGCGCATATCGATGGCAAAGGCGCTGGCATGATGGAAATGGCGGGGCTGGCCCAAAAGGGTGGAGCCGTGCATATCCATTGCCGCCTAGCCAACGATCCTCATGATATTTCGGCCATTCGCGTGGCGACAGGCGAATGTGACGTGTTGATTGGTGGTGATCTGGTTGTGTCGGCGGGCGCAAAGACGCTGGGATTGACCCAAGCGGGGCGCACAGGCGCTGTTGTGAACTCTCATGAAATCATCACGGGCGATTTCACCCGCGATACAGAGTTTAGATTGCCTACAGAGCGGATGACCTTAGCGTTAGAGGCCCGTTTGCGTGACGACGTGTCGTTGTTTGACGCCTCTGATCTTGCCAAAGCCTTGTTGGGGGATTCAATTTTCTCAAACATGATGATCTTTGGGGCCGCTTGGCAGCGTGGTTTTGTGCCCCTGTCACAAGAAGCGATTGTCCAAGCTATTACGCTGAACGGCACTGCGGTGGAGCGCAACCTGCGCGCTTTTGAAATTGGGCGTTGGGCTGTGCTGTTTCCAGAGGATGCCGCGGCCATTTTGGCCCCAAAGGTGATTTTACTGCCAACCAGCATGGCAGAAAAGATAGATTACCGTGCAGCGCAGTTGGTTGGGTACCAGGGCAAACGATTGGCCAAACGGTATCGCAAGTTTCTGGATGGCATTTCTGATGATGCGGTTCGAATGGCTGCGGTTAGCGGATACCATAAGTTATTGTCTTACAAGGATGAATACGAAGTGGCACGCCTGCTTCTTTATACCCGTAGCAAAGCGCGGGCAGAGTTTGATGGCGACTTTAAGATGACCTTTAATCTGGCCCCACCCATCCTGTCCAAGATTGGGCCGAATGGACGACCGGTTAAGCGCGAATTTGGGCCTTGGCTTGAACGCCCGCTGCGCCTGTTGGCAAAGCTGAAGGTTCTGCGCGGCACTCCATTTGATGTGTTTGGCTACACCGCTGAACGCAAGATGGAACAGGCGCTGATCACGCAATATGAGACGGATATGAAAACTGTCCTGAAGGTTTTGAATGATCAAAACCGCGATGCAATTGTCGCCTTGGCAGAACTGCCGCTGCAAATTCGTGGGTTTGGTCCTGTGAAACTTAAGAATGAGGGCGAGGCAGCCAAAAGGCGTGAGGAGTTGTTGATTGCCATCAGGATGGGTGCTGAAACGCTGAACAAAGCGGCAGAATAATCAAGATCGCTATATATTGGTTGCGTTCGTGTCATAAACACTGGGCATAGCTGATTTGAGGAATTAAATGCCCTTGTTGAAAGCAGTGGAGGCAGAGGTCATCAATGTCATTGAACACACGCGAAATCGCCCGCGAGATAAGTTATGCGCATTCCGTAAAAACGCGCAGTGGCCGAACAGTTGTGAGGTTGCTTGAAAACACGACGGGCCGATTGCGCCTGATCAAACGGGCAAAAGGGTATGAAGATGAAGTCGCGCAGGGGCGTGATTTTTGGCAGGTGATGGTCGATCGTTATGGTCTGAGCCTTGATCTCGTTGGTGGTGCGCTGTCCAATATTCCCAGTGAGGCACCCGTTATCCTGATCGCCAATCACCCTTATGGTATCTTGGATGGGTTGATGATGGGTCACATCCTTTCTCAAGCCCGTGGTGATTTTCGTATTTTGGCCAACAGCGTGTTTCGCAAGGCAGAGGATCTGAACCGTATTGTTTTGCCGATTTCCTTTGATGAAACGCGCGAAGGGGTTCAAACCAATATTGCGACACGTAAGACAGCATTGGATTACCTCGGGCAGGGTGGCGCGATTGGCGTGTTTCCCGGTGGCACCGTCAGCACGGCCGAACGTCCCTTTGGTCGCCCAATGGATCCTATGTGGCGCAGCTTTACCGCGCGCATGATTGCCAAATCTAATGCCACAGTGGTCCCTATCTATTTTGACGGCCACACCAGCCGTCTGTTCCAGATCGCCAGCCATTTGCACTCGACATTGCGCCTTGGGCTATTGATTAAAGAGTTTAAGAAACGCGTGGACACACCAGTGCGGGTCGTGATTGGGGAACCGATTGGGCGCGATGTGTTGAACCCGATTGCAAAGGATTCCAAACAGATGATGGATTTCCTGCGCAAAGCCACGTATGAGCTGAACCCAAATCCGATCAAATCATTTGATCTTGGATATGAATTTGAGGACAGGCATCGCGCCTGATGACGCATGGCAGTTGGTATTTTTGATAGTGGTTTAGGTGGGTTAACTGTGCTTGAGGCCGCGCAAAAGCGTCTTCCTGATGTTGACTTTATCTATCTGGCGGATAGCGCGCATGCGCCCTACGGCGTGCGCACAGCGGATGACATCTATGAATTGACCTGTGCGGCCGTGCTGAGGCTGTTTGATGCGGGCTGTGATCTTGTAATTTTGGCCTGCAACACGGCCTCTGCTGCTGCCCTGCGGCGTATGCAAGAGGGGTCGATTCCCGAGGGCAAGCGCGTCTTGGGTGTGTTTGTTCCGTTGATCGAGGCCCTGACAGAGCGTGATTGGGGTGACAATTCACCGCCGTGCGAAGTTGATGTGAAGCATGTTGCGCTGTTTGCGACCCCTGCAACTGTGTCTAGTCGTGCGTTTCAACGTGAATTGGCGTTCCGCGCGATTGGTGTGGATGTTGAGGCGCAGGCCTGCGGCGGTGTTGTGGATGCCATTGAAGACGGTGATTTCGTTCTAGCCGAAGCAATGGTGCGTTTGCATGTTGATGCGTTGATGCGTAAAATGCCCATGCCACAGGCGGCCATCTTGGGCTGTACCCATTACCCTTTGATGTTGGATGCATTCCAAGAAGCGCTTGGCGCTGATGTAAAGATATTCTCGCAGGCCAAATTGGTGGGCGAAAGCTTGGCAGATTATCTGACACGTCACGGCGATAAAATCGGCGTTGGCGAACCGGCTTACCTGACGACGGGCGATCCCAAACAAGTCAGCAACCGCGCTACCCAGTTCTTGCGACGACAGATCACCTTTAATGCAGCGTGATCTTTACCAATATATCGAGAAAAACATGACCTATTCTATCGCAATTTTGGGTGCCAGTGGCTACACGGGCGCCGAACTTATCCGCCTAATTTCTGAACATCCTTCTATGAAAATTAAAGCTTTAGGGGCGTATTCTAAAGCGGGCAAAACCCTTGCTTCCGTCTTTCCACACCTGCGCCATCTGGACCTTCCAGGCATGATTAAGTTTGATGAAATTGATTGGTCCGACATTGATCTGTGTTTTTGTGCATTGCCACATAAAACTAGCCAAGAGGTCATTCGTGACCTGCCAAAATCTCTTAAAATTGTTGATCTTAGCGCTGATTTCCGTCTGCGTGATCCTGAGGCCTACGCGGCGTGGTATGGCAACCCACATGGCGCTGTAGAGATGCAGGGCGAAGCTGTTTACGGCCTAAGCGAATTTTACCGTGAAGATATTAAGACTGCCCGTTTGGTGGCTGGAACTGGCTGTAATGCGGCCACGGGCCAATTCGTGCTGCGTCCTTTGATTGCAGCAGGGGTTATCGATCTGGATGAGATCATTCTGGACCTTAAGTGTGCCGTCTCTGGTGCGGGCCGTGCGCTGAAAGAGAACCTTTTGCATGCTGAATTATCTGAGGGCTATCACGCCTACGCCGTTGGCAGTACGCACCGCCATTTGGGGGAGTTTGATCAAGAATTCAGCGCTTTGGCAGGGCGAGACGTGAAAATCCAATTCACCCCTCATCTTGTCCCTGCAAACCGCGGTATTCTGGCGACGACCTATGTTAAGGGCGATGCGAAAGTGGTCTATGACACGATGGTTGCGGCCTACGCGGATGAACCGTTCATCGAAGTGTTGCCAATGGGCGCAACCCCAAGCACGCGTCACATTCGCGGCTCAAACTTTTGCCACATCGGTGTTGTTGCTGATCGGATCGAAGGACGCGCGATTGTGATCGCTGCACTCGATAATTTGACCAAGGGAAGCAGTGGGCAGGCGTTGCAAAATGCCAATCTGATGCTAGATATTCCTGAGACAACAGGGCTGATGATGGCCCCTTTGTTCCCCTGATCCCTAAGGACATGTAATGAAATCGCTTAAGAAACAACGCCGTATTCAGGTGATTGCGATCATGGCAGTTGCCTTGGCCCTTTCTACTGTTTTGATTGGCTATGCTTTGCGCGATGGCATCAATTTCTTTCGCTCCCCAACGCAAGTGGTCGAAGATCCGCCTAGCTCATCCGAGGTGTTTCGCATCGGTGGGTTGGTCGAGGTTGGCAGCCTTGTGCGTGGTCAGGGTGAGACAATTCAGTTCGTCGTGACGGATGGTGGCGCGTCTGTTCCTGCCATCTATTCGGGTGTTTTGCCTGACCTGTTTGAGGAAAATCAGGGCATGGTGGGTATGGGCCGTTTGATCAACGGTGTCTTTGAAGCCACTGAAATTCTTGCAAAACATGATGAGAATTATATGCCGACTGAGGTTATTGACGCCCTCAAGGCACAGGGCGTCTATGTGGAGCCTGAAGGCAGCTAACGTACGCTGCAGTTACCGGAAATTAACCTGATTTAATCATCCTCGTCTGGTCAGAAATGGCCAGAGGACATGGTGATGCAAACGGTACGACAGATTGCCCAACAGATTGTGGACCGCGAAGGCGGCTATGTGGATGCCCCCGAGGATCCAGGTGGGGCCACCAATTTTGGTGTGACCATTTACACCATGCGTCGCCTTGGTTTGGAACTTGATCATGACGGGAATGTGGACAAACACGATGTGCAGATGCTGAGCCGTGCACAAGCCGTCGATATTTTTATCAAACACTACTTTGAGGGGCCGCTGATCTCGCAATTGCCGCAGCCTCTGCAGGCGACAGTCTTTGATATGTATGTGAACGCTGGCGGCAACGCGGTTCGCATACTTCAACGGTTGTTGATTGATATCGGGTTTGAAGTTGTTGTTGATGGCGCCCTTGGCCTTCAATCTATCGCCGCGTTTAAGGCCACGTTCGAGAATGCGGGGGCTATTTGATTGATGCATATGGCATTGCGCGGCGCATTTATTACCTGCGCCTTGCTGATTGCCGTCCTGCCAGCCGCAAATACGCGCGCACGCTTAAAGGGCAAAAGGGCCGGTGGATACGGCGTGCTGAAGAGTTCATCGCGCCCAAATGCCATCTGTCACAGTCACAGTTTTAAAAGAGGGTCGTGTCATGGACATGATCGAACGAATGTTTCAATTGATGTTTGGTGGTGGCGACAACATGGTCCGCGACATTGTGGAGGTCTTTCGTGAGAACGCCGAGGCCGGGTCACAGCGCGACGCGCAGGTTCAAATGCACACCATGCGTGAATATGGTCGGGAGTTTGCGATCCCCCGCCAAGGTTGGTTTGATAGCTGTATGGATGGGGTGAACCGCTTGCCGCGTCCCGCATTGGCCCTTGGGACACTTGGATTATTCGTGGCGGCAATGATCGACCCATTGTGGTTTTCGCAACGAATGCAAGGTATTGTACTGGTGCTCGAACTGATGTGGTGGTTGTTGGGTGTTATTGTCTCATTCTATTTTGGGGCACGGCATCAGGTTAAAAGCCAGAAGTTTCAGCGTGAAATTGTTGGTACCATGGCGCACGTCCCGGAAGTGATGCACAATATCAAAGCACTGAAGGATTTAAGGGCAGAAAGCGTTGGCGTTGCTGATAGTGGCCCAGACGTCCGCCTGTCTGTGTCCTCAATTGCACCAGATGCCAACGTGGCACTTGAGACATGGCGCAAACGCAACCAGTGACCCGCGACAATGTGAACCGAAGTTATGTGCGAAAATCATTGGCGCAGTTTGGGGCAGGGCCTATAGTTGACTTAACTTTTCAAAATGGACGCCATTGATGATCACTGAACTTGGACACTTTGCCCTGATTTTAGCCTTTATGGTCGCGATCGTTCAGACCTTTGTTCCGTTGGTCGGTGCCCACAAGGGGTGGCGGTCATGGATGGCGGTCGCCGAACCTGCCGCGTCGGCTCAATTCATGCTAACGGCCTTTGCATTCGGGGCCTTGATGTGGGCGTTTATGTCTTCTGATTTCAGCCTGTTGCTGGTTGTTCAGAACAGCCACTCTGCCAAACCAATGCTGTATAAAATCAGTGGCACATGGGGAAACCATGAGGGGTCAATGTTGCTTTGGGTCCTGATTGTATCCCTGTTTGGCGCCGTGGCTGCATGGTTTGGAACCAATCTGCCACCCAGCTTGCGGGCCCGTGTTTTATCGGTTCAGGGCGCGATTGGCGTAGCGTTTTTTGCGTTTATTCTGTTCACCTCAAACCCGTTTACGCGTCTTGCCGTTCCGCCCTTTGATGGGCAGGATTTGAACCCGTTGTTGCAGGACCCTGGTTTGGCGTTTCACCCACCATTTTTGTACTTGGGCTATGTGGGTCTAAGCATGGCATTCAGCTTTGCCGTTGCTGCATTGATTGAGGGGCGTGTGGATGCTGCGTGGGGTCGTTGGGTCCGTCCGTGGACACTGGCGGCGTGGATTTTCCTGACCATCGGCATCGCACTTGGGTCATGGTGGGCCTATTATGAACTCGGCTGGGGTGGTTTTTGGTTCTGGGATCCGGTTGAAAACGCTTCCTTTATGCCGTGGTTGCTGTCTGCTGCTTTGCTGCACTCTGCTATCGTGGTTGAAAAGCGTGAGAGCCTGAAATCATGGACGATTTTGCTGGCCATCTTAGCCTTTGGCTTTTCACTGATTGGCACGTTTATCGTGCGTTCGGGTTTGCTGACTTCTGTACACGCCTTTGCCAATGACCCTGAGCGGGGTGTGTTTGTCCTAATGATTCTTGGCTTTTTCACAGGTGGTGCATTGATTCTGTTCGCGTTGCGCGCAGGTACGATGGAAGCAAAAGGCGTCTTTGGATTGGTGAGCCGAGAAAGCGCCTTGCTGACCAACAACATCCTTCTTGCTGTAAGCTGTTTCGTAGTTTTTGTCGGTACGATGTGGCCTTTGGTGGCAGAGATGTTCTTTGACCGCAAATTGTCGGTGGGACCGCCGTTCTTCAACATGGCCTTTACGCCGTTTATGTTGGTTCTGGGATTGGTTTTGCCAGTGGGCGCTATGATGCCTTGGAAGCGCGCAGAGATTAAGCGCGCTTTTTATCCGCTGCGCTATGCGTTTGTTCTGGCGCTTGCAATTGCGGGGTTGGTTTGGGTTATGCAGACAGGTCGTTCAATCTTGGGACCGATTGGCGTGTTCTTAGCTGCGTGGGTTGTCATGGGCGCTGTCATTGATTTGGCGTCGCGTACCGGACGCGGGGGCGGCCGTTGGGGTCGTTTACTGCGTTTACCACGTGCAGATTGGGGCAAGATGCTGTCGCATTCAGGTCTTGGGATTACCATGCTGGGCGTCGCAGGCATTACGTCATGGCAGTACGAGGATATTCGCGTGGCCCAGATCGGCCAGCCTTATGATGTAGGGGCCTATACGATCACGTTGAACGGGGTCGCGGATTCTGAGGGACCGAACTATTTGGCGACGATCGCCGATATCACATTGTCCAAAGATGGGCGTTTTTTGTCTGAAATGCGTCCAGAAAAGCGGATTTATCCTGTGGCCCAGATGCCGACGACAGAGGCAGCCATTGACTATAATTTGGCCCGTGACGTCTACGTTGTTATTGGGGATGAGCAGGTTGCGGGCGGTTGGACTGTGCGGACCTATGTGAAACCATTGACCAACTGGATTTGGATTGGATGTGCGTTTATGGCCCTTGGTGGGTGCTTTAGCTTATCAGATCGGCGTTTCCGCGTGGCCGCAGGGGCGCGTAAAATAAACGTCAAAGCGGTGCCAGCAGAATGAAACGCTTTGTTTTGGTTTTGATGTTGATAGCCTCGCCATTGTGGGCGGTTGAGCCAGACGAGATTTTGGCTAATCCCGCCTTGGAAGCCCGTGCGCGTGACCTGTCCAAGGGGCTGCGCTGTCTGGTTTGTCAGAATGAAAGCATTGATGAAAGCAATGCGTCATTGGCGCGTGATTTGCGTATTCTGTTGCGCGAACGGTTGGTCGCTGGGGACAGTGACGCAGCGGCAGTGGATTTCATCGTTGATCGCTATGGTGAATATGTCCTGCTGCAACCGCGTGCCAATGGGTCCACGTTGCTTTTGTGGGCGTCTGGTCCATTGATGCTGCTGCTTGCTGGTGGAATGGGGATCATTTATCTGCGTGGACGTGCCATGGGATCTGCCACGGATGATACTGGACTGAGCGATGCGGAAAAAACGCGCTTGGCCCATATATTAGATAATGACTTCAAAGATTGACGTGCGGTTTTGCTTTTCCAGCGAAACGTGTTTGATATGCTTCGGCTAAGCCAGTCAAAAGGACAAGATGCTATGGATTACCAGACGATCAAATTTGAACTGAACGACAACATTGCTGTCATTACCTTGGATCGTCCTGATGTGATGAACGCGATGTCGACCCAGATGCGCGCAGAAATTCAACATGCGGTCAAAGAGGGTGGGCGCACGGCACGCTGTGTTGTCTTAACTGGTGCAGGGCGTGCGTTTTGTTCGGGCCAGGACCTGGGCGATAATTCAGGCAACAGCTTTGATTTAGAGCAAACCCTGCGTGACGAATACGAACCGATGCTGAAGGTGATCTATGATTGTCCTGTACCAACAATTGCGGCCGTGAACGGTGCAGCAGCGGGCGCGGGCGCGAACCTCGCATTGGCGTTTGATGTGGTGATCGCAACAGAGAGTGCATACTTCCTGCAGGCGTTTGCACGTATCGGCCTATTGCCCGACGCTGGTGGTACTTACACGATGCCGCGTTCAATGGGGACAGCCAAAGCAATGGGTGCCGCGCTATTTGCGGATAAGATCACAGCCCGCCAAGCGGACGATTGGGGCATGATCTGGGAAGCCGTTTCAGATGATACATTTATGGATCATTGGAAATCACGCGCTGCATATTTGGCAAACGGGCCAACTGCTGCGTTTGGATCCGTAAAACGTGCAATCCGTGGATCGTGGGACAACACGCTAGAAGACCAGCTTTCGCTTGAAGCATCAGAACAAGGTGAATGCGGTCGTACGCGTGATTTTAAAGAAGGTGTTTTGGCGTTTGTTGAAAAACGTGCTGCACAATTTGAAGGGCGCTAAGTGTTTTGAGGACCATGGCGGGCGACCAATACAACGTCGCCCGCAGATGGTACCTTTGTTGAATGGCATGACATAACAGCCAGCGGTGCGCCGTCTGCTTTTAGCGTGACCAAGGATTGAGTGTCATTGATGTCCATTGTCACAACAGGTGGCGCGTTGCGGGCATTGTAAATCACAACTATCCGCTCTTGTTCGGTCTCTGGATCCTCAAAAAAGCACATTCAGTTCCGGTTGTAGACGCGTGCAAAAGGGCACCCCATTGTTCGTTTGGGAGCATTCCAGATGTGTCGTTCGATTTGGCCACCTTGGATGTTTACCTTGTCCGGCATTTGGTCTGAATATTAATGCGAGGCCCTTAAAGTGTCTGCTACCACTTCAGACATGGAGGTTACTTGGGCTGCAGTCAATATTTTAGCCGCCTCCAATCACGCACGCGAGCGCGGAATTGCTGATAAAAATCACAGCGTCTTTACCATCTTCCTCTGCAGTCATTATTGTTTCTGATTGGTCTACAGCTACGAGTGCAAGGAGGTCTTCAATAGGGTAAAAATTATGAATCACCTTGGGTGGGAGGGTAGTAGATTCGTTTGATTCCGTTCCATGGCTTGAGACGTTCGGTAGCGCGCTGGGGATGGCAAATTCCGTAGTATAACCGCCAAATACAAGTTCATATAATCCATACAAGGTTAGCAACGCAGACAGCGATACAGTCACTGTAAAAAACACACCAAACCCTAACACCAAGTTATCAAGCAGATATTATGCGTGTGTTTTGAAGGGCGTCAATGGTGTGATGGTTACTTAATAGCGCGCCAAGTTAGGCAAACGGCATTAGGAGTATGTTGTCTGCATCCAGAATAGCGCAGTCGACATTTTGATAACAAGCGTGGCGTGGCCATCGACCATCATCTGGGCGTCGTCGTATGGACCATTTCCAAACGTAATGACGGGCGTTGGCACAGATGGGTCATATTGATACACAAGGACGTCTTCAGCCGGATCAAAGTCCACAACCTTGGCCGCTGCTAAGCCTTCCATCCAGACGCCAGTTATAAGGGTGTCTGTAACTTCACCAGTACTGACAATTTCATTGGCACCGGCGTAGATAGTATCTTCGCCGTAGCCGTCAAATATAGTGTCTGCATCACCTTCTTCGGAGACTGTGGTGACAGACAGTTGAAGGATGTCTCCGGATGGTCTTGCTTCAATCCATTGGTATTCATCCAATAGATAGGCACCCATCAAGATGTCGTGCCCCGCATCGCCATGTATATAGTCGTTTCTGCTGCCGCCGATGAAGATGTCGTCATCGTTGCCGCCGCGCAGGAAGTCACCACCAGCCTGACCAATGACTAAGTCGTCGTCTGAACCGAAGAGTGAGTCATTGCCAAGACCACCTAAAAGAACGTCATTCTTGTTGCGACCAAACGCTTTATCATTTCCATCGCCAAGTTCGAAAATATTGGCTTCATCTGTGCCTGTTTTGATCATCGAATTTGTTGGATCAGCCGTAACTTCATGGGGCGTTAAGAACACTTGATCAGGCGTCAGCTGGGTATAATCAACACCTTCAACGGTAAGGACAGCAGATCCATCGATCATCAGCTGCGCTTCGTCACTTGGACCGTTGATAAACTCAACTGTGGGCACCTCGTTTTCGCCGTCGTATAGATAGACCAAAACATCTTCGTTTCGTTCAAAATCAGTGACGTGAGCGGTTTCGCCGTCTTCCATCCAATAGCCGGTTGTCACAACATCGTTGCCTAGGCCAGTGTGAACAACGTCGTTTGAGCCAGCGACGATCGTGTCAAAGCCAACACCACCATGCAGTGTATCTGCTTCGCTGACCTCGTACATTGACGTCAACAAGAATGCAGGAAGTTCACCAGATCGGGTAGATTCCGCGACTTCCATTTCATTTAGAATGTCTGCGTCAAACAAGATATCATCGCCAGCGTCGCCGTGTAGGGTATCAGAACCCTATCCAACAACGAGTAAATCCTCACCCGCGCCACCGCGTAGGAAATCATTACTTTCTTAGCCAAACACGATATCGGCGTCATCACCTGCAAAAACAGCATCGTTACCTGCGCCGCTTGTAATCAGGTCTTCACCTGCGCGCCCAAATATCCGGTCGTGGCCGTTGTGGGTTTCAATAACTTTTGGACCAGCGGTGCCCGTCTGTTGCATATTATCCAAAGTTGTTTGGATGTCTGCGTCTTCATCAGTTTCGTCGCTGTTGCCCTTTAACATGTCAAAGGGGAAGGGCCCGAAAGGATACCAAGACCAAGCAAGGATAGTATGGCTAGTTCGATCATAGTTTTATCCTTCCTCTTACTCGTAACGGATTCATGCCAGTCTCTGTTAATGGTGCCATGATCGGGGTCAACCAACGTAGTTTTGAAGAAGGTCGGCTCTTTAGTTTTTGTATTTACAATAAAAAATGGCTCCATCCTTGTGGATGAAGCCATAAAAGCACTCTTTAAATAGAGTGGGTGAGCTAGCGATTTTCGATGTCGACATAATCTCGAACGGTTTCGCCAAGATAAAGCTGACGAGGGCGGCCAATCTTGTTTTGTGGGTCTGCAATCATCTCTTTCCACTGTGAAATCCAACCAACTGTACGAGACAGAGCAAAGATCGGAGTGAACATAGACGTTGGGAAACCCATCGCCTCGAGGATGATCCCTGAGTAAAAATCGACGTTCGGGAACAATTTCTTTTCTGTAAAGTATGGATCGGCAAGTGCTGCTTTTTCCAATTCTTTGGCAACTTGAAGGATCGGGTTGTTTTCAACGCCGAGCAATTCCAGAACCTCATCCGCAGATTCTTTCATTACAGTCGCGCGTGGGTCGTGGTTTTTGTAAACGCGGTGACCAAAGCCCATCAGACGGAACGGATCGTTCTTGTCTTTTGCACGAGCGATGAATTCTGGAATGCGATCTGGTGTACCGATTTCGTTCAACATTTCTAGGCATGCTTGGTTTGCGCCGCCGTGGGCAGGGCCCCAAAGACATGCGATACCTGCAGCGATACACGCAAACGGGTTTGCGCCAGAAGAAGACGCCAAACGTACTGTAGATGTAGACGCGTTTTGTTCGTGGTCTGCGTGAAGCGTAAAGATACGGTCCATTGCGCGGGCCAAGATTGGATTAACTTCGTAATCTTCAGCAGGCACTGCAAAGCACATGCGCAAAAAGTTAGAGGCGTAATCCAAATCGTTGCGTGGATATACGAATGGCTGACCAATCGTGTATTTGTATGCCATCGCAGCAATAGTTGGCATTTTGGCGATCATACGAATAGACGCAACTTCGCGCTGCCATGGATCAGTGATGTCCGTAGAATCGTGGTAGAACGCTGACATCGCACCAACAACACCGGTCATGATGGCCATCGGGTGGGCATCGCGGCGGAAGCCACGGAACAAATACATCATTTGTTCGTGTAGCATTGTATGGTTTGTCACGCGTGTTTCGAAATCTTCCAATTCTTTCGGGGACGGCAAGTTGCCGTACAACAGCAAATAGCAAACTTCGAGGTAATGCGATTTTCCAGCCAACTGATCAATTGGATAGCCACGGTGTAATAGCTCACCCTCGTCACCATCAATAAACGTAATCGTGCTGTCGCAAGACGCAGTAGAGGTGAAGCCTGGATCATAAGTGAAAACGCCTGCCTGAGCGTAAAGCTTGCGGATATCTAGTACATCTGGACCAGCTGTCGGTGAGTAGATCGGCAGGTCGTACTCCTTACCATCAATGCTCAGCGTTGCGGATTTTTTTGTATCAGCCATGTGATCCCCTTCATTATGTCTACGACAGGATTCTCCCGTCGATTTGTCAGGTTCGCCCGTTTTTGGCGGGAGCCCGTCATGCGTATCGTTATCGTTACGACCCTTACAAAGCGGTTAACCTTGAAACAGTCGTTTATGTAGCCGCTGTATCAACAGCGGCTTGCGTCAAGCGGGCCAAGGATTCTTCCTGTCCCAAGACTAACATCATGTCAAAAACCGAGGGCGTTACAGCGCGTCCTGCAAGGGCTGCCCGTAAAGGCCCAGCCAGCTTACCAAACTTAGTGCCCTTCACCTCGCAAAAGGCATTTAGGGCAGCCTCAAGGCTATCTCGGTCCCAACTAACAGCACTTAAAAGCGGCGTCAATTCACTCAGTATACCATGGGATACTGAGCTTAAGTTTTTTGCAGCTTTTTCGTCTGGCACGATTGGACGCTTTGATAGGACAAAAATCGCCTTTTCGAGCAAATCAGGAAAGGTTTTTGCGCGTTCTTTAAGGCAAAACATACCATTTAGCAGTCCATTCGACTGAGCGTCTGACAAAGCGGGTTGGCCTGATGCGTCCAAAAAGGCGATAAATTCTTTTACCAACGCAGCGTCATCTGTTTTTGCGATATGCTGTCCACAGAGGCTTTCAAGCTTTTTGAAATCGAACCGGGCAGGGCTTTTACCGATTCCTTTGAAGTCAAACCACTCCTGGGCCTGAGCATCAGTAAAGAACTCATCATCCCCGTGGCTCCACCCCAGACGCGTCAGGTAGTTGCGCATACCAGCAGCAGGATAGCCCATGACCTGATATTCTTCAGCACCGGTTGCGCCGTGGCGTTTTGATAGTTTTTTGCCGTCGCCGCCAAAAATAAGCGGGATGTGGGCCCAAACAGGCACGTCCCAACCCATCGCGTTGTATATAGTCATTTGGCGCGCTGCATTGTTGAGGTGGTCATCACCGCGAATAACGTGGGTTACACCCATGTCGTGATCGTCGACAACAACAGCCAGCATATATACCGGCGTGCCATCTGAGCGTAGCAACACCATGTCATCCAACTGATCGTTGCGGATGGTTACGTTGCCTTGGACTTTATCCTCAATGATTGTGGTGCCGTCTTGGGGCGCTTTAATACGTACAACGAAGGGTGCATCTGGTTCGCCTTCTGCCGGTGCGTCGCGCCATGGGCTGTGAAAGAGGGTACTTTTTCCTTCAGCTTTGGCCGCATCGCGGAAAGCCTGAATTTCATCTTGGGTGGAATAACATTTGTATGCTTTGCCTGCGGCCAATAATTCATGTGCGACGGCTGCATGGCGGTCTGCACCGTCAAACTGGCTGATGACATCGCCATCATGATCCAAGCCAAGCCATGCCATACCTTGCAAGATTGCTTGTGTTGCTTCGGGTGTGGAGCGTGCACGATCAGTATCTTCGATCCGCAAAAGGAACTTACCACCGCGCCCACGCGCATACAGCCAGTTGAAAAGAGCCGTTCGCGCTCCACCGATGTGCAGATACCCTGTTGGAGAGGGGGCAAAGCGGGTGACGACAGGTTTGGATGTGTCAACGGACATGGGGAATTTACCTTTCAGTAACCACGAGGGTCATAGAGTTTTGTCACTATCTATCTAGTGAGCAAAGCGGGGGCAAGCATGAGCGGTATCGTCCTTATGGTAACGGTTTTGCTTGCGCAACGTGGGCATATGTTTGGTCGGGTACCGGTCTGCTTAGCCGTGGGGATTGGCAATTACTTCTCCCCAGATTTGAACCGGTTACGCCACTGTACCTGGGTGCAGGCATTTGTGGGGGGAATGGGCCTGTTGTTCGCCAAACGATTTGGCGAAGTTTTATCCCCAATCGTTATCGGAATTTGTTTGGTCGGCATCGGATTTTCAATAGCGGCGTTGCGCACCCATTCTTTAGAGGCACCCGTTTTAGGTTGGCGATATTACAGGGCTATTGAGGGACGTGTGGTTGGCATGGATCGCAGCGCATCAGATGCGGTGCGCATAATCCATGATCAAGTATGCCTTGATCGTATGTCGCCATCACGCACACCGCAAAAGGTGCGCATTTCGCTACATGTGAAAGCAGCGCAAGGGATCGAACCGTTGCCAGGAATGCGCGTTAAGACCACTGGGCATCTTTCACCATCAAGCGGTCCAGCTGAACCTGGTGGTTTTGATTTTCAGCGCCATGTGTGGTTTGGTCAGTTGGGTGTCGTTGGGTATACACGCATTCCACTGATTGGCTTGGCGGTTGCGACTGAAAACTGGAACCTATGGGTGTTTCAAACCCGCATGACAATTTCTGCGCGCGTACGGGAGGTTATAGCTGGTGACGTCGGTGGTTTCGCGGCAGCTGTTACAACAGGTGATCGCAGTGGAATGGGCCAAGAGGCTTTAGGTGATTTAAGGGCCAGCCATACGGCCCACCTTTTGGCAATTTCAGGTTTGCACATGGGCTTGCTCAGCAGTGTTGTTTTGCATCTCTTCGTTCGGTTTTGATCTTACTGCCATATTTGGGCCCTAGAATTGCGGCACGCAAAATTGCTGCTGGTGGTGCTTTGTTCATTGCGGCCGCTTATTTGGCTTTGTCTGGCGGGAACATGGCCACCGAACGGGCGTTCATTATGGTGGCTGTCGCTTTGATAGCAGTCATGCTGAACCGGCGCGCTATCAGCCTGCGCGCCGGTGGCAATCGCTGCGACTGTCGTGCTGGTGTTGCGCCCTCAGGCGTTGCACGGCCCTGGATTTCAAATGTCCTTTGCTGACACGACAGGATTGGTCGCAGTGTTCGGGTGGATGCGGGGCCTTCACCACGTGTCCTGCCGATGCTTTTAATTGGCGCGCTTTGGCTGATCCTTTGGCAAGGCCGGTTGCGCTATATTGGCCTAATTATGATGGCCGTTAGTTTCATGATTTGGGCGCGCCATGACCGACCGCTGGTGTTGATTGCTGATAACAGATCATTGTTGGGTGTTATGACGGATCAAGGGCGCGCTCTTAGCAAGGAAAAGGGGGCAGGGTTTGTTGCGCGTAATTGGTTGGAAAATGATGATGACCCATCTTCGCAATCGGCTGCCGCCTCTTTGTAGGGAACAGGTTTGAAACGAACGAAAGGCGCCCAAGGGGGGGGCGTATGAATTTGTGTAATTGATCGGAAAAAAGGCGGTGTCTGAGTTCGACCGATGTCAATCGGATCAAATCGTCGTCGCAAGTGTTAAGACCCAACGCGACTTCGGCAACTGTACGGTTCACGATCCAAAGACGTTGCGCAATAGTGGGTCAATTGGCTTGTACCTGCAGGGAGATGAAGCTGTATTCTCATCACGGCCAGAGACATCAGTGGAGACCGCATTTGGCCCGCGTGGCCCAGCAACCAACCACCAAAAAAGGCGGATCCAAAGACTAGCCCAATTCTGGAGTAATCTTATTGTTCAGTAGGTGCGAATCAAACCAACCAAGCGACCCTGAACCTTAACCCTGTCGTCGGTGAATACGCGTGGTGGATAGGCTGGATTGGCGGCTTCCAACGAGATCGAATTACCACGCTTGATGTAGCGTTTCAGTGTTGCTTCATGATCTTCGACCAAGGCAACAACGATGTCGCCGTTATCAGCAATAGATGTTTCGCGAATAACCACAACATCACCGCTGTTGATGCCAGCATCAATCATCGAGTCACCCTTGACCTCAAGGGCGTAATGGTTGCCAGCGCCAGATAACATTTGGCCCGGAACAGCGACGGAGTGGGATAATTGATTGATCGCCTCGATTGGCACACCTGCAGCGATTTGACCCATCACTGGCAAATTAATTGCGTGGACTGCCTCAACCGGCAGCGCAGCATTAGGGGGCGTACTATCTGGACGATCGCCATCAATAATACGTGGCCTAAATCCGCCTGCTTGAGAGGTCATGCTGTCAGGGAGTTTAACAATTTCGATTGCACGAGCGCGGTGTGCAAGACGGCGAATAAACCCGCGTTCCTCAAGTGCTGTGATCAGACGATGGATGCCTGATTTAGACCGAAGGTCCAACGCTTCTTTCATTTCATCGAAGCTGGGCGGCACACCATCGCGTTGAACACGGTTGTGAATAAATGACAGCAAATCCAGTTGTTTTTTGGTCAGCATGTGTAGCCCTCAGCCCAGTTGGTTTGGGTTTGTTCTACTCATGTTCCTGTTTTGTGTCAACTGTTCCTTATATGTCCATTACGTTGACACACTCGCCAATGTCGCGAGTGGGATCATTGGGGGGACGTACAATCAAGACATTGGATTGGGACAGAACGCTTAAAAGTGAGCTGTCTTGTTGATCTGCACTGTGCACACCATTCGCGTCGGCAAACCCACGCATATAGTGTTCGCGTGGACCATTCGCGCCGATTGGGGCAGATAGGGCCACACTGCGCTGCGGACTCGCGCTTCGACCAAGGCCCAGCATGGCGCGGATCATGGGCGCGATAAAGATTGTGCCACAGACCATCGCAGACACCGGATTTCCAGGCAGGCCGACCATGGCCATATCGCCAAGCTTTCCCGCCATCAGCGGTTTGCCCGGACGCATGGCCACTTTGTAAAAGGACTGTTTCATCCCCAACTCTGCGGCAACGGGTGCCACCAGATCGTGATCGCCCACAGATGCACCACCGATTGTGATCACCAGATCTGCACCTTTGGCCAAGTCAAACGCTGTGCGCAGGGATGCCTCGTTGTCGCGGGCAATGGGCAAAATACGAGGATGCGCGCCTAAGTTTTCCAGCATCGCAGCAAGGCCAAATGTATTGGAGGCGATGATTTGATCGGGTTCAGGTGTTTGCCCGGGCATGACCAATTCATCCCCAGTTGATATCAACGCAACGATGGGACGGCGATAGACAGGAACCTGCGCGATGTTCATGGATGCGAGTAGAGCAATGTCGGCAGGTTGTAATTTGTGAGGGGCGGTCATTGGATTCCCCTCTAGAAAATCCACACCTGCTGGGCGGATGTTGTCCTTTTGGCCGATGTCACGACACAAAGTGATCAGATTGCCGCGCACTTTCACATCTTCTTGGATAACGACAAAATCAGCGCCCTTGGGGACTGGCGCACCTGTAAAAATACGCACGGCTTGCCCTGCGCCCACGGTTCCATCCCATCCATGACCAGCAGCAGATTCGCCGATCACTTTGAACATGCAGTCATCTTCGACCTCAGCGCCCTTGACGGCGTAACCGTCCATGGATGACGCGGCAAAGGGGGGCTGTGTGCGTGTCGCATACTGAGTTTGCGCAAGAACGCGATTGTTTGCGTCGCGCAACGCAACATGTTCAATGTGAAGCGGTGAGACCAGATTGAATAGTTCATCTAAGGCTTGGGATACCGGGATCATGGTGCCTCGTAGCGTCCAGATTTACCGCCGTCTTTCAGGATAACGTGCAGGCCACCGATTTCCATGCCTTTGTCGACGGCTTTGGACATGTCGTAGACTGTAAGGGCGGTGGTTGAGGCGGCTGTGAGCGCCTCCATTTCGACGCCGGTTTGGCCCGTGGTTTTCACCGTTGCCATGATCCGGATGCCGGGGAGTGTCGCATCGGGTTCTAACTCAACCGCGACTTTGGTGATGGGTAATGGGTGACACAGAGGTATCAGGTCTGCTGTGCGTTTGGCGGCCATGATGCCGGCAAGCCGTGCAACCCCCAAGACATCACCCTTATTGGCTCGACCTTCAATAATGATATCAAGGGTTTCCGGCTGCATCTTAATCCAAGCAGCAGCCTGTGCGATACGGTCTGTTACGGCTTTGTCCGAGACATCAACCATATGCGCGTCGCCTTTGCCGTCAAAGTGGGTCAGCGCCATTATAGGCCTCCGCCAGAGATGGTTGGGTTTGCGAGAAGTGTGCGCGTCGCTATCTCCACGTCGTCTTGACGCATCAGGCTTTCACCAATCAAGAATGTGCGCGCGCCGTACATTGCCATATCGGACAAGTCGGCTGGAGTGTTAAGACCGCTTTCACAAATAATTATGCGGTCCTCTGGAACCTGTTTGGACAGGATACGTGTGGTGTCCAGGGTGGTTTCAAAGGTGTTGAGGTTGCGGTTGTTGATGCCCATCAAAGGGCTTTTCAGCAGGTTAGCACGCTCAAGTTCTTTGGCATTGTGCACTTCGATCAAGGCATCCATGCCCCATGTGAATGCTGCGTGCTCTAGTTCATTGGCTTGCGCATCAGAAACAGAGGCCATGATGATGAGAATACAATCGGCGTCAAGGGCGCGGGCCTCAGCAACCTGATAGGTGTCGTACATGAAATCCTTGCGCAATGCGGGCAGGGCACAGGCAGCACGGGCTTCAACCAAGAAATCCTTGGAACCTTGAAAACTAGGGGTGTCGGTCAGCACTGACAAACAAGCGGCACCGCCTGCTTCATAAGCTACGGCGTGGGCCGCTGGATCGAAATCTCCACGGATCAACCCTTTGGATGGGCTGGCCTTTTTTATTTCAGCGATCAAGCCGTAACCAGTTCGTGCAGCGTCACGCAATGCGCCTGCAAATGGGCGCACTGGTCCTGCTGCCTTGGCTTCGGCTTCAACCGCTTCAATTGGTTTGGCCGCTTTGTCTGCTGCGACTTCCTCCAGTTTGTAGGCTTTGATTTTTTCGAGGATAGTAACGGTCATGATGCCTCCTGAGTGATACGAGCCACGGCAGTAATTTTATCGCGTGCTGCACCACTGTCGATGCTGGTTCGGGCCATTTCAACGCCCTGTTTAAGATCGGTCGCAACATCTGCAACAACAAGCGCTGCGGCTGAATTTAGCAATACGGCGTCGCGGTAGGCGCTTTGTACGCCATCAAGCAATACATTGAAGTCATGTGCGTTTTCTTCCGGCGTGCCGCCAATGATATCCTCAAATGGATGTATCGGCAGGCCTGCTTCTTCTGGGTGAGTTTCGAAATCGATGACCTGTCCATTTTCCAGAGCAGACACCCAGCTGACGCCAGTGATGGTTAATTCGTCAGTGCCGTCAGACCCGTGAACCAGCCACGCCTTTTCTGATCCCAATTGTCCAAGTGTTTCGGCCATCGGGCGGATTAAATCACGTGAAAATGCGCCAGTGAGTTGGCGCTTTACGCCAGCGGGATTGGTCAAAGGGCCAAGGATGTTAAAGATTGTCCGCGTGCCCAGTTCTGCACGCGTTGGCATAACATGTGCGATGGCAGGATGGTGCATCGGGGCCATCATGAAGCCAATACCGGCTTCTTTTAGTGCTTTTTCAACAACTTTAGGTCCGACCATAACGTTCAGACCCATTTGGATCAGTGCATCTGAGGCACCTGATTTTGATGACAGATTGCGATTGCCGTGCTTTGCAACAGTCACCCCAGCACCCGCGACTACAAAAGCTGTTGCGGTTGAGATGTTCAGAGTGTTTTTTCCGTCGCCACCTGTTCCGACAATATCCATTGCACCTGCTGGTGCTGACACCGCGTGACATTTGGCGCGCATAACTGCTGCAGCCGCTGCGTATTCATCAACTGTTTCGCCGCGTGTGCGCAGCGCCATTAGGAAGCCGCCGATTTGGCTTGGCGTTGCTTCACCTTCAAACAAGATACCAAATGCTGTTTGGGCTTGTTCACGGGTTAGGGGGCCATTGGCTGCCGCGTCGATCAGGGGTTTGAGTGCGTCACTCATGCTGGCACCACCATCTCATTTACAAAGTTCTGCAGTAGCGCATGACCGTGTTCAGAACGAATTGACTCTGGATGGAACTGCACGCCGTGGATTGGTAGGTCGCGGTGCTGTAGCCCCATGATTGTGCCATCGTCCAACTCTGCTGTGACTTCCAGAACATCAGGTAATGTCTCACGCTCAACAATCAAAGAATGGTAACGCGTTGCCTCATAAGGTGTTGGTAAACCTTTGAAAAGGCCTTCGCCCGTGTGATGCATCTTGCCCATCTTGCCGTGAACAATCTCGTGGCAGCGCACAACATTACCACCAAATGCTTGGCCGATGGATTGGTGGCCCAAGCAAACGCCCAACAGCGGTGTACGCGTCTCTGCTGCGGCTTGTGTCAGGGCAAGGCAAATGCCGGCTTGATCCGGGTCACAAGGACCAGGGGATAACAAGATCCCAGCAGGTTTCATTGCCATTGCTTCTTGCACATCGATGGCATCATTGCGCCGGATTTCAATTTCCGTGCCCAAGGTGCCCAGATAGTGGACAAGATTATATGTGAAGCTATCGTAGTTATCAATCAGGAGCAGCATCTTGCAAACTTTATGTTATTGAGTGTTTCAGTGCTGGCAGGTTGCCCCGTTGGCACTGTATAGTAGAAATATACATGTTCGCGCTTGGTAGCCAGCGTCAATTAAGACTGAAAGCCAAGGTCGGGACTATTTGAGACAGAAAAGACAGGCGGAGTAAGCGCAATGGCACGAGGTTTCTTAAGCGGAGCGATGATGGGCACAGTTGTGTCTGTGGGTGTAGCAGGCGTTGCGTCGATAATGTCCAACGGCCCAGCTGCGCCGAACGTATCAGATGCAGCCCCAACTGGGGTTTCTGCAAATTTGAACGAAAACGAAGTGGGTGTCGATGCCAGAACAGGCGATGCTGATTTGGTGCAGGATGGTACGAACACTACAAGCCAACCCGCGCCCGATGATGTGAGCGCTGTTACCGAAGCTGGGTCTGATTTATCTCAAAAACCGGTTACTGGTGGCACTGATGGCCTCGAAACCCCGGTTGCGAGTGCGGTCGATGGCGCCGTTATGGTTGATGGTGACGCGCCTGTATTACCAAGCCCGCAAGTGGTCGCACCTGATGAACCTGTAAATGAAGCAGAACTGTCGATTTTGACAGATCCTTCCCAACCTTTGGCACCGCAGGTTTCTAAAGAGGAAACTGCGTTTGAAGAAGCCCCTCAAGATGTAATTCCTGAGGAAGCCGTTGTTGGGGTCGCGCTGGAAACCGCAGCTGTACCGCAACCTGTTGAGGTCGCTCCAGTCGAACCGCAGCAGCCTGATGCCCCAAACGTTGAGGAAGAATCAACATTTCCACCAGTTGACACTGTCGAAAAAGAATTGCGCCCTAAGATTGGTCGCCCTGCAGGATCACTGGTTGATCGCGACGATGCTCCGGCTGAGCAACCTTCAGATCAGGTCGAGGTTGTTAACCTGCCCCCAATCGATGCATTCGCGGTGCCATTTGAAAATGCAGACGCTAAGCCACTTATGTCGATTATTTTGATTGATGCTGGGGCTGATTTGGAAGGAGCCGCGATTGGCCTACCTGCTTTGCGCAGTTTTCCAGCGCCGATTACCTTTGCCGTTGTTTCCAGTTTGCCAGATGCTGTTGCCCGCATGAACACGTATCGTGGTGAGGGCTTTGAAGTCCTTGCGATGATTGATTTCCCAGATGGCGCGACAGCTGGTGACGCCGAAGTCACATTGGATGCAGTACTCAGTCAAATGACCGAAGTTGTTGGGGTCCTAGAGGGCGTAGGCAACGGAATGCAAGCATCTCGCGAAGCATCTGACCAAGCCACTCAAATTTTATTATCGACAGGCCATGGGTTTGTGACTCAGGCCAAGGGCCTGAATACTGCTGCCAAATTGGCAGAGCGTGAAGGGGTGCCAACCTCTACGGTGTTTCGTGACTTTGACAGCGCGGATCAATCGCCAACGGTTATTCGCAGGTTCTTGGGTCAAGCAGCATTCCGTGCGGGGCAAGAGGGCGGCGTAATCATGTTGGGCCGTTTGCGCGCTGATACGATTTCCGCACTGCTGTTATGGAGTTTGCAGGATCGCGCAGCGCGTGTGAGCATGGCACCTATTTCAGCTGTCCTAAAACAGTAAATAGCAGGTTGTGCGATTAGGCAGGCGCTTAAGTGTTGCCGCCATCAAAACGTGCAGCGTCTTTTGCAGCTCTGCGAATTGCGCTAGACTTGTGAACGGTTTCCATAAACTCGGATTCGGGATCGCTGTCATAGACAACGCCGCCGCCCGCTTGGATGTATAATTTTTCATCCTGAATGACGGCAGTGCGTAGTGCGATACACATGTCCATGTCGCCGCCAGCGCTGAAGTACCCAACACCGCCACCGTAGACGCCGCGTTTCTCTGGTTCTAGCTCATCGATAATTTCCATTGCGCGTACCTTTGGCGCACCCGAAACGGTACCCGCAGGCATACCAGCAAAGAATGCGTCGATTGCATCATTGCCTTCATTCAACTCACCCACAACATTCGAGACGATGTGCATTACGTGGGAATAGCGTTCAACGATGAATTCTTCGGTAGGGCGCACGGTGCCAATTTTGGCAACGCGACCAACGTCATTGCGACCAAGGTCCAACAGCATCAAGTGCTCTGCCAGTTCCTTTTTATCAGCCAAAAGGTCGGCTTCTAATGCGCGATCTTCTTCTGGTGTTGCCCCACGTTTGCGTGTCCCGGCGATCGGACGAATTGTGATTTCGTTGCCGAATACACGGACCAAAATTTCAGGGCTTGCGCCAACAACCTGAAAACCACCAAAGTTGAAATAGAACATGAAAGGTGACGGGTTTGTACGGCGAAGGGAGCGGTACAAAGAAAACGGTTTTTGCGCGAAATCTTGGGTCCAACGTTGAGATGGAACAACCTGAAAGATGTCTCCTGCACGAATGTAATCTTTGGCTTTCTCAACAGCAGATTTGTAACCCTCATGGGTGAAGTTACTGACATGCTCGTCCGCCTCAATGGCTTCACCTAGGTTACGTGTCTCTGTTGGCATTGTACGTTCAAGATCACGAACTGCGTCCATAACACGTTCTGCGGCTTGAGCGTATGCGGCGCGCGCGGTCTGCCCATTGCTGACCCAAGCGGGGGACACAACGGTAACTTCGCCTTTTACACCATCCAAAACTGCAATGACGGAAGGGCGCAACATGATGGCATCGGGAAGCCCCAAAGGATCCGGGTTCACATTTGGTAGGTGCTCAACCAGACGGATCATATCATAGCCAAGGTAGCCAAATAGTCCCGCCGCAGATTGTGGAAGATCGTCAGGCAGGTCGATTTTGCATTCGCCAATCAGTGTGCGCAGCACATCCAGCGGATTACCGTCCTGTGGGACAAAGGCATCACTATCAAACCGCGCAGTGCGGTTGATTGAGGATGTTTCACCCTGACAGCGCCATACCAAATCAGGTTTCATTCCAACGATGGAATAACGCCCACGCACTTCGCCGCCCGTTACAGATTCCAAAACAAATGCGTCTTTTTGTGCACCCGTCAGCTTGAGCATTAGGGATACAGGTGTATCCAAGTCTGCGGCCAATCGTGTGTAAACGATCTGGTTTTCGCCCGCATCATATGCACGTGCAAAGCTGTCGAAATCAGGGGTCAGGGCCATCAGTTTAAACCTTAGGGGAAGTTAACGTGTACAGCTGCCAAAGAACGTGGGTCAATGTTTTGACCCGCACGTTGGACCGCGTCACGTGAGTAGATATTGTAAAGATCACGGGCCAATGATTGCTCAATTTGAGATTGCAGTTGTGCACTCAAGGCATCGGCATTTTCGTTTTCTTCAGTTGGGTTGATCGCATCAAGGCGCACAACCAACACAGTGCCAAAACTATCAACAACAGAAACATCACCAATATTCATTTTAAACACATCTTCCATAAAGCTGGGAGGAGTGCCGCCCACAAAGGCCGTGCGTGTTTGATCTGTTTCCTCAGTCGTGGTGAGGCCCAAACCGGCAAAGTCGGCCCCAGATTCAAGTTGCGGGACCAATGTGGCCGCTTGTTCATTTAGGCGCGTTTCAACCTGATTATTTTCCCAGCTTGCAACGATTTTCTCGCGTGCTTGTTCAAACTCTGGCGCGCGTACTGGCAGTACTTCGTCTAAGCGTAGAGCGAATACGCCCCCGTTTTCTAGGTTGCCAATTTGTGGGAAGTCTTCGTCAGTCACTGCGTGGGCTGCGTCAGCGAATGCAATATTTGCACCGATGCCATTTCCATTGCCGTCAAACCAGTCGAGGGTCCCAATTTCCATTTCGGTCTCATCAGCCAGTTCTTCTAGCGTTGCGCCACCCGCCAACAGATCATCAAAGTATTGCGCCTGTGTGCTTACAAAACGGCGTGCACGGTCGGTTGCAAGAATCTCCTGAAGACCAGATTTAGCGTCTTCAAATGTTGTTACCTGTGCTGGAAAGACGCCGTTCACACGAAACAGGGCAGGGCCCAAGTCTGTATCGAGTGGGCCAACAACATCACCAACTTCTGCGGCAAACACAGCTTTGCCTGCTGAGTCCAATGAAAGACGGTCAACATCGCCAAGGTCGATATCGGCCAATGCGAGGCCGCGCTCGTCAACAAGTGTTTCGAATGTTGTACCGGAAACTTCTAAAGCAGCGGCTGCGCGGTTTGCTTCTTCTTCGTCTAAGTAGACAAGGCGTTCGACCAAACGACGCTCTGGTGCGTTATACTGATTTACACGCGCATTAAACTCGGCACGCAAATCTTCTTCTGGAACATCGATGCTTTCGATCAGTGCGTCAGGAGAGAGCTGTACATAAGTAAGGCGCTTTGTTTCTGGCAACATGAAGTTTGCAGTGTTTTCAGCAAAGTAAGCCTGCAATTGTTTTTCTGTTGCTGTCGCACGTGGTGCGTCTAAGTCCGCAGAGGCGAGGCGTGCCCATGTAAAGTCGCGGGTTTCACCGATGTAATCGAGTAGCGTTGAAACATACGTAGTTGGCATGACAACGCCGCTGATCATTGCGCCCTGCAATAGAGTACGAGCGGTTTCTTCGCGCAGACGGGTTTCAAATTCTGCTTCAGAGGTGCCTGTGCGTTCCAATGCAAAAGTATATGCTTCGCGATTAAATGATCCGCTGATGCCTTGGAAGGCAGAGATTTCAACGATTTGGTCACGCAAAGCTTCGTCGCCAATGCTTAGACCCAATACTGCGGCTTCATGGTCCAGTGCGCGTTCTGAAATCAGGCGACCAAGCACCGCTTGATCAAGTCCGATTTCTTGAGCACGAGAGAATGGCAATGTTTCACCGGTTTGTGCTTCAACGGCGCGGATTTCTTGGCTCAATTGGCGGGCATATTCGCCCACGTCGATGTGCTTGTCACCGACGGTGCCGATGGTGCGGATCGTACCAGACAAGTTGGAGGCACCAAAACCACCCAATCCAAGCATGGCGAGGCCAATGATAATCCAAACGAATGTCTTAGAAATGTTTTTACCCGTGGCCATGAACGTCCTGCCTTATCCAAATTGTTGGATATGTTTACGGCGCACTGCGAAGGGGGGCAAGGGGTTGAACGCCTTATATGTTTAGGGCAACCAGCCTTTGATAAAGCTTGGTAATTCCAACGGTGTCCAAATTGGCAAACGCAATGCGCAAATGCTGTGCACCTGTTGGATCGTCCGTTGGGCAAAACATTGTTCCAGGAAGGCAAAGAATGCCAGCCTCTGACACCAGTCGCGGTGCCAAATCGGCGGATGAAATATCAAATGGATGCTTCATAAAGGCGAAATATGCGCCTGCAGACTTAAGTTCCCAACCTTTGGCCGCCAATGCAGGAAAGACGGCCTTGATTGCATCGCAGCGTCTGATGATTTCGTTTCGCTCTTCAGCAAGCCAATCTGATAGATTTTCGAGCCCCCAAAGCGCAGCTGCTTGGCCAATTTGCCCTGGGCAGATTGCAACGGTGTCTAGAAATTTCTCAATTTCGCCCAACCGCGCTTTGGATGTGATCAATGCGCCAACACGGTGGCCCGTAAGGCGGAATGCTTTTGAGAATGAATAGAGGTGGATGAAGGTGTCTAATGCATTTGGCTGGCTAAACAGCGCGTGTGGTGCGCCATCTTGGCTGTGATAGTCGCGGTAAGTTTCATCGACAATCAACGCAATACCATGTGCCTTTGCCAGTTCGTAGAAGTCTAGCAATAGTTCAGCGGGGTATTCAACGCCTGCAGGATTGTTTGGAGAGACCAGCGCAATTGCACGTGTGCGCGGAGTTATCAGTTTTGCAGCTTCGGCTGCACTTGGCAGCAACTTAGGGCCCGCGGGTAAGGGAACGGATGTAACGCCAGAAATATCTAACCACATTTTATGATTAAAATACCATGGGGTTGGGAGGATCACCTCATCTCCCTCAGCGCAAAGCGATGAAATGGCGGCGGCGAATGCCTGATTGCAGCCAGAGGTGATTGCGACGTTATCGGCTGTTACTGCACTATCATAATGTGTGGTTGTTTTTATTGCCAACGCTTGGCGCAATGCAGCATTGCCAAGCACAGGACCATAAAGATGAGCGCTATCGTCGTTTAGTGCAGCATCTGCCATTGCTTGGCGAAGTTCTTTCACAGGCGGATCAACGGGAGCCGCCTGTGAAACGTTGATTAAGGGCCTATCAGCAGGATGTATGACACCTTCTAACCAACGCCGTGCCTCCATTACTGGAGGAAAGAAGGTAGCGCTGGTGCGTGTCTTGGTCATTTGGTGGCCTATTTGGTTCAGTCTGTTCCGCGGTACGGTTCAACGTATTGAAGCGCCATGTCCCAAGGGAAGAAAATCCATGTGTCCTGGGACACACCCGTGATGAAGGTGTCGACCTGTGGTTCGCCTTTTGGTTTTGCATAAACAGTAGCAAAATGCGCCTTGGGATAAAGGGCACGAACAACTTCTAGAGTTTTACCACTGTCGACCAAATCGTCGATGATCAGGATTCCGGTGCCGTCACCCATCATGCCTGCGTCAGGGTGCTTCAGAACTTTGGCGTCCAATTGATCTTGGTGATCATAGCTTTTGATACTGATAGTATCGACTGTACGCACATCCAACTCGCGCGCGATGATCATAGCAGGAGCCATGCCACCACGTGTGATCGCGACAATTGCACGCCATGCGCCGTCATCAGGCCCTTTGCCATCCAAGCGCCAAGCAAGCGCACGGCTGTCTCGGTGGATTTGATCCCAGCTGATATGGAACCCTTTTTCGTGAGGCAAGCGATCTGACATAGTCTACATCCTAATAGCAAATTGAAGCCGAACCATTGAATTTTATAAATGGTTTGGAAGAAATTGTAATTAGTCTTTGCTCATATCCGGAGCATCGACAGCTTTCATACCAACAACATGGTAACCTGCATCAACGTGAAGGTTTTCACCTGTCGTACCTGAGCCAAGGTCTGACAGTAGATACAGTGCAGATTTACCAACGTCGTCGATTGTCACGTTGCGACGTAGTGGAGAATTGTATTCGTTCCATTTCATAATGTAACGGAAATCGCCAATTCCGGACGCAGCCAATGTTTTGATTGGGCCTGCGGAAATCGCGTTTACGCGAATGCCGTCTTTACCTAAATCTTCAGCTAAGTACTTAACGGAGGCTTCAAGTGCGGCCTTGGCCACGCCCATTACATTATAATGAGGCATCACTTGCTCCGCGCCGTAGTATGTGAGGGTGAGGGCGCTGCCGCCATCGGTCATCATTTTCTCAGCGCGCTGCATGATTGCAGTGAACGAGTAGACCGAAATATCCATTGTCATTACAAAGTTGTCACGGCTTGTGTCTACATAACGACCGCGCAATTCTTTTTTGTCTGAAAAGCCAATAGCGTGAACAACAAAATCTAACTGACCCCAATGTTCTTTCAGGCTGTCGAACAATGCATCCATTGAGGTCGCGTCGCTAACGTCACACGGTAGAACGATTTTGCTGCCCAATTGAGCGGCCAATGGATCAACACGTTTTTTCAACGCATCGCCTTGATAGGAAAAGGCAAGTTCAGCACCAGCATCAGCACATGCTTTCGCAATGCCCCACGCGATGGACTTATCGTTGGCTAGACCCATTATAAGGCCGCGTTTTCCGGCCATTAGGTTGTTTGACATGCTCAGTCCCTCGCAAAGTTTTAAATTTTTTCTTTTCGACGTTTAGGCGATTGCGCAACGTGCATCAAGGTATCGTGGCATTAGAGAGTTGGCCAACTACTAATCTTGCCCTAGCTTATGGTCTAACAAACAACAACCTCAGCATTGTTTAGGAAAATCGATGACCGACCAAAACCCAGTATCTACTGGAAAATTCGCAGGCCAAGATCCGTTCGTTATTGCCCAGGAATGGCTAAAAGAAGCTGAGGCCGCAGAACTGAATGATCCTAACGCAATTGCACTGTCCACAGTCGATTCCAGCGGAATGCCAAACGTGCGGATGGTTCTACTAAAAGGCGTCGAGGAAGATGCATTTGTCTTCTACACCAACTACGAAAGCGCCAAAGCCCAGGAAATTGACGGTGCGGGTAAGGTGGCATTCGTCATGCATTGGAAATCTCTACGCCGTCAAATTCGCGTACGCGGTACAGTAGTGAAAGAAGATGGTACGACTGCTGATGCTTACTTTCAATCAAGATCCTTAAAAAGTCGAATGGGTGCATGGGCATCGAAGCAAAGTAGACCTTTAAAGAACCGCGCAACTTTACTGGCGGAAGTCGCAAAGATTACAGCAAAGCATGGCGCCAATCCGGAGAGACCCCCATTTTGGGGTGGGTATCGCATCTCTCCAACTGAGATAGAGTTCTGGGCAGATGGTGACTTTAGATTGCATGACCGTTTTGTTTGGCGTCGTGAAAATGACGGTTCTGAGTGGACAGTAAGTCGTTTGAACCCATGAATTTCACGTATGGTGAAATACTATTAATTGATTTTAGTAAATTTTTTTGACTTGAAAAGGGAAGGGGGAATCGACCAAGACTGCGTTACGGCTTAGGCTGGGAATAGAAAGAGTAGTAGTGACCAACGAGATGAATGACATAGAACGCGTAACCGGATTGGTTAAGTGGTTTGATCCGGTTAAAGGATTTGGGTTTGTAGTATCTGATACAGGTGGCCCTGACATCTTGTTGCACGTCAATGTTCTTCGGAACTTTGGTCAAAACTCGGTCGCGGACTCCTCTCGAATTGTAATTGATACTCAGAAGACAGATCGTGGTGCGCAAGCGTTAGAAGTTATTAGTTTGGAGCCACCTGTTGGCCTTGACGCTGAAATCTTTGGCGAGTTTTCTGAAATTGATATTCAAAACATCGAAAACGCACCGTTAGAGCCGGCCCGTGTTAAATGGTTCGACAAAGGCAAGGGCTTTGGATTCGCCAACCTTTTTGGTCAAGAAGACGACATATTTCTTCATCTCGAAGTTCTACGTCGTTCCGGCCTGTCTGATCTCCAACCAGGTGAGGCGTTAGCTATCAGAGTAATTGATGGAAAACGTGGTAAAATGGCTGTTGTTGTCCAGGCCTGGGAAACAGCACTGCAGAGCGCGAAGTAATGGTTCGCGCGGCATTGGCACTCCTCCTTATCTGGGTGACATCCAATGCTGCGATCGCTTCCTGCCGCGAAGACACCGTTTACCTTCGTGGTGAATGGGGGCAGGCCAGATTTTCGATAGAAATTGCAGATACACAATCATCTCAGCAAATTGGCTTAATGAATCGCCCTAGCATGCCTTTGGCAGCGGGAATGCTGTTCGTGTACGATTCTCCAAGCCCGCTTTCTTTCTGGATGAGAAACACCCTGATTCCGTTAGATATGCTGTTCATTAATTCTAAAGGAGTTGTTAGGCACATCCACCATATGGCAAAACCGCTAGATGAGACGCCGATTTATGGCGGAATAGGGATAGCGGTGCTTGAAATTAATGGTGGTTTAGCCAAATCTATGAGTATTTCCGTTGGAACGGAGCTGCGACATCAATCATTTGAAAAAGGTAACCCTTCTTGGTCGTGTTAGGGGTTTTCAATCCCGATCACCTTGTCTAAAGAGAGCCTATGGTTCGGGGCGTGGCGCAGCCTGGTAGCGCACCTGTTTTGGGTACAGGGGGTCGGAGGTTCGAATCCTCTCGCCCCGACCATCAACACTAGTTCGACTAGGCAGCAAGGCGGCACTTTTTGTGCCGCCTTTTGTTGTTTCGGCACACGCATACATAATATAGCGGTAGGGTGATTCATAGGTCAGCACCGCACAAAGACTGAATTCAGGACATTTTTATATGATTTTATATGTAGCAAATCTTGGGTTGTGACCTTTTTGCTGTGACACAAATTGTGGCTGGCTATTAAAACAGTTATCTTTTTAACCTGTGGATAACTTAAGAAATGACTTCACCTTTTTGCTCTAAATTAGCCAATACTCTCAATAAAACTCGATCACTCATTCGTTAACCTTTTTGATAACGACTGGGGACAGTTTTTGTATGAATCAATTGTTCCCTAAACCGTCGTTCGCGTCTAAATTGGTCAAGCCCCTAATCAACAAAAAAATCATAAAAATTGCGTTGACCAACTAGGCTCAAATACGCCAAGTTGTGCATTAAGTCAGAGGCACCACTAGATTTAGTGTATAAAAGCTAAAGCGTGCATATCGCGTGAAATCGGAGATCGGCGTTAGGTCGATTGAATTTTGGTTGGATTTGGCAGTGCCGGGACCACCATTCATTTCACTCATTCTGCTGTGAGTGCGGTAGCTCTTCTTTGGGTTGAGTTCGTTATTAGAATTGTTGGATTATAGGGTAGCGAAATGAAAATAGAACGTAAATTTACGATAGCAGGAAAAGATGCTTATGCGTCTTTAGATTTTATCACGACGGTTTCTGAGATCCGCAACCCGGATGGGACAATTGTGTTTCACCTCGACAACGTTGAAGTGCCAAACAGCTGGAGCCAAGTTGCCAGCGATGTGATTGCGCAAAAGTACTTCCGCAAAGCTGGTGTTCCGTCGAGTCTGAAGAAAGTAAAAGAGAAGGACGTTCCTGAGTTTCTTTGGCGCTCTGTCCCTGATGGTGACGAGGTTGAGTTTGGTGGCGAAACTTCTTCTAAACAAGTTTTTGATCGCCTTGCTGGTGCATGGACTTACTGGGGCTGGAAAGGTGGCTACTTCACCACTGAAGCAGACGCGCAGTCATATTACGATGAAATGCGCTATATGTTGGCGTCTCAACGTTCTGCGCCAAACTCCCCACAGTGGTTTAACACCGGTCTGCACTGGGCCTATGGTATCGATGGTCCGGCCCAAGGGCACCATTACGTAGACTACCAAACCGGTGTTTTGACAAAATCGACTTCCTCATACGAACACCCACAGCCGCACGCCTGCTTTATCCAATCTGTCTCTGACGATCTGGTGAATGATGGTGGCATCATGGACCTTTGGGTTCGTGAGGCGCGTTTGTTCAAATATGGTTCGGGCACAGGCACGAACTTCTCATCCTTGCGCGGGGCAGGCGAAAACCTATCTGGTGGTGGTAAATCATCCGGTTTGATGGGATTCTTGAAAATTGGTGACCGCGCAGCTGGTGCGATTAAATCAGGTGGCACAACACGTCGCGCTGCTAAAATGGTTATCGTTGATGCAGATCACCCCGATATCCAAGACTTTATCAATTGGAAAGTTATCGAAGAGCAGAAAGTGGCGTCTATCGTTGCTGGCTCTAAGATGCACGAACAGAAGTTGAACGCGATCTTTGCAGCGATTAAAGCATGGGACGGCGCAGTTGCCGATGCTTATGAACCAAAGGTTAACCCACAGCTAAAAGAAGCGGTGCGTGATGCAAAAAAAGTAGCGATCCCAGAAACATACGTCAAACGCGTGTTGGATTATGCAAAACAGGGTCACACTTCCATTGAATTTCCAACATACGACACCGATTGGGATTCCGAGGCGTACTCATCCGTTTCAGGACAAAACTCTAACAACTCGATCCGCGTGACAAACGCGTTCCTGACTGCTGTTGATAAAGACGCAGATTGGGAGTTGATCAACCGTAAAGACGGTAAGGTCACAAAAACCATCAAAGCACGTGACTTGTGGGAACAGGTTGGGCACGCTGCATGGGCTTGTGCCGATCCGGGCATCCAATACCACGACACTGTAAACGAATGGCACACTTGTCCAGAAGATGGCGCGATCCGCGGATCGAACCCATGTTCTGAATACATGTTCCTTGATGATACGGCCTGCAACCTGGCTTCTATGAACTTGTTGACTTTCCTTAAGGACGGTGAGTTCCAGATCGAAGATTACATGCACACTGCGCGCTTGTGGACAGTGACATTGGAAATCTCCGTAATGATGGCGCAATTCCCATCAAAAGAGATCGCGCAGCGCTCTTACGACTTCCGAACTTTGGGTTTGGGCTATGCAAACATTGGCGGTTTACTGATGAACATGGGTTATTCATACGACAGTGACGAAGGCCGAGCGCTTTGTGGTGCTTTGACAGCTGTCATGACTGGTGTTGCATACGCAACTTCCGCTGAGATGGCGGGCGAATTGGGCGCGTTCTCTGGCTACAAGAAAAACGAAGAGCACATGTTGCGTGTTATGCGTAACCACCGCAACGCGGCTTACGGCGCTGTGGATGGATATGAAGCACTAGCAGTTAAGCCAGTACCTTTGGATCACGCCAACTGCCCAGATACACGCTTAATCGATATGGCAATGTCCACTTGGGACGAAGCCTTGCGGCTTGGTGAAAAGCACGGTTACCGCAACGCACAGACTTCGGTTATTGCCCCGACAGGTACAATCGGTTTGGTCATGGATTGCGATACAACAGGGATCGAGCCAGACTTTGCTTTGGTGAAATTCAAGAAATTGGCTGGTGGGGGCTACTTTAAGATCATCAACCAATCCGTTCCAGCAGCATTAGAAAAGCAGGGTTACGGTTCTGCGCAAATCGAAGAAATCGTTGCTTATGCAGTTGGACACGGTTCCATTGGTAATGCGCCAGGGATCAATCACACCACATTGGCAGGTCATGGTTTTGGTCCAAATGAGTTGGCTAAAGTTGACGCGGCACTAGAAAGTGCCTTCGACATTCGCTTTGTGTTCAACCAGTGGACTTTGGGCGAAGAGTTCTGCACCCAAGTTCTGGGCATCCCAACGGCTAAGCTGAACGATCCAACATTCGATTTGTTGAAATCGCTAGGTTTCTCCAAATCTGATGTAGACGCTGCAAACAACCACGTGTGTGGGACAATGACCGTGGAGGGTGCACCGCACCTGAGAGAAGAACACTACAGCATTTTCGATTGTGCTAATCCATGTGGTAAAACTGGCAAACGCTATCTGTCTGTCAACAGTCACATCTACATGATGGCTGCAGCGCAATCGTTTATCTCCGGTGCGATCTCTAAAACGATCAACATGCCTAATGACGCGACAATTGAAGACTGCCAAAAGGCCTATGAATTGTCATGGTCTTTGGGTGTGAAAGCAAATGCGTTATACCGCGATGGTTCCAAACTATCCCAACCACTTGCGGCATCCTTGGTAGAAGATGACGAAGACGCACAAGAAATCTTCGAGAGCGGTTCAAATCACGAAAAAGCAACTGTTCTTGCGGAGAAGATCGTTGAGAAAATCATCGTCAAAGAGATCATCAAATCCCACCGCGAAAAAATGCCTCAGCGTCGCAAGGGTTATACGCAGAAAGCCAACGTCGGGGGCCACAAGGTCTACCTGCGTACGGGCGAATATGAAGATGGCAATCTTGGTGAAATCTTTATTGATATGCACAAAGAGGGTGCAGGTTTCCGTGCAATGATGAACAACTTCGCAATCGCGGTTTCTGTCGGTCTTCAGTACGGCGTGCCACTTGAAGAGTTCGTTGATGCCTTCACATTCACCAAGTTCGAGCCAGCAGGCATGGTCCAAGGCAACGACAGCATCAAATCTGCAACGTCGATCCTTGATTACATCTTCCGCGAATTGGCCGTGTCTTACCTAGATCGTACCGATCTGGCCCATGTCCAACCTGAAGGAGCGTCTTTCGACAGCCTAGGCAGCGGTGAGCAAACTGGTTCAAGCAATGTGTCGGAAGTTTCGGGCACAACGGCGAACAAGTCATTGGAAGTGCTAAAACAAATCAGCTCTACAGGTTATTTGCGCAAGCGTTTGCCACAAGACCTTGTTGTTTTGCAGGGCGGTATGGCTGATGCAAATGCACAGTTTTCTGACGTTGATCCGGTTGGTTCCCTTCAAACGCTGGTTCCAGAAGGGTCGACTGCTGTTTCAGTGGGATCTAGCACTGCGATCAGCAGTGGTGGCGTAGCTATGGACGCGCGGGTCAAAGCCAAAATGCAGGGCTATGAAGGCGAAGCTTGTGGCGAATGCGGTAACTATACTTTGGTGCGCAACGGTACGTGCATGAAGTGTAACACATGCGGCGGCACATCCGGCTGTAGCTAAGATATTAAGAATCTGGGGCGGGTGCGCTCGCCCCTGACGCTGACTGAGCCACAGGCATAAAACAAATAGAGCGGTATTCATAATTGAGCTCAGTAAGCGAACCTAGGGGCACCGACGCGGTGCCCCTTTTTTATTGACCTCAACGGTTAGAAATCGAATTTGAGTTGGCGTGATGACCCAAGCATATTGATTTTAGCGCCCATGACGGCTTCAGCCTTTAGCACGACCTCAGCAGCTGCGTGGGCATCTTCGCCTGCATCATGGTGGCGAAACTTTAACCCAAGTGCAGTTTTTAGATGTCCTAAGCCATGGCCACCATTGCCTTTAAACTCAGGCCACGCTTTGCGGGCGATTTTGACGCTGTCGAACCACACTGACTTTAAGATAGGTTGCTGGGTCAGTTTGCAGGCAGCATCGAAGGCCTTTTCATCAAATCGACTGTGTTGAACAAGGGGATGTGTTTCCATTGTTTGGCGCAACTGGGGCAGCATTTGCAAAAAATTGGGTGCATCAAAAACCGTGCTGGCATCGATGCCGTGTAAGCGCGTATTCCCATCGCTGAAAGGGGAACGGGGATCGATATAGGTACTGTAGGTGTCGATTGAGCCGTCGAACCCTACAAATGCCAATCCAATCTGACAGATGCTTGCGCTTTCATAACCCGCTGTTTCTACGTCAACAGCAATGAACCTGACAGTGCCTGGTGTTGGTGCCGTGAATGGCGGGTTTTGCGTGTCTGAAATGTTGGTTATTTGATCCATGCGCAACTTTGTCATGCTTTTGCATACGGCACAAAGGTGATGTTGGAGCTGAAGCCACAGATTACATATCAAAGGCTGGTACATACCTCTGAAACGGTCAATAGTTCGTTTCAAATGATGACGCGTCAGAACCCCTGCGCCCACACTATGCTAATAAAGAGGTGCGACCTTGAATATCCTATTCATAATGTATGACCAACTTCGGTTTGATTATCTAAGCTGCGCAGGTCACCAGCATTTGGAAACGCCAAATTTCGACCGTGTCGCAGCCCAGGGCGTCAGGTTTACCAACGCTTATGCTCAATCCACTATTTGTGGCGCTAGTCGGATGAGCTTTTACACAGGCCGCTATGTGTCCTCGCACGGAGCTGCATGGAACGGTTTCCCTTTGCGGGTTGGTGAACAGACACTGGGTGATCATCTGCGTAAAGTGGGTATGGAATGCTGGTTGATTGGCAAAACGCATATGAAGGCCGACGCTGAAGGGATGGCGCGGCTTGGTCTTGCGCCTGACAGTGAGATTGGCGCGCGCCAAGCTGAATGTGGTTTTGATGCTTGGATCAGGGATGATGGTCTTTGGGGATCTGGGCCTGATGGCTTTTACGACGAAAAACGTTCGCCCTATAACGAATATCTTAAAGACAAAGGGTATAAGTCTGAAAATCCGTGGGCTGATTTTGCCAATGCAGGGATTGATGACGACGGGAACAAGGCAACAGGTTGGATGTTCGATAATGCCGACAAGCCTGCCAATATTCGCGAAGAAGACAGCGAGACGCCATGGTTAACCCGTCAAACTATCGATTTCTTGGATCAAGCGCGCGACACCGGCAAAGGCCCATGGTGTGCGCATGTCAGCTTTATCAAGCCGCATTGGCCCTACATCGTTCCAGCCCCTTACCACAACATGTTTGGCGAACAACATGTGCCAGCTCCTGTGCGCGGTGACGCCGAACGGGTCGATCCGCAGCCAGTTTTCGGCGCGTATATGCAAAATAAGATCGCTACTGCATTTCAAAGTGAAGATGTCCGCAAAAAGGTGATTCCAGCCTACATGGGGCTGATCAAACAATGCGATGACCAGCTTGGTATCTTGCTTGATCACCTTGAGGATACGGATCAGTTGAAGGAGACGATGATTGTTCTAACGTCTGATCATGGAGATTATTTGGGCGACCACTGGTTAGGTGAAAAAGACCTATTTCATGACCCATCTGTGAAAGTTCCGATGATCGTTTTTGATCCGCGCAAAGAGGCAGACGCAACTCGTGGCACCACAAATGATGCGCTGGTAGAAGCAATTGATCTGGTCCCAACATTTGTTGACGCAGCTGGCGGGAAGATTGCGAAGAACATCCTTGAGGGGCGCTCGCTCGTACCATTGCTCAACGGCGAAACGCCTGAATGGCGTGAGGTTGCAATTTCAGAGTTTGATTATTCACCAACACCGCAAGGCGTGAAACTTGGCCTTGAGCCAAGTGACTGCCGTTTGTTCATGGTGTTTGATGGTCGCTACAAACTGATGCATGCGATGGGTGGATTGCGTCCAATGCTATTTGACCTGCAGGAAGACCCTGACGAGTTGAATGATCTTGCAAAGGGTGAAGGGCATGATGAAATATTCGAAATGATGTATGCACATTTGGCCCATTGGGGGCGGCGTAATGCACAGCGTGTCACCAAGACGGATGAGGATATTATCAACATGCGCGGCAAATCTCTGCGCAAAGGTATCCTGCCATTTATGGTGGATGGCAGTGAGGTTCCCGAAGAATTGTTGGAAAAATACAGCGGACCGGCAAAGCAGCGATACGTTGAGGACTAAATTTATCCATAGATTTTAATAATTTTGATCATGGGGATATCTGAATTGTGATATCCCCGATGATCTTCACGCGGGAAATTTAGGGGCGGGGACGATTGTACCTACGCAGGTGCCAAAGCCGATTTGATACCCTTCACCTTGGGCTGCCCCATGAAGTGTAAGTGTATCGCCATCTTCGATGAAAGTTCGCGTCTCTCCAGTGTCGAGAGTGATTGGCTCTTTACCGCCCCACGAGAGCTCTAAGAGACTGCCACGTTCATGTTTTTTTGGCCCCGAAATGGTGCCGGAGCCAATTAAATCACCAGGCTGCATAGCACAGCCTGAAGAGGCATGATGTGTCAATTGTTGTGCTGCTGAGTAATACATTTGATTGTAATTTGTGCGCGTAATTGTAGTGGCCGATTTCCCTGCGGGTGCAATTGAGGCAGACAGATCAATGTCAAAAAGCATCGGCGTCGGTTCCGCAAGATAAGGTAATAAATCGTTTTTGCGATCGGGTGTAGATGTGCGGAACGGTTCTAGCGCAGCTTGCGTTACGATCCATGGGCTGATCGTTGTTGCAAATGCTTTGGCTTGGAAGGGACCCAAAGGTTGGTATTCCCATGCTTGGATATCACGGGCGGACCAATCGTTCAGCAAAACATAGCCAAAGATCATCTCGTCGGCTTGCGCAACTGTGATTGGTTGCCCCAATGGGTTTGAACCGCCAACGATGGCACCAATTTCTAATTCGATATCCAGACGCTGACATGGACCAAAGGATGGCATGTCTGCATCGGCGGCTTTCTTTTGACCGTTTGGCCGTGTGATTTTGGTGCCAGAAACTACGATAGACGATGCGCGTGCGTTATATCCAATCGGGATGTGCAGCCAATTCGGTGGAAGTGCATTTTCGGGACCTCTAAACATTGTGCCAACGTTTTGGGCGTGATGTTTGCCTGAATAAAAATCAGTGAATTCTGAAACGATAAGCGGCATGTGCATTTCGACATTTGCTTGGGGAACGAGGAATTGGCGAAGCGTGTCTTGGTGTTCGTAATCTTCTGATAGCAGCGTGGTCAATGTGTTGCGCAGCTCGTTCCAAACGGTGGGTCCAAGTTCCATGACGTCGTTCCAAAACGGCAGATCAAAGCTGGGTTCTTCATCAAGCTGCACCAGCTCGGCCTGTTCTAGGGCGGCCATATCAAGGATCCTGTCACCAATGGCGACGCCGCACCTTGGGTCATCCCCGTCGATCGAAAACACACCGTATGGCAGGTTGTTCAAGGGGAAGGGGGTCTTGGCACTGTTTGCGCTGTCCACCCAAGATTGCAGCAAGGTCATGCAATGTCCTTTGGTTCTGAAAATATGATTGAGTGAACTGGCAAACGGTTCTTCTTATAGCAGATAAGTGACGTCATTTTTTACCTGCTGTACCATCGAATTTCTTTTCCAAGTAGGCCCAACAGTCAATGTAGTCATCCTGTAAAGGTGCCTCGTTCGCTGCGAACTCTGTCAGGTGCTGCGGGAAACGTGTTTCAAACATGAATGACATCGTTTGATCTAACTTATGTGGGGCTAGCTCAGCGTTCGAAGCTGCCTCGAATGCGTTACGATCAGGCCCATGAGGCAGCATCATATTGTGCAGGCTCATCCCTCCTGGAACAAACCCTTTTGGTTTCGCATCATACTGGCCATAAATATTACCCATAAGCTCTGACATGACGTTCTTATGGTACCACGGTGGGCGGAAGGTATCTTCCGCCACCATCCAACGTTCACGGAACAAAACAAAGTCGATGTTGGCTGTTCCAGCTTGGCCAGAGGGCGCGGTCAGCACAGTGAAGATGGATGGGTCAGGGTGATCAAACAAGATTGCACCGACTGGGCAGAACGTTTTTAGGTCATATTTGCAGGGGGCATAGTTGCCGTGCCAGGCAACGACATCCAATGGTGAGTGCCCAATTTTGGTTTCATGAAATTGCCCACACCACTTCACGGTTACCGTGGATGGAACCTCGCAATCCTCAAAGGCGGCTACCGGTGTTTTGAAGTCACGTGGATTGGCAAGGCAATTGGCCCCAATTGGTCCACGGTCTGGTAGATTGAACTTCTGCCCATAGTTTTCGCAAACAAACCCTCGCGCAGGACCTTCTAAAACTTCGACGCGGTAAACTAACCCGCGCGGAATGATAGCGATCTCTTGTGGTTCGATATCTATTGCCCCCAACTCAGTCGCAAAACGCAATTTTCCTTCTTGGGGGACAATGAGCATCTCAGAGTCTGCGGAATAAAAGTAACTGTCCACCATGCTTTTGGAGACAAGATAGACATGGTTGGCCATGCCTGTTTGAATGTTAACATCACCCGCAGTGGTCATCGTGCGCATACCACTAAGCCAGGTTAGGCCCTCGTCGTTGGCTTTAATTGCGTCCCAACGGTACTGTCCAAGGGAGGTCACGTCTTCAACAATATGGGGTGCCGTCTTCCAATAGGGTAAGTTGATCTTTGCAAAGCGATGAGTGTGTTTGACTGAGGGGCGAATACGGTAGCACCATGTGCGTTCTGGTGACGGCTGGGTAAAGGCAGTACCTGAGAGCTGTTCGCCGTACAGACCGTAATTCACCTTCTGTGGTGAATTCATGCCGTGGGGCAGGGTGTTTGGTAATGCTTCAGTTTCGAAATCATTCCCCCACCCAGACATATATCGCAGTTGGGTTTCGTCGACTTGGGTGCTTGGTTCTGTTGTCATGGGTTGCCCTCGAATGCTGCTGAAGCAATATTAGTTGAAAATGTAACTAACAAGGCGAGATTTGCAATGCTGATGTCTACTGAAATGGATTTGTCTAACTTTCTGCCGTATCTTTTAAACCAAGCGGCGGACGCCCAAGGTGCGGCCTTTAGCCCATCTTATAAGGACCGCTACGGAATGCTGCAGACCGAGTGGCGTATCTTGTATCATCTGGGGCAGTACGGTGACCTAACTGCAAAACAGATCTGCGATCGTGCTCATATACACAAGACCAAAGCCAGCCGCGGAGTGTCTGCTCTTGAAGATAAGCGGTTTGTTGTCCGAGAAGAGGTTGCTAAGGATCGACGCCACGCATTGCTAAGCCTGACCGCAGCAGGCAGGACGGCTTATGATGATCTTAGTATGGCTGCGGCGCACTTTGATCGAAAGTTACAAGATAGGTTGGGAGGAGATGATGTTCAGACACTCAAACGCTGCCTACGCGCTTTAATGAAAAATCCGTAAATCACGGCTTTAGCTCGCGAATGCAGCGCGATATTGCGTTGGCGTTTGGCCACGCGCGGCACGGAACCTTTTAGAAAAGTATGATGGGTCGCTGTAACCAAACTGATAACCGACCTCTGCAACGGGCATTCGTGTGAATGCCAATAGACGGCAGGCCTCATTCATCGTCGCCCGTTCAATGTATGCACCAGCACCGCGGCCGGTGGCCTCGCGGCATAACCTGCTAAGATGCCCGGTACTAACGCCAAGGAGTGCGGCGTAGTCAGCTGCGCTTAATCCCAATTTTTGATGTTGTAGAATGAGTGCATCAAAATCTGCAAGCCGTGGATCGGAGGGCATGAATTGATTGTTAGGGGCCAAGCTAGCGATCGTCCCGAGAACAGCATGGGCCAATCCAACTGCAATTTGTTGGCGAAACATCTGTGAAGTGTTCAGGGTCTCAGACAATGTGTTGGTGAGGCTGGAGAGCTGCGGCATTACTTTGCCTGAAAAGAACCGATCCAAGGCAGAGGGTAAGGCGTTTGACGTTGGGCCAATCGATGCAAGAATGGGTTGAGGGAATGACATGATCTTTCCATCAGTATGCGGAGCCACGTCAAAGCCATGCACGCATTGTGCTGGAACATACAGAAAATCACCGTCCGAAAGGTTTATTGTTGCATCATCTATTTTTGCCAAAACGGTTCCACTTGTTATCTCGAATAACTGAGCCATTTGGGTATGTCGGTGTTTTGGTATTATCCATTTATGTGTGGGTGCACGCGCAAGAAAGGTTTCACAATGCACCACGTCTGGGAAGTGCGTTGTCTCGCCCAGCAGGGTGAAGTTGGGTGTTTCAATCATGCACGAATGTTACCAGTCAATGCATGAGGCGTCCATTCAAAGGATACATCTGTTCTGTTAGTGTTTGGAAAATGACATTGAAAAGGTTCTGAACATGAAAACTCAAGTTGCGATCATTGGCGGTGGGCCATCTGGATTGCTGTTGTCACAGCTTTTGAACAAAGCAGGTGTCGCTACAGTGGTTTTGGAACGCTCATGCCGTGCACATGTTGAAGGGCGCATTAGGGCAGGCGTGCTAGAATCGGGTACTGTGCAGATGTTGCATGAAGCTGGCGTTGGCGATCGCTTGGATCGTGAGGGTATCCCACATGGTGGATGTTATCTGACAGATGACGACCTGATGGTAAGGATCAATTTCAAAGAACTGACTGAAAAACAGGTTATGGTCTACGGGCAAACCGAGGTGACGGCCGACCTATATAATGCCCAAGATGCGATAGGGGCTACGGTAGTGCACGATGTTAGCGATGTTGTGATCAATGATGCTGACAGCGATGCACCCTATGTTGAGTTCACCAAAGGTGGTGTGAGGCAGCGGTTAGATTGCAGCTATGTTGCAGGGTGTGATGGCTTTCATGGTGTCAGCCGGACTACTATACCAGAAGAAAAGCGGCGCGCTTTTGAACGTGTCTATCCGTTTGGATGGCTAGGCGTGCTGTCTCGGACGCCGCCAGCCAACCATGAATTGATCTATGCAAATTCTAGCAATGGGTTTGCATTGGCATCTATGCGGAATGAAAACTTAAGTCGTTATTATGTACAGGTTTCATTGACGGATAAGGTTGAAGATTGGAGTGACGATCGGTTCTGGGATAAACTGAAACAGTGTTTACCCTATGATATCAGTAGTTCGATGGTAACAGGTCCTTCGATTGAGAAATCGATTGCGCCGTTGCGTTCATTTGTGAGTGAGCCGCTGCGTTGGGGCCGTTTGTTTCTTGTTGGCGATGCTGCCCATATTGTGCCACCAACTGGTGCCAAGGGTTTGAACCTTGCTGTGTCAGATGTGTTCTATTTGTACCAAGGTCTGATTGATGTCCTGCAAAAAGGGGACGCTACGGGTATCGATGCATATTCGGAACGCGCCCTTGCAAGAATTTGGAAGGCAATGCGTTTCAGTTGGCAAATGACAACGATGTTGCACCAGTTTGAAGGGGAAGACAGCTTTGCTGCGCAAATGCGCAAAGCAACGTTGGCACAGCTTTCACAGTCGGAAACAGCACGCCGAGAGTTGGCAGAAAATTATATTGGCTTACCATACTGATCTGGGAGCGACGGTAATACCTCTAGGGCGTTTTTAAGACTGTTTTGGAGCCCAAAAATCCACGGCTAAATCAAATTCTGTGTTATAAAATAAAGTGTTGTTGGGTTCTTTTAATGTGCTCCTAAATGCCCCAAACTTCATGGCGCAATCGAAGAAACCGGATGCTGGTAATCCGTTTCGTGCTTTGCTTATGACCAGCGTGGCGATTAAAGGATGGCCATTTTCAGAATCTTCTTCGATGAGCTGTTCTAACACAACAGTTGCGCGATGAATTGTGTGTGGTGGCAGCAGCTTTAGCGCCTTTGCAAAAGCTTGGTATGTGATTGGCTCGCCTTGAGCGGCTTGGTCAATGAGAAGGCCGCGTGCGCGTTGTTGCAGTGTCATTTGAACATCTTGGTTCTGGTTTATGTATTCTGCCATCTGTTGACCTCCTAAATCATCTCATACCCGTTTAGTCGCGCGAAAATTTGTATTGTTCAATATATAGATTTTACCACTAATCTCATAAGGGACCTCTAATCAGAATAGATTTAGTTGATCGGGTGCTGGTTTTTGGCTCTTCGATTTGGCTGTGCGTTTGCGACTACCGTGCCTAATATACACAGCGTTCTTATTCATAAAGAAGGCGTCACTTTTGCGCACTGCCGCAAGTTTGTCTTTTGCGGCTTTTGCAGAAAGCGTCAGGTCGACGATTGGCGCAGGGTAGATGGCCTCATTTTGGTCGCTCGTAGCTCTGAATAGCGTTTGCTCCTGCAGCCATGGTTGGTGAATTGCCTCGCCCATGATGTGCCTTAGTTCTGGGACCCATTTGCGAACAAATATCCCGTTTGGATCCTGGTCCAAGCCTTGCTTTATAGGGTTATAAACGCGGATTGCATTGATGCCCGTTACACCAGATTGCATTTGAAACTGGCTGTAGTGGATGCCTGGTTCATAATCAGTAAATAAACCAGCGAGGTAGGGTGCTGTTTTACGCCAGTCGAGCCAAAGCTGGTAACTTGCAAAGCTAACCAACATCGCACGCATGCGAAAAGTAATCCAACCAGTGCTGATCAAATTACGCATACATGCGTCGACAAATGGAATGCCCGTTTTGCCCGTTTTCCAAGCTTCAAAATAATCTTCCCGATGTTCTTTTTCCCGCAACCCTTCAAACGCTGGGTGCATGCAATTTGTTTCGATGCTTGGCTGATCTTCGAGTTTTTGAATGAAGTGGCATCGCCATGCGAGACGTGATCCAAAAGCACTGAGGTTGCGCTCAAACTTACTTTTATCAATTGGGCTGAGTTGTTTGCGTCTGCGATCCAATGCTTGGACAACTTCGCGCGTGGACAGTGCCCCAAATGCCAAGTGCGCGGAAAGACGTGAACAGGAAAACTCGGACGCGCCTGGTGCTGAAATGTGTCGTAGATAGTTTGATGATCGCTCTTCCAAAAAACTCTGCAAGTCTTCGACCGCTCTATGGCGCCCGCCTTTTTGTGTGGTTCCAGGCAATTGTGCACCAAACATAGGCTTGTTTTTGGACGGTAGTGTCACACCCTCTACATTGGTTGCGGGTATTAATTTATTTGGCTTTGGAAAAACAGTGGCAGAAACCCGTTGGTTTCGAATAACGCTCCAATTGTCGCGGCTTTTCAGCCCACGGACCACACCGTTTGTTGGAAATTCTTGGACTTGAATGCCAAGGTTTGCGCAAGTTTTCCAAACCGCCTTGTCCCGCTCAAATGTCCAAAGATCAGCGGTTTCTTCGTGCGCCCAAAGTTTTGCCACTCCGCACTGATTATGTAGTTCTTGGATAACATTACTAGCCTCGCCGACCCTTACAACTAAGGGCTGGCCAAGTTGGAGAAGACCTTGGTTTAAATCGGTCAAACAGTCATGGATAAAACGCCAATGGCGTCGAGAGGCAAAAGGTTGTTTCCAGTAATTGGGCTCAACAATATACAAAGGAATGATCGGCGCGCTTTGTTGGGATGCATGCCAAAGTGGGGCGTGATCATGTCGGCGTAGATCACGTTTGAACCAGACGATGTGTGGGGCAGCGGTTCTCCCCTCAGCCAATGTTCAAAGCCTCAAGGATGCTGGGGATTTTCTTTTTTAACTTAAAGAAACCTTTTGTCGCGTTTGGCCAGATCTGAAGGTCATAGGGTCGAGTGGACATGGTCAAATCAATCCCATGCCCTTTCAGGGTATTTGCGGCAACCGCCATGCCGTCAGAGACATGGCCGACTGGAATGTATGGAGTTATGACTTTTGAAGTCTGCGCATTCTGCGCTGCAAGGGTGATCTCTTTGCTCCAATGGTGGCCAACATAAGTGTCTCCGCCCAGTTTGGAGACGGTGTTTTGAACGGCCGTTTTGGCGAAATGCGAGGCTTCTGGTGAAACCAGCCCTAAAACGCCTGAAAACCGAGGATCGACTTCGAAACTGGAAAGGCAATCTTCTTCGGTGATAACCAATAGATGTGGTTTGTTGGGCTCGTTTTGTGCTGGTTCAAAGGGAACAAATAAATGTTCTTCGTTCTCTACAAGCGGAGCAGGGGCCTGGGCCAACTGTCCCGTTGGGCGAAACCTTCCATCGGTGAACTTCTCGATGTTATCCGCGCTCGCGACATAATTTTTTCCTTTGGTATGCAAGCCCGCAACCCAACGCCAACTGAGCGTATTTGAAGCAGGATCGCCATCATGAAGGTGTTCAAGGAAAAAGGCGGCACCCAATTCCCAAGGAAGTTTGAGAGTGAAAATCCAGATTGACGCAAACCACAAGCGGGCATGATTATGCATGTAGCCATCGTTTTTTAATGCATGGCACCAGTGGTCGAAGCAAAGGATGCCTGTTTGGCCCGCAGTAGCTTCGGCATAGCCGACGCTTAGGTTCTGTTGGGCTTTGGCCAATTGCGACTTGTAGCTTTGCCAAACTGTAGGGTGCTGCTCGAGCCAACCTTTAAAATATCCACGCCAAAACACCTGCTGGACGTACGGAATCGCAGCTTCCAAACTGTGTTGGTTGCGGGCTGAGGTCAGCACCTCTTGTTCAGATATGAGACGATGGCGCAACCAGGGTGACAGTTGTGAAACTGCAGAAACTTGAGAGGCATCAATATCGAAGTTACGGCGCTCTTGATACGCTTTTCCTGCATATTGAGTAAAGGTTGCCAGCCGCGCCAAACCTTCCGCTCGTGTTGGTTTAAACTGCATCGCGGTCTTTCTTTATATTGTTTTGGTTGCGATTTCTTCTGCAAGCGTCAGAGCAATAACGAACTTCATCCCAAACTGTTTTCCACTTTTTACGCCACGAAAAAGGGCGGTCGCAAACTGCACATATTTTTTCAGGTAATTCAGATTTTCGCATTGTTGCTTTCCCAAGTGCCGCGGGTTCAATGAAACCTCGTGCGAGACCGCGCAACGTTATGGGATAGGTACGCATATACAGCTAATTCGGATCATAAAAATGGCTGTAATACGTGAACCAGGCTTTGAATATTCTTTGATGGCTAACCTAAAATTCATGTTTCGCTACAAGGTCACTGTTATTAAGGTCATATTTACTCGGCAAACGAGCAAGCTGGCTATGAACTTGATTGCATCAACTTGGGCTGGCCTGTCTAATATCTACGCATATGGTTCCTACAAAACGCTTCTGAAAATCCCCTATTGCGCAGAATGTAGTTGTCGCCGCACAGCGTCCCAACGAAAGATGAAACTTTGGCCAAAGTTGAATCGCAAACTGTGCTAGATCGCAAACGCGCCTCCCCATTGATCGTTCCAAATATTCTGATTGCCATAATTGGTGGAGGGTTATTGTTTGGCTATCTTTCAACCAAGCAAAAGCGAATGCAAGATGAAGCGATGCTGGTAAATTCCAGAATTCATGCGTCAGTTTTAAGCAGTACTCAGGCGTTTTGTGAATCTGAAGTTTTGCCGCATGTCGATCCTGACAAAATAGAGATTACGCACAGTTTTAAAGAAAACGATAATTCGCTGCCTTTTCCTGCTACGCTAACAATCAATTTTGCGAAGTACTTGTCGTAGAACCGGACTAATTTTAGCGCAGCTATGCCCAGCGATTATCCATTTGAATAGCGCAGCGGGCGCTGCTGTATGAGTGTCGATCTCGACGGAGCGTGGTTCGTAACGCAGGCGTGCTTGCCCGATCAGTGGATACTGAAGTCGAAATGCCTTTGAAGGACCTCGCGGTATTGGCTGTTGATGATAATCACATAAACCGTATTGTGATAAAAGCATTCCTTGATCGCGCGGGAGCAACGACATCTCTTGCAAGCTCTTGTGGGGAAGCAATTGAGGCGATGTCAAAGAATGCATTCGATGTCATCTTAATGGACATTCAAATGCCTGATATGGACGGTTATGAAGCTGCGCATGACGTGCTAATTATTGCGCTCACAGCTTATGCGCTGGTGCAGGATATAGAACGAAGCACCAAAGAGGGCATGACAGGCCATTTAAGCAAGCCAGTGTCTAGAGAAGCAATATATACAATCTTGGCTCCGTTCAAGCCTGTCGTCTAATTGAAGACGTCAGGGTTTCGAGGCCACTGTTGGTTGCTTAGGTAGTCTTTGCTTTGCTTGCGTAATTCGATAAGCAAAAAAGTCGATACTAATTAAAATGGGGGGCAAAAGATTTGCCCCCCATTTTAATTAATTTAGGTTTTTAATTCAGTTGGCTGTTTGGCGAGAGCGATTGAACTGGATTACAGCAATTGGGGTCATCAATATCAGACCAATCGCCATCGTGGTTAACCCAGGTGCAATGAACAAGAATGACACCAGTGCAACCCACCAGCGTTCCCAAGTTTTCAATGATGAGAGTAGATAGCCAGAGAAAGCCACACCGAGGGACGCAATACCCAGCATTGCACCTAGCAATGTGATCGTGAACAGCCACCATGTGAAGCCATCAGCAACCAACAGCAATGCTGGTGAGTACACAAACACGAATGGCACCAGTGCCTTTGCAATCCCAAGGCGGAATGCGGTATTACCTGTTTTGAAAGGATTGGATCCAGCGATGCCTGCTGCAGCATATGCAGCGAGGGCTACGGGTGGCGTGATATCTGCCAGAACGCCGTAGTAGAAGACAAAGAAGTGAGCAACGATTGGTTGAACCTCGAGCACAGCAAGGGCGGGGGCTGCTACAGCTACTAGAATGATGTAGGTTGCTGTTGTCGGAATACCGGCACCCATGATGATACATGCGATGGCGATCAATACGAGCGATGTGAACAGCGCCCATTGTGCGACAGTGAAGTAGCCCAATATTGGAAGCGAGCTTAGGAAGGTACCGATGTCATTTGCCGTTTGAACAACAACGTACCCCAAGCGAAACCCCACACCAGTTAAGGTCACAACACCAACAACAACGCCAACGGTTGCTGCAGCAGCACCCACGGCAAGTGTGTTCTTGGCACCTGCAGCTAAGCTGTCCCAGAGGTCTTTGATGCTTAGGCGGTGTGTCGGGTTTAAAAAACCAACAACAACGCATGCGATGATACCATAGACAGCCGCATAGTCGGGAGTTTTGCCCGATAGGATTAAATACACAAGAATGATCAAGGGGATCAGACTTAACCAATGATCCTTGAGAACCACGCCAAGTTTCGGCAGTTCTTCTGCACGAAGACCGCGAAGACCTAATTTCTTGGCTTCAAGATGCACCATTATGAAGATACCAAAGTAGTGCAGCAGCGCAGGGAACAGTGCAGCGGCAAGCACGTCGCGCAGTGGAATTTCCAAATACTCAACCATAATGAACGCGGCGGCACCCAAAATGGGCGGTGTGATTTGACCGCCTGTAGAGGCCGTTGCCTCAACCGCGCCAGCAAAGTGGGCAGGGTAGCCGACCCGCTTCATCGCAGGTATGGTCAGCGCACCGGTGGTAACAGTGTTGGCAATGGACGAACCTGAGATAGTCCCCATAAATGCGCTTGAGAAAATCGCAACTTTTGCTGGGCCGCCTGAATAACGTCCTGCAATGACCATTGCCATATCAATGAACAATTGACCCAAACCGATGCGTGTGGCCAGAACACCGAATAGGATGAAAAGGAACACGTATTGTGCCATCACGCCGATCGCGATGCCATAGATACCCTGGTTAGTCATATAAAGATGGTTAATTATGCCAAGCCATGATGAACCTCCGTGCTTAAGTGCACCGGGCATCCACGGGCCGAAATAAGCAAAGGCGATAAAGACCAAGCCAATTATAGGTAGGGTTGGACCAACACTACGACGAGTGGCTTCGAGGGTTAGCAGCAAGAGCGCGGAACCCATAAACACATCTGAAGGGGATGGATTACCAACGCGTTGCGCCAATGACGCTGCGGGCAAAAGCGGGAGGTACATGGCGGCACCAACGGCTAGAAAAGCGAAAATAATATCGATCATGGGAACGCCATCAAACCGGTACCATGCTTTTGGACCCAGTGTGTCGCTCTTACGAATACCAAATAGCAAAAACACCAAGCCCAGCACGAATGATAGGTGAATACCGCGGTGGACAAGCTCGCGCATTAGGCCAAAGCCCGAAGCGTAGAAATGATAGACTGACATCGACACCAATACTGCAGCAATCACAAATCCGATGATTTTCCCGGTGGGGCGGAATGTTGTTTCTGGATCAAACTGACGCTCAATCTCGGCCAGTTGTTCTGGCGTTAGCTCTGGAGTGGTGTCGGTAGACATTTAGAAATTCCCTGATCAAAAAATCAAAAGGCCTTGGGCGTTTGTACGCCCAAGGCCAAATTCATAAGCTTACTTGATTAGTCAAGTAGGCCAGCTTCACGATAGAAACGCTCTGCACCTGCGTGCAAAGGCACACCAACGCCGTTCAACGCAGTTTCTGGTGTGATTGTCTTGCCTTTAGCGTGACCCACATCCAATAGCTTGCGGGACTCATCGTTCCACAATGCTTTTGTGATGTTGTAGATCAGCTCTTCGTCTTGAGACGCCGAAGTGAACCACTGAGCACCAACTGCAACAGTTGTTGTTTTCGCAACGCCTTCATATGTGCCTTCAGGAATGTCTGAAATCGCAAAGAAGCCATACTTTTCAGTCAATGCATCTGCACCAGCACCGGAAATTGGAACCAGCTTGATGTCTGCAGCAGATGCCAACTCAACCAATGAACCAGTTGGGTAGCCTGTTACAACGAAGAATGCGTCGATCTTGCCATTGCGCAATGCTTCAGAAGCTGCGCCGCCTTTAAGAGCTTCGGCAGTTAGATCATCTGAAGTAAGGCCGTTGGCTTCAAGGATCAGGTTCGCGTCAACGTATGTACCAGAACCTGGCTCGTCCAAAGAAACGCGCTTGCCTGCAAGATCAGCAACAGAATTGATACCGCTGTCTGCCAAAGCAACAAGGTGAATGTGCTCTTCAAACAAGGCTGCGATTGTACGCAAATCGGTTGCTGGCTCGCTGCCTTCCATGGTGCCTGTGCCAGTAAAGGCCCAGTACGCCACGTCTGATTGCGCAAAACCAGAGCTGCGCAAGCCGGAGATGATTGCGTTTACGTTGTCTACAGAACCGCGTGAGGAAACTGCAGACGCGATCAAGCCATCAACGCCGCATGAGCCGCCTTCTCCGCATTCGCGTGAGCCTGGTGGTTTGGAAATTGCGTTCGCGATTACGCCGCCAACTGGATAATAAGTATACGCTGTGCCGCCTGTACCGATTGTGAAAAAGTTTAGTTCTTGTGCGGACACGTTGCCGACAAGGCCAAATGCCATAGCTGCGCCAAGCGCGGCCGTCTTAAACGAATTAATCATTCGATTCTCCCTGATAGATTGGGCCAGCAAACGAGTGTTTGCGGCCATATACACGACATTTTGATGTTTCGTGCATAGTTTAGAAGACTTTGATAACGGATCAGGATAAAATAGCGATAGCTTTTTTGAAATATTATCGATGCTTATACGAGAGCCGATTGGCCAATCGCTTGATTATTCAAAATACCTAACCAGTGGGCTCGCGGACCGAAAGATCTCGATTATTTTATAAATTGCGTCGTCATCTAACAATTCTTCTTCGGTCACATGTGCACGACACTCCAAGCCAACCATTTTTAAATATTTTAAAGTTGGGGCTGTGACGTCAAAACCGTCTGGCACGACATTCAATGCCTTGCGTGTGGTAATGCCTTCAGGAAATGCAGTTTTGAAGTCAGTGTCGTTTTCAAGCGCAATGATCTCTTGAGGATCATCCATCAGACGTGAGCGCATCCTAGCAAGAGTTTCTTTCGATGGGCGACTAAGCCCAGCTCCGGCATAACAATTTCCAGGCTCGATATGTAAATAATACCCAACTTCTTCAAAGGGATTGCCTGCATTAGCAAACACGTCGATATCAGTGCGATACAAACCCGGGCCACTACGGTCGCGAGCTTCTTGAAAGAATTTGGTATAGCTTTGCTTTGGTTTGCTCTTTGCGGCTGCCACATTGTGATTGAAACGATCAGCGTAGTCATGAAGTGTTGACGCAATTCCGGTGAAATTACGGAGGGCGTCATCACGGTCCTCACGGTTTTCGTCCATCCAGATCTTGCGATTGTTTGCGGCAAGATCTGTCAGGAAGGTAAATGTTTCTGGCTCGATCATGTCGGGTACTCCTAGGTTGCAGTCTTAATGAACCGCGGTCCCCAAAACTCTAAACGGTTGGCTGATCCTTAGCCATGAATTTGTGGAGACGAATATTGCAGAGTTGGCCAATTTTAGCCTGCAATTACGAGCTTCAAGCCCCCGCGATCTATCAGAATGCATTTGGTGATCAGAGTTTATTAATCAAAGGATATCGACGCGGTAGCCTTCTCTGGGGAAGTGAACGCCTATGTTCCCAATGTCTGCATCCCTTCGGAGTAAGGTTATAGTGTCGGCACTGGTCGCCACTACTTCACCCTCAACCGGTTGCTCACCTCCGTCCAAGTCAGGTGAAACTGTTACACTCATACTGGGCTTCAATCCTTGTGGGTCAAAGGCATCAGTATTTTGTTTGGTGATTGGCTCGTTGCCCTTAGCGATTATGATTGCATCCTTTGGAGACATTTCACTCATTGTTCCATGCCCAATGGCTTCAACATTCTTTTCCCAACGGGCTAAATTCTCAAACTCTGATAAAAAGGTTGGACCTTGGTCCCAACGCCCACGAAGAAACCAAACGAGATGGTACAATTGGGCGTCGACCGCAGCAGGAGCCGTGCCCAACAGGAATTTCCGATTGTCTGATAATTGCTCATTCACCCACTTCAACGGCGCGCGAAATTGTGAAGCAAGGTGGGGAAGGGTTGCGTTGGCAGCCTTTAAACCGTCTGCCCAGTCTTGACCCAAATACAGCCGCCCACGGTCTTCAGCAAAATCTGCTGGTAGAGCATCGCCGGCCGAGCCTAGAATGATCTTCACAGTCAAGTCAAAAAGCGCACCATCAGTCCATCTGCTCAAACACCACATTAGTCCAGAATCTGAGCTTGGGAAAAACGTAGGCATTGGATACCGGCGCTCTAATTCTCTCAGTATGCATTGGGTGTCGCAGTAGATGTCAGCTCCAATTTGCATCACCGGCGTTCGACGATAACCACCTGTTAATTTTGTCAACATGGGCTTTGGTGTGAGGCGAGGTATTTCAACAGATTTCCATGACAACCCTTTGATGCCAAGCGCGATCCTTGCCTTCTCCGCGACAGGTGATTGTGGATAATTGTGTAAGATGATTTCTGTGGAGAGGTCTGACATGTGTTGATCTTTCGCCATGAGTTGGTCTTTGAATTCGTACGGATAAACTTCTATTTACTCCAGTTAATGTCATCGCATGCCACCTCTGCAAGACATTGAACTGAAGGCAGTTCCAAAACATCTATCTTGCAATAGTATGTGGGAACATCAGTAATGGCACTCAATTCTTATTCATATGTCCCACTGAATGTACCCGAAGCGAATACACCGAACTTGACTGTCCCGGCCATTGATCGGCCATCAATAATGCCTTTGAATTTTAATTTCACCGGCATCGGACGTTCAACTTTGGTCGCCCAAGAAATCGCATTTTCGTTCAATTGTAGATCTAACATTGGACCTTTGCCATTCTTTCCAGACATCGCACCGCTTGGTTCGTCTGCTGCAACTCTCAATTCCAGTGTTGCATCGAATGAACCAGTGGGGGCATCAATCGTAATGTTCCATTTTTCCAATTTAGGTCTCCAAGGTTTGGATTATTATTGTCTCTATCTTCATCACACATGGGATAATCATGCTATAGCAACCGCTAACTTGAGTTGTTAAGCTGGAAAACAACGCATTCCCAAAGGAACATTCTTATGATTCAGCCAACCGCTTCGTTCAGTGAGAATCTGCAACTTTTGCCCTCAATCGAAGGGATATCACGGATCGATTTGATTAATCCGGCTGGTGAGGTCGTTGAAGAGATAGAAAATGTTCCGGGAAAGCAGGGGTCACTTGTTGTCTACCATTACCTCGAACAGTGCTTTGGTAAGGTCGATGCCGTTGCTGCGGCACACGGTCTTGAAGTCTTTGCTGAGCACACTCTAGATGCAAAAAATCGTCATGGTGCCCATCCAAATATTGATCGTTTGTTTGAAATTGTGGGTGGAACAGTTCCGCTGAGTATCCGAATTATTGAAGCGTGACGGGAAGCACTTAACCATTGCCAGGGTAAGGTGCATTCTGTGCATTTTGAGCTATTCGCAGATGTTTTCTTTTATGAAGCAGTTTGTGCCGATGCACCTATTCCATCCTTCGTTTTTAACTGATTGGGATTTCTCATTGAACGAACCGTCAGTTACTTTCACGGTCCGTCGTCAGGGTTTTTGGAACCAATTGCGGCTTAAACTAAGAGAGA
>TARA_B110001469_G_scaffold6224_1_pt1 | contig 46733 bp, 39 predicted proteins | sample TARA_B110001469 | Tara Oceans TARA_B110001469 (sample SAMEA4397034) | marine metagenome | biome: Polar Biome; feature: [SRF] surface water layer (ENVO:00010504); material: water (ENVO:00002006), including particulate matter (ENVO:01000060) such as... | depth 5 m
GTCAACGGAGTTACAGTCCGTCCTCGTTGGCCGCTTGAGTATCTCCCCTATCCTTTACTATTTTAATGAACTTACAAATTGCTTGCACAATTTTCTTGCTTTTTGAGCCGATGGAGGGACTCGAACCCACGACCTGCTGATTACAAATCAGCTGCTCTAGCCAGCTGAGCTACATCGGCTTTTGATAACAAAAACAAACCGCTATTTCTAACGGTCTGCAAATGTATAAAGTTTTTTTATATTTTAAAACATTATTATAATAAAAATTTTGTTTTTTTTATAATTTTATGAGATTAATGAATCCCTATGCTTTTCTTTAGATCTTTTTAATTGTCTTTTCAAGCTATCTATTGCCAAATTGATACCCTCTTCAAAGGTTTTAGTATCTCGTTTAACGATTAACTCACTGCCAGGAATATTCAGCTTTACTTCTGTTATTTTATTTTCTTTATCACTTGTGTTTTGAACTTTTAAAAAAACCTCTGCGTCAACAATCTTATCATGAAACTTCGTCAATGCTAAAACCTTGGCTTCTACAAGTTCAATTAATTCAATATCTGCATTAAAATTTACTGATTGTGTGAATACTTTCATTCGTGATTATTTTTTATTGCTTCTAGGGTGAGCTTGTTTATATACTTTTTTAATTGCATCAAGACTATTGTGCGTATAGACTTGTGTTGAAGCCAAAGAGGAATGCCCTAGCAATTCTTTAACCGAGTTTAAATCTGCACCCTCATTTAAAAGATGCGTCGCAAAAGAATGCCTTAAAATATGGGGACTCTTTTTTACTTTTGAAGATATCTCACTAAAATAAGAATTTATAATCCTGTAGACAAGTGTTTCGTATAATTTATTTCCTTTTGAAGTAATTAAAAAGAAACCTGAATTCCCGGCAATTGCGGTTTTTAAAACTTGATACTCTTTTATTGTACTTACTACAGACGATAATATTGGAACGTAGCGCTCTTTATTTCTTTTCCCTAATACTTTAATCGTCTGATTTTTAATATCTAAATCAACCTCCTTTACATTAATTAACTCCGCTCTTCTCATGCCAGTAGAGTACAATAATTCTACGACTAACTTATTCCTGCACAAGTCAAAATTTTGATCTCCATCCATGTTTTCTAACACTGCATTTATTTCCCTTGTTGTAAAAGGTACCTGAACCTTCTTTGCAACTTTCAATGCTTTGTGCTTGGAAAGCGGATTGCTTTCTATCTGCGAAGTTTTTTGAAGAAATTTATAAAACGACTTCAAGGAACTAACCTTTCTGTTAATTGTATTATTAGAAATATCGGCAGCAACCAAACTAACAACCCAATTCCTTACTTGCCCATATTTTATTGCTGTTAAATTTTCTTGATTATAATTGACTACGCAAAAGTCTTTAAAGGCAACAAGATCCGACCTGTAGGCTGTAATCGTATGCTTTGAATAGCTTTTCTCTAAAAAAAGATATTCTAAAAATGCTGTTATGTAAGTATTCTCTTTCAACAAGGGGTGGACTTTACCTCAAAGTTACTGAAATTAAACGCAAAAAAAATCTCATAACACACGAATGTGTTATGAGATTTATACATTAAAATAAATTATCACTAACCTACTTCTTCTTGCGTTCTTAATCCTTGTACATAAGAAGCTTTAATTCTCTGAGCTCTTTTAGCTACAGATGGCTTCGTAAAGTTTTTCCTGTTACGTAAGTTTTTCATCGTTTTAGTACGATCAAATTTTCTTTTGTAACGCTTTAAAGCTCTATCTATATTCTCTCCTTCTTTAATTGGTATAATTAACATAAGTTGGCACCTCCCTTCATAGTCTCTTTATATTTTAAACAGCTTTACAGGCTGTTGATTTATTTTTCCGAATGCAAATGTAATTACAAAATTTGAAATTAGCGACAATGCGCTTACTTTTTTTTAAACCCCCTCCAATCATTCATTATAAAACCAATTTAAAAACTCAATACAGACATGTTTCTTGGTTTTTAAAAGTTGGAACCTAAAACTAGGTAGACGGTGTATACTCCTTATTATCAATGACCATTTTTGCGATGATCTCTTTTAAAATTTCTGAAGTTCCACCACCAATGGGCCCTAATCTACTATCTCGTAGCAAGCGCGCCATTGGATAATCTTCAATATACCCATAGCCTCCTAACATTTGAAGCGCGTCATAAATAACTTCGTCTGCCATTTTTGTTGATAGTAACTTGGACATACTTGCTTCTTTTACAACATAAGATCCTTTATCTAACCTTTTTGTTATGGAATAATTATATTCTCTGCACATGTCTACCTTACTTGCCATTTCCGCAATCTTGTGTCTTAAAGCCTGAAACTGGTCTAAAGATTTGCCGAAAGCTACTCTTTCTTGCATATAGTTGATCGCATAGTCTAAAGCGAATCCAGCTCTTGCATGCGCATTTACCCCCATAATGAGGCGCTCTAAAGCGAAATGCTGCATGATGTAAGGAAAACCTTTACCTTCTTCTCCTAATCTGTTTTCTGATGGAATTTCCACATTATCAAACGCAATTTCTGCGGTATCTGATGCGCGCCACCCCAGCTTATTTAACTTCGTAGCAGTCACTCCTTTTGCACTTCTATCTACTACAAAAATGCTAATGCCTTTATATTTATCTAAAGGATCTGTTTTTGCAGCAACAATTAAGTAATCTGAATACACACCATTTGTAATAAATGTTTTGGAACCGTTTAAAATATATTTGTCTCCTTTTTTAATTGCTGTAGAGCGCATTCCTGCAACATCTGACCCTCCAAAAGGCTCTGTAATACACAAACAACCAATCAGGTCTCCTGCTACACTTGGAACTAAATATTTGTTTTTAATAAAATCATCCCCTTCTTTGTTCAGATGCGTCATTGCTAAATATTCGTGCGCCCACATTGCAGCTGCAAAACCACCAGAATTTATTTTTTGTAGCTCCTCAAGAAAGATGACAGAATAAAATAAGTCCAAACCTAAACCACCATATTCTTCTGGCGTGCGCAACCCGAAATATCCCATATCACCAAACTTCTTCCAAATGAACCTATCGATAGTTCCCGATTTTTCCCAATCATCAATAAAAGGAACTACTTCTTTTTGCAAAAAATTCTTAAAACTAGCTCGAAAAACCTCGTGTTCTTCAGTGAAATACATACTACTCATTTACCATGAATTTTAGTTGATTATTCAGCCAACAAATATAAGACTATTCTCTCATACAAGTCCAACGGAAAACCAGTGATATTTTTTAATTCTGAAATACTTTGAAGCTCGGCAACCGAATCTCTATATTCAAAAATCTTCTTACATAATTCGTAATTTATATAAGGAGTTTTAAGTAATTCTTTGAAGGTGACAGTATTTACGTTCAACTTCTGAATATTTGGCAATTTTAAAACTTTAAAAACAGCCACTACTTTATCTGCAATTTCTTCCTCTAGGCCCCAAACCTCATATAATTGACGCTGCATAGAAAAACCCTGCAATTTAGAACGATACTTAATAATTCTTTCGGAAAATACTGCTCCAACTCCAACAACAGTTCTTAAGTCAGATGCTGTTGCCTTATTTAAATCTGTGGTCGTTATTTTAGTAAGGACTTTTTCACTGGGGGTTCTTTTTTTGTTTCTATTTACTTCAATTACCCAATCTGGAAACTTAAAAAAAGGACTTATTTTTTCTAACAATACGTCTGAGATTCCGGTCACCTTTTGGAAAGCTCTTTTAGAATTGACAAACTTACCTGTTTTTCGATATGCCAAAAGGCGATCTATAGCATCCAAAGACATTCCTAATTCTGCGCCCTTGCCATCTGTTATATAGTTGGGATTAAAAGGATGTTTTTTAAACTTTTTACTAGCGAAGCGGATCACTTTCAAGCTATCTATTTGCTTATAAAAAATAGCTGCATCAGTAGTATTTATGTTTTCTATTCCATCTGAAGAAAAATCAATAAAAACAATAACTAACTGAAAAAATAGCACGACCACCCCTAAAAGAAAAACCCCATTTCTTTGGCCTTTATGATGCCAGAAATGGGATTTAAATAGGTTCATTTCACCGTGTTTTAATTTTGAGTTTTATGCCCAATTGCCTTTAAATATCTTGACAGTTCTGATTTCACTTTTGGCGCTAATAAAAGTAATCCTATAATATTAGGAAAAACCATTGCAAATATCATCGCATCAGAAAACTCAATTACTGATCCTAGGGTAGAAGATGCACCAATCACTACAAAAACTAAGAATAATGCTTTATACGTAATATCTGCTATTTTACTTTTCCCAAATAAATAAGTCCAACCTTGAATTCCGTAATAAGACCAAGAAAGCATGGTTGAAAAAGCAAATAAAATTACTGCTATTGTTAATAAAATCGAAAAATTAGGAATTGCAGAATCAAAAGCTACTGACGTTAAGTCCACACCATTTATTGGCTGATTTGTTGCATTCAAAAGCACATTACTCTTTGCATCTAAATTTCCATAAGTAAACAAGTTACTCTTTAAATTGGTTACTACAATTACCAAAGCTGTCATCGTACAGATAATTACCGTATCCACAAAAGGTCCAATTGAAGCCACAATTCCTTCACTTGCAGGAAATTTAGTTTTCACTGCTGCATGCGCAATAGATGCAGATCCAACACCTGCTTCATTTGAAAAAGCTGCTCTTTGAAAACCAACAATCATTACTCCTATCAATCCTCCAACGACTGAAGTTTGTTTGAATGCACCATTCCAAATTTGAACCATTGCATCTGGAATTATATTAAGGTTCATTACCAATATAATCAAAGAAGCTCCCACAAACATAATGGCCATAAATGGCACTATTTTTTCAGTTACTCGGCCTATTCTTTTAATCCCTCCAATAATTACAATACCTACGAGTATCGCCATTATGATTCCAAATACAAATCCGGACTCAAGATTGAAAAGTTGTTTAAATTGCGCTGCTGCCTGATTAGATTGAAACATATTTCCACCTCCAAAAGAACCTCCAATTACAAAAACAGCATATAAGCCTGCTAATACTTTCCCTAACCCTCCTAAATTCTTTTCTTTTAGGCCTTTTTTTAGGTAATACATTGGCCCTCCATATATCTTTCCATCAGGCCCCACTTCTCTATACTTTACACCTAGCGTAGCTTCTACTAACTTGGTAGACATTCCTAGGAAACCAGCTAAAATCATCCACACCGTTGCTCCTGGACCTCCAATTGCAATTGCAACCGCAACTCCCGCAATATTCCCTAAACCTACGGTTGCTGATAAAGCAGCTGTTAACGCTTGAAAATGTGTAACCTCTCCAACAACTCCTTTTATTTGAATAACTTCATCACCATCACTTCCTGCAACATCCTCTTCAGAAATATCATCCTTTGAATTGTGATCAATATCGTCATACTTTCCGTTGGTTGCTTTAATAGCAACCCCTAACAATCTTATATTTGCAAACTTAAAATACAATGTAAAAAACAAAGCACCTAATAATAAAATAATCACTACAATTGGAACATCTATCCCCACAATTGAGACTGGATAAAAAACTACAAAACTGACTGCATCAGCAAAAGGCTTAAATTTTGCCTCGATTATTTCATCCATTGTTAATTCTTGTGCAAAGGATAACATTGGGAAAGCTAACAAAAGCAATGAAAGAAATTTTTTATTCATAATATATTTTAATTTATTTAGTGATCTGCAATATCATAAAAAAAATGCTCTTGCAACAAGTTTTGAGTGTTAAATATAATTTTCTGAAAATGTTTCTTTGAATTTTAATAAATCTTCTTTAAATGATTTTGGATAGAACTGTAATTCTTTATTCGTTTTTGTCAAATCGAAACCCGTTCTAGAAGGTCGCATAGCTGTTTGGTTTAATACTGCTGTTGATATTGGCTTTATCAAATTCGCATCCAATTCAAAAACCTTCGCAACTTGCTGCGAAATTTTATAAATACTTAGTATTTCATTTGAACAAATATTAAAAACCCCTACTTTCTCTCTGTCTATAGAAAGCTTGCAGGCCAGTGCCAAATCTTCTACATATGTGGGCGCTCTATATTGATCTGATACAATTGTGACTTCCTTATTTGCTTCTAACATTTCTTTCAACCACAGTACAATGTTACTGCGAGTCATATGCGCCACTTTACCATAAACTAAGCTCGTTCTAAGAATTGTACTGCGCATACTAGATGCATCAATAACCGCCTCAGAATTCAACTTGCTAAGGCCATAATAACTTAAAGGGCTGGGTGTATCTGTTTCTTTATAATTGCCTTTTTTTCCATCAAAAATAAAATCAGTGGAAATCTGAACTAAATGGATATTACGTAGTTCACAAATTTCAGCCAACCATTTTACAACAGTTACATTGAGAAGGTAACAAGCCTCTTTTTGAGTTTCACAGGCATCTACCTCGGTCATTGCCGCTGTATTAATTATAAAGTCTGGTTGAATTTTACCAATTTTGTTTTTCAATAAACCTTTATTTGTAATATCTATTTCACAGTAGGTAAAGTCTTTTCGATTACTCCTATTTGCCCCTCTGGAAAAACCGAATACCTCATATTTGTAAGGCTCCTTTAGTAGAAGATTTAATAAAGACTGGCCAAGTAAGCCGTTACTTCCTGTGATAATTACTTTATACATATATTTATTATTTCTCCTGACAAAAAAATTCCTAGCTTACTGTATTTCATCGAAAGCTACCGCTTCACATAAATGACAGTTATTTTAAAATACCTTTCTTAATTTTATAATCTGTTCAGGTCTTCCTAATATAATTAACTGAGAATCTGCAACTAATTTAATGTTGGCTTCTGGATTTATGATGTAATTTTTATCCGGATTTCTAAAGCCAATAACGGTACATCCTGTTTTCCTTCTAATATCTAAATCTAAAATCGTTTTGTTAATATACTTTTCTGGCAAATCGTTTACTGCAACCTCCTCTAAATTCGCAGTCGTTTCTCCCTCAATTGTTAAGCGATCTACAAATTCAATAACATCTGGTGTTGTGACTAATGAAGCCATATGATCTCCCCCCAATTTATCTGGCATAATGACGTTATTCGCACCTGCAAATTTCAATTTTTTATAGGAAGATTCATTAGAGGCTCTGCTAATAATAACGCAATCTTTATTCAACTGACTTGCGGTTAACACCACAAAAAGATTGTCTGCATCTGAGGGCAATGCCGTTATTAAAAAGGCTGCACTTTCAATCCCTGCTCTCTGCAAAGTTTCATCTAAGGTAGCGTCTCCCTCAATATTTAAAATCCCCGCCAAATCTAACGCCTCTATCTTTTCTTTATTTCTTTCGACCACTACAAACTTTCTATTGTAGTTGCGGAGTTTTAAAATTGCTTGTTTTCCGTTCCTGCCATACCCACACACAATGGTGTGTCCTTTTAAATGTTTTATTTTCTTTTCCACGCTTCTGTGTTTAAAATGTTCAAATAATTTACCACTTACCAAATATTCTGAAAATGCCGAAACTGCATATCCAAAGATGATGATACTTGTTAGAATTAAGAAGATTGTAAAAATTTTCTCTTCCGGGGAAAAAGGTTGCAACTCACCAAAACCAACTGTGGTTACCGTAATTACAGTCATATATAGTGCGTCTACAAAGTTATACCCAGAAAGCCACATATAACCAATGATTCCAATTGCTATGATCAAAATTACCAACAAGGCAATTTTATCTATTTTAGACTTAATGAATATCATATTTTATAAATCAAAAACGGAACTTCTTTTTGTATATATCATATCTTTTAACTTTAATACAAACGCCATGGTTAAATATAAACCAAATGACAAACCAACAGTAAAAAACGTAACATAAATAAAGAATAAACGGACATTTAAAGCCCTCATACCTAGTCTGTCCGCTAGTCTTGAGAACACTCCAAAACCATTTCTTTCAAAAAAATGACGCATTCTATCTATCATTACTTATAAAATATGCTGCAAGATACTCTTTTATCGTATTTTTTTAAGAAATTTAAACTTCGTTTTAAAAAAAAGCGCGCACAAAACAAGAACAAAGGTTGTTATAAACCTTGTTAAATTAAAATAGTATTGATTAACTTTGCTTTTCTCTAAAAAATAGGCAAATTTGAAAGACCAAGAATATCTAGAAGTTTACGGCGCAAGAGTTCATAATTTAAAAAATATTGACGTTAAAATTCCTCGTGAAAAACTAGTTGTAATAACTGGTTTAAGTGGAAGCGGTAAATCCTCTTTAGCTTTTGACACCATTTATGCAGAAGGACAAAGGCGCTATATCGAGACCTTTTCAGCCTATGCCCGCCAATTTTTAGGTGGCTTAGAAAGACCCGATGTTGATAAAATTGACGGGCTTTCTCCTGTAATTTCTATAGAACAAAAAACCACCAATAAAAGCCCTCGCTCTACGGTTGGTACCATTACAGAGATTTATGATTTCTTGCGATTACTTTTTGCAAGAGCGGCAGATGCCTACTCCTACATTACGGATCAAAAAATGGTAAGCTATTCTGATGACCAAATTAAAGATTTAATTTTAAAAGACTTTAACGAAAAAAAGATAGCAGTCTTAGCACCTCTGATTAAATCTAGAAAAGGACATTATAGAGAGCTTTTTGAACAAATATCAAAACAAGGGTTTTTAAGAGTTCGTGTGGATGGAAAGATTCAAGAGATTGAAAAAGGAATGAAGCTAGACCGTTATAAAATGCATGATATTGAAGTAGTAATAGATCGCTTAGCGGTCAATAAATCTGTAGAAAAACGTTTAGAAGAAACTATAAAAACAGCATTGTATTCTGGTAATAATATTATGATGGTCATTGATGTTGATGACAACAATCCAAGGTATTTTAGTAGAGAACTCATGTGTCCAACTTCGGGTATTGCATACCCGAACCCAGAACCAAACACATTTTCCTTCAACTCTCCAAAAGGTGCCTGTAGCGCTTGTAATGGTTTAGGAATCACCAATGAAATCAATTTAAAAAAAGTAATCCCAAATGATCTTATTTCTATTAAAAATGGTGGTATTGTTCCTTTGGGAGAGCAAAAGAATAGCTGGATTTTTAAACAAATTGAACATATTTCTGAACGTTACCGCTTCAAACTATCAGATGCCGTTAAAGATATTCCTAAAGAGGCATTAGATATAATTCTAAATGGTGGCAATGAATCTTTCGAGATTGAATCTAAATCTGTAGGAGTTCGTAGGAATTATAAAATAGATTTTGAAGGAATAGTTGCCTTTATAGACAACCAATACAACAATGCAGAAAGCACTTCGATAAAACGCTGGGCAAAAGGCTTCATGGATGAAGTCATCTGTTCTTCTTGTGAAGGGAAAAGGTTAAAGAAAGAAGCCCTTCATTTCAAAATCACAGACAAAAATATTAGTGATTTAGTTCAAATGGATGTCACAGAACTCGCAAATTGGTTTGAAAATATTGAAAAACAATTGTCAAAAAAACAATTGATCATTGCCTCAGAAATTTTAAAAGAGATTCGAACCAGAATTCAATTTTTAAAAGATGTTGGCTTGGATTACTTAACTTTAGATAGAACTTCTAAATCTCTTTCAGGAGGAGAAGCACAACGCATCCGATTGGCGACACAAATAGGCTCGCAATTAGTGGGTGTCTTGTATATTTTAGATGAACCAAGTATCGGCTTACATCAAAGAGATAACAAAAAATTAATAGACTCTTTGCTAAAACTTAGAGATCTTGGGAACTCTATTATTGTCGTGGAACACGATCAAGATATGATCGAAAAAGCGGACTTTGTTTTTGACATCGGCCCAGGTGCAGGAAAATATGGTGGAGAAATCGTTTCTGCCGGTACCTTCGCTGAACTTAAAAACCAGCGGACATTAACTGCAGATTATATTACCGGAAGAAAAAAAATTGAAATACCAAAAAAGCGACGTGTAGGAAACGGAAAGACAATTACCCTTAAAGGAGCTTCTGGGAACAATTTAAAAAATGTTTCTGTAACATTTCCTTTGGGAAAAATGATTTGTGTTACGGGTGTTTCTGGAAGTGGAAAATCGACTTTAATTAACGAGACCTTATATCCAATTTTAAACGCACATATTTACAGGGGTGTTAAGAAACCAATGCCTTACAAGAAAATTGAAGGTTTAGAACACGTAGACAAAGTCATTGATATCGACCAATCTCCTATTGGCCGGACTCCACGATCAAATCCAGCGACCTACACAAAGACTTTTGATGAAATAAGAAGTCTGTTTGCAAAGACGTTAGAGGCTTCCATTCGGGGCTATAAACCGGGACGTTTTTCTTTTAATGTAAAAGGTGGGCGCTGTGAAACTTGCCAGGGTGGCGGTGTTCGCATTATAGAAATGAACTTCCTGCCCGATGTTCAAGTAGAATGCGAAACTTGTCAAGGAAAACGCTTTAATCGAGAAACTTTAGAAATTCGTTACAAAGGAAAATCTATTTCTGATATTTTAGATATGACCATAGAGGACGCAACCGACTTCTTCATTAAAATCCCGAAAATACACCGAAAAGTAAAAACTATTAAAGATGTTGGTTTGGGGTATATCACCCTTGGGCAGCAATCCACTACACTTTCTGGTGGTGAAGCACAAAGAATAAAACTAGCAGCAGAACTCTCTAAAAGAGATACTGGAAATACATTTTATATTCTTGATGAACCTACAACAGGACTTCATTTTGAAGATATTAGGGTCCTTATGGATGTTTTAAATACACTTGCAGACAAGGGCAATACTGTACTCATCATAGAGCACAATTTAGATGTTGTTAAATTAGCAGACTACGTCATCGATGTTGGCATGGAAGGTGGAAAAAAAGGAGGTAAGATTCTAGTTACAGGAACCCCAGAAGAAGTTGCAAAACACAAAACAAGTTACACTGCTAAGTTTTTAAAGAAATTACTGTAATCTCTAAAACCCTTCTACTTTAAAGGTTTTAGTGCATATATCCGATAGATCTCATCACAGAATCCTTCTAATCATAGAAAACACATCGATTCTTTTTAAAATTTTCTTAAAAAAGAACTAATTTAGCAGGCTGCCTTGAATAAAATCAGATAGCTTAAAACATATTTACCATGCACAATGACGATAGAAAAATAAAAGAAAAACTCCAACAAAAAACGTGGAACGAAATAAAAACAAATGATTCTTGGGCCATCTTTAAAATTATGGCCGAATTTGTAGATGGGTATGAAAAGTTAAGTAAAATTGGACCTTGCGTCTCTATTTTTGGATCTGCAAGAACAAAAACCACAGATGCATATTATGGTTTAGCAGAAGAAGTTGCCTTTAAACTCACGCAAAACGGGTATGGTGTAATTACTGGAGGAGGGCCCGGAATTATGGAAGCTGGTAACAAAGGAGCGCATAGAGGAAAAGGAACTTCGGTAGGTTTGAATATAGAGTTACCTTTTGAGCAGCACGACAATCCGTGGATTGATAAAGACAAAAATTTAGAATTTGATTACTTTTTTGTACGAAAAGTGATGTTTGTAAAGTACTCACAGGGATTTATTGTGATGCCGGGTGGTTTTGGAACTATGGATGAACTTTTTGAAGCCATTACTTTAATACAAACTAAAAAAATTGGACGTTTTCCTATTGTTTTAGTAGGTACAAAATTTTGGAGTGGCCTCTTAGAGTGGATAAAAAACACCCTCATAGAAGAAGGGAATATTAGCGAGAAAGATTTAAATTTATTTAGAGTTGTGGATACTGCTGATGAAGCGATCGCGCATATCAATAAGTTTTATGCTAAATATAAGTTTAAACCCAACTTTTAGATTTTTTTTAAACTTTAAACCATGTGTGCTAATTTGTGTTTTAAGGATGCACACATAATTAAAATATAGAAAGGTTTTTTCTATATTTGAAAATTCATATTCTATAAATCTTAAAAAATCTTAAAAATTTAATTGGGAGCACGCTTTTACCTATTTTTTGTGGCAATGCTATTTGCAAGTTTCACTTTTGCACAGCAAAATACCATGCACATAAAAGCGAGCCTAAACTCTGAAAAGAAGCAGCTCCTGATTGAACAGGAAATTGTGTATTTTAATAACTCCAATGATACTTTGCGCCAAATATTACTTCATAATTGGCCAAATAGTTTCAAAAATAGGAAGACCCCACTTTCGAAGCGATTTATTAAAGATTTTAGAAAAGACTTATACTTTGCAAAAAAAGAAGCTCTCGGCTTTACCGCTATTAAAAACATTTCTATCAATTACAATAATGTTAGGCATCAAGCGTATGAAAATAAAGCTGATATACTTGAGGTTTTTTTATCGCAACCCTTAAAACCTCAAGAAAGCACCAAGCTAAACCTCACCTACATAGTACAACTTCCAAGTGCCAATTTTACCGGCTACGGAGCTCATGAAAATGGGTATCGCTTGCGATATTGGTATATCACACCCGTAATTTACAACGATGGTTGGCAATACATGAGTAATTTAAATTTAGATGATTTATTTGAGGATTATACCACTTTTGATATTGAACTCAAAACCCCCAAAGTTTTTTCTTTAAGTAGTAATTTAAAACAAACGAAACAAAGCAACGAAACCCACAACCAGTACCAATTATCTGGCAAAAACAAAAAGGATATCACTTTAAATATTGAAAGAAAAAACACTTTTAAACAATTTAATACTGCACTGCATCAAATACAAACGAACATTGCAGATGAGGAGTTAGACAGCACGGTAATAAAAACTATTTTAAATAGAGAACTCAACTTCCTAACACTATATTTAGGGACTTTATCTACAGATAAAATCCTTATTGACAAAGCCATGCAGAAAAAAAATCCTGTGTATGGCCTGAGTCAAGTACCTGATTTTTTTAGTCCTTTTCCACATCTTTTCAAATACGATTTACAATTATTTAAGGTACTTTCTAGAAAGTATTTGCAGCAAACATTATTTGTAAATCAAAGGAGTGACTATTGGTTGCTTGATGGTTTACACAGCTATTTGATGATCGAATACGTAAATAAATTTTATCCAGAAGTTAAACTTATTGGAAAAGCAGCGGATACTTGGTTTCTTAAAAAATACAATATTTCAAAATTACAGTTCAATCAAAAATATCCTTTCGTTTATCAATTTACAGCTCGAAAATTTCTAGATCAATCTTTAAATACTTCCGCAGATGCTCTTTCCAATTTCAATAGAAAAATTGTAAGCAAATACAAAGCGGGTCTTGGCTTCAATTATTTAAAGGGATATTTAGGAAAAACCGTTTTAAATAAAAGTATTAAAGAGTTCTATCAAAAGAATAAGCTTTTTGTTATTAAAAGTGAAGATTTTAAAGAAGTTTTAGCAAAGCACACCACTAAAGATGTTCAGTGGTTTTTTGATGATTTTATCAAAACAAATAAAAAGATAGATTACACGATTAAAAAGGTTGAAGAGACGCAAGACAGTTTAAAAGTCACCTTAAAAAACAAACGAAATATTACGACACCGATCGCATTTTACGGAATCCAAAATGACACTATTAAATTTAAGAAATGGTATGCAAATATTAAGGATACACTTACAATATCAGTTCCAAAAGGAAGGTTTGATCAATTAGTTTTAAATTATGAGAATATATATCCCGAATACAATACATTAGACAATTATTACCGTACAGATAAAAAATTCTTTAACAAACCGTTGAAGCTTACCTTAATCAAAGACGTAAAGGCTCCTAAATACAATCAACTCTTTTACCAACCAACAATTGCATACAACTATTATGACGGTCTGATACTTGGTGTAAAGCTGCACAACAAGCCTTTGATAAAAAGGAATTTAGAGTTTAAAACTTCTCCTGGTTACGCAACTAAAAGCAATAAAATAAATGGGTCATTTTCTCTTATTTACAATCAATATTTTGAAAAAACATCCCTTTACAAAATTTCTTATGGCATTGTTGGTAACACCCTACAATATGCACCAGACTTATCATATAGCGCTCTAATACCCTATATAAACCTTCAATTCAAAAGAAAATCTTTAAGAGATGCTACTGCAGAGTTTATTAGCGCGAAGACCCTGCTGATAGATAAGGAAATTTCACCACTAGCAATAAAAACGGAACAGGACAGCTACCGTGTTTTTAGTTTGAGCTACAATTATATAAATCCTGATATTATTTCAGAAACACGCTTTAATGTTAAGACAGAGTTCGCTAAAAACTTCTCTAAAATATCGACAGATTTCCGCTACAGAAAACTTACAGCTTCGGATACTCAAATAGATTTTCGCGTTTTTGCAGGTGCATTTCTTCACAATCAATCTAAAGGAGATTATTTTAGTTTTGGATTGGACAGAGCAAACGATTATCTTTTTGAATTGAACTATTTTGGTCGATCAGAAGATTCAGGACTTTTTAGCCAGCAATATATAATTAATGAAGGTGGATTTAAATCTGTATTACCAACACGGTTTGCAAACCAATATATGTTGTCTTTGAACTCTAGTATTGGTTTGTGGCGCTGGATCGAATATTATAATGGTGTTGCCTTCTTAAAAAATAAAGCGAAACCCCTTTTTTTTGGTTATGAAAATGGCATTCGATTTAATTTTATTCACAATATATTTGAAATATACTTACCACTCTACTCCAATAATGGCTGGGAAGTGGCACAAGAGGCATATTCTGAAAACATAAGGTTTACCTTTACAGGAGATCTAAACAGGGTCTATAATTTTTTCAGAAGAGGTTTTTTCTGAAAAATTAAACACTAAAAAGCAACTTCACTATTTTATTACAGTATTCTTAAAAATAAACTTAATTAAGCCAATAAAATTACGAAATATTTAATAAATATTTAAATACTTAAATATCAACTAAAAAAAACTATCTTTGTTTGGGTAAAAATCAATAATAAATGTCACAAAAAACGCTAATTCAAGATAAAAAACAACTTTCATTCAAAGATTTTAAAGCAGAAGTTCTTAGTGACTATAAAATTGCTAAAATCAGTAGAGAATGTAGTTTGCTTGGAAGGAGAGAAGTTTTAACAGGAAAAGCCAAATTCGGCATTTTCGGTGATGGTAAAGAAGTACCACAGTTAGCACTGGCGAAAGCTTTTAAAAAAGGTGATTTTAGATCGGGATACTATCGTGACCAAACCTTTATGATGGCCATTGGAGAGCTTAATGCCCAACAGTTTTTTTCAGGTTTATATGCCCACACAAATATAGAAATCGAGCCCATGTCTGCAGGCAGACAGATGGGCGGTCATTTTGCAACCCATAGTTTACATGAAGATGGTAGTTGGAAAAATCTTACCGAGCAATATAACTCGAGTGCAGACATCTCCCCTACTGCTGGACAAATGCCTCGTTTATTAGGGTTAGCACAGGCTTCTAAAATTTATAGAAATGAAAAATCAGTTCAGCATAAAACAAACTTCTCCAAAAAAGGGAATGAAGTTGCTTGGGGAACTATCGGAAATGCAAGTACGAGCGAGGGGTTGTTTTTTGAAACCATAAATGCTGCTGGTGTATTACAAGTGCCAATGGTTATGAGTGTTTGGGATGACGAATATGGAATCTCAGTGCATGCAAAACATCAAACAACTAAGGAAAGTATCTCTGAAATACTAAAAGGGTTTCAGAGAGAAAATGGCACCAATGGATACGAAATATTTGTAGTAAATGGTTGGGATTACGTTCAATTAGTGGATGTGTACAACAAGGCTGGCAAAATTGCTAGAGAAGAGCATGTCCCTGTTTTAATTCATGTAAATGAATTAACGCAACCTCAAGGTCACTCAACCTCAGGTTCTCACGAGAGATATAAAGGAAAAGAAAGACTTCAGTGGGAGAAAGAATTTGATTGCATCGAAAAAATGCGAAAATGGATTATAGATTTTGAACTTACAACAGACGCTGGAGAGGTTTTACGTTTTGTAGATTCTGAAGAAGAAATAATCCTTCTTGAAAAGGAAGCTAAAAAAACAGTCCTTACTGCAAAAAGAAATGCCTGGAATGCTTATAACAATGAGTTTATTGCAGAGGTCCAAGTCGCTTCTAAATTGCTAAGTAGAATTGCAAACAAAAGTAAAAATGGTGTCTTTATAACCAAGTATAAAGCGGATTTAGAAAAAACAGTTGATCCTATTAGCAAAGATATTTTGATTGCAGCGAGAAAAACGCTCCGTTACTTAAAAGAGGAGGAATTTCCAGAAAAAAAAGAGTTACAAACTTATATTAATAAAATTATCAAAGATGCCGCTTCTAAATACTCTTCTTATCTTCTAAGTGAAAGTGACTTGAGCGCTGTCAAAGTTCTTGAAAAAAAACCAATTTATGCTCCAAGTAAAAATGTAGTGGATGCAAGAATTGTCATGAGAGATAATTTTGATGCCCTACTAAAAAAACATCCAGAAGTGATTATTTTTGGAGAAGACGCAGGCTTTATTGGCGATGTAAACCAAGGTTTAGAGGGACTTCAAGAAAAGCACGGAGACATAAGGGTTGCGGACACCGGTATTCGGGAAGCCACCATTATTGGTCAAGGAATCGGTCTTGCAATGCGAGGTTTGAGGCCTATTGCAGAAATTCAATATTTAGATTATTTATTATATGCGCTTCAAATTATGAGTGATGATTTAGCAACACTTCATTATAGGAGTTTTGGTAAACAAAAAGCCCCCTTAATTATTAGAACCCGTGGCCATCGATTAGAAGGCATTTGGCATGCTGGATCTCCAATGGGAGGTATTATAAATAATATTCGTGGAATGCATGTTTTGGTGCCAAGAAACATGAACAAAGCTGCAGGATTTTACAACACTTTACTAGAGGGAGATGAACCTGCTTTGGTTATTGAATGCCTAAATGGATATCGTTTAAAAGAAGAACTACCAACAAACCTTGGCGAATTTAAAACACCAATTGGGCTCGTAGAAACCGTTAGAGAGGGCAGGGATATTACCATCGTTTCCTATGGATCTACTTTAAGAATTGTTGAAGAGACCGCAAAGGAGCTACAGCAAATTGGTATAAGCATAGAAATAATAGATGCTCAAAGTTTATTGCCTTTTGATCTGAATAGCGATTGTGTTAAAAGCGTACTTAAAACAAACAAGCTCTTGATAATCGATGAAGATGTTCCCGGCGGAGCTTCCGCTTATATTTTGCAAGAGATATTAGAAAAACAAGACGGCTATAAGTATTTAGATAGCAAACCGGCAACCTTAACTGCAAAAGCACACCGTCCGGCTTACGGAACAGATGGAGATTACTTTTCAAAGCCCTCTGCTGAAGATATTTTTGAAAAAGTGTATGAGATTATGCACGAATCAAACCCTGAACTCTTTAAAAGCTTGTATTAACTTTTTTAACTTTTATTCAAAATATCCCTTCCAATTGCGCATTCTAAACAACGTTTTGGTGCACAATAGTTTATTTTAAGCTCCAATAAAGATTGGGTTTCAAGTGCGTTACTAGCGGCTATTTTTAATTCAGAAAACTTAGAGATAATATTATTTTTCTCTGGCTTTACCTTTTTTAAGATCGTTAAAAAAGAGGTGTCTCCTGTTTCTCCATTTACTTTCTGATATAAAAATTTTAAAGGTATAATTGTGTTAATAATTAACAAATCTACAAACGAGTTTGTGATTTTTTTAAATGCAGGCTTAGAGGTTGACGTAAAACTATAATGTGTTTTCCAAAAGATATGTGTTTCTAAAGAAAAAAAATCATAAAACTCTTTTACTGTTTTTAACGCTATCAATTGAGAAAATAGACTTTGATATTTGTGAAACAAAGAAACCAATTGCGCCAGTCTAATTGTGGGAAAATTATTGGGGCGCATTCTAAAAAAAGAGAACTGGTTATTTGCTATTGGCTGTAAGTTGTATTTGTGTTTCAAATACATATATTCCTTTCGCAGCTTTTGATAATATACTTCTTCTAGATCCTCCTCTAAAAATCCAGCTTGACCAAAGAGCAATGCTGCTAAATTATTTTCGTTGGAACGTACGCTTTTAAATACAGCATAGTCAACAGACTGCGACAAGCTTAAAAATGAATCCCCGTTTACTTTAAGCCCAAAGTTTTTCACCAACAGCTGAAATAAAACAGCTTCAAAGTTATTATTCTCCTCTTTTAACAGGCTTTCTATTACTTTAGATTTATTTTCTAAGCGCTCAAAATACAAGCGTTCTTTCCAATTTGACAGTGTAAAATCATCTACAGTATTGATAGAATATTGACAAGGAATCCAGCTTTCTGACTTACAAAATAGCCTTTGATAATTCGCTAAAACACGCGCACTAACAAACTCCTTTAAAACCATGGTTGGGAGTGGCTTGTTATTTTTCATAAATATTGTAACATCATCCTCCCAAACAACATGCAACAGAACCGCATCATAGTTCTTATCTACTTCATGATGATGTGCATACCAGTCTGAAGATTTTAAGTGAATTTCAACATTTCCTATCCAGATTTGATTTTCAATTTTCAAATGCGCATTTAAAAAATCTGGACCTGCATTTGTATTATGTAAACCTGGCTTTATAATTACCAAATCATCCTGATTTGTAGTTTTAAAATGAACCTTTGAAAATACTTTGTATTTCCAAACGTAGTGGAGAAAATCTTCATTCATGCTTTTATTATCAAGGTACAAAAAAATTGATACCCCTATCAAAATATATAATTAACAACCCAACCAAAAGCAAGATTAATCCCCTATTTTTGCACCTCAAAAACGGATAAGATGAATATTATAGAAAATTTAAAGTGGCGATACGCTGTTAAAAAATTCGACACTAATAAAACCCTTTCAGGATCGCAGCTGCAAATATTAAAAGAAGCCTTTAACCTAACTGCTACATCGTATGGTTTACAACCGCTGAAATTGATCATCATTAAGAATAAAGAAATGCAAGAAAAATTATTACCATTTTCTTGGAATCAACAACAAATTGTGCAGGCATCTCACCTGTTTGTAATTTGTATACAAGACCACTACACGAGCAAAGAAGTGGAAAATTACTTCCAATTAGTTCAAAAAATAAGAAATACTCCAGACGACATTATCAATCCATTTAAAAAGTTTTTAACTGCAGAAATAGAAAAAAAGACACAAGAAGAACTTTTTAACACAAACAAAAACCAAGCGTATATTGCACTTGGCAATCTTTTAACTGTATGTGCTTCTCAAAAAATTGATTCCTGTCCTATGGAAGGTTTTTCTCCAGAAAAATACAATGAAATCTTAAATTTAAAAGCACACAACCTTACCGCTGTGTTAGTCTTACCTGTTGGCTTTAGAGCCACGGATGATTATATGAAAGATTTGCCTAAAGTACGGAAAGAAATGAATGAAAGTATTCTTGAAATTAACTAAACTCTCCTTTATATTATGAGTTTCATAAGAATATAATATCCCAATTTTAATGACTTTTATTTTAAAAAAAAACTTTTAAAACTGCTGAATACGCTTTCTAAACCAGATAGAAAACTGTATTTTTGAAGTGAAAATAAAACATAATAAAATGAGTTTAGCAATAAGAAATTTAGCACCTAAAGAAGTCTGGAATATGTTTGCAGATTTAAATGCTGTTCCCCGTCCTTCAAAAAAAGAAGAACGCGTTATTCAATTTATGGTCAATTTTGGTGAAAACTTAAATTTAGAAACCTTTGTAGATAAGGTGGGCAATGTTATTATTAAAAAACCAGCTACAAAAGGTTTAGAAAACAGAAAAACGGTAGTGATGCAAAGTCATTTAGATATGGTGCATCAAAAAAATGCAGATACTGTTTTCGATTTTGATACAGAAGGTATTAAGATGCTAGTTGAAGGGGATTGGGTAACGGCCGATGGCACTACGCTTGGCGCAGATAATGGCTTGGGTGTTGCCTCAATTATGGCGGTTTTAGCCTCTACAGCAATCGAACATCCAAACTTAGAAGCACTTTTCACCATCGATGAAGAAACAGGTATGACTGGAGCTATGGGATTAGAAGGCGGCATATTAAAAGGTGAAATTCTTTTAAACTTAGATACTGAGGAGGATGATGAAATTGGAATAGGTTGCGCAGGGGGTATAGACCTAACTGCAAGCAGAACATATCTTGAAGACCAAAGCGCTGATAATACTGCAGGATTTACCATCTCTGTAAAAGGGTTGAATGGAGGGCATTCTGGAATGGATATCATTAAGGGACTAGGAAATGCTAATAAAATTATGAACCGACTCTTATTTGACGGTTTTACAAACTTTGGCTTGCGAATATCCGAAATTAATGGTGGTAGTTTGCGGAATGCAATTCCAAGAGAAAGCGTTGCTGTTATTTCTATAGACAAAATTGCTACAGAAGCTTTTTTATTAGAGACAGGTTTGCTTATTGACAGTATAAAAGAAGAATTTGCAAGCATAGAAACCAACTTAGTAATCACTATTGAAAAAACTACCCTTCCGAAAAAAGTAATGGAAATAGGGGCTCAAGAAGGATTAACAAAGTCAATATATGCTGCTTTAAATGGCGTTTATAGAATGACTCCAGATATTGCAGATCTTGTTGAAACCTCTAATAATATTGCAAGAGTTGTTGTGAAAAATGGAAAAATTGAAATAGGGTGTTTGACCAGGTCCTCATCAGAAACAAATAAAACGGATTTAGCTAATTCGCTAAGATCTGCTTTTGAACTCTCTGGTTTTGATGTACAACTTTCTGGAGATTATCCCGGTTGGCAGCCCAACGTAAGTTCAAAAATTTTAGATATTGTTACTAATCTTTATGACAAATTACATGGAGAAAAAGCTTTAGTAGCATCCTGTCACGCTGGCTTGGAATGCGGACTCTTAGGCCAAAATTACCCTGAAATGGACATGGTTTCTTTTGGACCTACTATTAGAGGAGCACACTCCCCTGATGAACGTGCAAGTATCTCATCTACCCAAAAATTCTGGAAGTTTTTAATTGAAATTCTAAAGAATATTCCCAGTACATAGGAAATGTGTAAAACCAGAGAATATGTTTAACTTTTCGTAACTTATTTCCAAGTATAAAAACAAAAAAAACCACTTAACACTGCTTTATATAGTTCATTAATTTCATTTTTAAAAGAAATAAAAAATGTAAATTTACCCTGTTTATAATTTAACATAATTTCATGGGCAAAATCATAGCGATAGCGAATCAAAAAGGTGGAGTTGGTAAAACAACCACAAGTATAAGCTTAGCAGCCTCTTTAGGTGTTTTAGAAAAGAAAATACTATTGATTGATGCGGATCCACAAGCAAATGCTACCTCTGGCTTAGGTCTTGATGTAAATGCAGTGGAAGGCGGAACATACCACGTTTTAGAACATACACTCTCTGCTAAAAAAGCAATTGTAAAAACAGCTTCTCCCAATGTTGATATTATTCCAGCGCACATCGATTTAGTTGCAATTGAAATCGAGTTGGTAGACAAAAAAGAACGCGAGTACATGCTTAAAAAAGCATTAGCAGAAGTTAAAGAGGATTATGATTATATTTTAATTGACTGTGCTCCCTCTTTAGGTTTAATTACGCTAAACTCATTAGTAGCAGCAGACGCGGTAATTATTCCCATTCAATGTGAATATTTTGCATTAGAAGGATTGGGCAAACTATTAAATACAATCAAAAGTATTCAAAACATTCACAACCCTACTCTAGAAATAGAAGGATTGCTGCTCACTATGTTCGATTCACGCTTGCGTCTTTCCAACCAAGTAGTAGATGAAGTTCGAAAACATTTCTCCTCCATGGTTTTTGAAACAATTATTAGAAGGAATATCCGTTTAGGAGAAGCACCAAGTTTCGGAGAAAGTATAATTACCTACGACGCTACTAGTAAAGGCGCCATAAATTATTTAAATTTGGCCCAAGAATTATTAAATAAGAATTCAAAAGATGGCAAAAGCGACTAGAAAACAGGCCTTAGGAAGAGGGTTATCTGCTTTATTACAAGATGCTCCAAACATCAATTCAGCATCCGATAAAAATGCAGACAAACTCGTTGGAAGCATCATTGAAATTGCATTGGATTTAATCGAGGTAAACCCATTTCAACCAAGAACATACTTCAATAAAGAAGCACTTCAAGAACTTGGAAGCTCCATTAAAGAGCTTGGTGTTATCCAACCAATAACAGTTCGGAAATTAGAAGGAAATAAATTTCAATTGGTTTCTGGTGAACGCAGATATAGAGCTTCAAAATTAATAGGAAATACAACTGTACCGGCATATATTAGATTGGCAAATGACCAAGAAATGTTAGAGATGTCTCTGGTTGAAAACATACAGCGTAAGAATTTAGACCCCATAGAAGTTGCACTATCATACCAGCGTTTAATTGATGAAATTCAGTTGACACAAGAAGACCTCAGCACTAGAGTTGGTAAAAAACGCTCTACCGTTACAAATTATTTGAGATTATTAAAATTAGATCCAATCTTACAGACCGGAATGAGAGACGGCTTTATCTCCATGGGACATGGCCGTGCTATGATTAATGTAGAAAAATCATCAGATCAACTTGCAATTTATGAAAAAATAATTCGAGAGAAATTATCTGTGAGACAAACAGAAGATGTAGTAAAAAAAATAAAAAATGGAGTTCATACAAAATCAAATAAAAAAGAGGTTCCCACCTTCATAAAAAAAAGTATCACTGATATTAGTGAATATGTCGGTCATAAAATAGCCATTACAATAAATACAAATGGAAAAGGAAAAATATCTATTCCTTTTCATTCAGAAGAAGATTTTAATCGAATAAAAAAATTATTAAAATAAGTGTTCTCAAAAAGTAGCATCACAGCCTTTTTCATTTTAATTTTTACTTTTAATCTTTTTAGTCAGCAAGACTCTACGAAAGTAAAAGAAAAATCATCTATCCAACAAGGCATTTATAAACCTTTAGCGCCTGCTAAAGCAGCTTTTTATTCAGCTATATTTCCAGGTTTGGGACAAATTTATAATCGTAAATATTGGAAAGCACCAATTGTTTGGGGAGCACTGGCCACCCCTACCTACTTCTTTTTAGAAAATAACAGTGAATACAAACGTTTTAGAACTGCATATAAGTTAAGAAAAACTGGGTTTTCAGATGAATTTACAGATGAGTTTGGTAATGTTAGTGTTTCTTTAGAAACGCTTGAGAGAGCTCAAGAGCAACTCAGAGAAAACAGGGATTTATCTTTAATGTGGGGAGTCATACTCTACGTTTTACAAATAGTAGAAGCGAGTATAAACGCTCATTTATTGCAGTTTAATACGGATGATAATTTATCCTTCCAACCCACTTTTATTGAAAATCCAGCAATGTTTGATGCGCCAAAAATTGGTTTTACTATAAAATATACTTTTTAAAATGAAAATAGCACTATTAGGTTACGGCAGGATGGGAAAGGAAATTGAAAAAATAGCAATTTCCAGAGGCCATGAAATCGTTATAAGAAAAGAAATAAATGATGTTATTGATATTAGGTTAGCAGATGTTGCTATCGACTTTAGTATACCAGATGCTGCTTTTAATAATATTTCTAATTGTATAACAAATAAAGTTCCAGTGATTTCTGGAACTACTGGATGGTTGGCCCGTTATCTTGAGGTAGTAGCACTTTGTAAACAGGAAAATGGAGCATTTATTTATGCCTCAAACTTTAGTCTAGGAGTTAATATTTTTTTTGAATTGAACAAACAACTTGCCAAAATGATGAATAATTTAGAGGATTATCATATTTCCATGGAAGAAGTTCATCATACAAAAAAACTAGATGCTCCCAGTGGCACAGCCATTACGCTAGCAGACGATATAATAGCAAATTCCAAAAAAGAAAACTGGATATTGGGAGAAAAATCGTCTTATGAAAACATTCCTATTGTTGCTAAAAGAATCCCTGAAATACCCGGAACCCATACAGTTTGGTATGACTCTTTAGTAGACCAAATAGAAATTAAACATACAGCGCATAGTAGAAAAGGATTTGCTTTAGGTGCCATTGTTGCTGCGGAATGGCTCGTTCATAAAACAGGGGTATTTAGCATGCAAGATGTGTTAAATATCCGTTAAAAACTGTAACTTTTTCTTTATTTTACGCCTTATTTAAAAATAATTCCAGTTGTACAGAATTTTAAAATATAATAATTATGAATTTTACTGAATGGTTGCTCTTTTTTCTTGTAATTCAGATCCTACATTTTCTAGGAACTTGGAAGCTATATGTGAAAGCTGGCAGAAAAGCCTGGGAAGCAGCAATCCCTATCTATAATGGTGTTGTATTGCTACGGATTATAAAAAGACCAAGATGGTGGATTCTCTTATTTTTTATTCCTGTCGTGAATCTTTTAATGTTTCCCGTAATTTGGATAGAAACCATAAGATCTTTTGGTTTTTTCAAGAAAATAGATTCATTTTTAGTACTTGTTACTTTAGGCTTGTATATTTTCTATGTCAATTATGCTGGGGAGGCAAATTACAATCCTGAAAGAAGTTTAAAACCAAGATCAGAACTTGGGGAATGGATAAGCTCTATTACGTTCGCTATTATTGCGGCAACTCTAGTTCATACTTATTTTATGCAACCTTTTACCATCCCCACATCCTCACTAGAAAAGTCTTTGTTAGTAGGAGATTACCTATTTGTTAGTAAGTTTCATTATGGAGCTAGAGTGCCATCTTCCGTAATTTCATTGCCCATGGTGCATGACTCCATTCCTTTAACAAAACTACCTTCCTACTTAAAAAAGCCACAATTACCGTATACAAGATTGCCAGGATTACAAAAGATAAAAAACAACGATATTGTGTGTTTTAATTGGCCTGCAGATTCTCTTGCCACAATGTGGGGCGACAACTCTGGGGAATTTACCTACAAACCTGTTGACAAAAAAACCAACTATGTAAAACGAAGTGTAGGTATCGCCGGAGATTCTTTAGAAATAAGAGATGGTTATGTGTATCTAAACGGAAAGAAAAATGAACTTCCAAGCAGAGCTAAAATTCAGTTTTATTATACTTATGAGGCAAAATCTGCCATTAATGGAAGTACTTTTCCGAAATTTCTAATTGAAAAAGAAAGAATAGGTGTTTATAAAATACTGTCTGAATATTGGAACAATTCTAAAGTACAAGAGGCTATAAAAAAGAATGGAAATTTATCAAAAATTAGTGCTGATTCTCTGTATACCGAAGTTGCGGGCGGTATAAACCCTGACTTTGCAAGACGCTTAAAGATGGAGGCTGTTCCCAATAAAATAAATATAAATTTAACGGCACAAGAGGTCCTTGAATTAAATAAATATAAGGAGACTGTTTCCGTAATAAAGTTAAATTTCAATGCAGACAATGCCATTTTCCCCCATATAAAAAGTAATAACTGGAGTCAAGACAACTTTGGACCAATTTATATTCCGAAAGCTGGGGCAACTATAAAGTTAGATACCTCATCGCTCCCTTACTACAAACAAATTATACAAAATTATGAAAATAATGATCTGGCCGTCGTAGGAAACACCATTTTTATTAATGGAAATGAAGCGACCTCCTATACCTTTCAACAAGACTATTATTGGCTTATGGGAGATAATAGACACAACTCTTTAGATGCGCGTTATTGGGGATATGTTCCGTTTGACCATGTTTTAGGAAAACCGGTGATGGTCTGGTTTAGTTGGAATGCAAATGCTGCATCCTTCGGGGAGAAATTAAAATCTATCCGCTGGGACAGGATGTTTACCACCGTGCACGGAGAAGGAGCACCTGTATCTTATCGATATTATGTTTTAGCTCTTTTTGCATTGTATTTTGGTTATAATTTTTATAAAGGAAAGAAAAAATCCGCTAAAAAGTAAATAATGGCGTTGTTTCTACCGACCTATTTTTCTCCAATCTCTCAGTATTCTGCGATTTTAAAATCTGAGAAAATACTGTTTGAAGTGCATGACAACTATCAAAAACAAAGCTACCGAAACCGCTGTTACATCTATAACACGAATGGAAAACAACTGCTAAATATACCGGTAAAGCACCCTGTTTCTTCTGTTCGAAAAAAAACTAAGAACACCCAAATAGAAAATATTGGAAACTGGCAAAAGCAGCATTTTAATTCCTTGAAAATAGCCTATCGAAATTCTCCGTTTTTTGAGTTTTATGTTGATGATATAGCGTTTATATTTGATAAAAAATACAAATATCTTCAGGATGTAAATATCGATACATTCTTGTTTGTTTCAGAAGCTTTGCAGCTAAATTTAGACTTTAAAAGTACAAACTCCTATGCGTCTGTATCCAAAGAAGAAGATTACAGAAGTTTAGTAGTAGCAAAAAGCCTAGCAGAAAAATCATCCAAACAATACATTCAAATGTTTGATGAAAAACACGGTTTTATCCCAGATTTATCAATTTTAGACCTCCTTTTTATGGAAGGTCCAAATACCATTAATTTCTTGTGAGTCTCAAATTAATAGTCCATTACGGATGTCACTTTGTACTTCCACTCTTCATTTCAGTTATCTTTTTTAAAAGAAAATGGAAGCAGGTATTCCTCCTTTTTTTGTGCTCTATGCTCGTAGATTTAGATCACTTATTAGCGGCCCCTATTTTTGAAAACTCAAGATGTAGTATCAATTATCATCCACTTCATTCTTATATTGCGATCAGCTGTTATGCAATCGGATTGCTTTTTAAGAAGGCGAGAATACTTTGCATTGCATTGCTACTTCATATGATTACAGATTGTATCGATTGCTATTTATAAAATCTTTTAAGTATCAGATGAATTTCATTTGAAATTTTCAGCTTTAAAACCAAATACACATATATTACTGAAATTAAGATACTTTTCAAGACAATATTGAAAATTGGTGTGCTGTTAAAATTAAAAACCATAAGCTCCGGTAAAGAAAAATTCCAGAAATAAAAGGAAGTAAACACAACAAAAATAATGCATACCATCTTCCAAGATGTGTTTGTAAATGGGGTAATAGAGAATTTTCGATGCACGAACCACAACTTCAATGTATTAAAAATTAGAATTGTAATTAAAGTAGCCAATGCCAAACCATCTGTTCCTAATGCTATTTTATAATAAAATAATTGGTTTAAAAGGTAGACACAAATAGACATTCCCAGAGCTAGCGGTAAAGTAATTCTATAGAACTTAGAGTTGTTGATAATTGCGCCATTGCTGCCTAAAAACATCGTATATAATTTTGCCAAAGAAATCATTAAAACCACATACTCTCCGCCAGCATATCCCTTGTCTTCCATTAGCTTAAAAAGCTCACTAACCCCACAGTTTACCAAAATAAAAAACAACCCGCCCACCAACAATAAGTTTATAGAACTCTTCTTATATAAGCTTTCTACTTCTTTGGTGTTAAATTCATTTAAAGATTTTGAGGTTAGTGGTTGTAAAATCTGTGTCATTGCTCTGCTTGGTGCCTCAATAAAAGAGCCAATAAATACGGCCACCGCGTAATAAGCCGCCTTTTCTATGGTATCCTTTCCCGGAATCATAATTTTATCAATGTCTAATAAAATTGCGCCGGCACTTCCTGCTAAAATAATATATCCCGAATATTTAAGAACTTCTAAGTAATTTTCTGGAAATTTAAAGTGGAACTTTGGTAAATACACTCTAAAGGCATACAACATCATTACAACCGCCCTAAGGACATATGCGATTGCTAAGTAAAAAATAAAATCTACTTTTGTGATTACGTTAAAGAAAACTGCCAATAATAAAAGCATCACCACCACTCGATTCCAAAGCTCCTTTAAAACATTTCCGAAAACCGTTTGAAGCTGTACCTTTGTCCATGAATAAAACAGCTCAAAATAAGCACATGAAACAGCAATAATATAGATATAAAAAGTGTAATTTTCAATTATTTTATTTTCCTTTGTAACGCGCATCATAATCCAATCTTGAAAATAGTCCCACAAAAAACCAATTGGAAACGCAATAAATAGCGGTAAAAAAATTACAGACGATAAAAACTTATCTTTTTGCTCTTTGGTTTCATACGAAGAATAAAATTTCACAATCGTATACTGGATACCAAAAGCGGTAAGTGGCATTATCAGGTTAGAGGCAGACAAAAGAAACACCACCACCCCATAAAATTCTGATGCTAGGATTTTTGGATAAAAAACAATTGTGTTGATACCGCCAATTAAAAATGCACCATAAATAATTAGCGTGTTCCTAAAAGATTGTTTCAATACAATACCCATGTTACGAATTTAAACTTTTTAAAACAGATGCTAAGTCTTTTGTTAGCTCTTTTCTGTGGTATTTTTGAATATTCTTAGGTGTTACGAACAACGTATGTTCTGTAAACGCAATATATAACCGTTTAATTTCTAATTTTAGTTTTTCTTGCCCCTCAAATGCAAAGATAGCGCCTGTATTTGTTTCCTTTAAAAAAGTCGCTAAATCTCCATCTGTTGGACCTATTGCTAAAATTGGCCGCTTTGCAGCCAAGTACTCAAATAATTTTCCGGTTAAAATCCCTTTATTATTTACTACATCAGGAATGAGTAATAATAGTACCTGAGAACATTTCTGATATGCAATGGCTTTTTGATGAGAAACATACCCTAAAAATGAGGTATTCATTTCTAAATCGCTGGCCTTTATTGCTGCTTTTACATCTTCTGAAATGTCACCAACAAAATTAATTTGAAGCGCCCTTCTAAATTCTAAACTTTCATCACAAAGCTCCTTTAACACTTTAAATAAAATGATAGGATTGCTTTGCTTTGGCAGCAAACCGATGTAAGAAATAGAAAAATTAATATCTAAAACTACTTTTTCAGACTCTAAAATTTCAGTATCAAACCCATTTGTAATTACCTCTACTCTTTTCGCTATTTTCGAAAATTCTTTTTGTAACCCAGCACTTACTGTTAGAATACAATCTGCGTTTTTCAAAACCGCTTCTTCTAGTTTTTTACTTTTATTTTTCGCAAATAATCCTTGCTTAAAATCTTTATTATAATATAAATCTGTCCAAGGGTCTCTAAAATCTGCAAGCCATTTGACCTCATTTTTCCGATGCAATTTTTGTGCAATTAAATGCATACTGTGCGGCGGTCCTGAAGAGATAATGACGTCTACCTCATTTTTATCTAAATACTTTTGAAGGTAATTTACAGAAGGTTGTACCCAGGTTACTTTTGGATCTGGAATGAAAAAATTCCCACGAATAAAAGAAAGAAAACCACCTTTACTAACGTTAGAAACTCCTTTTTGTTGTTGCTTATTTTTTCTCCAAAAGAGCAAATTTGTAGGATCCAAAATAGGCTGCTTTAAAATTTCTATATTTTGAGGAACCTCCTTTAGAAGAGATTCATCTTCCTTTAAATAATTCCCATTATCAACGGTATAAACAACAGGTACAATGCCGAAATTTTGTAAATACTTTACAAACTTCAACCAACGCTGCACGCCAGAACCACCTGCTGGTGGCCAATAATATGTAATGATTAATACTTTCAATTTTTTAGATTAGCGTATACATGTAATAACTTTTTTGAGGTGTTTTCCCATGAAAATTCATTTTCTATAAACTCGCTTCCGTTTTTTCCAAATTCTTCTCTTAAATCTTTATTATTATAGAGTTCTAAAACCTTGTTAGAAAAATCTTGAACATCTCTATCTTGATGAATTAAACCCGCATTTGCTTTTTTAATTATCTTTTCTTGAGCGCTTGCATTGCTCCCCAAAACAGGCCTTCCTAAACTCATATACTGAAATATTTTATTCGCATATGTGGTGTCATGGTGCACGTTTCTATGCAATGGCGAAATACAAATTGCACTCGATAAAATATAAGATTGGAATAAGCTTTGGTCTTTCCACCCCAGAAAATCTACATGTGCCTCCACCTGTAAATTTTTTACTAAGTTTTTTAAAATTATATCTGTTGTGTTTTTTCCTACAATAACCAACTTAATGTTCTCAATTTTGTTTTTTATTAAATGGACTGATTTAATCGCTGTCTTTAGCCCTCTTCGAAGTCCAGTATCTCCAATATAAAGTACTACAAAACTATTGGAATATTGCTTTAAAATTTCTGGATATACACGTGGACTTTTATAGAAGCTTTGCCGCACCGTGTTAGGAACTTCAACAATCTTATCAGTATCAATAGGCAGCCTTTTTTTTATTTCATCCTTTGCTTCTGAAGTGACAACGATAACTGTAGTTGCTTTCCTTATAAATTCTTCCTCTTTATTTTTCCACTTTTTAGAAGAGATCACATATTTACCAGGAAACCTCAATAAATGGGGATAAAACCGCATGATTTCAGGTCTATTTTCATGCAAGTCTAAAACGGTTGGCAACTTATATTTTTTATTTACACCAAAAACTGCACCCGCAATCCTTATGTCATGTATATGCAAGACCTCCACTTTATTTTCTTTTATAAATTGACGAATCTTACGCTTCATCAAGAAAGTATACAACGGAATTGTATATGCTAATGCCGATACTTTATATTCTAAGGTATTTGAAAGATATCTCTTAACTTCAATTCCATTGATCACTTCTGATTGCTTTTGTTGACCGTAATGCAAACAAAAAAGGAACACTTCATGACCTGCTTTGACTAAAGAAACTGCTTCATTTTCCACACGAGGATCTGGAGGAAACACAGCATCTAAAATCATTCCTATTCTCATATCTTATTTTTTGTGTCCAAAACCTGTTTAATCTCTCCTCTAAGTTATTTTAATATAGCTCTTGACCCTATTTCTCGTAGCTGTATAACTCCCTTTTTGTTTCTATTCCTAAAAAAATAATTCCAGAAGAACACAGCACCTGATACAAAAGATGTTCTGTTTTTTTTAACTCATTTATTATACTCTCTTCTTCTTTTTATCATAAAAAAAACAAGCTATTGAAATAAATAATAGCAGTGCATACGAAGCAAGAGAAAAAATACTTCCCTGTTCAATTACTTTGGGCTCAAATTTAAAATCAATCGTATGGGTTCCTGAAGGAACTTCCATTCCTCTAAGCACGTAATTCACACGATAATGCGGCACTAATACGCCGTCTAAATACGCATTCCAACCTTCTTTATAAAATATTTCAGAAAATACAGCAAACTGTTTTGTTACTGCACTAGAAACATAGGTCAACGAGGTTACTTTATAATCTGTCATACGAATATGCGCAGTAGTATCTTGCTCGATTAATAAACTTACAGCACTTGCACTACTAGACGTATTCAATTCTTTTTGATTTATTACCACTGCTTTCTTCGTATTTAAAGAGTCTAAAGCGTATATTTCTTCATTCGCGGAAGCTACTACTTTAATCTTTTCTACAAACCAAACATTCCCATTTGCAGCTCTATTTTGCTGCGCTTCAGGGTTCCCTTCACTGTCTGCTCCAATAAAATACTTGGTATTTAACATGTTTAAAACTTGCATGTTATTTTTCGCTATCTGAAAATCAAATAGCTCTTGATAGCGTCCTAACTTAGCAGCATGGTACCCTCCAATGGAATGATGAAAATAAGAAGTACTGCCATCATTCATTGGGTTCACGGTATAGTTTACAACTCTAAAATGAGTTTTATCTTGTAGAATTACCTTGTCTGCTGCAGAGGCCTTGAAGGGTTCTTCAATTTTCCGTGACAATTTAAAATCATCCGCATTTACATATCTTTTATTCACAGCAATCAAATCAAATAAAATAAGTACCGTTAGTATTACAATAGCTAAAAATGATTTCAGTTTATTTTTCAGAAATAGCCATAGAATTACTCCAGAAATGAATACTAGTAGCAGAGAACGTAAGGTATCTGAAAACAGCATGCCTTTTCTATCTGCAATTACCGCTTCTAAGAAGCCCGGAATTTCGCTGTACTGTTGGACATCTCTTAATCCTTCAAATGTACCAAATGCATGTGCAAGTATAAAACCAACAACGATTAACCCTCCAAAAAACAACATTGCTTTCTTTAGAGATTCCTGCTTTTCTAATTTGGTAGGTCCCTTAGAAAAAAATTCTTTCAAGCCTAAAACGGCTAAAATTGGCACACATAATTCTGCAATTACTTGTATGGACGATACCGCTCTGAATTTATTATACAAAGGCACATAATCGATAAAGAAGTTAGTGATGCCCTCAAAATTTCTTCCCCAACTCAAAATTATTGAAAAAATAGTAGCCGCAACCAACCACTGTTTTAACCTTCCTTTTACTAAAAATAGACCTAAAAAAAAGAAAAAGAAAATAACGGCACCAATATATGCTGGCGCTTCTACTATTGGTTGGTCTCCCCAATAAGTTAATACTTGTTTCGAATAATCTAAAGCTGCTTTTTTTCCTGCGCGCTCGGCTATAAACTGATAAAAGTTAGAATCTGCTCCTAATTCTTCTATCGTTCCACCCCCCATAAAACGTGGAATAAACAAATTAAAAGTTTCTAATTTGGCATAACTATATTGTGTAATGTATTTATAATCTAATCCTGCTGTTAGTTCCTTTTCAGAACCGTTTAGATTAATGGTCAGTTCAGATTTTCCACGAGTACTATGTTCTGAGTATTCTTTCATGGCTAACAAACGAGGTGCATTGGCACCAATTCCCAAAACTACTGCGCAAATAATTACCGCTGCTTGCTTTATAAACAGCGCTCCCTGTTTTTCTTTAATCGAATTTATGAATTCTACAATTCCTAGAATTAATAAACAAAATCCAAGGTAATAGGTCATTTGAATGTGGTTCGCATACACCTCCAAAGCCATGGCGATGCCAGTAACTATAAAACCAATCAAGAATTTTCGCTGAAAAACTAATAAAACTCCAGCCAAAACAAGAGGCATGTATGCTATTGCATGTGCTTTTGCATTGTGTCCAGCTCCAAAAATAATAATTAAGTAGGTAGAGAAACCAAAGGCTAAAGCACCTAAGATTGCCAATCTCCACTCTACTTTCAAAGCCATCATGAGCACAAAAAAACTTAAAAAATATAAAAAGGTGTAGTCTGCAGGTCTTGGTAAAAAGCGCAACAGCTTGTCTAAGTTTCTCACAAAGTCATTCGGGTAATATGCACTTATCGAGTATGCTGGCATCCCACTAAAAGAAGCACCTGTCCAATAAGGCTCTGCATTATTTTGCGCCCTATAATCCTTGATCTCCTTTGCCATTCCTCGAAACTGAGTAATGTCTGACTGCTGTAACTTTTTACCATTTAAAATTGGATGAAAATAAATAACAGAAGCCAAGACAAAAAGAAGGACAGCAATTAAATAAGGAAATATTTTTGTAAGTTTCACGCTGTAATAGAATTTATAATTGTGCTTTCTAGTGTTAAAATTTAATCAATCTCTTCAAAATCAACATAATCACCAACAGATTTTTTACTTTCTTGAGTACCTCCTGGCTTCTTATCTATTATTGTTTCGCCTTCCCTAACAGCAGCCTCTTGTTGCTGACTTTCTTGGCCTCCAAACTGTTGTGCAGCTTTTTTCTTAATAGTTTCTGTTGCTTTTTTTATTAAGAATGGCGCAAACAGTCTTGCTAGAAACTTAAATCCGTAGTAAAAAAGTAATAAATAAGAAATGGTTTTTAATAATCCAAGGAACATAGCTTTGTTTAAAATGATCTTTCAAAAATAACAATTTGAGTACAATTTTAGCGTTATGGAGCTATAAAATTTTCTTAAACCTAAAAAAGTACTATTTAAAGAAATAAAATAGCTTTTTTATCCTAAGTTTGTCTTGCATGTTAAAATTAAAGTACCCACCCTTTTCGAAAAGTAAAAGTTTAAAAAAAATATTAATTTTTACACTATTTTTTTGGGGAGGTATTTCCTCATTTTTAGCACAATATACAGAAATTATAAATTCAAACCAACCCGGATTTTCTGAAAGCCCATATAGCGTGGGGACAGGGATTTATCAATTTGAAAATAACTTTTTTTTAAGAAGTATCAGCTTAAAACCAGATTTTCCAAGCGCACAATATGGCGGGGCAGACTTGCAGTTTAGAACTAGTTTTTTATTAGAGAAATTAGAACTAAATGCACATTTAAATTATCAACAAGATCGGGTAGCTTTGGAAAAAATTTACAATACAGGCTTTGGTAGTATGACCGTCGGTGCTAAGTATTTAGTATACCAACAAAAATACACAGACAAAACTAAAGAAATTAGAAGTTGGAGAAAAAGAGGTGCATTTGACAAAAAACGCCTACTTCCAAGTGTTGGTGTTTCTTTAGGTATGAATGCTGATTTTTCAAACAAAATTAGTGGAGCAACCAGTATTACCCCAAAAATAGGTGTTCTTTTGCAACATAACTTGACTCAAAACTTCAACATTATCAATAACTTTTATTTCAATAATATAGGTTCCGATTTCTCAGAGTTTTCACACATCGTGACGGCAACACAAAGCTTCTATAATCAATATTCTATTTTTTTTGAAAATATAACTGTTTTTGAAAAAAACCAAAATAACATAAACTTAGGCCTAGGTTTGGCGTATCTGTATCACAGAAATCTACAAATTAATACTTCCGGAAGGTTTCTTTTTGAAGGAAAAGCCAAAGGTTTTTATGCAAGCTTCGGATTTTCCTATCGGATTGACCGACATCAAGACACCTATAAAGACGTGGATACTAATGGTGTGGAACTTAAAAATAAATTAGGTTTTTCCAAAAGGTTTCTCCGTATTTTTAAAAGCAAAAACAAAGGTTTAAAGACCAACGAGAAGAAAAAATACAAGAATAAAAAAAATAACCTTTTAGGCATTTTTGGAAAGAAAAAAAAGGAAACTGAAGTTGAAAAACTAGAAAGAGAGATCAAAGAGTTAGAGAAAGAAATGAAAAAAGAGGAAAAGAAAAAAGAAAGACAGAAGAGTAATAATTAGAATTGATTTTTTAAGATGATTACACTAAAAAAAATGGCAACAAAAAAGGAGATGAAGCAATTTGTTACCTTTCCTTTTTCGCTATATAAAAACCATAAATATTGGGTGCCTCCTATTATTCAAGACGAAATTGATAGCTTTAACCCTAAGAAAAATCCCGTTTTCGATACTGCAGACGCGCAGTTTTTTGTGGCGATTAAAGCTGGGAAAATTGTAGGCAGAATTGGAGCAATTATAAATTGGTTTGAGGTTGAAAAACAACAGGTTAAAAAAGTCCGTTTTGGCTGGTTTGACATTGTTGATGATATCGAAGTTTCAAGAGCCCTCATCGCGAAGGTAAAAGAAATAGGTATAAAAAATAAGCTAAATTACATAGAAGGTCCTGTTGGGTTTAATAATTTAGATAAGACTGGTGTTCTTATCGATGGATTTGATCATATCGGAACGATGATTACTTGGTACAATCACCCGTATTACCAAAAACATTTAGAGCAACTGGGCTTTGTAAAGGAAAAAGAATATTTAGAAAACAAATTTAAGTTTAAAAATGTTGATGCAGTTTACTTTGATCGTGTAAGTAAAATTATAAAAAAACGCTTTGAACTTACTGCTTTAGATTTCACCAAAACAAAAGACCTGCTACCTTATGTGGACGAGATGTTTGAGGTGTTTGAAAAATCATATTCAAAACTATCTTCTTTCGTTCCTATTTCTAAAGCACAAATTACTTTTTTTAAAAAAAAATACATATCATTTATCAATCCTGAATATATAAAGTTTGTCTTAGATAAAGAGCAAAAACTGGTTGCCTTTGCAATCGTAATGCCATCGTTTTCGAAAGCTTTACAGAAAGCGAAAGGAAAGTTGTTTCCCTTCGGATTGTTCCATTTACTAAGGGCTAAAAAGCATTCTAAAGAGGTTATTTTTTATTTAATTGGGGTTGCCCCATCCTATCAGAATAAGGGAGTGCACGCCATTATATTTGATCAATACACAAAAACATTTGCTCCTTTAGGGATCGAGAGCTGTATTAGGACGCCTGAATTAGAAGACAATGAGGCCATTAAAAAATTATGGGATAAATTTGACCCGACAACTCATAAAAAAAGAAGAACCTATCGTAAAAATATTTAACAGGAAACCAACGCTTTTAAAAAGGATAAACAGCAATAAAAAAACATTAAAACACTGTTACAAATGCAACTATTTTATAATTCAGAAATTGCTCTCAATACCAAACAAATCACTTTTGATAAAATTGAGAGTAAACATATTGTACGCGTGTTAAGAAAAACAACGGGTGATATTCTTAAAATAACAAACGGAAAAGGTTATTTATTTGATGTTGAAATTAGTTTTGCAAATGATAAAAAATGTACTGCTATAATTATTAAAGTAGAAGAAAAGCCAAAACCATGGAACTATTATCTGCACATCGCCATTGCACCCACTAAAAACAATGATAGAATTGAATGGTTTTTAGAAAAGGCTACAGAAATTGGCATCGATGAAATCACACCAATTATTTGCTCCAATTCTGAACGTAGAATTGTAAAAATAGAACGATTTGAAAAAATCATACAGTCCGCGATGAAACAATCCTTAAAATTCTCATTGCCAAAAATAAATCCTTCCAAAAAATTCAGTGCATTTATTAAAGAAGATTTTGAAGGAACACTGTGCATTGCACATTGCGAAAAACAGGAGAAGAGCTTATTAAAAACCATTCTAAAAACTTCAGAAAAAATTACCATTCTAATCGGACCAGAAGGCGATTTTTCTTTGGATGAAATTGCAAAAGCCTTGGAAAAAAAATTCAAACCTATATCACTAGGTGAAAGTAGGCTGAGAACAGAAACAGCCGGTTTAGTTGCTGTAAATATTGTTTCCTATATCCATCAGTAATTCATTATATTGCAATGATTCTATAATTATGAAACCACTTATATTTCTCTTTTATGTTTTTTCATTCTGCCTGACTAATGCACAAGATGTTGCTGTTTTAAAATATAACGGTGGAGGAGATTGGTATGCAAACCCCACGGCCATAACAAATTTAGTTGCCTTTGCAAACACAAATATTCAAACTAATATTTCTAAAAACCCACAAAATGTTGCCATAAATAGTAGTACTATCTTCAACTTTCCTTTATTATTTATGACTGGACATGGGAATGTTTTATTCTCTGACGAAGCAGCCATAAACTTAAAGAACTATTTAATTTCTGGCGGATTTTTACACATCTCTGATAATTATGGATTAAACACATACATCAGAAGGGAACTTAAAAAAGTCTTCCCAGAATTAAATTTAAAAGAAATACCAAGCACCCATCCTATTTACAATCAAACTTTTAAATTCCCTAATGGAATGCCTAAAATTCATGAGCATGACACTAAAGAGGCCCAAGGTTTTGGGCTCTTCTACGAAGGCAGACTCGTTGTTTTTTATGACTATGAAACAGATTTAAGTGATGGTTGGGAAGATCAAATAATTCATAATAATCCAAAAGAAGTTCGTGAGAAAGCATTAAAAATGGGCGCAAATATTATTGAATATGCTTTTACAAACTAGTCCTACAATACGTATTGATGATCTCAAAATAAATTTTGATACCAATGGTTTATGGATTTTAAATATTGCAATTGGCGTTATTATGTTTGGCGTTTCCTTGGGCATTTCCATCAACGATTTTAAGCGACTGTTTAAAAAACCAAAAATTCTTTTTGTTGGTGTTTTATCCCAATTTATACTCTTACCTGCAGCCACCTTTCTTGCCATATTAATTATAGAACCGCATCCCAGTTTTGCTCTGGGAATGCTAATAATAGCTGCATGCCCAGGCGGAAATGTTTCTAATTTTTTTAGCAAAATGGCTGGAGGAAATGCTGCTTTATCGGTAAGTTTAACAGCTTTTGCAACGGCGATATGCGTTTTCATGACGCCCTTTAATTTACAATTTTGGGGAAGCTTCTATCCACCTACAAATGCAATTTTAAAAACGGTGTCACTAAACTGGCTATCCTTGTTAAAACTTGTTTCCTTAATCTTAGGGATTCCCCTATTACTAGGTATGTATCTCAACACCTACCATTCAGTAATTGCCCATAAACTAGAAAAAATACTAAAACCGTTATCGATGTTAGTCTTTATTGCACTAATTGGTATTGCATTCTCTCAAAACCTAAAAGTATTTACCAATCATATCCACCACGTTATTTTCTTGGTGATTTTCCATAATATTCTCGCTTTTATTCTCGGATTTTATACAGCTAAAAGCTTCGGACTAAATTATCAAGACACCAAAACAATTGCCATGGAGACTGGAATTCAAAATGGTGGTTTAGGCTTATTATTAATATTTAGTTTTTTTGACGGCTTAGGGGGTGTCGCATTACTTGCTGCTTTTTGGGGAATTTGGGATGTTTTTTCTGGAATTGTCTTAGCAAGTTATTGGGGGAGAAAACGCAATACTAAAATTTTAATAAAATAAAATTAATTCATGATTCAGAAAATTTGGTTTACATTTATTTGGAGTACAATCAAGTGTGGCTTATTTTTTTACAGCAAAAAAATAAATGTTTTAGGAAAGAAAAATATTCCAAAAAAAGGGGCCGTTTTATTTGCTGTAAACCATCCAAATGGCCTGTTAGATCCTCTGTATGTTACCACAACGAATAAAAGACAAAATCACTTTTTAGTAAGAGCTGCCTCTTTTAAACACCCATTTATAAAAAAAATATTAGTCTCTTTATACTTAATGCCCATTTACCGGGTTAGAGATGGTGTACAACAACTATCCAATAATCAAGAAATTTTTGAGAAGTGTCATGCTATTTTAAAAAAGAAAGAAACGCTAATGATTTTTCCTGAAGGAAGTCATAATAAGAAAAGAACCGTTAGACCCTTAAGCAAAGGATTTATCAGAATTGTTTTTGGGGCACTAGAAAAATATAAAGATTTAGAAATTACAGTGGTACCCGTGGGAATTACCTACCAACATACTTCTCATTATCCTGCAAAAGTGAGTATAAATTACGGAAAACCAATTACCACTAGGTCCTTGTACGAATCACATCCAATACCCAAGTCTACTCGTATCTTAAAAGAGAAAGTGCAGGAACAATTAAAGGTTTTAAGCGTACATATCCCTGATAATCTAGAGTACGAAAGAATTTTACAGCAACTAAACAATGCTCAAATTGATTTTACAGAAGTAACGAAAACGAATGAAATGATTGAAGCGCGCAAGTTTCCCTCGAAGAAACCTCCAAAAAAGAACTATTTAAAACCACTACTTTACCTTATTAAATTAAATAGTATTCTTCCCTATATCATCTGGAAAAAAATATCAAAAAACATCAATGAAGTTGAATTTATAGATACCTTCAGGTTTAGCCTCAACTTGTTTTTATGTGTTTTATTTTATAGCATTCAGGCCACTATAATAAGCCGCTACTTTGGAAGTGCTCTTGGATTATTTTACCTCACAACTTCAGCTTTGTTGATTATAATATACGTGAAATTAGCTCCTACAAACGCAAAAGAAGATACCGCGTTGGTCTGAAAAAATATAACATATTTTTGAAAGTAACCAGAATTGAGTTTAATAAAAAACCCTTTTCTAGCGTGCTTTTTAAACTACTTAAAGAACCACTAATCTAAGATAGCATCCTGAATCACTTGTTGAATTTTTGTACGCATATTTCGTTCAATCAAACCCCGATTTTCCATGTTTGGATGCACCCTGTTCGAGAGAAATACATAGACCAATCCACTTACTGGATCTGCCCAAGTATAAGTACCTGTAAAACCAGAATGCCCAAAACTTTCTTCAGAAACACAGCCGCAAGTAGCTTTTACATCAGGGTCTAGCTGAGGTTTGTCAAAGCCTAAACCCCTTCTTACCTTTTCATTAGAAAAATACCTTTGATTGAATTTATTTATTGTCTCGGACTTTAAATACCGTTTTCCGCCATAAAAACCTTTCTGTAAATACAATTGCATAATTTTACCCACATCATTTGCATTGGCAAATACACCCGCATGTCCACCAACACCTCCCAGCATAGCCGCACCCATATCGTGCACATTTCCATGCAATAATTGATTTCGATAATAGTTGTCTTTTTCTGTAGGTACAATGTCCTTTTTAGAAAATCGTTCCAATGGTAAATAACCGGTCCTATTGGCACCTAAAGGCTTATAAAAATAAACATCTACTAAAGTATTCAAAGGTTTTTTATAACTGTCCTCAAGCGCTTCTTTCAAAAGGTAATATCCTAAATCACTATATTTATAACCTTCTTCTTCACGCTGGTCTGCAAACTTAATGTATTTGTAAATACTGTCTTTATAATTAGATTTCAAAAATAAATTTTCAGCAACTTTAGTTCTATATTCCTTAGACTTTATAGTTCGGTAATAACTAGATAAATTTTCACCTGTAAGGCTGTCTTGTGTCGCTTTATAAAAAGGAATCCATGCCTTTAATTTAGCCGTATGAGACAACATTTCTTTCACCGTAATTGCTGCCTTATTCGTATTTCTAAAACGAGGAAATATATCTACCACCTGATCTGTTAGTGAAATCCTTTGCTCTTCCTCTGCTTTCATCAACAGCGGCAATGTTGCTAAGATTTTTGTGAGAGAGGCTACGTCGTATAAATCCGTGTTTTTGACCTTATTTATTTTATTTTGTGTGTGGTAACCATAACTTTTTTGTAAGACTACCCTACCATTTCGTGCCACTAAAATCTGAAAACCTGGAGCCATTTTCTCAGTAATAATAGTATCTGCTAATTTATCTAAAAGTGCTAACTTATTAGAAGACATGCCTACCGCTTCAGGGATTGTATATTCAAATCTACTCAAACCTGTACTTACAATTCCAGATCCCTCTTTAAAAGTTGTTTGGATAGAGACAGGTAGTTTACCATTGGCTACAATTGCACCAAACAACAATTGTGCTGAAATTTCTTGGGCTAACTTGCTATTCTGATAAGAAACTATGATCCCTTCAATATCCTTAAAATTTTTAATTTTCAACAAGCTGTAAGGGCTTGTAAAGACTTCTAAAATAACGGTATTTTTTTTTGAGATTACCTGCAACCATCGCAACTCTTTCTTTGTGAATTTGTAAGATTTCCAAGGATTTATATTTGATTTATGAAAGCCAATAACAACCAAATCAAAGGGCTTTAACTTCTCAACAATCCCTTTTAAGCTGGTGTCAGAAACTACTGTTATTTCTGCATAATTCTTTAGCATATTTACATGCGCATCGTTTTCCGCATCCCCTAATTTAACATAAGCAATTTTTTGACTGTCTAAATTTCTAATAGGAAAAACAGCTGCAGTATTTTTAAGCAAAGTAAGGGAGTTCTGCACTAATTCTCTATGCAGTACCTCATCCTGTTTCCTGTTTAACTCTTCCACAATATTTTCTAAAACAATAGGTTCATACGCATGTAAACCTGCCCAATATTTAGCCTTTAAGATTTTTCTAACAGAAAGGTCTATCCTTTTTTGCGTCAATTTTCCCGAGCTCAAAGCTTCCTTTATCAACCCAATTGAAGCAGGAATTTCTTGGGGAATTAGCAACAAATCGTTTCCTGCTATTATCGCTGCTAAATTAATTTCCGCAGAACTTGCATAATTAGCTGCACCCTTCATATTCAATCCATCCGTAATAATTAACCCCTGAAAGCCCAATTGCTCTTGTAATAAATTGGTCACTACACTTTTAGACAATGAGGTTGGTAAATTTATATCTGGCTCCAGACTTGGTATGTTTAAGTGTGCCGTCATGACACTCGTTAAACCAGCATCAAAGGTTTTTTTATAAGGATACAATTCTATAGAATCAAGACGCATCTTATCAAAATTTAACAAAGGTAATGTGTGATGAGAGTCTGCCGAAGTATCTCCGTGACCCGGAAAATGTTTTCCATTTGCAAGTACACCTTCACCCTGCATCCCCTTTATAAAAGCAATTGCTTTTTCGGTCACATTTAACTTATTTTCACCAAAAGAACGGTTTCCAATAATCGGGTTTTCAGGATCTACATTGATATCAATTACAGGCGCAAAGTTGATATGAATTCCAATTCTTTTTGCATGTTGCCCCAAGTATTTTCCAAATTGTTTGATCAACGAATTATCTTTAATAGCTCCTAAAGTCATGTTCCATGGAAAACGATACGTATTTTTTAAACGCATGTCTAAACCCCACTCTCCGTCAAAACCAATGAGCAAAGGTACTTTTGCTGTAGCTTGATACTTGTTCGTTAGAAAGGCCTGTTTTTCTGGAGTTCCTTGCATAAAAATTAAACCACCTACATGATATTTTCGAATCATTTCGGTAATGGATTCTTGATGTTTTGTGTCTGCGTTAGAATAGGCTTGCACCATAAATAGTTGTCCAATCTTTTCCTCTAGAGACATACCATTCGCAATACTGTCCACCCAAATTTCTTGTACTTCAAAATCAGTCGTTCTTAAAGGATCCTTCCGTTGCGCTGCACTAATAAAAATAAAACTACTCAAAAGGAGTGTCAATAAGCACTTTTTCATATGTTTTCTAGCATTTCTCTGGATGTCATTTTAATCTTGAATATAAATTTTTATCGGCTCAGTACTGTATCCGCTACCTATTAATTATACCAAAAAGCGTTTGTGCCAACTTTTACTTACAGGAACTTCCCAATTATTTTCAAAATCTTCTTTAGTATTTACCATATTATTAAAAACAATAGTCTCTGCAGTTACTATTTGTTCCTTAACAAATTTTTGAAAATCAGGTAACTTTGCTAAATTAATAGTATCGTTATCTTTAAAAGTAATGTTCATTTTGTTCATCAAGTCTAATTGAAATTCTTTTTCTAATGCTTGCACAAAACGAACTGAACTATCAATAGAACAACCAGAAACATTGTTGAAACTTTCATCGACGGCCAATACTAAAAACTGATTGTATTTAAAAGTAAATGATCCTTTTAAATCATCACCATGACGTGTCCATTGGTTTATAAAATCTTCTGCTTTTGACGCAATAAAATCCATTTCTCTATCCGTAAATTCTCTATCTGCTTGATAAATCCAAACGCGGGAATTATCAGGTAAATTTTTGTAATGGGTAAACATATTTTCTGATTTTTAATTAATTAATTAATCAAAACAATTAAGATCCTATAGAGGTGTTAAAGCTTATCGTAAATTAAATTTCTGCTGTAAAGCGCTTAATTTATCTTTATCTGACATGGTTTCTTTTGGTGCAGACATTCGCTGTTTTATTTCTTTCAAAACCTTTTTTGTATACAGCGGAAAGTCTGCATTCTGAATCCAATTATGGTAACCAGGGTTCTCTTTGAATACCTCTTCTACCGTTCTTCCTTTATGTTTTCCAAAAGAAAAAATTTCTTGTTTTTCATCGTTCATCAAAATAAAACCTGCAAAATCAGCTCTTATTCCGTGTGTAGAAAATTCACTTAAAGCGTCTACTGAATTCTCAATATCTGAATATTTATCGAGTTGCGCTTTCAATATTTCATAAGTTGCATTGGTATCTGCTGCTGCACCGTGTGCTCCCTCAAGTTCTTTACCACAATAAAATTGATAACCAGCACCAAGCGTCCGCTGCTCTTTTTTATGAAAAATCACCTGTACATCAATCGCTTTTCTATCTTTCATATCAAAATCGATTCCTGCTCGCATTAATTCTTCTGCCAATAGAGGAATGTCAAACCTATTAGAATTAAAGCCTGCCAAATCGCAACCTGCTATCATTTCACTTACTTCTTTTGCCAACTCTTTGAACGTTGGCTCTGTCATTACTTTTTCATTTGTAATTCCGTGAACATCGATAGATACTTGAGGAATGTCCATTTCTGGGTTTACCAGCCAAGTTTTACTTTCTTTATTGCCATTAGGAAAAACTTTTAGAACCGCAATTTCTACAATCCTATCTGTTGCTATATGCACACCTGTTGTCTCTAAATCAAAAAATACAATGGGCTTTGTTAAATTTAAATTCATTTTTTTTATTTAATATTATGGCTGCAGTATGAAAAAATTATTTTAACAAAACGACAAATCATATTGTTTTTTTAATATTAACGCTAAAGAAACCTCTACCATTCTGCAAATTTAAAAATTTTAAATTTTAAAACTACCTGGAACATCTCTTATCCTCAAGGAATTTAAGATTCTTATATGAAGTTTTAAAGGTAAAAAAAAAAAAACTTGAAAACTTATTTTTATAGATTGATTCAAAAATCATTTTAAATTTAAAAAGATTTTAAAAAATAGCAATAGAAAATATTGTAAAGCCTTTATCTTTGAATATATAATTTAAAATAAACAAGTATGAAAAACTTAAGAAAATTAGGAGTCCTTGTATTCTCATCGCTACTTTTAGCTTCGTGCACAGTCCCAGAAAAAAAAGCAGTAGCAAAAATTGAAGCAAAAAGTGGAAGTAGTGTTTCGGGAACTGTAACTTTTATAGAAAAAGCCGGAATCGTAGTTATGAAAGCTGCACTTTCCGGACTTTCTCAAGGAAATCACGCCATTCATATTCATGCTATTGGAGATTGTTCTGCACCTGACGGAAAATCTGCAGGTGGACATTGGAACCCAACAAACGAGAATCATGGAAAATGGATGGAAGCACCATTTCACATTGGTGATATTGGCAATTTAGTTGTTGGCGCAGACGGAACAGGAACCATAGAAAGAACGACTAACTTATGGTCTGTTGGGGGGAAAGAAGCAAAGAAAAATGTGGTTGGCCACGCAATAATTATTCATGAGGGCCCTGATGATTTTAGCTCGCAACCTTCTGGTGCTGCAGGACCACGCGTTGGTTGTGGAGAGATTGTACGAAAGTAGCACTGCATCTCACAAAACGCAGATTCAAATTTTAGAACAAAAAAAACCAAACGTTTGTTTGGTTTTTTTTGTTCTAAAAGTATTTTTTACTGCACCTTTATAGAACAACCAATTGCCCTCGTTTCTGTTTTTTCTATTTTTTTACCTGATAACAAAGCAGCTACAGCATTCTCAACGTATTTTTCTGTAACGTGTTCTGGATTTCTAGAACTATTATCAATAGCACCAATATACTGTACTTTTAGGTCGTTCTGGGTTACAACATAAACCTCTGGTGTCTTTGTAGCTCCAAATTTAGGATACACTTTCTGACCTTCATCTTGCAGATAAGGAAATGTAAACCCTTTTTCTTGAACTCTAACTTTCATCTTCTCAAAACTTTCGTTAGGCACTGCAATAGGGTCATTTGGATTTATTGCAATCACAGGAAAACCTCGTTTTTTATACTTTCTGTCTAAGTCAATTATTCGATCCTCGTTTGCCACAGAATATGGGCACGTATTGCATGTAAAAATAATTATAAATCCTTTTACGTCTTTATAATCACTTAAAGAAACCATTGAATTATCAGTATTCAGTAGCGAAAAATCTTCGATGGTATCGCCAATTTCATAACGAGTATCTACTGTTTTTAAAGTGAACGCTGCGAGGAATCCAACAACAATTAATACTACTATTGATTTTATAATTTTCATAATTTATTGTTTTAAAAAAGTTTGTAATTCTGCTTCTAAAGTTTCATAATCAAAATATTTTTCATAAAAATTTCGGCTATTTTTGTTGTAAATAATTGTTGCTGGTATTGCTCCAGACCAACTAGAGTCTATTGCTTTAATCCAAACATCCTCATTAATATCATCTAACATTACTACTTTAGAGTGTAAGTTTTTCCTGACTATAAAAGGAATTAACTTTTTCTCTTTTTGTTTGGGAAAATCTAAACTCACCAATAAAACTTCTACATTTTTTGATGCGTATTCCTCATTTAACTTTTCGAAAGCTGGCAATTCTTTAACACAAGGCGCACACCAGGTTGCCCAAAAATTAATCACATATGTTTTGTCATCTTTTTTTTCCAACAAAGGTTTTAACTCCTCATAAGAATATGACTTAACAGTAATGTGCGAAGTATTCGTTTCTTTTTTATCATTTTTAGTTACTTCTTTTTTGCAAGAAATAGGTCCTAAAAAAATAACACACAAAAAAATTGATTTTAATTTCATCTTATAAAATTACATATTAATTGGAAACCAAACTCAATAATGAACTGTTTCTTGACAAAAAAGCGCACTGTTACTTATTAATAAGACCATTATCAATTTTTTGCCTTTTAAAATTTAAGAGAAAATATCATTGAGTATTTTCGCCAAACGGATCCCTCCTATTTGCAATTGATCTCTAACGATACCAAAATAATCGTAAGAATATCGATACCGTAAATTTTCACCTACTTCTGCAGATTTATAAATCTTTTTTGTTAGCTCATGAGTTTCATCTACCCACTCTATAAGCGTTCCTGCTTCAATTGCTGCAATTTGTTTTTTAGAAACATCTTTGGCATTATCTGCCAACTCTAAATAACTCATGTTCCAATTTTCAATCATTTTTGTATCCCAAACAGCATGTAAATTGGTTTCTTTTCCAAACCATTCAACCTGTATCGCATTGCCACCTTTGTCCTCTTTTTGTCCAATATGCATTGGCTGATGTAAATCTCCTACAAAATGAACCAACATTTTTAAATGAAAAGATTTGTCTTCCTCAGAACTATTATTATCCTTTAAAACTTCGATACATTTATTAATTCCTGTAACAATATCTCCCTTCGGATTTTTGGTTGCATCTGCATAAGACTCCTCTAAGTCCATATTTACATAATGCCAAGAATAATACTT
>TARA_B110001469_G_scaffold125449_1_pt1 | contig 45904 bp, 42 predicted proteins | sample TARA_B110001469 | Tara Oceans TARA_B110001469 (sample SAMEA4397034) | marine metagenome | biome: Polar Biome; feature: [SRF] surface water layer (ENVO:00010504); material: water (ENVO:00002006), including particulate matter (ENVO:01000060) such as... | depth 5 m
TAGAGTTTTATACTAAACAGTCCACTTTGGTTTGACGGATTACAAATAAGATATCTATTTATCATTCTTGGAATTCAAGTAAAAACTCTTGGAACGAGACTATTCATCCGATTCATTTGGGTGCTGATACCTACACTGATTTATGGTCAAAAGCACCACATAATCGTGTTATATTTGCAACCTATGCTTATTTTTACTTCTTTTGGACAAAGATAAGTATTTGGCCTAAACTTTATTAATTAGCAAGAATCATTGAGCGGTGGGTAGTGTATTAATAAAGTTAGTACGTTAAAAATGAGACCCAAATTAATAAAATTGATAGTTGTTCAAACAACCTTGTTTAATAGTACTCAGGTGGCTATGAAAGTTATCCTGTGTAGGTTTAACAAGTATTAATTACAACTCAATAAATAATCAAAGGCAGTATCTCATAAACTATGAAAATTTCAAAAGCCTCAGGTTTAATTAATCCTGAGGTTTTTTGTATTTATTAACAAGATAATGCCCGCTCTGCGAAACCTCTCGACTTAGCAGAACATAAAAAAAAGTATAAAATGGAATGCAAATTATAAAGTATTAGAATGAATTTTAAAAGGAAAAGCAATGAGAATATCTAAACTCAAAGTCAGAGACATTGCGAAGCATGTATGTTGAACGAAATCGGAGATACGACGACGCCCCCAGCTTCCGCACGAATCTTTCGTGTGGTTAACTGTCAATTTAATCTAAAAAAAAAACCTACCCATACATCTTCGCACGCAGCTCCTTAATCTTAGAATCTTGCATATACTCATCAAAGGTCGTATAACGGTCAATCACGCCCTTAGGCGTCAGCTCTATCACTCTATTGGCCAAGGTTTGTGCAAACTCATGATCGTGAGTGGTAAACAATACCGTCCCTTTAAAGTTTTTTAAGGAATTATTAAACGCCGTGATACTTTCCAAATCCAAGTGATTCGTCGGTTCATCGAGCATGAGGACATTGGCACGCATCATCATCATGCGAGAGAGCATGCAACGCACTTTTTCGCCACCAGACAATACATTCGATTGTTTGAGCGCTTCTTCCCCACTGAAAATCATTTTTCCTAAAAATCCACGAATGTGTACTTCTTCACGTTCTTCTTCCGTTTTGGTCCACTGTCGCAACCACTCCACCAAATTCATGGCATTCTTAAAAAAGCTGCTATTATCTAAAGGCAAATACGATTGCGTTGTGGTCACACCCCATTGGAATGTTCCGCTTTTAGCCTCTAATTTTTTAGTGACGATATCATAGAATGCCGAAGTAGCTCTGGAATCTTTAGAAAACACCACCACTTTATCGCCTTTATTGAGGTTAAAATCAATCTTATCAAAAAGCGTGTCACATTCCAATTGGTAGGCTAATTTTTCAACATTTAAAATCTGATCTCCTGCTTCGCGCTCCCGTTCAAAAATAATCGCTGGATAGCGTCTGCTAGAAGGACGAATGTCTGCCACATCTAATTTATCAATCATTTTCTTTCGACTCGTGGCTTGTTTGGACTTCGCCACATTGGCCGAAAAACGACGTATAAATTCTTCTAATTCTTTCTTTTTATCTTCTGACTTTTTATTCAGTTGGGCGCGTTGTTTGGCAGCCAATTGAGACGACTCATACCAGAAAGTATAATTCCCAGAAAAATGGTTGATCTTATTAAAATCGATATCTGAAATATGTGTACACACCGCATCCAGAAAGTGACGGTCATGCGATACCACAATCACACAGCTATCGTAATTGGCTAAAAAATGTTCTAACCAAGAGATCGTTTCGTAATCCAAATCATTGGTAGGCTCATCCATAATTAACACATCTGGCGATCCAAACAAGGCTTGCGCCAACAAGACCCGTACCTTTTGTTTTCCGTCCAAATCTTTCATCAACGTATAATGGTGCTCTTCTTTAATCCCTAAATTTGAGAGCATCGAAGCCGCATCACTGTCGGCATTCCATCCGTTCATTTCTTCAAACTTCACTTGAAGCTCTCCAATACGATCGGCATTTGCATCTGAATAATCGTTGTACAAGGCATCAATTTCAGCCTTAATTTTAAACAGCGGTTTGTTTCCTATAATCACGGTTTCCAACACCGTATGCTCGTCATAGAGGTTGTGATTTTGTTCAAGAACCGACATGCGTTTCCCGGGCTCCAAATGTACATGTCCAGAAGTGGGTTCTTGCACCCCTGCTATGATTTTTAGAAATGTAGATTTCCCAGCACCATTGGCGCCAATAATCCCATAGCAATTTCCGGTATTGAAAGACGTATTGACTTCATCAAAAAGAATTCGTTTTCCAAATTGTACTGATAAGTTTGAAACTGATAACATGCTTAAAATAATTTTTTGCAAAAGTAAATAAATCAAACCACCCATCAAATTAAACCGCCTCGTAATTTAACAACGCCTTAACAAGAACAAATCATATCAAAGCTTACTTTTGAAAGAGTTAAGATATTAATTGCCATATTTTTATGAAATTGAAACCAATATACCTTCTTTTTGGGCTCTTAATCTTTGTGGGCTGTCAGAGCAGTCCCGAAGAAAATAGGACTGTTTTTGTGGGTGGGGACATCATCAATCCCAGCAATAATTATGTGGTTTTATATGATACACAGAACAATACAGACACCTTATATTTGAATGATGACAATCGGTTTTCTCATCATTTTACAAACTTCAAACCGGGGATTCATTCTTTTGTGCATGGCGGAAAATACCAATCCATTTTACTAGAACAAAATGACAGTATTATGATGCACATCAATACCCATGATTTTGACGAATCGATTGTGTACAATGGGATTGGGGCAAAAAAAAACAATTACCTCATTAACTTATTGTTAAAATTAGAAAAGGAAGATAGTGAAACCAATGCGTTTTACGCGAAACCTCCTGAAGAGTACCATCAAAATATAGAAGCATTCATATCTAAAAACACCAAGGACTTGGAGGTTTTTATGATCAAAAACCCAAATTCTGAGCTCTTTAAAAAGGTAGCCCTCTCCAGTATAAAATACCATTATTTTACACGAAAAGAATTGTATCCGTTCCGTCATTTTGGCGTTAATAATTTCAGTAATTTTAAAGAACTCCCTTCCGATTTTTATAAATTCAGAAAAGAAATTGTTTACAACGATATCGATCTTAAAGATTTCTACCCTTACTATAATTTTTTGTTTCCGCACATCAATAATTTGGCATTGGAACAATTGACCACTTTCAATGCAGATTTCACATTGGAAGACCATCAGTTGGACTACACCACTCGGAAGTTAGATCTTATCGATAGCTTAGTGTCCAATACGATGATTAAAAATAATTTATTAAAATACACCACGCGGAACTTTATTTCAAACTCAAATTCTATTGATCAGAGTTATATTTTGTACCGATCTTTTTTAGATAAAAGTTCTAATGTGAAGGATAAAAAATACATCAAAGACTTGTTTAAAAATGCGCAAGGACTACAACCGGGCTACCCACTCCCAGCGATTGAAGTGATTAATCATACAAACGAAACCGTTAATATCAATACGATATTTGACAAAACAACGGTGATTTATTTTTGGGACAATGCCAGTCGTTACCATTTTGAAAACAGTCATATCAAGGTTAAAACCCTACAAGAAAAATTCCCAAACATTGATTTTGTCGCCATCAATATCAACTCCATGCATACCTATGTATGGAAAAATATGATTTTTGGAAATCAGTTTAAAATCAACAATGAATACCGTTTTGCAGATCCCTCCTATGCCAAAAAACGTTTGGCGATTAACTACATTAAAAAGGTGTTGATTGTGGATTCTGAAGGGGTTATTTTAAACGCGACGGTGGATTTGTTTGACCCTGAATTTGAAGTACTTCTTAAAACTTATAAATAAAAAAAGGCTAAAGTTTCCTTCAGCCTTGATGGTATCTAATGAAACTAGTTTCCTAATTCCCTTTTTTATAATCTTCTAAAAATTTAGCCAAACCACTATCAGTCAATGGGTGACGCAACAAACCTTCAATAGAACTTAAAGGACCTGTCATCACATCTGCTCCTAATTTAGCACAGTCAATCACGTGCATGGTGTGACGCACAGAAGCTGCTAAAATTTCAGTACCAAATCCGTAGTTATCGTAAATGAGACGAATCTCTGCAATTAAATTCAAACCGTCAGTAGAGATATCATCCAAACGTCCAATAAACGGCGACACATAAGTGGCACCCGCTTTGGCAGCTAACAACGCTTGCCCTGGTGAAAAGACCAAAGTTACATTGGTTCTAATCCCTTTATCACTGAAATATTTACACGCTTTTACACCGTCTTTAATCATTGGAAGTTTCACCACAATCTGTGGATGCAAAGCCGCTAAAGCTTCCCCTTCCTTAACCATTCCGTCAAAATCTGTAGAAATAACTTCCGCCGACACATCGCCTTCAACAATTGCACAAATGGCTTTGTAATGGTTCAAAATGTTTTCTGCACCCGTGATGCCTTCTTTAGCCATTAATGATGGATTGGTAGTAACCCCATCTAAAACCCCTAGGTCTTGCGCTTCTTTAATCTGATCTAAATTGGCAGTGTCAATAAAAAATTTCATGATTTTTTTGCTTTGAATTAATTGGTACAAAATTAATACATTATAACTGCTTGACAACGGTTATCACAAAAAATAATCGGTCAGGTTATATATTATAAAAACGACTTAAAAGTTTTTCATACCACAAATCTGGGAGGATGCGCTTTAAGACCACCGAAAACTTTTGTAGAAACGCCCCTACTTTATAATGTATTTTAGGGTTTTTAGACATCATAATTTTATGAATGACCTCTGCCATGAGCAACGGATTTTTTCCAGAATCGACATGAGAATCCATCAAATTTAAAGTCGTTCCGTAAGCTGCTTTGTAAGGCGAATCTTCTAATAAGGGTGCATGGAAACGACCAGCGGCAATGTTAGTGGAAAAGTCTCCAGGCGCAATATTACTCATCGTAATGTTAAACGCTTTGAGTTCCATACGATACGATTCTGTAATCAACTCCAAAGCCCCTTTACTCGCACTGTAAACCCCTCTAAACGGCAATCCCATATAGCCTGCAATCGAAGTGATATTTAGAATTTGTCCAGAGTGTTGCGCACGCATGTAAGGCAATACGGCGTTGATCATATTTATAGGTCCAAAAAGATTCGTTTCAAAATTACGTTTCATTTCTTCCATTGGAATTTCTTCTAAAGGCCCTGTAATTCCAACCCCGGCATTATTGACCAATACATCAATTTGACCTGTTTTAGAAATCAATTCAGAAACACATTCGGAAATGGAAGCTGTTTGCGTAACGTCTAATTTTATAATTGGAAATTTGGAGTCTGTATGTTTTTCTGGAAATCGGCTTGTACCATAAACGGTAAATCCTTTGTCGGAAAGATACTCCCCTATTGATTTTCCAATCCCTGAAGATCCGCCTGTAATTAAAACAACTTTTGCCATTGAATATCGTGATTTAAGAAGCTAAAGATAGGAAAGATTTATGGAAACTATAGGGTATAAAAAATGGCAAGCTACCTACATCACACTGCTACGACCATTTACCTTTGCTGCGTTCCCGCCCTGGAGGATTCAACAGGAGCTAGTTGTGTAGGACTTGCCTCTGCAAAGATACAAAGTTTTAATATTCACGCAATGATTTTTTTAACTGAATATAAATAAATAAATTGCTAAAAAATATAATTGCACTATGCATACCTACAAACTATTGACATTCATCGGACTTAGCGTTTTGATCTCCGCTTGCGGAACGACCACCAAATCAAACTTTTCCATCCAAACAAACAGCGAAACAAACATTATTTCCAATGCTGAAACCCTTTCTATTGAGCTTCTAAATCCAAACAATAGAGATTTTGACTCTATTCAGTTGACTTTGGATACTAAAAAAATTACAGCTACTGTAGTTTTAGCTTCCATGCCATTAGGAGAAAAACTCATTAAAGCCAAAGTCTTTTATGACGATACTTTTGAAGTCGCACTCCAAAAAGTGGTGGTGGTCAATGCTGCTGCACCAAAATTATATACCTATGAAATTGTAAATACCTATGCTCACGACATCACGTCTTATACACAAGGTCTCGAATTTTATAAGGGAGACCTTTATGAAAGCACGGGGCAATATGGCGAATCTAAACTGAGAAAGCTCGATTATAAGAATGGAACCGTTCTTAAAAATGTTGATCTGAGTGCTTCTTATTTTGGGGAAGGACTCTCGGTTTTAAATGATAAAATTTATCAACTCACATGGAAAGAAGGCCGTGGCTTGGTGTATGACGCCAACAGTTTTGAACAGATAGAAACCTTTAATTACGGACAAAGTAAAGAAGGTTGGGGACTGTGTAACGACGGTCAGAAATTTTATAAATCAGATGGATCTGAATATCTGTGGTTTCTGAATCCCAATACCCTTGCGGAAGAAGGCTCTTTACAAGCCTATACCAATAAAGGGAAGTTGACAAACCTAAATGAATTGGAATGGGTGGATGGAAAAATTTATGCAAATCGTTATCAGAAAAATGGCGTCGCCATCATCAACCCAGAAAATGGAGCGATTGAAGCGGTCATCGATTTTAAAGCCTTAAAAACAAAAGTAACCAAACACCAAGGATTGGATGTTTTAAACGGAATGGCCTACAACCCAAAAACAAAAACCTTATTTGTGACTGGAAAACGTTGGGATAAATTATTTGAAGTTAAAATCATCAAAAATTAATGATGGTATTTGAAGCCACTCGATCTGTAATTTCGGACGATTTAGATGACTTAATGCATGTGAACAATGTGCGGTATGTGCAATGGGTTCAAGATATTGCAAAAGAGCATTGGGAAGCTGCCACCACTCCACTCCAACAACAAGAAAATGTATGGGTGTTATTGAGTCATCACATCGATTATAAATCTGCCGCCAAACTCCACGATGAAATTTACCTCAAAACCTATGTAACCCGTTCTGAGGGCGTCACTTCTACTCGTGTGGTTGAAATGTTTCATAAGGGCAGTGAGAAATTGATTGTCAAATCTGAAACCACTTGGTGCTTGTTAGATGGGAAAAGCAAAAAACCAAAACGAATCAGTCCTGAGATTGCAGCAGTGTTTCGTTAATTTAAATAATCACAACAATATATATTAGCTTGAAAAGTTATATTTTTACCAAAACAGTACACCTTATGATCCGTTCTCTTTATTTTATAGTAAGTTTTTTTACCCTCATTTTTTGGAGTTCATGTCGTCAAGACTTTGAATTTACTCCTAGTACAGGCACTCTTACTTTTTCAAAAGACACGGTCTATTTAGATACTGTTTTTTCAAACATAGGTTCTAGTACCTATACTCTTAAGGTGCATAACAACTCTGATAATGACATTCTGATTCCGTCTTTAAAATTGAGTAACGGACAAAATTCTAACTACCGAATGAATGTGGATGGTATGATTGGAAACGGGACTCTGGTCGGGAAAGAATTTGAAAATGTAGAACTTTTGGCGCAAGACAGTATGTTTGTGTTTATTGAAACTACCATTGACATTCAGCCTTTAGTAGCCAATGAAACCCAGTTTTTATATACGGATGCGATAGAATTTGGAACGGGTCCTAACACTCAAAAAGTAGAATTGGTAACCTTGGTAAAAGATGCCGTGTTTATCTATCCAAATAAAGATGCGAATGGAGTCGTAGAAACCCTCATTTTTGATGTGGATGGCGATGGTGTTGACGATGAAACCAATGTGCAAGGGCGCTTTTTAGAAGATGCTGAATTAACATTCAACAATGAAAAACCTTATGTGATTTACGGCTATGCGGCTGTAGCAGACGGAAAAACGCTTGACATTAACCCTGGAGCCCGTGTGCATTTTCATGCCAATTCGGGGCTTTTGATTACAGAAAATGCTTCTTTACATATCAATGGATCAGCGAGTTTAGATGCCGAAATTTTGGAGAATGAAATCATTATTCAGAGCGATCGTTTGGAACCTCTTTACGAAGACATTCCAGGACAATGGGAAGCTATCTGGTTGTTAAATGGCAGTACCAATAACAATATTAATTATGCAACCATCAAAAATGGAACGGTGGGGATTTTAAGTGATGGCAACCAAGACGATCCTACAAAATTAGTGATCACTAATTCACAGATTTATAACTCCAGTAATTTTGGAATTCTTGGAAGAGGTACTTCTATCAGTGCTGAAAATGTAGTGCTTAATATTAGTGGTATATCCTCTTTTGCGGGTACCTATGGCGGGAATTATAATTTCACACATTCGACCATCTCAAATTATTGGGGCAATAGCTTTAGACAATTCCCTGCTTTGTTACTCAACAATTTTATTATCGATGCAGAAAACAACGTATTTACAAATCCTTTAGAATCTGCAAATTTCACCAACTGTATTATTTATGGAAATGACAATCCAGAGTTGTTGTTAGAGAAAGAACCCTCCGATGTTTTTAATTTTAAATTCACCAATAGTTTAATTTATTTTGACGATCCAACAGGGTTTTATTCAGAATCACAATACGATTTTAGCAATACAGATCACTACGAGAATGTGATGTTTAACAACGATCCTCAGTTTTTAGATCCTTCTATAAACCAATTGAACATTCCATTTGGATCGCCTGCAGAAGGTTCTGGAATTGCATTTGGAAACTTAAACGTGGACATCACAAATACCACACGCACGTCCCCACCCGATTTAGGAGCTTATAACGCGACTGAATTTGAGGATTAAAAAACATCTAAATACTTGAAGGCTATTACCTTCCGTAATCATAACGACATGCTGCTATCAAAATTTGTTCATTTTGATATTTATAAACCAATCGATGTTCTGATGTTATTCTCCTTGACCAATACCCTTGTAAATCCCCTTTTAAAGCTTCGGGTTTTCCGATGCCTTCAAAAGGAGTTCGGATGCAACTATTAATCAGTTCATTAATTCGTTTGGCGATTTTTTTATCGACTTTATGCCAATACAAATAATCTTCCCAAGAAGATGTAGACCACGTTAATTTCATCTATTCAATTAAATCCTTTTGAACTCCTTTAGCTGTTTCCAATTCTTTGATAGAGTCCAATAAAATAGCTCTATTCAAACCCGTTAACAAGTACGTAGTTTCTTTTAATGAATTGTATTCGTCCAAGGATATTAACACAAGGTCTTTACCACTTTTACGCTTGATAATGATATCGCTGACATCATTGACAACTTTATCGAACCAATGCTTTAGATTTGAACGAAAGTCTGTATAATTTACTGTTTCCATAGCACAAAGATAATAAAAAGTACTTTATTAAGTACTTTTATAGTTTAAAATTAAATAGTCACTCTCTACCAGCACATTCCCTTATAAGGGACAACTTAGCGTAAAAAAGTCGTAGAGGGTGCACGGCACAAAAAAACCTCCTAATCAAAATTAGGAGGCTCAGTTATAAAGTATTTATGTAGGTCTATGCAAACAAAGGACGGTGACTCATCATCGCATTCACTTGTTCTGAAATCGCTTCCAATTTCGCTTCGTCTTCATGGTTATTAAGTGCTTGGTCAATAAACTCAACAACTGTCTCCATATCAGATTCTACCAAACCACGGGTGGTAATTGCAGGCGTTCCAACGCGGATTCCAGAAGTTACAAAAGGACTCTGTGTATCAAAAGGAACCATGTTTTTATTCACCGTAATATCTGCTTTTACAAGCGCTTGTTCGGCAACCTTTCCTGTGATGTTCTTATTTCTTAAATCAATCAACATCATGTGGTTGTCAGTCCCACCAGAAATCAAATGGTAATCGCGTTTCACAAAAGCTTTTGCCATCGCATCCGCATTCTTCTTAACTTGTAAAATATAATGTAAAAATTCATCTGTTAATGCTTCTCCAAAGGCAATCGCTTTTCCAGCAATCACATGCTCTAAAGGTCCTCCTTGATTTCCAGGGAAAATAGCAGAATCCAATAAAGAAGACATCATGCGTACTTTTCCAGATTTCAACGTAATTCCAAACGGATTTTCAAAATCTTTACCCATCATGATCAGGCCTCCTCTTGGCCCTCTCAACGTCTTGTGCGTTGTGGTGGTTACAATATGACAATACGGTAAGGGATCGTTCAAAATACCTTTGGCGATCAATCCAGAAGGGTGCGATATATCGCCTAACAAAATAGCACCTACACTGTCTGCAATGATTCTAAAACGCTTGAAATCAATATCTCTTGAGTAAGCAGAAGCTCCTGCAATGATTAGTTTTGGTTGTTCTTTGGTCGCAATCTCTTGAATCTTATCATAATTCAAAACACCGGTTTCTTTTTCAACGCCGTAAAAAACGGGATCGTATAAACGTCCAGAAAAATTAACAGGCGATCCGTGTGTCAAATGCCCTCCGTGAGATAAATCAAATCCTAATATTTTATCGCCCACTTTCAAACACGCATGAAATACGGCTGTATTCGCCTGACTTCCAGAGTGTGGTTGTACGTTTGCCCAAGCAGCTCCAAAGAGTGTTTTGGCACGGTCAATAGCAATCAGCTCTACTTCATCCACAACTTCACAACCGCCATAATAACGCTTTCCAGGATACCCCTCGGCGTATTTGTTGGTCAATACAGATCCGGTAGCTTCCATCACTTGTTCACTGGTAAAATTTTCAGAAGCAATCAATTCAATTCCATTGATTTGACGTTCTCTTTCAGCTTCAATTAATTCAAAAATTTGTTCGTCGCGTTGCATGTCTAGTTTTATTCAAAAGGTTATGGCTGCAAAATTAATAATAAGATTGCTGTAAACACATAAAAAACAACTATTTCAACGACTATTTATTAAACAGTCATCAACATTTTTTAAGACCTATTTTTCTGTTAAAAATTAGGAGTTTTTGAAGTGATTGATAAAAGTGCAGTAATACATCGTTTTTGGTTAATTATTAAAAATATATCACTCCTTAATTCCATAATTTGTAAAATTCATATAATTATTTTTTTTTACCTGTGAATTTGATACTTTTGAGTGTTAATACAAAATCTAATGCAACACTTAACGAGTTCTACAAATTTCTCATTCATGGAATCTTTCCAAATGAATTCATTTTTTGTTACCATTATTATGACCCTTTTGGGTCTTTCTATTATATAATTCCACCCCTAATTTTATTGTTTATACCAAAACAATAGTTTCCATTAAAAATAAAAAATAAATACATGAAAGTTTTAAAATTTGGAGGAACATCTGTAGGTTCTTCAAAAAATATATCCAAAGTCATAAAAATTGTTAAAGAAGAGTCTGCTTCTGAAAACATCGTCGTTGTAGTCTCTGCCGTTGGTGGAATTACCGACAAACTTCTCATTGCTGCCGATAAAGCCATTCATAAAGACCACAGTTACAAAGAAGATTTTGAGTCCTTACGCTTAAAACACATCGAAGTGATTGATGGTTTACTAAGCGGCGAAGTGCATGAAGCCACTACCGACATTGTGTTGGAACATTTATCACGGCTTGAAAAATTGTTAGATGGCGTCTATTTAATAAACGAACTGTCACCAAAAACAACCGATAAACTTCTCAGTTTTGGGGAGTTGATTTCTTCATTAATTATTTATGAAGCGATCAAATCGAAAGGGGTTAACGTTCAATTGAAAAACTCACAAAACTTAATTGTAACGGATTCAAACTTTACCAATGCAGCGGTTAATTTTGAAGAGACAAATGCCAACATCACCACCTATTTTGAAAGCAATCAAAAAATGGTAACCATCTTACCGGGCTTTATTTCAAAGTCTGAAAATGATGAGATCACAACTTTAGGGCGCGGTGGATCGGATTATACCGCCGCAATTCTTGCTTCAGCACTTAACGCCAGTGTTTTACAGATCTGGACCGATGTGAGTGGTATGTTTACCACCAACCCTAAGATGGTCAAACATGCGAAACCAATTAGCAAGTTATCGTATTTAGAAGCCATTGAATTGTCGCACTTTGGAGCTAAAGTCTTATATCCACCAACCGTGCAGCCCGTACTCAGAAAAAACATTCCCTTACTTATAAAAAACACTTTAGCGCCTGAAGCCCCCGGAACCTTGATCACTAAAGTTGTAGAAAACGGGTCTCAATCACCGATTAAAGGAATTAGCAATATCAATAACGTCTCTTTACTCACCCTACAAGGAAATGGCATGGTAGGGATTCCTGGGTTTTCCAAACGTTTGTTTGAAACTTTGGCGCATTCCAAAATAAACGTGATCATTATTACGCAAGCATCTTCAGAACATTCCATATGTATTGGGATTTCAGATACCGATGCACTCTCTGCCAAAGCAGTGATTGATAAAGAATTTGAAAATGAAATCTCCCTCTTTAAAATTGATCCTTTAGTCATTGAATCAAACTTGTCAATTGTGGCGGTTGTTGGCGATAAAATGAAAAGCCATCAAGGCATTAGCGGAAAAATGTTTAGTACTTTAGGGAAAAACAATGTCAATATTAGAGCCATTGCACAAGGGGCTTCTGAACGAAACATCACAGCCGTGATTGCTGAATCGGACGTAAAGAAAGCCTTAAACTCATTACATGAACAATTTTTTGAGGAACAAACCAAGCAAATGAATTTATTCATTGCAGGAGTTGGAAATGTAGGTAAATCCCTCATGGAGCAAATCAAACAGCAAAATAAATATATAAAATCAACCCTTAAAGTCAACCTTAAAGTCGTCGCTCTTTCCAACTCTAAAAAGATGGTGTTTGATGAAAGTGGATTGGACCTTTCAGATTGGGATACACTTTTGAAAGAGGGACAACCCACGGAACCGATGGCTTTCTTTGAAGCATCAAAAGATTTAAACTTAAGAAATTCTATTTTTATAGATATTACAGCCAACGATGCGGTGGCAAACACCTATGCACATTATTTAAAACAAAGCATTGCTGTGGTGGCCTGTAACAAAATAGCCTGTTCAGGTGCCGTAGAAAACTACAAAGAATTAAAGCAACTTTCCTATAAATACAATGTGCCTTTCTTGTTCGAAACAAATGTTGGGGCAGGTCTGCCCGTCATTGATACGTTGAAAAATTTAATCATGTCTGGAGATCATGTGACCTCCATAAATGCAGTACTTTCAGGAAGTTTGAATTTTATCTTTAATAATTTCAATAAAAACACGACCTTTCACGACGTTGTAAAACAAGCACAAGCAGAAGGATTTACAGAGCCAGATCCAAGAATTGATTTGAGCGGTGTAGATGTTGCAAGAAAATTATTAATTTTAGCCAGAGAAAGTGGAGAGATGTTAGAAATGGATGCGATTCAAAATGAAGCGTTTTTACCAAAAGAATGTATGGAGGCCAACTCTGTAGATGCTTTTTATGAAACCCTAAAAACCAATGAAGATTTATTTCAAAAACTATTTCAGTCTGCGGAAGCAAACGACTGTAAATTGAAGTATGTCGCAGAATTTAAAGATGGAGAATCAAAAGTAGGTCTCAAAGAAATTCCTGTAGGACACCCATTTTATAATCTGGAAGGAAAAGATAATATCGTGATGTTTTACACCAACCGTTACAGCGACCAACCCATGATTATCAAAGGCGCTGGCGCGGGATCTGAAGTCACAGCTTCTGGTTTATTTGCCGATATTATTAGAATTTCAAACACACATTAATGAACGAAATTAAACTGTTTTCTCCAGCAACGGTTGCGAATGTATCCTGCGGATTTGATGTCCTAGGGTTTTGCTTGGATTCAATTGGAGATGAAATGGTGATTCGTAAAACCGTAGAAAAAGGGATTCGAATTACAAAAATTGAAGGCTATGACCTTCCGTTTGAAGTTGAAAAAAATGTAGCAGGTGTTTCGGCATTGGCTATGTATGAAGCTGCGAAACCAGATTGTGGCTTTGAGATTGAAATATATAAACACATCAAACCTGGTAGTGGGGTTGGCAGCAGTTCTGCGAGTGCTGTTGGCAGTGTCTACGGAATGAACGTATTACTCGGAAACCCCTATTCAAAAACGGAACTTACAGCCTTTGCCATGAAAGGCGAAGCCGTTGCCAGTCAAAGTGAACATGCTGATAACATTGCTCCTGCCCTCTTTGGTGGATTTACCTTAGTGAAAAGTTTAGAGCCTTTAGAAGTGCTCCAAATCCCAACACCCACTGATTTATTTGCAGTGGTCATTCACCCTCAAATAGAAATAAAAACAGCGGATGCCCGAAAGATACTTCCCGAGCATATTTCATTAAAAAATGCGATCACACAGTGGTCAAATGTTGGAGGTCTGATACACGGCTTGCATACCAACGATTACGATCTGATCAGTCGCTCTTTAAAAGATGTCGTGGTGGAACCCTTTAGAAGTCAACTCATCCCAGGATTTGAAGACATTAAAAAAGCGGCTTTAGGAAACGGTGCTTTGGGCACAGGCATATCGGGTTCAGGCCCCTCTGTGTTTAGTTTATGTAAAAGTGAATCCACCGCATTAGACGTTGAAAAATCCATTAGAGAAACTTATCAAAACCAACATATACCGTTTGAAATTTATGTTTCAAAAATAAATTTAGACGGCATCAAACACTTAAACGAAAACTAACTATGAACTATTATAGTTTAAATAATATCGCTCCAACAACCACTTTTGAAAATGCAGTTATCAAAGGGCTTGCACCCGATAGAGGCTTGTATTTTCCTGAAAGTATTACCCCTTTAGATACTTCCTTTTTTGAGAACATCGAGAATCTTTCAAATGAAGACATTGCTTTTGAAGCCATTAAACAATTTATAAGTCCTGAGATCCCTGAAGATGTTTTAAAAACAATTGTTTCGGAAACACTTAATTTTGATTTCCCAGTTGTGAACCTCACAGAATCTATATCGACGCTTGAATTATTTCATGGTCCAACGATGGCCTTTAAAGATGTGGGCGCACGCTTTATGGCGCGTTGTTTAGGTTATTTTAATAAGAATAACTCCAATGAAGTGACCGTTTTGGTGGCCACTTCTGGCGATACTGGAGGTGCGGTGGCCAATGGATTCTTAGGCGTTAAAGGCGTTCGAGTCGTCATTTTATATCCAAGCGGAAAAGTCAGTAACATTCAAGAAAAACAACTCACTACTTTAGGTCAAAATATTACGGCACTTGAAGTTGAGGGGACTTTTGACGATTGTCAGGACATGGTAAAAAAAGCATTTCTTGATGATGAACTAACTTCCATCATGCAATTGACATCGGCGAATTCTATCAATGTAGCGCGTTGGCTTCCGCAGTTGTTTTATTTTATGTTCGCCTACAAACAGCTAAAACATAAGTATAAAGACATTGTGTTTTCAGTGCCTAGTGGAAATTTCGGAAATGTATGTGCGGGTATGATTGCCCAAAAATTAGGCTTACCCATCAAACATTTTATTGCTTCTAACAACGATAATAATGTAGTGACCCGTTATTTAGAGTCCAGTTCTTACGATCCAAAACCGTCCGTTCAAACGGTGAGTAACGCGATGGATGTAGGGAATCCAAGTAATTTTATCCGAATTCAAGCCATCTATAATAATGAGTTTGACACCTTAAAATCAAACCTATCTTCTTACAGTTTCACAGATGAGGAGACAAAACAAGCCTTGGATGAGATATATAAGACCACTAATTACATCGCCGATCCACACGGAGCCGTTGGCTATTTAGGTAGTAAATCGTATTTAAAAAACAATCCCGATGCCCATTGTGTCTTTTTAGAAACCGCCCACCCAACCAAGTTTTTAGATGTAGTGAAAGAGGTTATTGATGCTGAAATTCCACTACCACCACAAATTAAAGCGGTCATCGATAAACAAAAAGTAGCGACTGATATTAAGGACTATTCTGCATTTAAAACATTTTTAACACAGCTTTAAGCCGTTTCGATTCCTATTTTTGATTAGATTTGTAGTGCTATAAATTTAATTATCTATGAAAGTTACTGCACTCCAATCAACACACGAAGCTCTAGGCGCTAAAATGGTTCCTTTTGCAGGTTACAACATGCCCGTTCAATACGAAGGGGTGAATGCCGAACATGAAACCGTTAGGAACGGCGTTGGTGTATTTGACGTCTCTCACATGGGCGAATTTCTTATCGAAGGCCCACATGCCTTAGACTTGATTCAATCGGTCTCTTCAAATGATGCTTCCAAACTAACCATCGGAAAAGCACAATACAGTTGTTTGCCAAACGATCAAGGCGGTATTGTCGATGATTTAATTATTTATAAAATAAAAGAAGACACCTATCTGTTAGTGGTCAATGCCAGTAATATTGAAAAAGACTGGGATTGGATTGCGTCCAAAAATGCAATGGGTGCGGATATGAAAAATATTAGTGAAGCCTATTCCTTATTAGCGATCCAAGGACCAAAAACAGTCGAAGCCATGCAATCTTTGTCGAGTGTTGATTTGGCTTCTATTGGGTTTTATAATTTTGCAGTGTCTGATTTCGCAGGTATAGAGCACGTCATCATTTCTGCTACAGGCTATACTGGAAGTGGTGGTTTTGAAATTTATTGTAAAAATTCAGAAGCGAAACAGGTATGGGATAAGGTATTTGAAGCCGGTGCTTCTTTTGGAATCAAACCCATTGGTTTAGCAGCGCGGGATACTTTACGACTCGAAATGGGGTATTGTCTTTATGGAAATGATATAGACGACCACAGCTCTCCTATCGAAGCTGGATTGGGATGGATTACCAAGTTCACAAAACCGTTCACAAATTCTGAAGCACTAAAACTTGAAAAAGAACAAGGCCCGAAAAGACGTTTGGTTGGCTTTGAGTTATTAGAACGTGGCATTCCAAGAAAAGATTACACCATTGAAGATGCTTCAGGAAATGACATAGGGATTGTTACTTCGGGAACGATGGCACCGTCCTTAGGAAAAGGAATTGGAATGGGTTATGTATTGTCAGAACAGGCAGCCGTCGGTACTGAAATACGCATCGCCATTAGAAAACAAAAAGTGCTTGCCACAATTGTGAAACTTCCTTTTTACAAAAAATAACATTCGTTGAATCATGGCTTCTTTAAAAAAACACCGCATTCTGATTTTAGGTGTCAGTGGCTATCTAGGAAACGCAATTTATAAGGAACTCCACCCCTATTACCAAACATTTGGAACATATCGAACGCCGCTTTCTGCGTATGAAAAAAACAAACAATTCTTTCACTATGATGTAGAGGAAGATGATATTTTTGAGGTTCTAAATGTAGTCAAACCAACGATCATTGTCTCTGCACTAAGAGGCGATTTTGCTGCACAATTGACAGCGCATAAGCATGTTTTTGAGTATGTCTCTTCTCAAAAAAATTGCAAGATGATCTTTTTATCCTCTGCCAATGTATTTGATGCCTACAGTAAATTTCCGAGTTATGAGAACGATACCACCCTTAGTAACAGTATTTATGGTCATTTTAAAATTAGACTTGAGCAGTTATTCTTAAAACTCCCCCCTAAAAAAGTGGCCATCTTACGTTTGCCGATGGTTTTTGGCGCGCCCTCCCCACGGGTTAATGAGCTTAAAGTACATCTCGAATTAGACGTCCCAATTGAATTATTTCCGAATCTAATTATGAATGTGATTTCAGATAAAAAGGTTACCCAACAATTACATTATATCATCAATCGAAACAAACATGGTATTTTTCATTTAGGAAGTAAAGACTTGGTACACCACGATGATTTTATCAAAGATTTAGTTTCTAAGTTAGGGGCTAAAAACCCACGTTATAAACTGGTCTATACTACCAATGACGACCGATATTTGGCTGTTTTACCAAAAGAAAATACGCTTCCAAAACACCTTCAAATGCACAGCTTGGAACTCTTTGAAAATATGTTTTGACGTTTTAAGTCGATTTATACTTGTTTTTCGTTCCAGCATCTTTATTTTTGTCTTGCAAATCAAAAGAAAAAAATAAATGTTTTTTAACTCAATAGATTTTGCGATATTTTTACCAATTGTATTTTTATTATATTGGTTTATTGCAAATCGAAATTTAAAATTTCAAAACTTATTAATAATTTTTGCGAGCTATCTGTTCTATGGATGGTGGGATTGGCGATTTTTATCGCTCATATTATTTAGTACTTTGATTGATTATTCTGTTGGGGTTAGACTGTCTAAAGAAGAAAATAAATCAAATAGAAAGGTATTACTTTGGGTTAGTATTTTGGTGAATCTTGGGTTTTTAGGATTTTTTAAATATTTTAATTTCTTTCTTGATAACTTCAATACGGCTTTTTCTTTTTTCGGATCCGCAATAAATATTCAAGGTTTAAATATAATTTTACCAGTTGGTATCAGTTTTTACACATTTCAAACGCTTAGTTATACCATTGATGTTTACAAAAGAAAACTTGAACCCACAAATGATTTTATTGCATTTACAGCATTTGTAAGTTTCTTTCCTCAGCTAGTCGCAGGCCCTATTGAAAGAGCAACAAATTTATTACCCCAATTCTATAAAAAAAGAACTTTCGAATATGATAAAGCAGTCGATGGGCTCAGACAAATTTTATGGGGACTCTTTAAGAAAATTGTAATTGCTGATAATTGCGCACAAATAGCCAATGAAATATTTAATAATTCAGCTGATTACTCTGGAAGCACATTAGTTTTAGGTGCTCTATTTTTTACATTTCAAATATATGGTGATTTCTCAGGCTATTCAGATATAGCAATTGGAACATCAAAGCTTTTTGGTTTTAACCTAAAGCAGAACTTTGCATTTCCATATTTTTCAAGGGATATTGCCGAGTTTTGGAGACGTTGGCATATTTCACTTTCAACTTGGTTCAGAGATTATTTATACATTCCATTAGGAGGCAGTCGTGGAGGTTTATGGATGAAAGTTAGAAATACATTTGCAATATTTATTGTCAGTGGATTTTGGCACGGAGCAAATTGGACGTTTATTGTTTGGGGTGCTTTAAACGCTCTATATTTCTTACCATTACTATTACTTAACAAAAATAGGACACATACAAATGTTGTAGCAGAAGGGAACTATTTGCCAAGCATAAAGGAATTCTATCAGATAGGAATGACATTTAGTTTAACTGTTTTGGCTTGGATATTTTTTAGAGCTGAAAATATTGGACACGCTTTGAGTTACTTGTCTACTATTTTCTCAAAATCACTGTTGACAGTTCCTCGTTTCCCTCAGATGGGATTGGCGTTCAGTACAATTATTTTAATAATCATTTTTAGTGTTATTGAATGGTTCGGTCGTGACAGGCAGTATGCCATTGAAAATATCAACATTGGTAAAACCAATTATTATCAATATGGTTTATACATCAGTATTATTGTTGCGATTATGGTGATGGGGAATTTCAATGAAAATCAATTTATATACTTTCAATTTTAATATGCAAAAATTTATACTTTTAACATCTGGTTGTTACTTTTTAATTTTCAGCTTTCTTATTTCAGTCAACTACTGGGGTGATAGTGCCAAAATATTTCATCCTGGTTATGAAAATAAAATTGCGGAGATTCTTTTCAATAATCAGAATGCAACGAATATTGCAAACTATGACGAAAGAATTTTAGAAAAAAAAATAATAAACAAGTTAAAGAGCAGCCCAGATATTCTGGTTCTTGGATCAAGTAGAACAATGCTTATTAATAGCTCTTATTTCGATGCTAAAAAAGTGATTAACAATAGTGTTTCTGGAGCGAGTCTTGAAGACCTTATTGGTATCTTTCAATTATATAAAGCTAAAAACATATTACCAAAAAAAATTATTTTAGGGATTGACCCTTGGCTTTTTAATGAAAATAGCGGTCAAACAAGGTGGCATTCATTAAGAAAAGAGTATAATAGTTTTATAAACAAAGAGTCTGAGATTAATGAAAGTACCTTGAGTATTAAGACAAAACAATTATTTTCATTGTCATATTTCCAGGCATCGTTTAGAAATTTACCAAACGTAATTGCTGGAATATCTGACCCAATTGCCACAGATGAAATAAATAACAATAGTAATACCAAACTTGTGGATGCATCTTTATCTTACGGAAAAACATATAGAGAAGTGTCAAACGAAGAGGTAAAGATTAAAGCCCGCAAATATCTTTCTGGAAAGTTGTATTCTATAGAGAAGTTTAAAAAGATATCTCCTCAAATATTTAAAGAGTTTAAATATTTTTGTCAAGAAATATTGGAAAATAATATTGAATTGACTTTCTTTATTGCTCCTTACCATCCTTTAGTTTACCAAAAGGTAGAAAAGGACTATCAAATGGTATTGGAAACAGAATTTAAAGTTTTAGAATTTGCTAAAGGAAAAAACATTGAATGCTTAGGTTCTTTTAGCTCAATAAAAGCAGGAATAGACAGTCATGGATTTTATGATGGTATGCACAGCAAAGAAAATACAATTAAAAAAATATTAAAAGTACGAAAGCACAAAGATGTATTTAAGTCAATGGGTAAATGGTAGTTAATAAAAAGCCCAACGCCTCGAAGAAGTACTGAAAAACTTTATTTAGAATAATACTAAAACCTATGGGAAGAGCATTTGAATTTCGCAAAGCAAGAAAAATGAAACGTTGGTCAGCAATGAGCAAGGCGTTTACGCGTATTGGAAAAGACATCGTCATGGCGGTCAAAGAAGGCGGTGCAGATCCAGATAGCAATTCTCGATTAAGAGCTGTCATTCAGAATGGGAAGGCAGTCAATATGCCCAAAGACAATATAGAGCGCGCTATTAAGCGGGCCAGTGACAAAAGTCAAGGCGATTATAAAGAGGTCTTATTTGAGGGCTATGCACCTCACGGGATTGCGATACTCGTTGAAACAGCCACGGACAACAATACGCGTACGGTTGCTAATGTCCGAAGCTTTTTCAATAAATGCAATGGAAGTTTAGGAACCTCTGGTTCTGTGGTGTTTATGTTTGACCATACTTGTAATTTCAGAATCAATGCAGAAGGATTGGATGTTGACGATATTGAACTTGAATTTATCGATTTTGGAGCTGAAGAAGTCTTTGCAGACGATGATGGTATTTTGATCTATGCGCCGTTTGAAAGTTTTGGAGCGATTCAATCTGCTTTGGAATCTCGTGAAATTGAAATCCTATCTTCTGGATTTGAACGGATACCACAAGTGACGAAGCCCCTAAACGAAGCACAAGTCGCGGATGTCGAAAAACTTTTGGAAAAACTAGAAGAGGATGATGATGTTCAATTTGTGTACCACACCATGCAGGAATAGTTATGAGAATTCTGGAATTTTCCCTTTAATACCTTCAAAAAAAGCACGCATAAACTTAAAATCTGCTTCCATATCATCTGTAGGATAAAAAGGTTCTGAGAACTTATTTTCTTTATTTTCAAAATCAAAAGACAACATAATGACTGGAACGTTTGCGGTTTTGGCTATAAAATAAAACCCCGTTCGCCAAGTCTCTACTTTCTTACGAGTCCCTTCAGGTGCTAACAACATACGAAATACCGCTCTATCCTCAAACAATCGTGCAATAGCATCTACTTGTTTTTCATTTGCATTTCGGCGTACAGGTGCCCCGCCAAGGGCTCTAAAAAACCAACCTGTCAAAGGGTTGAATAGCGCTGCCTTTCCAACAAAATGAGCTTCTAGTTTTAGTGCTGATCTTAAAAGCACCCCTATATAAAAGTCATGCCAACTGGTATGAGGTGCTGCGATAATCACCGCTTTTTTTACGGAATCAAAATTTTTAAAGCCGGTTGCGTTCCAACCTAATAAACGATGGTATATAAATTTTGATAATCTGTACATTGTTACATTTTAGAATAAAGATCCTTTAAACGGGACCTTGTTATTTTGGTTTTCCAATCTTTTCCGATGGCATTTTCCCAAAGGGGTTCAAGACTCAAAGATACATCTATCATGATGTCAAACTGCTTATTTGTGAGGTTTGCGCAAATTCCTTGTGGTAATGAGATGTTATGCTTCGCTTTCATCTTCTTGAACAATTCAACCCCTTCCGGATAAAATTCTTCTAAGTGATCGAATACGATACAATTTCCAACCCCATGCTTCGTCCCCAACAAAAAGGACAAACCATAGCTCATGGCGTGGGCGACTCCAACTTGCGAATATGCAATGCTCATTCCACCATGCCAAGACGCCATCATCAATTTATCTTGACTTTCTTCGTCACTCAGTGTTTCTAAAAAGACTTCTTTACAAAGGCTCAAAGAAGTTTCTCCGTATGTTTTACTAAAGGAGTTGATATACTCTCCTGTGAGGGATTCTATACAATGAATATAACAATCCATACCCGTATAAAACCATTGTTCTTTAGAAACACCATCCGTAAGTTCTGGGTCTAAAATTACTTGATCAAAGGGTGTGAAATCACTGTTGATTCCTAATTTCATAGTAGGCCCTGTCAAAATGGTTGTTCTTGACACTTCAGCACCAGTTCCTGAAATTGTAGGAATTCCAACATGATAAATACCTTTATTTTTTATCAAATCCCAGCCTTGATACTCGTGGCTCGATCCGTTATTTGTAAGCATCAAAGCAACTGCTTTGGCTAAATCTAAAAGGGTTCCCCCTCCTATTCCAATAATTCCTGAGGGCAACACACTCGAACTTAAAACGATGTCTTCGACAAATTGATCTACTTGTGTTGTTTTGGGCTCTTCTTCAGATGAAACAAAAATAATTTGATCATTATATAGCAAGGGAATTTTTGCTATTAAGGATGCATTATGTTCAAATACGTCGTCAACAAGAAATATGAAAGGTGCTCTTTCATTTAGACGTTTTGGGGCTAAAATTTCACCTAACTGGGTGAAACTACCGCGTCCAAAGACAACTTTGGAAACCATGGGGAAATTTTTAAAACTCATATTCATAACTAGGTAGTATTAATCCATAATAATATATTATGGGAGGTTAAGATTTTTTTGAAATAATTCTGCAAATTGCCCGACATGATAGCCGTCTATTAAGGCATGATTTGCGCTAATCCCTACATTCATCAATAATGAATCGTTTTCTTTGTAGGTTTTACTAAATGCTAATTTGGGTACTGAATCTTTGATCCCTGAAAAGGGCTCTTTTTGGGATGTAAAAGAAAACCAAGGCAAGGCAGAACAATGGATACAATCTAATCCATAAACTGGGGGGTAAAGCTCTGAAGATTCATCAATGCGTTGTTTTTCTTTCAGGAAATTGGTGTTAAATTCTTCAAAGTTTTCTGAAAAATTAATATAGCTAAAACCAAAGGTTTTGTCAGCTCTTAGAATGGTTGAAGAAGCGTGTATGACGTCGCATTCAAATACTTCGTCGTCTATAATTCTATATTTAAAATTTTCAACTGCATTAATCGCTTTCATACAGTCGTGAAGATAGATCACAAAAAAACTAGAACCTGTGTCCCTTGATTTTTTATATGCTTTAGACACATCAAAAGGAATCGTCACCCCAAAATAAGGGTCTGCTAATGCATTAAAATGATTAAAATGGTGTTTGCGATTCCAAGCGCTTATATCTAATTTTTTCAATATTATTCTTCTTAATTAATTCGTTTTCCAATGTTTGTTGGCGTTTATCAAATCTTCGGGGGTGTCAATTTCAATGCCATGAATGTCTGTTTCTACCATTTTTATTTTTTTCCCGAACTCTAAATAACGAATGCATTCTATTTTTTCAGAAGCTTCCAACATTTTCATGGGAAGTTTTGTAAAATCAAGTAAGGCCTGTTTTCTGAAAGCATACACGCCTTTATGTTTAAAATACTTAGTATCTACTGTTTTGTCTCTAGAAAAAGGAATTGGACTTCTTGAAAAATAGAGAGCGAAATTTCGTTGGTCAACGATTACTTTAACAGAGTTTCTATTTAGAATTTCTTCAGGGTCCGTAATATGGATCATTAAAGAGGCTAAATCAATCTCGTTTTCAGAATCATTTTCAAATTCATTCAATACTTTGATCAAACTCTCTTTGTCTGTAAAAGGCTCATCTCCTTGCACATTGACCACAATATCACAATCAATCGCTTCAGCAGCTTCGGCAATGCGATCGCTTCCTGACTCATGTATTTTTTGACTCATGAATACTTTACCACCGTGACTTTTAATTTCCTGAGATATAATATCACTGTCGGTCACCACATAAACGTCACTAAATAAATTTGTGTCCATTGTAGCTTCATAGGTGCGAAGAATGACACTCTTCCCTCCTAAATCTTGCATAAGTTTTCCTGGGAAACGAGATGAATCGTAACGAGCAGGAATCATGGCAATTATTTTCATTTAGCTTAAGATTAGTTAATGAACAAAAATACAATATTTTTTTGAGTATTTATTTAAAGGAATCGTCTTTAATCTTCAAAATAATCATCTTGAAAACCAATAAGATATAGTTTTTCTTTGGCACGTGTCATTGCTGTATAGAGCCAACGTAAGTAATCACGATCGATTCCATTAGGCAGATAGGGCTGCTCGACAAATACGGTATTCCACTGCCCTCCTTGCGATTTATGACAGGTAATCGCGTACGAGAATTTCACCTGAAGTGAATTGAGGTACTTACTCTTTTTAACGCCTAAAAACTTTTTATAAGAAGAAGGTTCGTCTTCGAAATCTTTTAAAATTTCTTGGTATAATTTATTGGATTCTTCATAAGGCAAAGAAGGGGTTTCTAAGGTGATGGTGTCTAACATTAAAACGGTTTCAAATGGACGCATTTTAGGGTAATCCACCATGCGTATTTTTACTTCTGCAAAACGAAAGCCATATAATTCTTTAACACTAAAAACTTCCAAAACCTCTATAATATCCCCATTGGCTATAAACCCAGCTTCACTAGTAGGCTTTAACCAAAAATAATTGTTTTTAACAATCATTAAAAAATCGCCCGCAGTCAATTCATTTTCATTAAACAAAATCCGCGAACGAATTTGCTCATTGTAGAGGTTTGCACGTTTATTAGAACGTACAATCAAGGCCGTATCTTCATTTCCTAAATTGCTGTATGCATCGTTAATGGCATCCATAATTTCGTAACCATCATTCAAACGTACAATGTCTTTGAATCCGTTAAGGTTGAATTCAAAAGAATCAAAGTAAGAATTTGAGATGGCTTCCCTTAAATTGGTGGCATTGAATAAAATCCCAGAATCCTCACCTTGTCTCACCACTTCATCTAATTCCAATCGAACAACTTCTTTATTATAATTAAGTTCTAAGTTAGATTCATTTAAGGCAGGACTCAAATCGAGTTTTACGGGTGGCAACTGTGCGGTATCTCCAATTAACAACAACTTGCACTGAAAGCCAGAATATACATATTGAATCAAATCGTCCAACAACGACCCCGTTCCAAATAACTTTGCTTGGTTGGAAATATCGGAAATCATGGAGGCTTCATCAACAATAAAAATAGTCTTTTTGTGTTTGTTAGGCGCCAACACAAAAGAGATTTTGCCGTTCTTTTCGGAACGTGGAACATAAATTTTCTTATGAATGGTAAACGCTTCTTTTTGTGAATAGTTGCTAATCACTTTCGCAGCACGCCCTGTTGGCGCCAATAAAACGGCGTTTTTTTGAACTTCCCATAAGTTTTTAACAAGCACCCCTATAATTGTTGTTTTTCCAGTACCAGCATAACCTTTTAAAACAAAGAGTTCATTGGCAACCGTACTAAAAACAAAGTTCGAAAGTTGTTGTAAACCAATGTTTTGTTTCACTGTTGGAGTGAAGGGAAAACTGGTTTTTAATAATTTGTAAAATTCATTTGTATCCATTGGATTGTCTAGCAGATATATTTTTATTCAAATATAGAAATGATTTTTAGTAACATTCACTTTATTGAATAAAAAAAAATTGTAGATTTGTCAAGTCTCATAACAATTTATATAAAACTATGAAAACTTTTGTAATAATCGTAGCCGTCATCATACTGGCCATTGGAATTATTTATCTAATTGATAAATACAACCCTAAAAAATATAAACCGTTAATACTTGTGGGTCTTTGGGGACTTAGCATCTATTTAGGGTATATACTCATTGTTTCCGTTTACGGAAAAATTAATTTTAATGAATTAAAAGAAAAGCGTTACAAAGTGGTGATCGAAAATCTTAAAGACATTCGAGATGCCGAATTAGCGCACAGAACTGTAACAGGTCAATTTCAAAACAACTGGGATAGTTTAGTGAAATTCATTGAAACTGAAAAATTTACCATTACACAACGAAGAGATTCCACAATTATTGATAAGGAATTGACACGTCTTTACGGAGTTGATACCACAAAAGAGATTGTGATTATTGATACACTTGGTTTTGTTCCTGTAAAAGACTCCTTATTTGGAGCAGATCCTCGCTACAAAACAATGATGAACATCCCTACGTTAAGTGATGGTCAGAAATTTGAATTAAAAGCAGGTCTATTGGATCAGAATGGTATTAACATTCCTGTATTTGAAGCGTCTGTTTCTAAAAAAGTCCTTTTATTTGACCAAGAAAAAAACTTTGTAGATCTTGAATCTGAAGTTAAATCTGTAGAAGGTGTAAATGGACCTAGCCTTAAAGTAGGGTCTATGGATGAAATAAATACAAATGGAAACTGGCCAAAAAATTATTCAACAGAACAATAACATATCAGACTCTATATATGAATTGTCCATTCAAGTAAACTTGAATGGACTTTCTTTTTTTGTTTTAAACTCAGTGGACTCAAAAATTGAATTTTTGGAGTCGGTAAGTTCTGATAACAAACAAACTCCTCAAGCCCTTTTAGACCAACTCACCCACTGTTTTAACAGTTTTGAAGGACTACAAAAACAATTTGGAAAGGTGACCGTCATCCACGATAATGAATTAGCGACCTTGGTCCCTAAACCTTTGTTTGACGAAACCAATCTAGTCGATTATCTAAAGTTTAATACCAAAATATTAAAAACAGATTTCATCACTTACGACTCTCTGACAATTGCAGACATCACAGTTGTATATGTCCCTCTGATGAATATCAATAATTTTATATTCGAACGTTTTGGAAGTTTTGAATACAAGCACAGTGCCACCATTTTATTAAACCGTGTGTTGACACTTGAAAAAAATTCAAAATCATTAAAAATGTATCTCAATATTGAGGCGTCTCATTTTGAAATTATTGTGGTCGAAAACAACGATCTAAAATTTTACAACCGTTTTGAATACAGTACCAAAGAAGATTTTATCTATTACCTCCTATTCACAGCCGAACAGCTACAGCTCAATCCAGAGGAATTTCCAGCAGTCTTAATGGGCTCTGTAGATGAAAATGATGACCTTTTTCAGATTGCTTATAAATACGTTAGGCACGTTAGCCTATTGTCAAAAGAGGCTATGCTTTACAGCAACGCCGATAGTTCAAAACATTTCACACTCCTAAACAGCTTATAATGCGAATCATATCAGGAATATTCAAGGCCAGACGAATTATGGCACCAAAAAAATTACCCGTTCGTCCCACAACCGATATGGCCAAAGAAGCGCTGTTTAACATCCTCAACCACCGCTATCATTTTCATGACATCTCGGTATTAGATTTATTTTCAGGCACCGGAAATATTAGTTATGAATTTGCTTCTAGAGGGACGGAATCCATTGTTGCGGTCGATCAAAATTTTCATTGTACAAAGTTTATTTCCCAAACCTCTGAAGAATTCGAAATGCCCATTCAAGTGGTAAAAGCGGAAGTCTTTGGCTTTTTAGAAAAAACAAAACAACCCCAAACAATTATTTTTGCCGATCCTCCTTATGAATTGGAACACGAAAAATTTTTAAAAATTGTGGAACTTGTATTTCAAAATAAACTGTTAGAAGACGATGGTGTACTGATTATAGAACATTCCAAACAAACAGATTTATCTTCTGCGCCTCAATTCTCAGAAGTGAAAGGCTATGGTGGAAATCGGTTTAGCTTTTTTGAAAACTAAAAAAAAAGCAGATCTGTAAGCCGGATCCTGTATCACACAAAATGTGACCCTTATCATTTATCTACGTTTACTGTTGCCAGTAAACTTTAGCTGCCTACCCTTCAGCATCGCACGTGTCGCGCTCAAGCACTGATATACATGACATTGCACCTTATAGAGTTTACCTGGTTTCACTACAGCTTAACCTGTACATTCTTTCTGTTGCACTTTTCCTAGCCTTACGACTGGTGGCCGTTAGCCACTATAATACACTATGGTGTCCGGACTTTCCTCCCTTCGTTTAAAACGAACAGCGATAAGGCGATCTGCTTTGCGGCAAAAATACATAAATTGTTAATAACTCCTTTTAATTTTACAGGGTTTAATTTAGGCAATCGGCCATGAATATTTAAATTTGTTTCAATAAGTTTTTTATGGAACCATTTATTGTATCGGCATTAAAATACAGACCTCAAACATTTAAAGATGTAGTGGGTCAGTCAGCGATTACCAATACTTTAAAAAACGCCATTGATCAAAATCACCTGGCACAAGCCTTGCTGTTTACAGGTCCGAGAGGGGTTGGTAAAACCACTTGCGCTCGGATTCTTGCCAAAATGATTAACAGTCAAGGTGCTGAACATGAAAATGAAGATTTCGCCTTTAATATTTTTGAATTAGATGCTGCCTCTAACAATTCTGTAGATGACATTAGAAGCCTCACAGATCAAGTTCGGATTCCACCACAGGTAGGAAACTACAAAGTATATATCATTGATGAAGTACATATGTTATCGGCTTCGGCTTTTAATGCCTTTCTAAAAACCTTAGAAGAGCCACCAAAACATTGTATTTTTATTTTAGCGACTACTGAAAAACACAAGATCATTCCAACGATTTTATCCCGTTGTCAGATTTTTGATTTTAAAAGAATTACGGTCACGGATGCTAAAAACTATTTAAAGGTCATTGCAGAAGAACAAGGAATCACTGCAGAAGATGATGCCTTGCATATCATTGCTCAAAAAGCAGATGGCGCCATGAGAGATGCCCTTTCAATCTTTGACAGAGTTGTTAGCTTTTCAGGTAAAAACCTAACACGTCAAGCGGTCACAGAAAATCTAAACGTATTAGATTATGATACCTTTTTTGAAGCCACCGATTTAATTTTAGCCAATAAGATTCCAGATTTATTGCTGCATTTTAACCAAATCCTTTCCAAAGGATTTGATGGTCATCACTTTATAACAGGGTTGGCTTCTCATTTTAGAGATTTATTGGTTTCTAAAACACCTCAAACAATTGAATTACTTGAAGTGGGAGACGATACAAAAGCCATCTATAAAACACAATCTGAATCCACCTCACAAGCTTTTCTAATTCAAGGCATTGAAATTGCGAATGATTGTGACCTCAAATATAAAACCAGTAAAAACCAGCGACTGTTGGTCGAACTTTGTCTCATGCAGCTTGCCTCTATCACTTTTGATGGAGAAAAAAAAAAGCCTAGCGGATTCATAATTCCCGCATCTTACTTCAGATCAAAAAATATTCCTGAAGTCAAAGTAACGCGACCGGTTACCACTCAAGAAACACCAACTCAAGAACCAACAAAAGAAATTCCGGCGGTTGCTGAAAAAGTAGAAGAACCCAAAGCAGCCTATCTAAAAAAGGAATTGCCCATACCCGTCATTAAAAGTACACAACGCCCCACTTCTGGACTGTCACTCAGTAGCATTCGAAAGAAAAAGGAGCACCAAATTAAATTAATGGAAGTCACGGTTGATGAAGAAGATCTGCCAAACGATCCGTTTACCTTAGAAACGCTTATCAAATTTTGGAATATTTTTGTAACGAAATTAGAAGCGGACGGCAAGTACAACTTGGCGGCAATTCTTCAAATTGACACTCCTAAACTGATCAATGAAAACACCATTCGATTGGAGTTTCCGAATACGACCAATAAAATCGAAGTGGAACGTCAGCAGTTTGAGTTGTTACAATACTTACGAAAAGCCGTTAATAATTTCTCAATTTCGTTAGACATCATTGTCAATGAAACCCTTGAGAAACAATATGCATACACTCCAGAAGATAAGTATCAAAAATTAGTAGAGAAAAATATACACGTTGAGCTTTTACGTAAAACCTTTGATTTAGATTTATAATTTATGCTTGGACTAAAGTTACCGTCAGACCCGAGATGGGTGAACATCGCTGAAAAGAATTTAGAAGAAATTTTATCAGACCATGCCTTTTGTGAACAAAAAGCGGCCAGTACTGCCATTTCATTGATTGTGAGTTTTCCTGAATATACGGAGTTGGTTCAAGAAATGATTGCTTTGGTAGAAGAGGAAATGAGTCATTTTAAAATGGTGCACGATCTCATCTTAGAACGCGGATTCACTTTAGGTCGCGATCGAAAAGATGCTTATGTATCAAAACTATTACAGTTTTTTCCAAAAGGCGGCAGTCGCACCACTCAATTGGTGCATCGCTTGTTACTTGCCGCATTAATTGAAGCTCGAAGTTGTGAACGCTTCAGACTCTTATCTGAACATTTGGAAGATAAAAAACTTGCTAAATTCTACAGAAAATTAATGATTAGCGAAGCAAATCATTACAGCTCTTTTCTAGGGTTTGCAAGACAGTACGGAGAACGCAAAGAAGTGGATCAAAAATGGGATGCACTCTTAGAATTTGAAGCAGAAATCATGGAAACATTGAGCGTCACCGAATCCATTCACGGATAGTTGTACTTTTAAGGATTTAGATTTTTAGGAAATAACTTATATTCCACAACCCCCTTAGAACACTCACTCCATCGGTTTGTTTTGAAATTAATTTTAACAATTCCACAGGTGGGGATGTTTTCTATATACTGATCACCTTTAGCATTTACAATGGCTGTTAATGCGTTGTTATGACCAAAAATAAAGACGTTCGATACACTCGCATCGATCGTATTAATAAATGCTTCTAAACCTGACCCACTAAAATCGTACAACTGATCTGAATAATGTACTTCGGTTTCAAGCGAAACGGCATTTTTTAAGAAGAAATCACAGGTTTCTCGGGTACGTTTTGTAGTACTACAAAACACGACTTCGGGTTGAAATGATTTTACAATGTCTAAAGACGACATAAATTCCGCATCAAATAGACCTCTTTTATTGAGCGGTCGCTTTTCGTCTGCAAGTCGGAATTTCCAAGACGATTTTGCATGACGTATAAAAACAATTGATTTCATATCAAGGAGCTAATCGCTCTATTTTCCAAGAAAAATCCGCTTGTAATTGGTAGCGAATGCGGTCATGAAGACGGTTCGCTCTGCCCTGCCAAAATTCAATTTCGATGGGCTTGACCATAAATCCACCCCAAAATTCTGGACGGGTAATTTCTTTGGTTTCGTACTCCGATTCTAAGGATTTTAATTTTGTTTCCAACACTTCTCTGTTTGCAATCACTGAACTTTGATTCGAGGCAATTGCTCCTAACTGACTTCCTTTTGGGCGCGATTCAAAATAACCATCACTAAGGTTGTTCGCTATTTTTTCGGCGGTTCCTTTTATAATGACTTGACGTTCGGCAGCTGCCCAATGAAACGAGAGACAGACATTAGGATTTACAGTGATTGCTTTTCCTTTTTCGCTTTCGTAATTTGTATAAAAAATAAAGCCTTCAAAAGTATATTTCTTCAACAGTACAACTCTGTTTTTAGGGTAGCCATCCAACCCAAGCGTAGAAATGGTCATGGCATTGGTTTCGTCTTGTTGAAAATGGGTGTCTACTTCATGAAACCACTTCTGAAACAATTCCATCGGATTGTCTGAAATAGCTATTTCTAAAAGTGCTCCTTTATCGTAGGATTTGCGGTAGTCCCCTAAGTCTTTTTCCATAATATAATATTCAAGCTCAAATTTACATAAATATAAACTGTTTTTGTGAAGTTGAATTATTAAATTTGAGTGCTAATTAATTATTGTATTATGATCTATGGAAGTCTAATTACTGGAGTGATTTTAATTTTAACAGGAATTATTGTTAAGAATAACCCTGATTTGATTGCTGGTTACAACACTCTATCAAAAGAAGAAAAAGAGAAAATAGACACGGACAAACTAACTCAGATGTCACGTAAATATTTAGTCTTAACAGGGCTCAGCGTTCTCATTGCTGAAGGGATTTTATCGCTTTTAACCATCGACGAAAAAACACATTTATATGTGGTATGTGGGATTGTTCTATTTGGAGTTGCGGTTCTTATTATTCAATCGAATCGTTTAAAACCAAAGTACTAGAAAACCGATTTCTTAAATAAATTACACATATAATATTGTTAAAAACAAAACAGCGTCCATTGATAGGATAAACGCAAGTAATTTGTATTTTTGTTAAAACCTCCGAAAGAGCAATGGCTAGAAAATCAACAACTAAAACTACCCAAAAACGGTTCTCAAAACTTAATTTCACCCTCACGAATTCTCAACGATTGGTGCTAGGGAGTTTTTTAGTAATTCTTGGAATCTTATTATTTATATCCCTCCTCTCCTATTTATTCACGGGAGAAAGTGACCAAAGTGTTCTAGGCGACTTCACCAACCGAACTGTAGAAACCAACAACTGGCTTAGCAAACTAGGTGCTTGGATCAGTCAATTACTTATATACAAAGGATTTGGAATCTCTTCATTTATATTTTCTGGTTTATTATTTCTATCTGGAATTTCAGTCTTGGCAAACTCTTCCAAAAAACGCTTATGGCGAAATTGGTTCTGGGGAACGCTTGTGATTATTTGGGGATCCATGTTATTTGGATTTGCATTTGAAACGGCTCCAAAATTAGGAGGCGTCATTGGATTTGAATTAAATATATTACTACAGGATTACGTCGGGAAAATAGGAACTGCCCTATTATTGGTGTTTTGTTTTATCGTGTATATTGCTTTGCGTTTCAAGGTTGGGCCACAACAAATTGCTTGCCTCTTTATACGGACTAAAAACGAACTTAAATCTGAATTATCCGAAGAAGACCAACCTTCTACTTCCTTAGTTGATGATCATGTATCTGATGAAAATGAAGCTATAAAATCAGCGTTTGAAGTTCCTTTAGAAAACCTAGAACCTACAATTTCAAACCATTCAAGTATTGATTCTCCGAGTGCTCTGGAGGTGAATACTCCTACAGAAGAACCAAGTATCGAGGAAGAGGATGAAGAAGAGGAAGAACCGTTAGAAATGAAAATTGAAACCAGTGTTGAAGAGCTGTCTGAAACGGATAACCTTGCTGCAAAATTAGTAGAAGATTTTGGAGAAGTGGACCCTACGTTGGAGTTGTCAAAGTTTAAGTTCCCTTCTTTAGATTTACTTAAAAAGTACGATACTGAAGGCATCACGATCAATCAAGAAGAATTAGAGGAGAATAAAAATAAAATTGTTGAGACGCTCAGTAATTATAAAATTGGGATTGCAAATATCAAAGCAACGATTGGACCAACGGTTACATTATATGAAATCATTCCGGAAGCTGGAATTCGTATCTCAAAAATAAAAAATTTAGAAGACGATATTGCGCTTTCACTTTCAGCATTGGGCATTCGAATTATTGCGCCAATTCCTGGTCGTGGTACGATTGGTATTGAAGTGCCAAACAAAAATGCGACGATTGTATCTATGCATTCTGTCATTGCCTCTCAAAAGTTTCAAAAATCAGAAATGGAACTTCCAATTGCTTTGGGAAAAACAATTAGTAATGAAACCTTTGTAGTGGATTTAGCTAAGATGCCCCACCTTCTTATGGCGGGTGCAACTGGACAAGGAAAGTCGGTTGGACTGAATGCCGTTCTTACCTCTTTATTGTACAAAAAACACCCCGCAGAAGTTAAGTTTGTTTTGGTCGATCCAAAGAAAGTAGAACTGACACTTTTCAATAAAATTGAACGGCACTATTTAGCAAAACTTCCAGACAGTGAAGAAGCCATCATAACGGATAACACGAAGGTTATTAATACCTTAAATTCGTTGTGTATTGAAATGGACAACCGTTATGAGATGCTTAAAAACGCGTTTTGTAGAAATATTAAAGAATACAACGAAAAATTTAAGGCACGAAAACTGAACCCGAACGATGGGCATAAGTTTTTGCCTTATATCGTTTTGGTGGTTGATGAATTTGCCGATTTAATTATGACTGCTGGTAAGGAAGTTGAAACGCCTATTGCCCGATTGGCACAGTTGGCGAGAGCGATTGGAATCCATTTGATTGTAGCTACTCAACGCCCGTCGGTGAATGTAATTACAGGAATTATCAAAGCGAATTTCCCTGCACGTATTGCTTTTAGAGTGACTTCTAAAATTGATTCTAGAACTATTTTAGACAGTTCAGGTGCGGATCAATTGATTGGACGTGGAGATTTATTATACACCCAAGGAAACGATATGATTCGTATTCAATGTGCATTTGTAGATACGCCAGAAGTAGAAAAACTGACCGATTATATTGGATCTCAAAAAGCCTATCCGAGTGCTTATTTGTTACCAGAATACGTCAGTGAAGAGTCTGGCACAAGTCTTGATAACAACATCAACGAAAGAGATCAATTGTTTAGAGAAGCTGCAGAAGTGATTGTAACCGCTCAACAAGGATCTGCTTCGTTATTACAACGTAAATTAAAACTAGGATACAACAGAGCAGGACGTTTGATTGACCAACTAGAAGCCGCTGGAATTGTTGGCCCGTTTGAAGGCAGTAAAGCACGGCAAGTACTCGTCCCCGACTTTCTAGCACTGAATCAATTATTAGATCAAGAAATTACATAAAAAAATGAAAAATTTATTCGTATTAATATTAACCATGAGTATCGGAATGTGTCAAGCACAAAACCGAGATCCTGAAGCCCAAACCCTCTTAGATGAAGTGAGTGCTAAGGTGAATGGCTACGACAATATGGTATTGGAGTTTAAGTATGTCTTGGACAATAGCGAGGAAAATATCCATCAAGAAACACGCGGCGATGTCACCTTAGTAGGCGACAACTATGTATTGAATATTCTAGGAATCACAAGGATTTTTGATGGTGAGAAACTAATTACCATCAGTCCTGAAGACGAAGAAGTAACAATTTCAAAGCAAAATACGGCTGAAGAAAACACCATCACTCCAAGTCAATTGCTTTCTTTTTACGAAGATGGATACAATTATAAAATGGATATTATTCAAAATATTAGAGGTCGTAAAATTCAATACATCAAATTAGATCCCATCGATTCAAATACTGAAATTAACTATGTGTTGTTAGGCATCGATACAAATACCAAACATGTGTATAATTTGATCGAAATTGGGAGCAATGCTACAAAAACAACCTTAACGATCAATGCTTTTAAAACAAATCAACCTTTGTCTGAAAGCTTATTTACGTTTGATGCTTCAAAATACAGTGACTATTTTATCAATAATTTAGATTAAGCTTTAGTTTGAAAATTTTAGACCGCTACATACTCACCACTTATTTAAAAACATTTTTCAGTGTATTCACTATACTGATGATGATTTTTATATTACAATCTGTTTGGGTTTATATCTCAGAACTCGCTGGGAAAGATTTAGAAATTGAGATCGTTCTTAAATTCTTACTCTATGTCTCCCCTCGGATTGTCGTCTTGGTGTTGCCCCTCACTATTTTGTTAGCATCCATAATGGTTTTTGGAGGCTTTTCTGAGAACTATGAATTTGCAGCTATGAAATCTACAGGGATTTCACTGCAACGTGCCATGAAGAGTCTGAGTGTGTTTATAGTATTTCTAGCGGTGATTAGTTTTTTCTTTGCCAATAGTGTCATTCCGTTTGCTGAATTTAATTTTTACAGCCTTCGTAGAAACATCGCCAAAGTAAAACCTGCGATGGCCATTGCCGAAGGTCAGTTCAATCAATTAAACGATATAAACATTAAGGTTGCTGAAAAAAGCGGTGAAAATGGAGAGTTTTTAAGAGACGTTATTATTCACCAGAAAAAAGGAACCTTTACAGGAAATTTCACCGTTATTAAAGCAAATACGGGTGAGTTTATCAGTGACGAAACATCGGACATATTACAGCTCGTTCTTTTTGATGGAAATTATTATGATGAAATTCAGTCTAAAGATTATACAACGCGTACCAAAAACAGACCCCAAGTAAAAAGTACTTTTGAAAAATACATCATCAATATAGACGTCTCTCAATTTAATGATATTGATTTTGAAAGTAAGGAAACCATCACAAAACATACGATGTTAAATGTTATGGATTTAAAGACGGCTATTGACTCTTTGAATACTAAAAGGGAGGGCATATTAACGACGTTTTCAGAAACGATGCTAAAGCGTACCAATCAACATACTTTAAACCTTAATTACAAACTAAGCGAGTTGGATTCCATAACTGAATCCGTCGATATTTTGAAGTTATACGAAGAACGAAAAAGTATTCAATTGATTGATTTGGCATTGAACACTACCAAAACAGCTAAAAAGGATTTAACAGCGAAGTCAAAAACCATGTTAGATTCGCTGGTCACTGTCAATAAACACGTGGTGGCATTGCATGATAAATTTGCTTTAGGACTTTCGTGTATTATCTTATTTTTTGTAGGTGCCCCATTAGGTGCATTGATTCGAAAAGGAGGTATTGGGCTTCCATTGATCATCGCGATTCTTATATTTTTAACCTATCACTTTATTGGATTGTTTGCAAAAAACAGCTCCGAAGACAGTAGTGTCGATCCCGTTGTAGCGGCTTGGCTATCGTCTCTAATTCTACTGCCCTTTAGTATTTATCTAACAAATCGGGCTACAAAAGACCGAGCATTAATTGATTTTGATAGTGTATTGATTCCTTTAAAACATTTAGTCACCTCTAAATCAGATGGCGAAATTGTGGACGTACAACAATTGACTTCAGAAGACACCTCTGAATTAGATCAGTATGAAAACAACAAATTGATTGACATTGTGAAAAATTTCCGTCAATTTGGACTCTCTTTGAATTACAAACAAACAGCCTTTAGAATCCTGAATACTCGAGGGATTAGTGAACTAGAACTTAAAATGGGTGGTAATTTATCCAACCAGAGGTATGAAAATGCCTTGCGTCTATATATCGATTTTAAAGAAAATTCTAAATTAGCACTTGTATTAAATGTCCTCACAATTGTACTCGGTTTTGGAGGCTCCTTTTTAAGCAACAACGGTATTCCTGTATTAGGTCAAATTCTAAGTGGAATTGGTATTTTAAGTCTTATCTTTTTTGTGGTGGTGTTTCAAAAAACAACGTCGAATCAATCTGATTTTTATAAATTATTATCCATCAAATTTTTAACGAATTCATTCGTCTTCATCATTTTAGGGATTCCTTTATTTTTTCTTTATAGACCCTTTTTTGTTAAGAAGATGAAAGAAGATTTATTGAAAATATCCTAACGATTGGATTACTTATAATATCTTTACCAAAAAATTAAATACAATGTCGATCACAGAGCAAAAACCAGAATCAACAACTGAATTAAATAGTATCGAAGATGCTATTAATGACATTCGATTAGGCAAAGTAGTTGTTGTGGTTGATGATGAAAATAGAGAAAATGAAGGCGATTTTATTGCTGCTGCTGAAAAAGTAACGCCTGAGATGATTAATTTCATGGCTTTACACGGACGTGGATTGATCTGTGCACCGCTTACTGAAACCAGATGTGATGAGTTAGGACTTAACATGATGGTTCAGAACAATACGGTGCTTCACAACACTCAGTTTACAGTTTCTGTGGATTTAATTGGAAGTGGATGTACGACTGGTATTTCAACTTCAGACCGTTCTAAAACGATTAAATCTTTAGTCGATCCAAATACCAAGCCGCACGATTTAGGGCGTCCGGGTCATATTTTTCCTTTAAAAGCAAAAAATGGTGGTGTACTGCGTCGAACAGGACATACGGAAGCTGCCATAGATTTGGCACGCTTGGCTGGGTTGCAGCCTGCAGGAATCTTGGTTGAAATTTTGAATGATGATGGCTCCATGGCGCGTTTACCTGATTTAAGGATCGTGGCTGAAAAGTTTGACTTAAAAATAATTTCTATTGAAGATTTGGTTGCCTACCGAATGGAGCACGATTCTTTAATCAAGAAAAAACAAGACTTCCAAATTGAAACACGTTTTGGAGATTTTAGATTGAGAGCGTATCAACAAACTACAAATGATTCGGTTCATATTGCCTTAACAAAAGGCACTTGGAGTACGGACGAAACTGTTCCAACGCGTATCAATTCATCGCTTGTAAACAACGATGTTTTAGGAACGCTCACCAATGATGCCGACCAACAGCTGGACGGTATGTTTAAGCTGATTAATAAGCATGGAAAAGGTGCTATTCTTTTTATCAATCAGGTCAGTCAACCAGCCAGCCTTTTGAAGCGCTTGGAGATTGTGAAAAATACGCAACAAAAAGGTAAAATCACCAAAGCACCAAGCATTGGAATGGATTCCAAAGATTTTGGGATTGGGGCGCAAATCCTTCACGATTTGAATATTCACAAATTAGGACTTATTTCTAACAGTGAACAAACCAAACGTGTGGGTATTATAGGATACGGTTTAGAAATCGTTGACTATATCAACTACTAAGCAGTAATTTCGCGAATCAGTTTTGCCATGGTTTGGGCTCTTTGCTTTACCTCCGCTTCCGTCCAAGATAATTTTATCAAACAAGATAAGTTTCGACCGATAAAATGATCCGACTTTTCAAAGGTTTTATCATTTAAATACGACAAACCGTCTTTCACTTCTTGACTCAGTGGAAACACTGATTTTTGAGTCGTCAAATGGTCCCATTTACGGATGTAATGCCAATTGTTATCAAAATAATGAAAACACACATCAATCCCATTGGTTTTAAAAGCTTGACTCACCTTTCGAGCGGTCTCTAAATCGTCTAAAAAGAAATTTAAAAACGCATAACTTTCCTCGCCACCTTCTGGCACAGTTCTAAAAGTAACACCGTCTATAGTTGACAACTCATCTCTGATGATTGTATAATGCTTTTTTTGAATCGCTAGAAATTCATCCAAACGACTGAATTGCGCAACCCCAACAGCGGCATTTAATTCCGAAATACGAAAATTATACCCTAAAATTGGATGGGTTTCTGCTCCTCTATCACTTCCTTGGTGATCGTGTCCGTGATCGCTAAATTGATCCGAATGGGTATGAAATTCTTTGTTGTTGGTAATGACGACTCCGCCTTCGCCACAAGTGACTGTTTTGACATAATCAAAAGAGAAACACCCCAAGTCACCAATGGCTCCCAATGCTTTTCCTTTGTAAGTCCCTCCTATCGCTTGACAGGCATCTTCTATAAGAAATAGATTATGTGCATCGCATATTTGTTTTAAAGCGTCTAAATCTCCCATACTTCCACACATGTGTACACACATGATGGCTTTTGTTTTTGGTGTGACGGCCGCTTTAACAGCCTCAATATCCAAAGTCAAAGTATCATCAATATCCACAAGAATGGGGGTTGCACCTAACATAATGATGGCTTCAAAACTGGCTACAAATGTAAAGCAGGGCATGATGATTTCATCGCCAGCGCCCACTCCTGCAGACGCAAGTGCGAGACTTACTGCAGCGGTTCCACTCGAAAGCAGTTGGGCATGTTTCACGTCAAATCGAGATTGAATGGCGTGTTCTAATTCCTTTGCTTTCCAGTGGCCTTGACGCATACCGTCAAATCCATAGCGCATCAAAACGCCACTGTCTAATACATCGTTTACTTCTTTTCGTTCGGCATCGCCAAATAGTTCAAATCCGGGCATAGTAGGTTTATTTAAATTCTATAATTGATTCATTGAGGGGTTTACGAACTTTTTTCATCGCTCCAAACATATCATCTGAAGCACGGTAGCCAATTGGCATTACGAGCACAGAGCGTAAGCCTTGTTCGTTAAGTTTAAAAAAACGGTCGTATTCTACGGGGTCAAAGCCTTCCATTGGACAAGCATCCACGCCTTGAGTGGCACAAACTGTGAGCATGTTTCCCATCGCTAAATAGGCTTGTTTTGCGCCCCATTTAAAAACATCATCATCAGATTTCTCTTTAAAACTGTTAATGACACTCGTTCTAAAAGGATTCAAAGCCTCGTCTGGAGTATTGTTAATAGAAATGATGCGATCAAAAAAGGCTCTAATGTAAGCTTCATCAATCTTCGTTTCTACACAAAAGACACATAAATGAGATGCCTGCCCTACTTGTTTTTGGTTCATAGACAAAGGTACCAATTCGTTTAGAGTTGATTTATTACTCACAATGAGCAGCTTTACGGGCTGAAGTCCATAAGAGCTGGCTGTCAGGTTAAATGCTTGTTTAAGTAACGTAATTTTTTCTTCGGCGATGATGGCTTCAGAATCAAATTTTTTAGTTGCATAGCGCCATTTAAGAGCCTTTATAATGTCCATAGTTAAGTTTTTTTTCAAAAGTATATAATTTTACAGCGTTTTGACAAAAATTATTCTTAATAATTGCTTAAAATAGACGAATTAAATTTTTTGAAAATAAATACTAAAAGTATTTGCTAGAACTAAAAAGCCTTTTATATTTGCAGCCCATTGGAGAGTTGGCAGAGTGGTCGAATGCGGCAGTCTTGAAAACTGTTGAGGGTCACACCTCCAGGGGTTCGAATCCCTTACTCTCCGCAAAAGAAATCCGAAACGAAAGTTTCGGATTTTGTGTTTTTATAAGTGTTGAAAGCTTGCTTTCATAAGCGTGTGAAAATACAAAATTGAACAATGTGCGTAGCTTTGTTTGGGGTTTTATGTTTGTATTGGATTTTCATCGGGGATATGCAATTCCTTAGGCTCCGCAAAAACCCCGATAATCATTTGATTGTTGGGGTTTATTTTTTTTAATAGAATCTTCCCAACTTTATTTTTATTGTTTTGTAACCCCAATTTAACCAGTTGAAAAGCCTTACTTAAAAAAAATTACTTTAATTTCGCAATCTAATTTAACTAAGACTATTATGAAAAAATTACTTTATTTATGTACTATTATACTGGTTGTAGCCTGTAGTAGTGATGATTCTTCTGTAACTCCTTCCAACAATGATGGAACTGATCTGAATGTTACTGGAACGGTTTCAGAACAAACGCCTACTGAAGCTAAAGAAACCATTTACGGAAAATGGAATTTTATAAGCAACTCACGATTAGCAGCTTCTGATTGTGATTTTAATTCTATTGAGTTTACAGATGATGTATATATCATGCAAGTAACTGTGGATGGAGAATCTCAAACACTTTCTGGAGACTATGAAATTAATGTAAGTGCTGATGGAAACGTTTCAAGTATAGATTTAAAATTTGAATCCGACGACACAGTAATTACGATTGCATCTTTAACCGAAGTTGTGGTGACTGAAAGTGCTACTGAGATTTTTGCTACCTTTTTAATTGAATGGAGTATTCCTGAAGGATTTGCGACTTGTGATAATCTTCTAGGAGAATATGCTGCTGAAAAAGATGCGCCAATGGATGAAAGTATTACTATAGATCCGGACTCCAATCATGCGAAAATCGTTGGAAACTGGACCTTTGTTTCAATGATTGAAAATACCTACCTAGACAAAACTTCAGAGTGGCTGAATGAGCCTTGTTATGATTATTCTAACGATGAAGAAGATGGTGTGTTAATTGATGGCTGTACACCAGCTACAAGCATCACCCTTACTATTTCAACTTATGGTACTTATGCATTGGTTTGGAGAGAAAGCAGCCAAGGAACTTATATCGAATCCAATGTTTGGAATTGGACCGATGAAACTCAAACTGCATTTACTGTAGGTTCTGAAGAGGATTCTACAGTTATTACTATCGAAAGTTTGACCGATACAGAAGCTGTGTTTTCTACTTATGAGCAGCCTGATCCTGTGAACGCTCCATATGAAGTGTATTCTACAGTTTATACGTTTGTAAGGGATTAATAATTCCAATTATTTTTATATAAAGAGGCTTCCTGTAAAGGAGGCCTTTTTTTTATGGGGCTTTGTTTAAAAAGTTATCTCGATCTCCATTTTTCTTTATCGATACTAAAAATATTAAAATCCTTTATTTTTTTCTCAAAGCCCATCCCATTTCTTAGAGCAACTTTTTCGGAGCTTATATTGTCAACATGAACCATGGACATTAATACGTCCGAAAAATCATGTTCAAACGCATAGTTTTTACATTTCAAGGCCGCTTCGGAAGCATATCCCCGCCCCCAAAACTCTGGAAGTAACGAATACCCAATTTCTAAGCGCTTCACTTCTTCAATCGTTTGAACTAAAATACCACATTGCCCGACAAGGCGGTTGGTGTTTTTGTCAATCAAAACGTTCATACCTCCCAAATCATTTTCGTGCCTGTGAAATGCTTTGTCAAACCATAATGTACATAACTCAGATTCTGATGCTTTGGGATCTAAATCTAAAAATTTAGCAATATTATTTGCTTTAAACATAGGCAACCAGGTGTCAAAGTCGTCTGGATGCAGTTTTCTAAATTTAAGCCGTTCGGTTTCTTGACCTGTGAGAAGGTATTTCATGTTTATAATTTGATCGTGATGGATGGCTTATTATCTATTTTCATTTTACTTCCAATACTCATTAGCTTTGGCAATCGTGGCAAATTCCGTGGCTACGGTCTGACCAATCGCAATCAGCATGGCGGCGTCATTTGCATATTTTGGTCGTAGCTGTTCACGTATTTCAGCATCTGGTTGGGTAATTTTAATAATTAAGCGTGCCATTTTCACAGCTAATATACGACCATCTTCTGGAGTTGCTGTGATTAAAGAATTTCCTGGGATTAATTTTGTTTGTTCTGACATAAGTATTTGTGTTAAGTGCGTTATTAATTTTATGGTTTGTAGATGTTGGTTGTGGTTAGTGGTTCTATTTATTCTAAACCACATATGTTTTTAATTTATATTCAGTAAAAAAACAGCTTACTCTAACTCAATTAATTTGTGAAGAATTAGACTTGGGGGCTGAATTCTGGAATAAAAGTATTTAAAAAAATAGAATAAAACAAGCTTAAAACCAAGAGAGTATGTCTTGTTTGAGGCATTTATTCAATGGTTAAACAAAAATTTAATATTGTCTTCTTTTTAGTCAAAAACAAAAATCAGATTTCGTTTTATTTGGCCAAATCCTCATTAATGAAATCCCTTTGTTATATTTGTTATCGAGTCGTGATAATTTTTTAATCAAATAAAAAGTATTCAAAAAACAGTCTAATGAAGTGGAAGGAGGCCTTAAAAGATTTTGCTTTATATCTGAAAATTGAGCGAGGTATGTCCATCCATACCGTCAACAACTATACGTTTGACGTTCAGAAATTGGTACTGTATCTAGAAACGCACGAGATGCAATTAAACCCCCTTCAGATTACTACGGAACATGTGCAAGGGTTTATCTATGAAATGGCCAAAGAACTGAATCCACGGACTCAATCGAGACTTATTTCGGGATTGCGAAGTTTTTATGATTACTTAATTTTTGAAAACTACTGCGAGTCCAATCCTTTAGAACGTATTGAAGCTCCAAAAATAGGACGTAAATTACCCGACACCCTTTCTGTGAAGGATATTGATCTCATTGTAGCGGCAGTTGATTTAAGCAAAGCTCAAGGCGAACGCAACCGCGCCATTATCGAAACCTTGTACAGTTGCGGACTTCGTGTGAGTGAACTCACAGAACTGAAAATTTCAGATTTGTTTTTTGAAGAAGGGTTTATAAAAGTGACCGGAAAAGGCAACAAACAACGTTTTGTGCCCATTGGACCACTCACTCAAAAATACATCAATTTGTATAAAGACCACGTCCGTGTGCAGATGAAGATAGAACCCGCATTTAATGACACCTTATTTTTGAACCGTCGTGGAAAACAACTCAGCAGAGCAATGATTTTTACCATTGTAAAAACCTTGGCCTTAGAAGCAGGGATTCAAAAGAATATTTCTCCACATACCTTTAGGCATTCCTTTGCGACGCATCTTCTTGAGAATGGAGCTGATTTAAGAGCTATTCAGATGATGTTGGGCCATGAAAGCATTACAACTACCGAAATTTATATGCACGTTGATAAAAGCCATCTTAAAGACGCCATGCTAAAATTTCATCCTAGGAGCTAAAAAAGCAACCCGAAGGTTGCTCTTTCAAACACTATAATCCTGTTATCTTATTTGGCAATATTCACCGCACGAGTTTCACGAATCACCGTGACTTTCACTTGACCTGGATAGGTCATATCTGTTTGGATTTTCTGAGAAATCTCAAACGATAAGTTTCCTGCTTTTTCATCGCTTACTTTTTCACTTTCGACAATGACACGAAGTTCACGCCCCGCTTGAATTGCATAGGCTTTCTGAACCCCACTAAATCCAAAAGCAATTTCTTCTAAATCTTTCAAACGTTGGATATACGAATCTAAAACTTGACGACGCGCCCCTGGACGTGCTCCTGAAATAGCATCACAAACTTGTACAATTGGAGACAATAACGATTTCATTTCAATCTCGTCGTGGTGAGCCCCAATAGCATTACATACTTCTGCATTTTCACCATATTTTTCAGCCCATTGCATTCCTAAGATTGCGTGTGGCGTTTCCATATCCGCTTCCGCATCTGGCACCTTTCCAATATCGTGAAGCAGTCCAGCACGCTTAGCGAGCTTTGGGTTAACCCCTAATTCTGCAGCCATCACCCCACAAAGTTTGGCTACTTCTCTAGAGTGTTGTAGTAGATTCTGACCATAAGATGAACGGTATTTCATACGTCCTACCGTTTTAATTAATTCAGGGTGTAAACCATGAATTCCTAAATCGATCACTGTACGTTTTCCAACTTCAATGATTTCTTGTTCTATTTGCTTTTGTGTTTTCTTTACAATTTCCTCAATACGAGCAGGGTGAATACGACCATCCGTTACTAATTTATGTAAGGATAAACGCGCCACTTCTCTTCGAACGGAATCAAAACAGGATAAGATAATTGCTTCTGGTGTATCATCCACAATAATTTCAACTCCCGTCGCAGCTTCAATCGCTCTAATGTTACGTCCTTCACGACCAATAATACGGCCTTTAACATCGTCTGACTCTATATTAAATACAGATACACAATTGTCAACCGCTTCTTCAGTACCGATGCGTTGAATGGTATTAATGATTATTTTCTTAGCATCTTGCTCCGCTGTCAACTTTGCTTCTTCCATTGTATCTTGAAGAAAGACCATGGCGTCATTTTTTGCTTCCGATTTTAAAGACTCTACCAGTTGATGTTTGGCATCTTCTGCGGACAATCCAGAAATAACTTCCAGTTGGAGTATTTGTCCTTTATGTGCTTTATCGACCTCTTCTTTGCGTTTATTTAAAATTTCGAGACGGTGGTCATAATCCTTGATTTTAGATTCAAAGTCTGTCGATAATTTTTTGTTTTTAGAAAGTTCAGAGGATATTTGTGATTCTTTGTCACGGATACGTTTTTCAGTATCTCCCATTTTTTTCTCTCTACCTAAAATAACTTGCTCGTGCTCTGATTTCAATTCTAAAAAACGTTCTTTAGCTTGAAATATTTTATCTTTTTTTGTTGAATCGCCTTCTAGTTTTGCTTTTGAAAGGATAGAACTTGCTTCTCGTTTCGCATTTTTTGTGAGTTGAGAGGCATTGCTTTTTTCACGAACTTTAGAGATCACCAATCCTAAGACAAGTCCTACGACAGCGGCACCTAAAGCAATGAGTATAATGTTGGATTCCATAGTTGATAGTTTAATTTAAAAAAAAAGCCTACATCAATCTGGTCTTTGTATAAACTCCATAAATACAAGATTTAGAGTTGAAAAGCTGATCAA
>TARA_B110001469_G_scaffold61539_1_pt1 | contig 44996 bp, 44 predicted proteins | sample TARA_B110001469 | Tara Oceans TARA_B110001469 (sample SAMEA4397034) | marine metagenome | biome: Polar Biome; feature: [SRF] surface water layer (ENVO:00010504); material: water (ENVO:00002006), including particulate matter (ENVO:01000060) such as... | depth 5 m
GTTTTGCAAGCGAGCACGGCGCTCGAATGACGGCGATGCACAAAGCAACGGATAACGCCACGGAGCTCAGAGACCAGCTTAAATTGACTTATAACAAAGCACGTCAAGCATCTATTACCAATGAGATTTTAGAAATTGTTGGTGGGGCGGAAGCTTTGAATGGCTAGAAATTTAATTTATATTATACTCATACAAGCCTTACTGACGTGAGGCTTTTTTTATGGCATACAAGTTGTTTAATTTTAAACTCAATTAAAATCCGTATGTTTATAAACATAAATTCAAATCCAATGAAACTCACTACCCCCCTTATTTTAGCACTCGTTTTTTTAAGCATTGTCAATTGTAAGACCTCCAAAGAGCCGGTATTACAATTCCAATCCACTGCGCCTTTAGAAATTACAGCACCTTACTACAACTCTTGGGTTGCAGGAATTGAAGGTGGAGGCTCGGGGATCAATGTATTTTTGCCCCTCAAAGAAAATGGAAACATGGTCATTGACAGCCTTCATTTTAGAGGTGAAAAATCTGCTGTGGAAACAAGAGACAAATTAATCATTGGTCGATTTAGATATTCTACCAATCAGAAAAAAGACATTATAATGAGCTCCAATCCACAAGACGAATACAACAACAAGCGGGTATTAATAAGAGACACCTCTCCTTTTAAGCTCACTCAAAACGAGTGTGTTATTAGTTACAGCGTCAACGGAAAACGTCTTTATTATAAGATTTCAAACCTCAAAAAAGGGGAGTCGATTGCCTATCCTTCGGCACCTCCAAAAAACCGCTAAACAACAATTATAGATTGTTCGTTAAAATGTGTATTTTTATAGGATAAAATAAGAGAGCCGTGAGCGTCCTAAAAACAGTATACAAACAAACCTTCATTTACGGACTGGCAACAGTGGTCCCCAGAATGTTGAGCTTTCTTTTGGTGCGTTTACATACCGATAAATCGGTGCTTGAAAACGTCTCCGACTATGGCGATGTGTCTATCGTATTCGCCTACTTCGTCCTGTTTAATGTCATCCTTGCGTATGGAATGGAAACCGCTTTTTTCCGTTTTTTCAACAAAGAACCTTCTAAAGCCAAAGTACTCAGCACCTCCACAATTTCAATTTTAGCGTCCTCTTTAGGATTTTTAGCACTCGGTCTGCTGTTTCAACAACAGATCGCCGATCTCACACATATCCATGTCAACTACATCACCTTGGTGGTTTGGACTCTGTTTTTAGATGCCTTGGTCATTATTCCCTTTGCCTATTTGAGAGCGCAAGGGAAGCCCATGAAATACACAGCGGTCAAATTGACCAATGTCGTCGTCAATCTGGCTTTAAATATTTTCTTACTCGTGTATTTAAAAGCATTGTCTGCTGATAGCAGCCTCTGGGATTCCATCTATATCGCCAATTTTGAAGTCAGTTATATTTTCATCGCCAACCTCGTCGCGAGTGGTGTTACTTTGCTGATCCTGTTGCCGTTTTATTTTAAAATCAATTATAAAATAGATACCGTTCTTTGGAAAAAAATGATGCGGTATGCCTTGCCAGTCCTAGTCGCTGGGGTGGCATTTTCTATCAACGAAACTTTTGATCGGGTGTTGTTGGAGCGTCTCCTTCCAGAGTCCATTGCCAAAACGGCCGTAGGAATGTACTCCGCCTGTTACAAACTCGCACTCTTTATGATGTTGTTTGCAACCGCTTACCGTTTGGGAATTGAACCCTTCTTTTTCAGTCAATCCAAAACCAAAGATGCCACTAAAAACTACGCGAAAATCTTAGAGTTTTTTGTCATCTGTGGCGCTCTTATTTTGCTCGTCGTCGTGGTCTTTGTCGATGTTTTAAAACTAATTCTCATTCCAAATGAAGCCTATTGGGAGGCCATGAAAGTCGTACCAATTTTATTGCTAGCCTATCTTTTTCTTGGCATATATCACAATTTATCTGTGTGGTACAAGATCACAGACCGCACCAAGTTTGGGGCTTATATATCGGTGATTGGGGCGGGAATCACCCTTTTAGTCAATCTAATTTTCATCCCCTCTTTTAGTTATATGGCTTCTGCCGTGGCAACTTTAGTGGCGTATGTTTCTATGACGGTACTGTCCTATTATTTTGGACGCAAGCATTATCCAATTCCTTACAACATAAAAAAAATAGGCATCTATTTAGTCCTCGCCATCAGTCTATCAGCCGTATCGTTTTATCAATTCAGAGCTCAGTATTTCATCGGGTCTGCATTGATAGGAATTTTAGTACTTATTATTTGGTCCAATGAAAAAGCGACCATCAAACAATTTTTAAAACCCTCCCATGACCATTAAAATTATAAATAAATCAGCCCATCAACTTCCTGAATACGAAACAGGCGCCTCTGCAGGAATGGACCTTCGCGCGAACATTTCAGAAGCAGTTATTTTAAAACCATTAGCACGCGCAATCATCAAAACAGGCTTGTTTATAGAACTCCCTGTGGGTTTTGAAGCACAAGTGCGTCCAAGAAGTGGTTTGGCAGCAAAACACGGCTTAACAGTCTTGAACAGCCCTGGCACTGTGGATGCAGATTACCGTGGTGAAATAGGCGTCATTTTAGTAAACCTATCCAATACAGATTTTAAAATAGAAAATGGCGAACGCATTGCGCAATTAGTCATCGCAAAACACGAACGGGCAGAGTGGCTCGAAGTAGAACAACTCAACGAAACCGCTCGAGGCCAAGGTGGGTTTGGAAGCACTGGAAAATAATGAATAGAACACGACATGGTTTTGTAGTTCTTTGTATCCTCATAAGTTCGTTTGGGGTACAAGCACAAGGTGCGACAGACAGTCTTTTGTCGGTTTCACAAGACAGCACCCATGTCAAATTTCAAAATCATTTTTATGATGCGATGAAACAAAAAGCACTTGAGAATTATTCCAAAGCAATTGATGCATTGGTACTCTGTAAGTCCTTAAATCCAACGGAATCCGTGGTGTTTCATGAGTTAGGTATTAATCATTTCAAGCTTAAACAATACGACAGTGCCGAGTTTAATTTCCAAAAAGCCATCGCGTTAGATGCTGATAATTTTTGGTACAAAGAAAGTTTGTATCATTTGTATATAGATCAAAAACGTTTTGAAGAGGCCATTTTAGCACTCCAACCCTTGCTGTCGCGCCATCCAGATTATAAACAAGATTTAGTAAATCTTTACCTAAAAGCGGGACGTTATGACGACGCGCTCAACGTTTTGGATGCTTTGGATAATACACTAGGAATAAAGGCATCTAGAGACAAAATTCGAAAGGAGCTATACGATTTAAGCGGGGCCGAAGACAAGCGCATTGCGCACCTTCAAAAACGCTTGCAAGAAACACCCGAAGAACCCACTAATTTTTTGAACCTCATTTATGCTTATAGCAAACTAGATCAAAAAAAGGAAGCGTTTGAAACCGCTCTGGCATTCCAGAAACAACATCCAAAATCGCATTTGGTTCATGTGGCCTTGTATAAATTTTATTTAGATGCGAAGGAGTATGATAAGGCAATCGCCTCCATGAAAATTGTCACAACCAGTACCGTTGTGCTCCCCAGTCTTAAAGTGAAAGTGCTGAATGATTTTATGCGGTTTATAGCCGAGTTTCCAGAGTATGAATCTGCCTTGGCAGACGTTACCAATACGGTCAGTGATAACACGCCGAGCCGCTCCGATTTAGAATGGGCGGATTATTATTACAATCAAAAAGCCTATCTAAAAGCGATTTCTTCGTATTCAAAAGCGTTGGAATTTGATCCTGATAATTTTACGATTATTAAAAACCTAGCCTTGTTGTATTTGGAAACCAATCAGTTTGAAACGGCTGTTCTATTTACCAATAATCAGATGGAGTTGTACCCTTCTCAACCTCTTTTATATTTAGTCAATGGCACGGCAAACAGACAGCTGGACCACTTAGATTTGGCGGTTGAATCCCTCACAACAGGATTGGATTATATATTCGATAATAAAAAACTTCAACTCGATTTTTACAAACAACTCAGCACTGCTTTTGAGCTAAAAGGTAATATTGAAGAGTCAGAAGCGTTTACTAAAAAAGCAATTGCATTAAAAAATAATTAATGAAACAGATGAAAAACTTCACATACAGCATCGTTTTAACCCTTCTTTTTTTGGGGTGTAAAAGCACGAAAATAGTTCAGTCTTCTGAGACTTTGGATTCAAAGATGTCCGTGAAGCAAATCGTTAAAAACCACAATAAACTTCAGTCTAAATTTAACACCTTACAGGGGCGATTAAAAGTAGAGTACATCCAAGGCGACCGTTCTGAAACACACACCTTAACACTGCGAATGGAGAACGACAAGACCATTTGGGTCAATGCTTTTCTGAACATGGTACGGGTCAAAATCACTCCAGACCGTGTGCGTTTTTACAATAAATTAGACAACACTTATTTTGATGGTGACTATGCCCTCATCAGTGAATTTTTAGGGGCGGATCTTCAGTTTAAAAACCTTCAAAATTTACTTTTAGGCGAAGCAATTTTTAATTTGAAACCCAAAGAATTTACAAAAACTACGCATCCAAATTCGTATATGCTAACGCCCAAACAGCCCAATGCACTTTTTGATTTGTTGTATTTAATCAACCCAACGTATTTTAAATTGGACGCTCAGCAACTCAGCCAATCACTGGAAAAAAACGTCTTAAAAATCCAGTACCGATCCTATCAGAAAGTGGATGGATTGGTTCTTCCTGAAAACATGGCCATCACGGCAACCAATACGAATGAACAAACGACCTTAAATTTGAATATAAAATCCGTAAGTTTGGATCAACCATTACGATTTCCTTTTAACATCCCAAAAGGATTTAAAGCTATTGAATTAAAATGAAATTAACCAGCGCACGTTTTACCTTTACAATCCTTTTACTGACGTTAATGCTGCATTTTAGTGGCTTTTCTCAAAGTAAGAAGCAGCAAGAATTAGAAGAACGCCGCCGCGAACTGACTCGTGAGATTCAACAAATAGGCGCCTTGTTGTTTGAAGGCAAAAAGGAACAAAAATCGGTGCTTTCAGTTGTGGAAGATTTAGATTTTAAGATTAAAGTGAGAAAAAATCTTATCAGTATTACCAACCAACAAGCCAATTTATTAACGCGAGAAATCAATAGCAATCAAACTAAAATCACGAAACTAAGAGTAAGGCTTAAAGCTTTGAAAGCTGATTATGCGAAGATGATTGTCAAGTCCTACAAGAGCCGAGCCGATCAAAGTAAGCTCATGTTTTTACTGTCGTCCACTAATTTTCAACAAGCTTATAAACGCCTGCAGTATATAAAACAATACGCCAATTATCAAAAGCTTCAAGCGGAGTTGATCAAGACGGAAACGGCTAAAATGCAACAGCTAAACATTGAACTTGTCACTCAAAAAAAGAATAAGCAAACGCTTATTGAAGACAATAAAATGGCGAAGTCGATTCTTGACAAAGAGCGCACACAGCAAAACACTTTGATTAAAGACATTAAAAATAATTTATCCAAGTTTACGGCGCAGTTAAAAACCAAGCAACGGGAATCGAATAAGATTGATAAAGAAATTCGGAAAATCATTCAAGCGGCTATTGCAGCCTCCAATAAAAAAGCAGGGAAATCTTCAAAATCAAAAGTATTTTCATTGACCCCTGAACAAAAGATTTTAGCCGCAAATTTCACATCTAACAAAGGCAAACTTCCATGGCCTGTGGCTAATGGCGTTGTCAAATTGCGCTATGGAAATAACCCATCTCCAATCGATCGGTCATTAACGATTAAAAGTAATGGCGTCCGAATTGCAACGAATAAAGGCGAGGAAGTCCGTGCGGTGTTTGAAGGCGTGGTTCAAGGAATTATGACTCCAAAAAACGGAAATAATACCGTCATGATTAGACATGGAAATTACATTACTGTCTATAAAAACCTGTCCAAATTTTATGTTCAAAAAGGGGATAAGGTCACCACAAAACAAGTGATTGGTGAGGTAATTACCAACAAAGCATCTGGGGAATCCATTCTTAGTTTTGGGATCTATAAAGACAGCTCAACACAAAATCCTTCACAGTGGATTTACCGCTTATAAGTCTTAACTAAAAAGTGCTTTTAATTCTGTTGCCTCTTGTGCCTTCATTTTTCCGGCTAAGACCAAACTCAATTGTTTGCGTCTCAAAGCACCTTCAAAACGTTGAATTTCTTCTTTCGTTTCAGGCACCAATTGCGGAATTGCAACAGGAACACCGTGACCATCTACAGCCACAAACGTGAAAATAGCTTCGTTTACTTTTACAGATGTTTCAGTTTTCTTGTCATCTACCCAAACATCAATGTACACTTCCATCGAACTTTTAAATGCACGCGTGACTTTGGCCGCAACGGTTACGATACTTCCCAAAGGAACGGCATGTTTAAATGCCACATGATTCACAGAAGCTGTCACTACAATTTCACCGGAATGACGCTCTGCAGCAATGCTGGCCGCTCGGTCCATTCGCGCTAACAATTCGCCTCCAAATAGGGTGTGAATTGCATTTGTTTCACTTGGAAGTACCAAGTCGGTCATGGTTGTTTTTGAGTCTTTAGGATGTTTAGATTCCATAGAATTGAAATGTATAAGGGTGTAAAGTACAGAAGGCTGTACTGAATTGAATGTTAATAAAATTGAAGTGAATTATGGAATGTCTTTTATCAACAACCATGCGGCGCGATCTTGTGCCTTTCTAATTTTGAACAATGCTTTTTCAGCGTCTTTTCGAGTTTCGAAACTTTCATACACAACTTGGTGTAAGCCGTAACGATTGACACCAATGAGACGTGCGCCATAGCCCAAAGCTTTCAGTTGTTGTAATTTTCGTTCGCTATTTGCTTTTATTCTAAACGCTCCTGCAACGATATGAAAATCGCCACTCTGTTTTTTTAAACTTACCATGACAGCGGGCAATGGATTGTCAATTACAAAAGTAGCTTCTTGTATTTTAGTGTCTAAAGTTGCATTGGCAGTATCAAGTGCGACATTATTTTGTTGCTCAATTTGAGAAAGGTATAAATTAGATCCAATAGATCCACCCAAACCAAGTGCCAGTACTGCAATGGCGGCATATTTCATGTATAACCCAGACTTGCGTCTAGGAGCCAAGGCAATCGCACCCGTAGCTTCTAGTTTCTGAACAACCGCTTGATGTGCTTGTCGTTCTACAGAAGGGGATACAAAAGAGGCCAAGCCAAAAGACTCGGTCATATAATTGAGACTATCAGCCGGTACAAACAAGATTTTGCCTTCTTCAGAAGCCGTTAATTCTCCAATATGTTTGAACTCAACAGTGTCTCCTTTTTCTAATCGTGATTTGAGTTGAGAAATTTGCTGCTCAATTTTGTGAGTAGCACCTTCAAAACTAATGTTTTCTACATCAGAAATGTAGGAAGCTAGAAGGCCGTCGTTAGATTGAAGCTGTGCATTAAATGACAACTGTTTCTGTGGCGGATAAAAATCACTGGTAGCCTCATTAATCTTCGCCGATATTGGATGCGATAAAAACGCTCCAAAATTAGGGAGTGTAACACATTCATAGCGGTAAAGTAAATCGCTGATGTACTGACTTAGTTGCATAAATTCAAAGTTAGAAAATTTTTCATCATAAAAAAGTCTTTTTTTTATAATATCAAAGTTTTTATTTTCGAGAGCTCAGTTTTCCAAGCAATTTGAGTATTTCAAGGTACAACCAGATAAGTGTTACCAACAACCCAAACGCGCCATACCATTCCATGTATTTTGGAGCGCCATTCGCCGCGCCTTGCTCAATGAAGTCAAAATCCATCACTAAATTTAAGGAGGCTATGACGACTACAAAAAGAGAAAAACCAATGCTTAACATGGAGGCGTTTGTAGGATCCATAATTGGCAAACCGCCCCCTCCAAACATACTCATTAAAAAACTAATTAAATAGACCACACCAATCCCAGCGGTTGCTGCAAATACGCCTAATTTAAAATTCTCTGTTGCTCGGATTATTTTTGTTTTGTAAGCAAATAAAAGCGCAAACAAAATTCCTAAAGTAAGTGAAATGGCTTGAGGAACAATGCCAGGTTCAAACGCATCTGCATACATTTTAGAAATCCCTCCAAGCGCCAATCCCTCTAGAACTGCATAGATCGGAACCGTAATCGGTGACCATTCTTTTTTAAATATGGTTACAATGGCGACGACCAAGCCTCCAATAGAGCCAATAAGCACATAATCCATAATCGCATTGCTATAGGTATAATAGGCCGCAAACAATAAGATTCCCATGCTGATGGCTGTTTTATTTACGGTGCCATCAAGGGTCATCACTTCATTTGAGGTAGATTTTAAGTTTTCAAAACTTTTTTTGCTGAGGGCGGGATTTCCTGATTTTATCATTGTGGGCTTGATTAATGTATGATTCGTTTTTCTTCTAACAAATTTATAGAAAAATAACACAAGAAAAAAGGGAGTCTGTTAAAGCTTGAATTTAAGGCAACCAATGAAATGAAAAATTCACTACTTTTGAATAGCTTATTGCCCAAAAGCTCAAATCGAAAACGCTATGAACACGCCTCAATTACTGTACGCACTCGCTCTGCAGGCAGTGCCCAACATTGGTGATATTACCGCCAAAAAACTGATTCATCACTGTGGAAGCCCCGAAGCGGTTTTTAAAGAATCCAAAGCCAACCTTTTGAAAATTGAAGGCATCGGCACGCATACCATCAAAAACATCAGTGTCTCCAAATACCTCAAAGCGGCCGAAAAAGAGCTTGATTTTATAGAAAAACAATCGATTCAAGGGTTGTATTTTGAAGATTCCAACTATCCATTTAAACTAAAACACTGTATTGATGGCCCCATTGTGTTGTTTCAAAAAGGAAGTATTGACTGGGAAAAACAGCCCATTATTAGTGTTGTTGGCACCCGAAAAATTACGACTTATGGGCTGATCCAATGTGAAAAAATAATCGAAACTCTCGCCATTTTCAATCCCATTATTGTCTCAGGTTTTGCGTATGGGACGGATATTGCGGCGCACAAGGCAGCTCTCAAACACCAACTTCAAACGGTGGGCTGTATGGCGCAAGGCCTTCAAAACACGTATCCAAAACAACATCTCAAATATCGAAACCTGATAGAAAACCAAGGCGGGTTTGTAACTGATTTTTGGAGTACGGCAGTGATGGATCCTTCTAATTTTTTAAAACGCAACCGTCTTATTGCAGGATTGAGTGAGGCTACAATCGTTATTGAATCTGCTGAAAAAGGAGGGAGTTTGGCTACAGCTACGATGGCTCTTGATTACAATAGAGAGGTGTTTGCACTTCCCGGACGCATCACGGACAGTCAAAGTCAAGGCTGTCTTAATCTGATTAAAACTAAAAACGCACATTTGGTTTCTAATCCCGCCGACATTCCTTATATCTTAAACTGGTCGTTGGAAACCCAAAAAAAAGTGGTGCAAAAAAAGTTGTTTGTAGAACTCGATTCCGACGAGAAAATTATTTACAATTACTTAAAAAAAGAAGGCACTTCTGTCTTGGATATTATAGCGATCGCATGCGAAATGCCCACCTCTAAAGCGGCTTATTTATTATTAAATCTAGAATTAAAAGGTGTTTCTCGACCGCTCCCCGGAAAACAATTTGAGCTGGTTTAGTAGCCTATTTTCTCTCGAACACGTGCTAAAACAGCATCAGCTACAGCGGCGGCTTTTTTAGCGCCTACTGAGAGGGCTTGGTCTATTTCTTCTAGGTTGGACATATAATAGGTGTAACGCTCCCTTGGTTCGGAGAACCGCTCACATATCAGTTCAAACAAGGCCTGTTTTGCATGGCCATAACCATAGCCACCGGCTTCGTAGTTTTGTTTCATCTCGGTTATTTGCGCTTCGGAAGCCACAAGTTTATAAATGGCAAAACAATTGCAGCTTGCCCAATCTTTAGGATCTTCAAGAGCTGTGCTATCCGTTTGAATGGACATGATTTGTTTTCGCAAGGCTTTATCCGTTTGAAAAATATCAATGACATTGCCTTTACTTTTGCTCATTTTTTGTCCATCCAGCCCTGGAATAAGCATGTTTTCTTTTTGAATTTTAGCTTCAGGGATGACAAAAACCTCGCCTATTTTAGCGTGCACTCTAGAGGCCACATCTCGGGTCATTTCAATGTGTTGGAGCTGGTCTTTCCCCACAGGAATGATATTGGCGTCGTACAGTAAGATGTCTGCCGCCATTAACATTGGATAGGTGAACAAACCACCATTCACATCTTCCAAGCGGTCGGCCTTGTCTTTGAAACTGTGGGCTAATTCCAATCTAGAAAACGGAAAAAAGCAGGTTAAATACCAAGATAATTCCGTGACTTGTGGCACATCGCTTTGTCTGTAAAAGACTGTTTTGTCAATGTCCAAACCAAATGCCAACCAAGTAGCGGCGGTGGAATAGGTGTTTTGTCGCAGTGTTTTCGCATCTTTAATTTGAGTGAGCGAATGCATATCGGCAATAAATAGATAAGAATCATTTTTTGGGTCGTTACTCATTTCAATTGCAGGAACAATTGCGCCTAAAATATTTCCTAGGTGCGGGGTGCCTGTACTCTGTACGCCTGTTAAAATTCTTGCCATTTTCTATTTTTTATCCGAATGAAAAGCAAAGGTACTTTTTTTGAGGCAATCGCTCAATTTTTTTAGGAGTTTTGAATGTGTGGGTTTCTGTCGAGGTGCTTTATGACACAAGTAACCAAGCAAAAGCATGACAACAGCGAGCACCTTATGGCATGTAGATTGTTCCCTTACAAGTTATAACCGCATTTCCGCCGATCCATGTTTTAGTGATTTCACAATTTCTTTTTTCAGCCCGACTGTGTAATACACTGGGGCGCCCCATTTCAATGCCTTGAGCAATCGTATAATTGAATTCGCCAGAAACTTGTTCATTAAAATGCGCAAGTAAAGCGGTCAACGCGCAATTCGCACTGCCAGTTGCTGGGTCTTCAGGCACGCCATCAAATGGCGCAAACATTCTAGTTCTTAAGTCAAACTCGTCATTACTTTTCAAATACAGATGAATATCCGGCATTATTCCTAAATCTGCGATGGCTTGAAAACCATCAAGATTGGGTTTTACAAGTTGTAGTGACTCTAGAGTGTTTAACTCAACCATAATAAAAGGTAAGCCTACTGAAGCTATTTGAGGTGGATGTGTTTTTGTGATAATTTCATGTGTATTTAGACTCAAAGCATTTGCCATAAGTTCAACATCTATTGTTGTGCCTAATGAAAATTTTTCTGGGGCTTTTAGTTCACAATACAATTGGTTGTTGATCGATATTTCTACCAAGCCCGCTTTTTCTTCAAATATAATGTGCTTAGATTCCCCAATTACACCCATAGAAGCCAGCACAAAGGCGGTTCCAATGTTTGGGTGTCCAGCGAATGGAACCTCTCGAGTAGGAGTAAATATTTTTACCTTTCTCGTATTTCCATGCTCAGCTGGAAAAACAAAAGTGCTTTCTGAATAATTGAATTCTCGCGCAATTTGTTGCATTTGTTTGTCTGTCAATCCACTTGCATCTGGAAGGACAGCCAATTGATTCCCCCCAAATGCAGTGTCCGTAAATACATCGCAGATATAATAGTCGTATTCCATGTTTGTGTCTTTTATTATGTCCAGAGTTATTAAAACTTAGTTACGCTTGTTTACTGTTGGCAGTCGTTTAAGCTCCTAATTTAGTAAATATAAACCGAACTTACCCAGTTGCGCAAAGTCTCCGACTTTGAGCCACATATTTAATGTTTTTTATGTCCCGCTAAGTCAGGAAATCAAAGATTCGACGCAGTCAAACTTTGCGGAGCTGGGGGTCTAGTCAGCTACTACGTATAACAGGTGATCAATTCTTAAAATCAGACCTTCTGATACAATTTTGTTAAACGAGGATTTAAAGATGATTTCATCAATATTATTGTCTATAAAGGATTTATAAGCTTCAAAAACATCACAATATCTGAAGCAATTTATTTCTCCATTTGGACCAAAATCATGGCTAATGGTTTTACCTTTTTGACTAACAAACGATATGCCTATACCATGTTTAAAATATCTTGTCCCGTCGGATAACTCAGCGGGACTGAGGTTCGTTTCAAGCCAGTCCATTTTAGATTTTGGCAGAGAAATAACTAATTCTTTGACAAGCATATCTAATAGATATTTTTTTCTTTTGGAGTATCGCTTAAGAGCTTCAAGTATGTTTTGTTTTAAATCCATCTTTTTATGTCCCGCTAAGTCAGGAGACTTTGCTGAGCTGGGGTATTATTTCCCTCTTTTTTTTGTCATTGTTAGTAGAGCAAGCTTTGATAACTCACTATTATCAATGACTAATTTATTTGAATAATGATAATGAAAAATATTCTCTACAAAAGTTGTTCTACCAGGCATAGCTTTCACAATGTATATTTCACCATCCTTGGCATCCAAAACCAAGTGATCTTCCTCATGAGGATTGAGGTGGCAATACAATTCATAGGTTTTATTAGCCTCAACTTTATATAAGTAATAACTGTATTTATTAATCTTGACAACTTTCTTTTTATTTTGCATTACTTTATAGAACCTATCATTTGCAGCATAAAAATAGATGTATGAATATCCTTTTTCTGGTTTTTCTATTTTAATATTTAAAGGGTTCTTGATTACATCTTTTCCATTAAAGTCAATACTAGTAAAATTCGAAATGTCTTTTACTTCAGAGTATGATTTACCTTTTTGACGAAACTTCACCTTCCCCTTTTTTATTTGTTGAATATTGCAGAAAACGGTTGTACTATTTTCATCTTTCAGAATATCTAAATATTCTTGTGAAAAGCTAAGGTTTGCGATAAGTATTAAAAGTGATGTAATTAGTGTTTTCATGAAATATGTAGCTTTAAAAATTAATTGAAGTTTTATTTAATTTAAGTCATAGAGTAAGGAGTTGGGGGTGTTAATCAGCGTTTTATTAATTTTAAGAAAAGTCAGGGCTGTAAATTTCAAATTTCATGCTAAAGTTTGTTTCTAAGTATTCAACGGTTTTTTTTGAAATATCTTTGTTACTCAAAGAAACTAACATTTTCTTTTGAGTATGTTTGTCGTTTAAAAGAGTAACATCAAAGGCGTTATATTCCAGTGCTAGATCGGGTTTTGCTGCCGAAAACCAAGCCATTTTTTGATTCCTCTTAAACTTTAATATAGATACTTTTGATTTATTTGTTAAGTCGATTTTCTTTTTAAGAATTAATTTTTTTGCAAAATAAAGACCTCTATATAGTTTATCTCTTTTTTTTAGTAACCCTGTTTTTGTAAATGCTAAGCAGATTATTGCTGAATAACTAATAATAAACAGCAATAAAACTAAGGACCCCAAGTAAGTCAAATCTAGACGTATTAACAGAAATATTACCAATATAAATGGCGCACCAATCGATAATATTAAATGTGTTTTTTGATGTGTTGTAAATCTGCTTTCTAATATAATGTTATTAGACATGGTGTTGAGTTTATTAATTATTAATTTTTGTCTTTTTATGTTCCGTTAAGTCAGGAAATCGAAGATTCTACGCAGTCAAACTTTGTGGAGCTGGTTTTTTTTCATTCAGATAATTTTAGGGAATCTATTTGAATTTTCAATAATTCTATTTCTGATTTATATTCATTATCAATTGATTCCTTTAATTTTAATGTTGCCGAATCAATTTTAAGGAATAGAACTGTTACAGCAACAATTAACGAGAGAACTGGGATAATAATTTGAACTGCATTTTTAATATTTGATGTTAAGATCTGATTAAACTCATTCAAGTATTTCTTGTCTGTGAACGACTGTAAACCTTTAATAGTTGAGTATACACCTTCGTGGTCGACGTTTGTGTATTTTATTTCATCTTCATTATATAGTCTGGACGCTATTTTATGAAAATCACTTTCAGATATGTTTAATATTTTATAAATATCATCAAAACTTACACCTAATTTTTTAGCATGCATTTCTAAACTCGAAGGAGCAAGAGTTTTAAGAAGCTTGTGTCTTTTTAATTTATAGTTCATCAGATTTGAGCATGGTTGCCAACGTTTAGTGTATGGTGCGTATCCCGCAGGGTATGCACTATACACCTTGTTGTGTTTTCGTTTTTTTAGTTCAAGTTAAATCTTGTCTTAGTGTATTCAACTAATTTTAAATTTCGTTTCTCAATATATTCTTGATTAAACTTATCAAGATTAGCCATCAAATGTGAATTTATTTGAAGTTTGGATTCTTGATAACCATTCACTTTTTCTGTTGGACAAATATTACCAACCTTTGAATTTAAACCTTTTTCCAATATTGATAAATTACCAATTAAGGAAATCTTTTTGGAGTAAATCTCTACTCTCTCAAATCCATAAGTCTCCGTATTGAAATTAGGGTTTACACTAAAAACATGTTCAACTTGAAGATTTCTATAATCGTTTAGTGATAAATCTTGATTGTTATTCGATTTATTGTAATCATATAGTAAATACCGGACTAAGGCTGTTTTATTATCAACACCCTCATTCATATAACTTTCAAGTTGATAATCATTCAGAAAATTTGTTACAAATTCTCTGATTTTTTCTTCAATTTCTTTTTCACTAAAATCAGTTTCATTGATTTCAGATGCCAGAATATACATATTTCTTCTTGGGTTAGTATTTTTAAGTTTGTAAACTCTAACTTCCGCTAACTCTAAAATAGATAAAAGACCGTCTAATTTTCCTTGTTCATTTAAACGTACAATTAAAGGATATAAAGTTGCTGTAAATTCTAAAAATTGAAATAATTTGGAATACTTATCGTCTCTTGCTATTTTGTCAAAAAGTTCAGAATATGCCTTTGAAAAATTGTAAAAATCCTTTATGTAGTTTTTTATAAATTCCTCAAGTGTTTCAATATTCATTTTTTCTTGCTCACACTTTCTTTTAATTTGCTTAAAAATACTTAATGCTCCCAATTGATAATCCCAATCACTAAATAAGTGCTTCGCAGAATAATAGTGATGAGTAAAAAACGTATTTTCAAAATCTATATCGTCTAATGTTCTAAAAATTCGTAATTCTTCTTTTCTATCTAATACATTGTCAAGTAAATCAAATATTTTTCCAAAATTTTCATTGATAGAATCATTCAACTTACAGTCTAAATATATTGTTGAATACATCATTAATGCACTTTTTGTTTTATCTAAATTACTTAATGGTAATCCCCTGTCATTAATTACAGAAAACATTTTAACTGCTTGTGCTTGGTCTGTAACATTGAAAATTAGAATTTCAATCTCTTTAGAAACGTAAGAAATATAGTTTTCAATCTCTTTTTGGGTTTTTCCTTCTAACATTGAAGCGAACTCTCTTTTAGCATTATAAAGTTGTTTCTGGCTTCTAATCTTAATCAATTCTATATCAATTGATTCAAAGTCGTAAATAACTTTTTTCATAAAATCAGTATCGCTACCCAAAGGAATTAGTTTTGGCTGGTCTTCTTTTCCAATAAACAAAGTTATATATGCAATTTTATTATCGGAAGTTACTTTTTCAATAAGAACGTTCAATAAAATATATAATGTTGTTATTCTTTGTTGTCCGTCAATTACATCATAAACGTCATTTATAATATCTCCAGCCTTTTCATTCTTTTGAAAACAAAGAGTTCCAATAAAATGACTCATATTGAGATTTTCATTTATGTCATCCCATAGTGCTTTTCTTTGGTCAAATTTCCAACTATATTTTCTTTGGTAGGCAGGTATCACAAATCTATTTCCGTGAAAAAGTGTCTTTATTGTTTCTGTTCTACTTGGTTGAAATGACATATTATTTTTTTCTTTTTTTTAATGAAACACAACTACTGTGTATATATCCTTTAGGTGTGCATATTTCCATTATATTCAGAGTTTTGTTCAACAATACATCCCATATTGGCATGTATTGTTGAGTTTTTGGTTTTGTAAAATTCATCTTAATAGTTTTCATTTTTAAAACAACGTACACGCACACCGCTGTGTACATACAGTATTTAATATCTTACTTGAAAGTTGAATTGGTTAATAGAAGAATCAGATTTGAGGTCTAAATCCGATATAAATGTAGCAAAAATTATTGAATTGCGGGGAAATAGGCGTCAGTTTTAACTAAAAACGTCCCTAAAAAAGGGTTCTGTTTTTTCTGAATAGCAGTAAAATCATTTTTTTGTTTAATAGCTCAATTTTTTTAGTAGTTTTGAATGTGATTAAAATTATAAAATATCCGTTGTGGGTTTTGTACAGAATTTGGTTCTATGTGTTGGTTACATTACCAATTATAATTATGTTCCCTTTTTTGTTTTTGTCCGTATTAAAACAAAAATGGTACCCTTACTTTTTCAGGCTTGCCCGCATTTGGGCCAAGTGCATCCTTGTCGGAATGGGGTATTTTTGGACCGTGAAACACTCAGAGCCCCTTGTCAAAGGACAGAGTTACGTGTTTGTAGCCAACCACACCTCCATGGCAGACATCATGCTCATGTTGGTGACGTTTAAAAACCACCCCTTTGTATTTATAGGTAAAAAAGAATTGGTTAAAATCCCAATCTTCGGATTCTTTTACAAACGCACCTGTATCTTAGTCGATCGGAGCAGCCCAGAAAGCCGAAAAGCCGTTTTTATACGCGCTCAAAATCGAATCAAACAAGGGTCTAGTATTTGTATTTTCCCAGAAGGAGGCGTGCCAGAAGAGTCCGTTGTTTTAGACCGTTTCAAAGCAGGGGCATTCCGACTCGCAATCAATCACAAAGTACCCTTAGTACCCATGACATTTTTTGATAATAAAAAACGTTTGTCCTATACCTTTTTTAGTGGAAGTCCAGGGAAAATGCGTGTACAAGTACACCCATCAATCTCTACAGAACACTTAACAATTGAGAACACCAAAGAATTAGGCGAAGAAGTTTTTAGCCTTATTTCAAATTCTTTGGAAGCTGATTTAAAGGCATAAAAAAATCCCGACGAATCGAGATTTTTAATGAAGTCTATTTTTTTTAAGCGTCTCCTTTCAAAACTACTTTTATCTTAGCTTCTAGCTCATCCATCAACTCTGGATTGTCTTTGATCATTTGCTTTACAGCATCCCGACCTTGACCCAGTTTTGTGTCTTCATAACTAAACCATGAGCCACTTTTCTTAACAATTTCATGTTCCACAGCAACATCTAAAATTTCTCCTACTTTAGAAACGCCTTGACCATACATAATGTCAAATTCTGCCAATCGGAATGGCGGTGCTACTTTGTTTTTCACAACTTTCACACGCGTCTTATTTCCTAAAACATTTCCGTCACTGTCTTTTATTTGTGTCGAACGACGAATGTCTAAACGAATAGAAGCATAAAACTTTAAGGCGTTACCACCCGTAGTCGTTTCAGGATTCCCGAACATCACACCAATCTTTTCACGCAATTGGTTAATGAAAATCATCGTACATTTAGTTTTACTAATAGACCCTGTTAGTTTTCTTAAAGCTTGAGACATCAAACGGGCATGAAGTCCCATTTTAGAATCGCCCATTTCTCCTTCAATTTCACTTTTTGGAGTCAATGCAGCTACAGAATCAATCACGACCATATCAATGGCTCCAGAACGCACCAAATTATCGGCAATTTCAAGAGCTTGCTCGCCATTATCTGGCTGAGAAATAATAAGGTTGTCAATATCAATTCCTAAGTTTTGAGCGTAAAAACGATCAAAGGCATGCTCCGCATCAATAAAAGCTGCAATACCACCCGCTTTTTGGGTTTCCGCAATTGCATGTAAGGTCATGGTTGTTTTACCTGAAGATTCAGGACCATAGATCTCAATCACACGACCTCTAGGATAACCTCCAACGCCCAAGGCGATGTCCAATCCTAAAGATCCGGAAGAGGTTACTTCCACATCCACCACAGGGGCGTCACTCATTCTCATTACCGTGCCTTTGCCATACGCTTTGTCAAGTTTGTCTAAGGTAAGCTGGAGGGCTTTTAATTTTGCATCTTTTTCGCTGCTCATAAGTCTTTTTGTATCTAGTTCTTTCTTCTTGCTAAAATAAGATATCTTTTGGAAAGTTTGAAAATTTTAACGAACCTTTTTGTAATATTTATGAAACGCTTTACAGCCCTCTTTTAACGAGGTGTTCTAAAAATTTGTACCTTCGCAGTTCAATTAGTATAAACTTAAAAATTAGTATAGCATGCAACTGTACAATACGTTAAGCAATATTGAAAGAGCGGAACTCATCCAACAGGCAGGCAAAGAACGTTTGACCATCTCTTTCTACAAGTATTCAAAAATTAGCGACACCGAGTTGTTAAGAAACCACTTATTTCTATCTTGGAATCGTATGGATGTCTTAGGGCGGATTTATGTCGCACAAGAAGGAATCAATGCACAACTTTCAGTTCCTGCCGATAACTTTGAGGCGTTTAAAACCCATTTAGACACCATTGATTTTCTAGAAAACGTGCGTCTTAACGTCGCGATTGAACACGATTTATTTTCGTTTTTAAAACTAAAAGTCAAGGTCCGTGATAAGATTGTTTCAGACGGTTTGAATGACGATACTTTTGATCCATCAGATATCGGGACACACGTGAACGCTTCAGAATTCAATGCATTAATTGAAGATGAAAACACCGTGGTGGTGGACATGCGAAACCACTACGAAAGTGAAATCGGTCATTTTAAAAATGCCGTCACCCCTGATGTAGATACCTTTAGAGAATCCTTAGATTTGATTGAAGAAGACCTCAAGGATCACAAGGAAACTAAAAAATTGGTCATGTATTGTACTGGCGGCATTCGTTGCGAAAAAGCCAGTGCCTATTACAAACATAAAGGCTTTAAAAATGTATACCAATTAGAAGGCGGGATCATTAATTATGCCCGACAAGTAGGCAATGAAAAGATTGAAAATAAATTTATAGGAAAGAATTTTGTGTTTGATCAGCGTCGTGCCGAAAAAATCTCGGACGATGTCATTGCGAGCTGTCACCAATGTGGTGCCCCTGCAGACATTCATGTGAATTGTGCCAATGACGGCTGTCATTTGCTTTTTATTCAATGTGATTCTTGTAAAGAAAGCATGCAAAACTGCTGTTCTTCGAATTGTATGGACACCATCCACATGTCATTTGAAGAGCAAAAAACACTGCGTAAAGGGAAAGGCAATAGCAATGATATTTTCAAAAAAGGCCGTGCAGATCATTTGCCTTACAAAAAAGATTTAAGAAATATTTTTGAGACACTCGCTAAGTCCTAGCAGTCTTAATTTAAGACAACCGCTTAAGTTTTTGTAAGTTCAGAAAATAGAGTTCGCCTCATTTTTTAAGTCCTCAAATAATCTTATATTTACGTTTTAGATCATAGAGTTAACTCGCATTTGTAATGCTCATGCATTGACAAATTCAATATATATAAATTATGGGATGTACAAGCTGTTCAACAGGGAAAGACGGTCAGCCAAAAGGCTGTAAAAACAATGGAACATGTGGGACAGATAGCTGCAATAAGCTAACAGTTTTTGATTGGCTTGCGAACATGACCCTCCCCAATGGCGCCACCCCTTTCAATTGGATCGAGGTCCGTTTTAAAAATGGGCGGAAAGTATATTATAAAAACACGGAAAATTTAACCTTAAGTATTGGCGATGTCGTGGCAACTCAAGCTGCTTCTGGACATGATATTGGCATGGTGACCCTATCAGGGGAATTGGTAAAGGTTCAAATGAAACGAAAGAAAATTTCGGAGAACCCCGAAGAAGTTTTTAAAATTTATCGCAAAGCTTCTCAAAGAGATATTGATATCTGGATTGAAGCCAGAGACAAAGAAGATGCCATGAAAGTCAAAGCAAGACAATTTGCGATTGACCTTAGGCTGAAAATGAAAATTTCTGATATTGAATTTCAAGGCGATGCCAGCAAGGCAACCTTTTATTATACAGCCGATGAACGGGTTGATTTTAGAGAACTCATCAAACTATTTGCCAGAGAATTCAGAACCCGTATTGAAATGAAACAAGTAGGCTTGCGACAAGAAGCCGCGCGACTTGGAGGTATTGGGTCTTGTGGACGCGAACTGTGTTGCTCAACGTGGTTGACCGATTTTAGGTCTGTAAACACCTCTGCAGCACGCTACCAACAACTGTCTTTAAACCCTTTAAAATTAGCAGGACAGTGTGGGAAATTAAAGTGTTGTTTGAACTATGAATTGGACGCCTATTTAGACGCTTTAAAAGCATTTCCAAAAACAGAAGTCAAATTAAGAACCGAAAAAGGGACTGCTGTTTGTCAAAAAACGGATATTTTCAAAGGGCATATGTGGTATGCTTACGAAGGCGAATGGATGAATTGGCACAAATTGACCACCACTCAAGCCAACGAAATTATTGCCGTCAATGCAAAAAATGAAAAGGTTGCGAGTTTAGAAGATTATGCCGTTGATTTAGTTGAAGATACTAAAGTAGATTTTGAAAACGTTGTAGGTCAAGACAGTTTAACACGATTTGATGCCCCCAAGAATCAAAAGCGCAAAAACAACAACCGACGTAAAAACAACAACAAAAACAACAGAAAACCTAGACCTCAAAATAACAATGCAAAGTAAATCAGTATTATGGATCCTTCTTTTTGCTTTTCTAGCATTCTCATGTCAGCAAAACAAAGCGTTTGATCGCTATACATCTATTTCGGACCGTTGGGATAAACAACAAGTAATTAGCTACGATTTTACAGCCCCCGACACTATAAATCCTTATAATTTATTTATCAATTTAAGGACCACCACCGCTTATAAGTTTAGTAATTTATTCTTAATTGTTGAATTAGATTATCCAAACGGAAAAGTCACCAAAGACACCTTAGAGTATCTTATGGCGAAACCAAACGGGGAACTTCTAGGTTCCGGGTTTACATCTGTAAAAGAACATAAACTTTGGTTCAAAGGCTTCGACAATTCTTTTGTGTTTAGTGAAGAAGGCACCTACAAACTACAGATTCAACAAGCAATGCGCCACCGGGGAGAACCAAATGGAGTTGCTCAGCTCGAAGGAATTATTGATGTAGGGTTTAGTATTGAATCTCCAAATAAATAGATATTATGGCAAAAAAAAAGACAGCATCCTCTAACTTCTCAAAACCCATTCGTTGGTTTTGGATGTGTTTTTTAGCAGCTGTTTTAGGGGTAGTTCTCATTTTTCTTTCGGCCTCCTTAGGACTTTTTGGAGACATGCCAGACACCACTGCCTTAGAAAACCCACGAACCAATTTAGCCACAGAAATCATTTCATCGGATGGCGAAACCCTCGGTAAATTTTACTACGAAGACAACAGAACGCCCGTCGCATTTAGCGAACTGCCCAAACACCTTGTGGATGCTCTTATTGCGACCGAAGATGTGCGGCATTATGAGCATGCAGGGATTGATGCAAGAGGCACTATGCGAGCAATTGTCAAACTTGGCAAAGGAGGCGGCGCAAGTACGATTTCTCAACAATTAGCAAAACAGCTTTTTCATGGAGAAGGCTCTCGCGATAAAGTAGGTAGAATCACTCAAAAAATTAAAGAATGGGTCATTGCCACACGTTTAGAGCGTCAATACACCAAAGAAGAAATTATTGCCCAATATTTTAACATCTATGATTTTGGAAATAATGCAGATGGCATTCGATCGGCATCCAGAATTTATTTTGGAAAAGAACCCAAAGATTTAAGCATTGATGAATCTGCGATGCTAGTAGGAATGTTTAAAAACTCTTCACTTTACAACCCACGCCCAAAACGAAATCCAGAAGGCACTAAAAACCGTCGAAACGTTGTATTAAGCCAAATGGCCAAATATGGATTTTTGGAAGAAACCATTAAAGACTCGTTACAACAATTGACTTTAGGGCTCAACTATTCTCCAGAATCACATCGGGAAGGGATTGCTACCTATTTTAGAGCCTACCTTCGAGGGTTTATGAAAGAATGGGTCAACAACCCTCAAAACACAAAACCGAATGGAGATAAATACAACATCTATAAAGACGGTCTAAAAATTTACACAACGATCGATTCCCGCATGCAAACCTTCGCAGAAACAGCGACAAAGGAGCACATGGCCAATTTACAAGCGGAGTTTTTTATTCAAAATACCCCAAGACGAAATCGAACTGCGCCCTTTCTGGATTTAAAACCAAAAGAAATTAAGAGTCTACTGAACTCAAGCATGCGCCGTTCCGAACGTTGGCGTAAAATGAAATACGATCTTAAAAAATCCAACGAGGAAATTATAGCATCGTTTGAAAAGCCAGTCCCCATGAAAATATTTTCATGGACGGCAGACAATAATGAAATAGACACCCTCATGACGCCACGAGATTCGATGCGTTATTATAAATCCATTTTAAGAACAGGAATGTTGTCCATGGAACCTCAAACAGGGCACGTGAAAGCGTGGGTTGGCGGTGTGAATTATAAGCATTTTCAGTACGACATGGCCAAACAAGGAAAGCGTCAAGTAGGGTCCACCTTTAAGCCTTTTGTGTATGCCGCCGCCATCGATCAACTTCATCTATCACCTTGTGATACCTTCCCGAAATCTCAAATCACGATTGAAGCCATGAAGTATGGAAACATGAAGGCGTGGTCGCCTAAAAACTCAGGTGGTAACTATGGAGGATTTGAAACACTCAAGTCGGCTTTGGCAAATTCAAGAAACACCATTACAGCGCGCTTGATGAATGAAATCGGACCACAACCCGTCATCGATTTAGCACGCAGTTTAGGAGTAGAACAAGACATTCCCGCAGTGCCTTCAATCGCTCTCGGAACTCCTGACTTAAGTGTGTACGAAATGGTAGCAGCATACTCAACGTTTGCAAATCAAGGGGTATATACCAAACCTGTTATGGTCACTCGAATAGAAGACAAAAACGGTACCATTTTATACCAATACGCTCCAGAAACAAAAGACGTTCTTAGTAAAGAAGTGGCTTATGTAACCGTTAAATTAATGGAGGGGGTCACACAGTTTGGTTCGGGGCAACGTTTGCGCCATTCGGCGCTTAAAAATGTAGGGGTTTATAAAGAAATTGTCACAGGTTACCCTTATGAATTTACAAACCCGATTGCTGGAAAAACAGGTACCACACAAAATCAAAGTGATGGTTGGTTTATGGGAATGGTTCCCAATTTGGTAACTGGTGTTTGGGTAGGTGGAGAGGATCGTGCCACTCATTTTAAATCAATTACTTACGGACAAGGTGCAGCCATGGCACTTCCCATCTGGGCAAATTACATGCGAAGCTGCTATACAGTAGAGGAATTAGGAATTTCAATAGAAGATTTTGTGGAGCCCGAAGACCTTACGATTGAAGTAGAGTGCGAGCCCATCCTTGAAGAGGGGGATCCAATCCCTGTAGACACCACGACAATTACTCCAGACATCGATTTCTAGTGAAATCGCTCAATTAGTAATATTTTTTTTGTACTTTTTTATCCTAAATTAAAACCATGATAAATAAACAAGTAGCAGACGTAAAAGAAGCCCTCGATGGCGTCTCCAACGGAATGACCTTAATGCTCGGTGGTTTTGGATTGTGTGGAATTCCCGAAAACGCAATTTCTGAACTGGTGGATATGGACATCAAAGACCTCACCTGTATTTCAAACAATGCAGGAGTTGATGATTTTGGACTTGGATTGTTACTCCAAAAACACCAAATCAAGAAAATGATTTCGTCTTATGTTGGCGAAAATGACGAGTTTGAACGTCAGATGCTTTCAGGGGAGTTGGATGTAGAACTGATTCCACAAGGTACTTTGGCAGAACGCTGCCGTGCTGCACAAGCAGGATTTCCAGCCATTTATACACCGGCTGGTTACGGAACTGAAGTTGCCGAAGGCAAAGAGACCCGAGAATTTGATGGAAAGATGTATGTTTTAGAAACTGCTTTTAAAGCCGAATTTTCTTTTGTGAAAGCATGGAAAGGCGATGCCGCAGGGAATTTAATATTTAAAGGCACCGCAAGAAATTTTAATCCGAATATGTGTGGGGCGGCGACCATTACGGTTGCTGAGGTTGAAGAATTAGTTCCCGTTGGGTCTCTCGATCCCAATCAAATTCACATTCCCGGAATTTTTGTACAACGCATTTTCCAAGGAAAGGATTACGAAAAACGCATTGAAAAACGAACCCTAAGACAAAAATCATAAGCATGTTAGACAAAAATGGTATTGCTAAACGCATCGCGCAAGAAGTCCAAAACGGATATTATGTAAATCTTGGTATTGGGATTCCAACCCTTGTTGCCAACTTTGTTCGCGAGGATATTGAAGTTGAATTCCAAAGTGAAAATGGTGTCTTAGGAATGGGACCCTTTCCTTTTGAAGGAGAAGAAGATGCCGATCTTATCAACGCAGGAAAACAAACCATTACCACGCTTGATGGCGCTAGTTTTTTTGACTCTGCCACTAGTTTTTCTATGATTCGTGGCAAGCATGTGCACCTCACAATTTTAGGCGCGATGGAAGTCTCAGAAAATGGAGATATTGCCAATTGGAAAATTCCAGGCTATATGGTCAAAGGGATGGGCGGCGCAATGGACTTGGTTGCCAGTGCCGAAAATATTATCGTAGCCATGATGCACACCAATAAAAAAGGAGAGTCCAAACTTTTAAAACGCTGTTCGCTTCCGTTAACAGGTGTTGGATGCGTTAAGAAAATTGTCACCAATTTAGCGGTTTTAGAAGTTACCAAAGATGGTTTTAAACTCTTGGAGCGTGCACCAGGAATATCTGTTGAAACCATTCAACAAGCTACCGAAGGGCATCTTATTATTGATGGGGTGGTTCCAGAAATGGAGTTGTAGTTTCTACAATACGCTTTCTTTGAAATTAGACGTTATTGTTATAGCATCGTTTAACTCTAAAATTTTACTTATAAACACATCATTTATTTCTGGGCTAATATAAATTTCATCAAACTTTTTATATTTTATAATTAAACCCTTTCTGGCTGTTGCAGGTTTTAAACCCACCCAAAGTGTTTTACCTTTTATAATCTCTCGAATTTCTTTAATCTCGATGCTTCCTTTAATGGGTCCACAATTATATTTTAAGTGTGTTTGAGTGAGTTCATAGTAAGTGCCGTAATAACTCCACAAGAGAAATCCACAAACGAGTAGCAACATATTTATAGTTAGGTAATTCCATTTATCAAGCCCTGTAGCTAATCCCTCTGCTACAATAAGACCAATACAAAATCCCACTATTCCAAGAATTGAAAACTGAAATAGGAAGTCTTTTCTACTTTTAAATTTAAGTGATGTCATTCATTGATGTTTTAAAGTCCTTTCGGAATGGCTGCTATCAAGGCTTTGGTGTACGCCTTTTGAGGCGATTCATAAATAGCATCAGCTTCGCCCAATTCCTCTATTTTTCCTTTGTTCATTACCATCAACTGATCGGACATAAACTTCACCACGGCCAAATCATGGGAGATAAAAATATAGGTAAATCCATAATCTTCCTTTAGCGCATTCAGTAAATTAAGCACTTGTGCTTGCACTGAAATATCCAATGCAGAAACTGACTCATCACAGATAATTAACTTCGGCTCCACGGCGATGGTTCTCGCAATACCAATCCGTTGCCGTTGCCCTCCAGAAAACTCATGTGGATAGCGATCAAAATGGGAAGCTTCTAAACCAACTTTTTCTAAAATTTCTAAAGTTTTTGCTTTCCATTCTTCATCAGATGAAAACAGCTTGTGTACTTTCATGGGCTCCATAATAGCTTTCCCAACCGTCAGTCGTGGATTGAGAGAGGCATAGGGGTCTTGAAAAATAATCTGAATTTCTTTACGCAGCGAACGCAACTCTTTTTTGTTGAGGTTTGTAATGTCGTTGCCTTTATACTTTAGAGTGCCAGCCGTGGCTTTGTCGAGTTGTAAAATGGCTTTTCCAAGGGTTGATTTCCCACAACCAGACTCGCCAACAAGCCCCATTGTTTCTCCTGCATAGACCTTAAAATTTACGGAATCTACCGCCTTAAAAGCGGCTCTTGTTCCAAAAAAAGAGGCTTTGGAAAAATATGTTTTTTCAAGGTTTATCACTTCCAACAAGGGAACTTGGCTATAAATTTCTTTATGTTTCTCAGCCCGCTCGCTTTTTGAAATGATCGTTTTTGAAATGGTATTAGATAAAAAATCACTGATGGTAGGGAGTTGTTTTAAGCGCGATTTGAGCGTTGGCCGTGCTCCGATGAGCGCTTTTGTATAGTCTTCTTTAGGGGTTTTAAAAATAGATTTTGTATCGCCACTTTCTACAATGTTTCCTTTATACATTACCAAGATCCGATCGGCAATTTCAGAAACCAAAGCCAAATCGTGACTGATAAAAATCACACTCATTTTGGATTCTTTTTGCAGACTTTTTAAGAGCGCGATAATGTCTTTTTGAACCGTCACGTCCAAGGCCGTTGTGGGTTCGTCGGCGATCAGAATATCAGGTTTACACGCAATTGCCATGGCAATCACCACACGCTGTTGTTGCCCTCCAGAAATTTCATGTGGATATTTATTAAAGGTCTCGTTTGGAGTGGGGATTTTTACGTCATTAAACAAACGTATCACTTCCTCTTTCGCTGCTTTTTGAGAGATGGAAGTATGTTGCAACAAAATTTCTTCGACTTGAGTTCCACAGGACATTGAGGGATTCAAAGCACTCATGGGCTCTTGAAAGATCATTGCTATTTTTTGTCCCCTAAGACCCTCTAACTGTGTCTGCGAATAGTTAAGAATGTCTTCATTTTTGAACACAATTTCACCCGAACCAATCACACTTTTTTTAGCTGGTAATAAGCCCATAATCGCGAGGGATGCCACCGATTTTCCACTTCCAGATTCGCCTACAATTCCAAGAATTTCATTTGCAAACAAATCGTACGATATGCCATGCAGCACTTCATTTAAACCCGTATTGGATTTAAAGGCGACGCTAAGGTTTTGAATACTTAAAACAGGTGTTTGTATCATTGCTTAAATATAAGCAATTTCATCCGTTTCTAATAAGTCCTCTCCACGGAGTCTTAAAATAATTTGCGCCACGGCAATGGTGTCTTTTTGACAATAGGTAACAATCCGCTCAACGTCATTTTCTTCATAGTACACCCGAAATATTTCACTGCCATCAATGTCGTCTTTTGGAGAGGGAATTTCCAACACACTGGTCAATAATTTCAGAGACGTATAATGTTTATAATCCCCAAATTTCCACAATTCAAGGGTGTCAAGGTGGGGTACTTCCCAAGGTTTCTTTCCGAACAAATTTAGTTTTGGAGGTAATGTTATGTTGTGTATAATCATTCTTCGCGCGGTGTAAGGAAAGTCGAATTCCTTTCCATTATGTGCGCAGAGTAAATGTTTTGGTTTTGAAAAATGCGTTTCAATAAGGGTTTTAAACTCTAAAAGAAGAGCGCGTTCTTCGCCGTAAAATGAGGTGATTCTAAACTTACGTTCAGAATTTATAAACGTAAAATAACCCACAGAAATACAAACAATTTTTCCAAATTCTGCCCAAATTCCGGCACGATCATAAAACGCTTCTGGACTGTAATCCTCCTTGCGTTGGTATTTTGATTTCTGCTCCCAAAGCAGCTGTTTATCTTCTGAGAGATCCGAAAATTGAGCGGTTTCCGGAACCGTTTCAATGTCTAGAAACAGTAGGTTTTCAAGGTTGAGTTTTTGGAGCATGAGATAACATTTTATAAGCTTCTTCGATGTATACTGAAATATCATCCGAGAAAATTTGTGAGCTAGCATCAGGTGATTTCTCATCACCGAGTCTTACAATAATCACATTGTCAGTTGGCTCTACAATCACATATTGTCCCAAATGGCCTCGCATCATAAAAAATGATTTATCGCCTCGTTTTTGAAGCCACCATCCATAACCGTATTGTGGGCTTTCTGGAAATCGAGGAGTTAAAGATTTTGCAATAAAGGTAGAGTCCAACACTTGTTTGCCATTCCATTTTCCATGGTCTTTGTAGAGTTTTCCAAAGCGTGCAAAGTCTTTTGCGTTACTCGCAATACAACAGTAGGCTTTGACTAAATCGTGTTCCTCGCTATCCACCTGCCAGAGCGTCGAATTTTCACTCCCTAAGGGCTTCCAGAAACTTTCCGTAAGATAATCGTATAGTTTTTTTCCTGTTGCTTTTTCTATCACCATTGCCAATAACTGGGTGTCTCCACTCGCGTATTTATACGATTTCCCAGGCTCATTTACTACTTTAACCCCTAACATCACTTTTTCTAAATCATCGTCAAAATAGGCGCGCGTCGTAATGGAGAGTGGGGAATAATATTTCTCTACCCAATTTGTTCCTGAAGCCATAGAGGATAAATCTCCTACGGTCATTTGAGCAGCTAAACCTTCACTAAACTCAGGAAAGAACTCCCCTACAGGTTGGTCTAAACTTTTGATGTATCCATCGCTAATTGCTTTTCCTAAAAGCCCTGACACATAACTTTTGGCCATTGAAAATGAATTGGTTTTAGAATTTTCATCAAACCCATCGTAATAGTTTTCAAACCAAACACTGTCATTTTTTATAATCACATAGGCGATAGTTCCTGTTGATTTGTTGAAATCGCTTAGGGTCTCTGTTTCTTTGACGCTGTTATAAGCTTCATGAGTAGGCCATGGTTGCGGCATATCATTGTCAACCAATACATTATCAAATTCTTTGTAATCTTCCAGATATGCGGTGCTGTATCCCTTGGCATATATCGTGCGCACAGCTTTTAAAAGATAATCGGTATCCGTGATGTAAAGTGCTGCGATGAGTACTGCAACGAGAATAATTAGACGTGATATGAACTTCTTCATTTGTATGTGTTTATGTTACTGTAAATATAAATATAATTACGACACCTTCATACGTCTTATTTTAGCAAATAAAAGAGTCCAGCTTCATAACTTGGAGCAGCGTAAATCACCTTTCCAGAGATGGCAGAATGGTAGCCCAAGCTAAGCCCGATTTTTTTAGTGAATTTCCAAGCAATTTCGCCACCGATGCTGATGAATTCTACGTTGTTTGCAAAAATACTCCCGTTATTGTTGGAAGCGTTTAAGGAGCCGTTTTTCAACGATCTCACCATATTTGAACGGAGTAAAAGCAATAACTTACTTCCAACAAAACTTGTACCTACTTCCAGTCCAGCTTTGACTTCATCCGAAAAATTTTCAGTTTTATTATTAAAGCCTACATACCCTTTGCCATAAAAAGAATGTTTAAAAAGTGAAAAGGACGTCCCTGCATTGAACCGAAGTTGTTGGTTAAACTCACCATCACCCGTTTGATAACTTCCATCGCTGCCCCCTTTGCTATCTCCCGAAGGAATCCCTAGGGTTAGCGTTGTAGAAAATGCGTGCTTCGATTTTTTAAATAAGCGGTATTCAATTCCCAAATCAACATCTCCAAAACTTTTAAACGCTTCGCCTTCTAGCAGCGTTTCATTAGTGATTTCAGACACTTGATGGTTTTGATATGATTTCACAAAAAACGGAATGTAGGCAATCACATTCCAGTTATCGGAGAGACCATATTTTCCATACAGATTTAAATTAAAAACACCCCGTGTGGCGTTGGGATCTATCTTCCCTGAATTGGTGTAATGCTGATCTGCTTCAAGCGACCAAGCACTCAACTTAAAATATCCATTTCCTTTTTTTTCTAACCATTGTGCATGGGTGAAAAATTGACAAGTAAACACGAACAGTAGGCTTAAAATAATTGTTTTTTTCATGTAGTTATATTTATTGTTTTTTAACGGTCACATGGTACATCCATTTAATCATTTTCCTTGGGGGTTAAGTTTTGGTTATGAATGTTTAATCTGTGTAATTTTATTGAATTTGACCTTCACCGACTTTCACGCCAAAGGGTTTGCACCAGTATAAGATGTAGCTATAATCATAAATACTAATGGATGCAGGTAAGTCGTAATAATGAGCGCCTTGAAAAACAGTCACAGGGCCAATTTCGTAAGCATCCGCAATGGAGCTCGGATTGTTTCCAAGATAGATATACAACCCAGGTAAGCTTGTGGAAGCTACGTAATCATCCCCCAGAGAGAGTCTTAGAACACCATTATCAAGGGTTTCTAAAACATAGCTCCCTCCCAGTTCATAATTACTTGTGGTGACTACCGTTCCTATGAATTCTATGGATTCTGTTAATGTAGCTGTCGATACAGTCACAACGTCTTTATTGGTAATTGTCAGTGTTTCTTCTGGAGTCGTCAGGGTGGCAGTAACAATTGCAGTTCCAAATTCTATTCCTGTAGCGAGTCCATCTTCTGTGATTGCTAATACGGCAGCATCACTACTGCTCCAGCTTACATTAGGGTTTTCAATTTCTTTGCCTACATAATTAAAATAGTTCACCTCAAATTGATGGGCTTCGCCATTTTTTTTCAACTCTAATAAAGGATTTGAAACGAAAATTTTAGGATCAACACGATCGTTGATAAAGTCTGTTTTGACACAGGAAAATAACGGTAGAATGCATACCGCAATAAGCATTGCTTTTTTCATAATAGATATTTAAGGGCTTTGTAAAGCTAATAAAAACCTAAATAAAAAACAACAATTAACTGATTTTAGTGAAAAAAGGAGGGACTAGCTTATGAGCTTCACAATATCTTTGGCAAAATAACTTGCAATAATATCTGCTCCAGCACGCTTAAACGCCATGGTAGTTTCTAAAACTGCTGCATCGTGATTGAGCCATCCTTTTTCGCTTGCTGCTTTGATCATGGCATATTCGCCACTCACTTGGTAAGCCGCCACAGGCACATCAAATTCATTTTTAATTTCTCTAAGAATGTCTAAATACGCCAAGCCAGGTTTGACCATCACAATATCAGCGCCTTCATCGATGTCCATTTCGGTTTCTCTCATCGCTTCAAAACGGTTGGCATAGTCCATTTGATAGGTTTTTTTATCCTTAGGAATGTTTTTAGAATCTACAGGTGCAGAATCCAAAGCATCTCTAAAAGGGCCATAAAATGAAGAGGCATATTTTGCACTGTAACTCATAATGCCGGCATCAACATAGCCATCATCTTCAAAAGCTTCACGAATGCTCGAAATGCGTCCATCCATCATATCACTTGGGGCAACAAAATCAGCCCCCGCTTCAATATGAGACAAACTCATTCCTGTTAAAATTTCAACTGTATCATCATTTTGAATAATTCCATCGGAAACAATCCCATCGTGTCCATAAATGGAATACGGGTCGAGTGCCACATCGGTCATGACCAACATTTCTGGACAGACATTTTTAATGGTTTTTACAGCGCGTTGCATCAAGCCGTTTGAGTTCAGTGCTTCCGTACCTTTGTTGTCTTTGAGTGCGTCCGCCACTTTTACAAATACGAGTACAGACTTTAATCCTAAACTCCAAAGCAGTTTTACTTCGGCTTCAAGAGTATCCAAACTAAACCTAAAATAGTTGGGCATGGAAGGAATTTCAGACTTAATCCCTTTGCCTTCAACAACAAATAAAGGGACTAAAAAATCATTCGTTGTAAGGATCGTTTCTCTTACCAAGCTACGGATGGATTCATTGGTCCGTAAGCGTCTATTTCTTTTGATTGGATACATAATTAAACCCAGTTTTTAGGGGCTTTTAACACCCGCATTAATTGTTCTTCTCTACTGTTTGGCTCTGGATGATGGTCATACACCCACTGTACATGTGGGGGTAAACTCATTAAAATACTTTCGATTCTTCCATTTGTTTTTAAGCCAAAAAGAGTGCCTTTGTCGTGTACTAAATTAAACTCCACATAGCGTCCTCTTCGAATTTCTTGCCAGGTCCGTTCTTCAGATGTATAGGGTAAATGAATTCTTTTTTCTAAAATAGGGACGTAGGCTTCCAAAAAGCTATCGCCTACTTCGCTCACAAAATCAAACCACTGCTCCATACTCATATTATCTGTGGCTTTGCAATAGTCAAAAAACAGGCCGCCAATCCCTCGAGCTTCGTTGCGATGACTGTTGTGAAAATATTCGTCACAACGGTTTTTATAAGTGGGATAAAACTCAGGATTATGAGCGTCACAGGCGTTTTTACAGGTTTGATGAAAATGAATCGCATCGTCTTCAAACAGATAATAAGGGGTCAAATCTTGACCGCCACCAAACCACTGATCGATGACATCTCCTTGCTCATTATACATTTCAAAATAACGCCAATTGGCATGTACTGTGGGAGCCATCGGATTTTTTGGGTGCAAGACCAAACTCAGACCACACGCAAAAAAATCAACATCGCCAACCTTAAAATAGGCTTGCATAGACGCCGGCAGTTTTCCATGAACACCAGAAATATTAACGCCTCCTTTTTCGAAGACTGCGCCATTTTCGATCACTCGGGTGCGTCCGCCACCACCTTCGGGGCGTTCCCAAACATCCTCTTTGAAAGAGACACTGCCATCAATTTCTTCAAGTTTTGAAGTGATGCTGTCTTGTAAGTTTTCGATGTATTTAAAGAATTTATCTTTCATTTTAAGGGGTTTAATTTGATGATATAATTCGTATAACTCCATGTCCAATGGATGTTCTCTTGTAGTTTTAAATATATTTTAAGCTATATATAGGTTGAATTCAGCAATCACCTTTTAGCTTTTATATTCTTTTACAGCATCAATAAATGCTTTCGCATGATCAATCGGGATGTTTGGTAAAATCCCGTGTCCAAGATTTACAATGTACTTGTCTTTTCCAAATTCATTAATCATTTGGTGCACCATTTTTTTAATTTCAGCAGGAGGGGATAACAATCTTGAAGGGTCAAAATTCCCTTGAAGCGTCACATTTCCACCGGTTAAATAACGGGCATTTCGAGCTGAACACGTCCAGTCAATTCCCAAGGCCGAAGCATTTGATTTTGCCATGTCACCCAAAGCAAACCAACATCCTTTTCCAAAAGCAATGACGGGGGCATCGTCTTTTAAAGCCTCTATAATTTGATTGATATACTGCCATGAAAATTCTTGATAATCCGTTGGTGAAAGCATGCCACCCCACGAATCAAATATTTGAACTGCATTCACACCGGCTTTGACTTTTTCTTTAAGATAGGCAATCGTCGTATCTGTAATTTTTTGTAATAATTGATGCGCAGCCATCGGGTTTGTAAAACAAAACTCTTTGGCTTTGTCAAAGTTTTTACTGCCCTGTCCTTGCACACAGTAACATAAAATAGTCCAAGGCGATCCCGCAAAACCAATTAGTGGAATGTCGTCATTCAACAACTCTTTAGTGGCTTTAATCGCTTGATAAACATAGTCCAATTCTACGGTCACATCTGGAACGATGACATTGTCAACGTCTCTTTGAGTTCGTACAGGATTTGGTAAATAAGGTCCAAAATTAGGTTTCATCTCCACCTCAATATTCATTGCTTGTGGAATTACAAGGATGTCACAAAACAAAATGGCAGCATCCATTCCATAGCGTCGGATGGGTTGTACCGTAATTTCACTGGCGAGTTCAGGTGTGCGACAACGTGTGAAGAAATCGTATTTTTCTCTAATGGCGATGAATTCTGGTAAATAACGTCCTGCTTGACGCATCATCCAAACCGGTGGACGTTCAACCGTTTCGCCTCTCAATGCTTTTAAAAATAAATCGTTTTTGATCATAACGTCTAAATATAATTTTGATTCACAAGATCGATGACACTTTCTACCGTAGGAATTTTCGCTACGCGTACATCTTTAAAATATTTTTTTGCTTCCTTGGCTGTGCTTTCGCCGATACAATAGGCGACACAGTCTGGGGTATTTTTTTGTAAAAAACTTTGAATTGTAGAAGGGCTGTAAAACATAACTCCTTCGATAGATTTCTCCAGTTTAGGCGCTTCCAGCTTGGTGCTATAGGCCTCAATTTCTTTAACTTTGATATTGCTTTCCCCTAAAATAGTAGGCAGGTCATCCATTCGAATGTCACTACAAAAGTAGGTCGCTTCGGAACCTTCAATAAAATCGACCAGATGATTTGCCAAGGCTTTGGCATTTTTCTCTGAATGTTTGACTGGGCCAATTTTCTGTTCGATCAGGCGTTTGGTACGTCTGCCAACACAGTAAATTGTCTCAAAATTTAAGTCCTCAACAGGACAGTTATTTAAGATGGCTTCCACGCCATTTTTACTCGTAATAATTACATTTTTATGCGCCGCTTTTAAATGAATGGGTTTGATTCTATTTGCCGCTGTTTTGATAAAGTCAGAACTTTCAACTTTAAGAGCGTTGTTAAATAAATCTTTTTGTCCTCGGCTTAATAATTTTGATGAAAAAATAGTGGTTGGTCCGTTGTCTATGGCTGTGGTGCCAATCAGTGTTTTACCACCACGACTCAAAATAAACTCAACACAATCATCCACAAGGGTGTAGTGTTCCCCAAGTTTTGCGGTGCGTTTGGCTTCAATTTTTTTAGTCCCATCGGTGCTTAAAACAATCCCATGGAAATGAATTTCTTCTTCTTTTATATAGGCGAGGGCTCCAATGGGTGCGCTACAACCGCCTTCTAATTTATTTAAAAATTCGCGTTCAATTTTTGTTGAAATTTCTGTTTCTTCATGGTTCAGTGGTGCGCAAGCTTCCATGGCTTCTACATTTGAACTTAGAGATGCAATCATTACCGCTCCTTGTGCTGGTGCAGGTACCATCCATTCTAAATTCACAGAATCTTCGGGGGTCAACTCAAGACGTCCCAATCCGGCTGCCGCAAAAATGGCGCCATTCCAATCGCTGTTTTCTAATTTATCCAATCGGGTGTTTACATTGCCTCTTATGCCTACAATACTATGGGTAGGGTATCGGTTGAGCCATTGTGCTTTTCGTCGTAAACTACCGGTTGCAATCACTGCGTCTTTTTGTGCTAAAAACTCTTCATTGGTTTTAAAAACCAGTGTATCTCTGATGTTTCCTCGTTTCAAAACGGCCGCTTGAACGATGCCTTCTGGCATTACGGTAGGCACATCTTTTAAGGAATGAACCGCAATATCAATCTCTTCATTTAACAAAGCGATGTCTAAAGTACGTGTAAAAACGCCTGTAACTCCAAGCTCGTAAATGGGCTTGTTTAAGACCAAATCTCCCGTCGATTTTACGGGGACTAATACCGTTTCATGCCCTAAATGTTGGAGTTGTGATTGCACGGTTTTGGCTTGCCAAAGAGCAAGCGCACTGTCACGCGTACCGATTCGAATAATTTTAGACATGTTTTTTAGAATCTAATTGAAACACCTTTTTGATGAGTTCGAGACTTTCATTTTTTGAGATCGTTTCGTCTTTCAGATGGTGAGCAAAGTGGTTGGTTATTTTTTGAACTAGGTTGGCACTGATTAATTCCGCTTGCGCTTCATTAAATTCATTTATTTTTTTTCGTTGGGTATCCACTTCAGCCGTGGCAAATACTTGTAATTTCTCTTTGAGCGCTTTGATGGTGGGTGCAAACTTTCGGTTGTCTACCCATGCTTCAAACTCTGTTTTTATATCAGTAATAATACTTTCAGCAACGGGGATATACTGCTTTCTTTTTTCTAATGTTTCATCGGTCATTTGTGACAAATGATCTAAATGTACCAAGGTCACCATTGGTAATTCCTTTACATTTTCATTCACATTTTTAGGGATGGATAAATCGAGAATGAGTAATGGTTTTTTGTTTTGAATAAGGTGCTTATCGATTGTTGGGTTTTGCGCTCCAGTTGCCACGATTAAAATATCGGTGTTTCCAATTTCTTCTTGCAACTGACTGTAGTCTTTGACCAGAAGTTTAAATTTACCCGCCACCTTATCTGCTCTGTCGCGTGTGCGATTTATAAGCGTAATGTGTTCGTTTTTGGTATGTTTTATTAAATTCTCACAAGTGTTTCTTCCGATTTTTCCAGTTCCAAAAAGTAAAATATTTTTAGTGGAAATTTCTTCTACCGTTTTTTTGATGTAATGTACAGAGGCAAAAGAGACGGAGGTTGCTCCTGAAGATAATTCCGTTTCTGTTTTGATGCGTTTGCTCGCTTGAATGACCGCATTGATCAACCGTTCTAAATAGGCGTTAAGTAATTTATGTTTTTTAGAAATCTTAGCACTTAATTTAAGTTGGCTAATAATTTCAAAATCGCCCAAAATTTGACTGTCTAAACCGGCGCCAACCTTAAACATGTGTTGAATGGCATCGCTGTTTTTATAAACATAAGCCACACTTTGAAAATCTTCAACAGTGCCTTGTGTATTGTCACAAAGCAATTTAATAAGTTCAAATGGATGTCTGGCAAAACCGTAAATTTCGGTTCGGTTACAGGTTGAGGTTGCGACCAAACTTTCAATACCGCTCTCTTTGGCTTGCAGCATTAAGTTTGTTTTGGCGTTTTGGTCCAAACTAAATTCCCCACGCATTTTAGCATCTGCTTTTTTATAGCTGAGGCCAATGACATAGAAATAGGTACTTGCAGATTTGTTGAATTGCTCCATTAATGTATTTGGAATATATTTCACGACAAAAATAACTGCTTTGATTTGTAAAAAATAACGCTAGAAGAACTTTATATGTCGTTTAGAGGTTTGCATGTATTATTTAGTTATTTTTGTTAAAATTTGTATTTTTGCAGATGAAAACGAACACGAATCTTAATTTTTATTTATAATGAATCTAAATAAAGACCGCTCAGAAAGTATGCAGTCTCCTTCAAAAAACACCGCTCAAGGGTCTTTTTTAGAAACAGCGGTTGAGGCCGGGTTTACTGTCATGACGTATCAGAATGAAACTTCTGAAGTTCAACTCCTTGAAAAGGAAATAGATAGCTCTTTTATTCAATTTCACTTTTGTGTGAAAGGGGAGTGTAAGTTTGTGTTTAATAATGGCACTTATAGCCTTAACATTTCTGAAGAAAATTCATTATTGCTTTACAACCCCCAAAGAGACTTACCTATTCATTTAGAAGTTGACCCTACATCTTGGGTTGTATCCTTATTAATTTCTATTAAAAAATTTCACGGATTATTTTCGCATGAAGCAAATTATATTACCTTCTTAAGTCAAGATAATCAGGATAAAAAATATTATAAAGACGGTCATATTTCCCCTTCTATGGCCATCGTCTTAAACCAACTTATTAATTACAATTTAAACTCTACCATCAAGTCTTTATACTTTAAAGGGAAAGCCTATGAGTTGTTGAGCTTGTATTTTAACAGAGGTGAGGAAGCCAACATTGAGCAGTGTCCTTTTTTGGTCGATGATTCAAATGTGGTAAAAATCAGGAAAGCAAAAGACATTATCATCAACCGTCTTTCGGAGCCACCAACCTTAACGGCCTTAGCGGTTGAAATTGATTTAAGCCTCAAAAAACTCAAAGAAGGGTTTAAGCAAATTTATGGTACGACGGTCTATGGCTTCTTGTTTGATTACAAAATGGAAGTTGCCCGCAAATTATTAGAATCAGGCGCTCACAACGTCAATGAAGTGGGGCTTAAAGTCGGCTATAGCACCGCCAGTCATTTTATTTCAGCATTTAAAAAACAATACGGGACTACTCCCAAAAAATACATACAATCTCTTAATTAACCAATATGAAACGAGCAAGTACGAAATTTTATCACCCATGGAAAATGATTAGTAGGGAACCTGCCTGCGGCAGGCAGGCCGCATGTGTCATATAAACTAACAATAAACAAAAACACATGAACCATCCATATCTAAAACTTGATACCCAGGAAAATGATTAAATGGATGTACCATGTGACCAATAAAAATCAATAAATAGAAACACATGAAAGGCGTTTTATTAGTGAACCTTGGGTCTCCAGACAGTCCCACCCCAAAAGATGTAAAAAAATATTTAGGCGAATTTTTGATGGACGAACGCGTGATCGATGTTCCTTTGTGGGCGCGAACGCTTTTAGTAAAAGGCATCATCTTAAATACCCGTCCGAAAATTTCGGCAAAAGCGTATAAAAAAATATGGTGGGAAGAAGGTTCTCCGCTGATTGTTTTATCAGAACGCTTAGAAAATAAATTAAAACAAGAAGTCGAATTGCCAACAGCCCTTGCGATGCGCTATGGTAAGATGACCATCAAAAATGGACTTCAAAAACTAGTCGATCAAGGAGTTGATGAGGTTTTAATCATTCCTTTATATCCACAATTTGCGATGGCAACGACCGAAACAATTTTGGTGCTTGCCAAGGAATTAAGAGATGCGCACTTTCCGCAATTAAAACTCTCTGACTTACCACCATTCTACAACAATCCAGAGTATATTAAAGTCCTTTCAAACACGATTAAGGAATCTTTAAAAGGAAAAACATATGAACATCTATTGTTTTCTTATCACGGAATTCCCGAACGTCACATTCGTAAAAGCGACATCACGAAGTCACATTGTAAGATTGACAAATCGTGTTGTGTGACACCCTCTGAAGCACATGCATATTGCTATAAACATCAATGTCTCGAAGTTACCCGTTTGGTGGGAGAAGAATTAGGACTTGAAGATGCCGTGTATTCAACCTCGTTTCAATCGCGTTTAGGGTTTGATCCATGGTTGCAACCTTACACTGATCGAACGATTGAACGTTTAGGGAAAGAAGGTACAAAATCGATGGCGATCGCAACCCCCGCTTTTGTGAGTGATTGTCTTGAGACGCTCGAAGAAATTGCGATGGAAGGGGAAGAAATTTTTCATGAAGTTGGAGGAAAAGATTTCACAACGATTCCTTGCTTGAATGACGATCCGGCTTGGGTGTCACTTTTAGCGAAATGGGTCACAGAATGGTCTTCAAAATAATTTAAACTGAATGATCAAATCCAGCTCACACGACTTTGGCACTGAAACCATCGGTAAACTATTAATCAAACAGGCGGTTCCGGCATCGATTGGAATTTTAGTCATGTCGCTTAATATTTTAGTGGACACTATTTTTGTGGGCCATTGGATTGGTTCGCAAGCCATTGCCGCGATTAATGTGGTGCTGCCTGTTTCGTTTTTTATTGCCGCTTTAGGGATGTCCATTGGGATCGGAGGTTCTTCCATTATTTCGAGAGCCCTCGGCGCCAAAGAGGTTCCAAAAGCTTTTAAAACATTTGGGAATCAAATTACGATGACTCTGCTGTTGACGGTATTACTTGTGTTTTTTGGATTGTATTACATCGACGGGATTATACCTGCGTTTGGTGGAAAGGGAACCATTTTTGAACCTGCAAAAATATACTATCGTATTGTACTCTACGGCGTTCCTTTTCTAGCGCTTTCTATGATGGGGAATACCGTGATTAGAGCCGAAGGGAAACCCAAATTTGCGATGTATGCCATGATGATTCCATCGGTATCAAACTTATTAATGGATGTCCTTTTTATAAACGTTATGGATTTGGGAATGATGGGTGCTGCATGGGCGACTACAGGTTCCTATGTACTTTGTTTTGCATTTATTTTTTGGTTTTTCATTTCTAAGAATTCTGAAATGAAAATTTCATGGCCGCATTTTAAATTGCAAAAATCGATTGTGTCTGAAATTAGTAATTTAGGATTGGTGACCCTTTCACGACAAGCGATTGTAAGTGTGACGTATCTGTTGATGAACAATATTTTATTTGATTTTGGAGGTGAAACCTCGGTGACCTCTTATGCAATCGTCTCCAGAATGTTAATGTTTGCATTGTTTCCAATTTTTGGAATTACTCAAGGGTTTGTGCCTATTGCGGGCTATAACTTCGGGGCACATAACTATGACCGGGTCAAACAAACCATTCGAATTGCGATCATATATGCGATGGCGATGGCGACTCTCATTTTTGTACTATTAATTGGATTTCCAGAACTGATTACACGGATGTTTACCACGGATCCTTTAGTGATTGAAAAAACACCTACAGCAATGCGTTGGGTTTTTGCAGCCACCCCTATTATAGCAATTCAACTGATTGGGTCGGCCTATTTTCAGGCTGTAGGGAAAGCGGTTCCTGCGCTTTTACTGACCCTATCTCGACAAGGATTTTTCTTTATTCCTCTTATTTTTATACTACCTTTATGGTATGGTGAACTCGGAGTTTGGATGGCGTTTCCAGTTTCAGATGTCCTTTCTACTCTAGTCACCGCCGTTATTTTATACAGAGAAGTTAAGACGAAATTAATCTCAAAAACATAATTATGGATTTTTATAACTATATTAAATCACTTCATTTGATTTTTGTAATCACATGGTTTGCAGGATTGTTTTATATCCCTCGCATTTTTATATACCACATTGAAGCGTCTCAAAAAGCATCTCCCGATAAAGAAATTTTAGGAACACAACTGAAGCTGATGGCCAAACGCTTGTGGTATATTATTACTTGGCCCTCTGCGATTCTGGCTATTTTATTTGGTTCGTGGCTTTTAGTTTTGGCACCTTACTGGTTCGAGCAGTCTTGGATGCATGCAAAGTTAGGGTTTGTAGTGCTTCTTATTATGTATCATATCAAAACCCATCTTATTTTTAAGCAACTTCAAAAGGATCAAATTAACTATACCTCCAATTTTATGCGCATTTGGAATGAAGGCGCTACCCTCATTCTTTTTGCAGTGGTGTTTTTAGTGTTATTAAAAAGCACGCTTAATATGGCTTATGGTATGTTGGGACTTGTTGGGCTGGCAATTCTTTTGATGTTGGGTATTAAATTATACAAACGCACACGTTCCGAGTAATCATTATGTGATGGACCCGTTTTTTTTTCTATATTTAACAAAAGTCTATTTTTATGGCCAAACGTAAGTTGTCTTTAAGCTCTCGTATTTTTATTTATATGATCATGTTGGTCGTACTCGCATCGATTCTTATTGCGGGGGTTACGATCTATCAATATAGTGAGCAGTCTCAGGATTACCACCGTTTGCGTTTGGAGCGAAAGGAGGCTCAACTTATTTCGAGTATAAATTATGTTTTAAAAGAAACGACTTGGGAGATCAAAACAGAGAATTTGCCCCTAATTTTTAAAGATAAAATATACCAGATTGCGAATATTCACAATGTCAATTTCAACCTCTATGATTTAAAGGGTGACTTGATTAAAATGTCGAAACCTAATTTTGAAAACAATTCGATTGAGACGCATCTGTCCGCTGATATTTTAGACAAGCTCAATCAAAGTGTATCCAAACGTTTTGTTGAAAAAATCAAACGCTTTGGAGAAGACTATCGGTCTTCCTATATGATATTTACAGATAATAACGCTAAACCTTTGGGTGTATTGAATGTGCCTTATTTCGATGATGATTCTTTAAATTATGGAGAGCTGAAAGCGTTTTTAATTCGATTGAGTTATGCGTATATCATCATGATTTTAGTCGCTATAGCCTTCGCATATTTTGTATCTAAATACATTACAAAATCACTTAAAACGATTCGAGACAAAATGAAGGGTACCCGTTTAGAGAAACGCAACCAAAAAATTGAGCTCAAAGGGGCGAGCTTAGAAGTTTCTGCTTTGGTAGAATCCTATAACAGTATGATTGATGAGTTGGAAGAGAGTGTCAAAAAACTAGCCACAAGCGAGCGGGAACAGGCTTGGCGTGAAATGGCAAAACAAGTGGCTCATGAAATCAAAAATCCATTAACCCCCATGCGTTTAAGTGTGCAAAGCTTTCAGCGCAAGTTTGACCCACAAGATCCAGACATTCACAAAAAAGTAGATGAATATTCCAAGACTTTAATTCAACAAATAGATACGATGAGTTCTATTGCGTCGGCTTTTTCTGACTTTGCTAAAATGCCTGCTCAAAAACTTGAATTTTTAAACGTAGTTGAAGTTGTGGAGTTGTCCCTAGATATTTTTCCAGTTAGTGACATTAAATTCATTTCAAATGAACCTGAAATTATTGCTAATTTTGACCGTTCTCAGCTGATTCGAATTATCACGAATTTAGTAAAGAATGCAGTTCAATCCATTCCGGAGGGCCGGGCGCCTCAAATTAGTGTCCACCTATTTTCTGACAACACAGATGTTGTGATTGAAGTCAAAGACAATGGTGCAGGGATTACTAAAGCAATTGAAGACCGAATTTTTGAGCCGAAGTTCACCACCAAAACAAGTGGTATGGGGCTGGGCTTGCCAATGATAAAAAACATGATCGATACGTATAACGGTAGTATTAACTTCTCGTCTATTATAGATAAAGGAAGTCAATTTACAGTGCGTTTTCCTAAACATTTCACAGATGAGTTATAACACTATTTTAAGCGATTTCAGTGATGGAATCACCACCATTACTATCAACAGACCCACAAAATTAAATGCCTTAAACAGCGCTACTATTTATGAATTGCACACGGCTTTTAAGGCTGCGGAAGCTGATTTTGACACTAAAGTCATTATCATTACGGGCAGTGGCGAAAAGGCGTTTGTAGCTGGTGCGGACATCAGTGAGTTTGCTGACTTTGATGGAGAAGAGGGGCGTGCATTGTCCAAAGAAGGGCAGGATTTATTGTTTGATGTGGTTGAAAATTTAAGAACGCCAGTCATTGCGGCGGTCAATGGATTTGCGCTTGGCGGTGGATTGGAATTAGCGATGTCTGCGCACTTCCGATTGGCCAGTACAAATGCGCGTATGGGCTTGCCAGAAGTGTCTTTAGGGTTGATTCCGGGTTATGGTGGAACACAACGCTTGGCGCAACTCATAGGGAAGGGGCGTGCCATGGAATTGATTATGACGGCAAGTATGATTGATGCAGAAAAAGCCCTTGCTTATGGACTTGTGAATTATGTGGTTCCTCAAGAGGAACTCTTGCCAAAGTGCTATGCCTTAGCAGAAAAAATTAAATCCAATTCATCCTTAGCAATCAGTGCTGCTATTAAAGCAGTCAATGCGAATTATATGGATGGTGTGAATGGCTATGAGGTCGAAATTTCTGAATTTGGAAAGTGTTTTGAAACTGAAGATTTTGAAGAAGGAACGACTGCTTTTTTAGAAAAACGAAAATCTAAGTTTACGGGGAAGTAACTCAAGAACACAAAAACTAAAGAAATGGATACATATAAAAATGTCACAAACTTCGATGAACTGATCGAAGCTGAACACGGAAAAATTGGATCTGAAAACAGAAATAAACATGAAGTGAATGCACACATGTTTATTAAATCCGAAAGGCTAAAAAGTGCTCGTAAAGAAGCGAAAATAAAAAAAGCCCAAACAGACGTTTGAGCTTTCAGTTTTATATAATCAAGACTTGTTAATCTGCTAAGATGATAATTTTATTAGCGTTCATTTCAATAGCACCAGAGTCAATGGCAAACCAATAGGCTTTTCCTTTTTGCTCAAACTGTGTTTTGTTAGAATCATCGAGAGTAATATCTCCTGCGATTTTTACATGTCCTTCTTTAAGGATGGACACAATGGCGGCGTGATTATTTAGCATTTCAAAATCACCATTCACTCCAGGGACAGAGACACTGTCTACATCGCCTTTGAATATGGTTGCTTCTGGAGTTACAATTTCTAAATACATAGTTTATTTTTTAGGCTTCAGCTAACATTTTGTCACCTGCTTCAATCGCTTCTTCAATAGTTCCTTTAAGGTTAAATGCTGCTTCTGGAAGGCGATCTAATTCCCCATCCATAATCATATTAAATCCTTTGATGGTTTCTTTGATATCAACTAACACACCTTTCAGGCCTGTAAATTGTTCAGCCACGTGAAACGGTTGAGATAAGAAACGTTGTACACGACGTGCGCGTCCAACAGCCAATTTATCTTCTTCTGATAGTTCTTCCATTCCAAGAATCGCGATGATATCTTGTAATTCTTTATAGCGTTGTAAAAGCTCTTTTACACGTTGTGCACAATCGTAATGCTCATCTCCTAAAATATCTGCTGTCAAAATTCTTGATGTAGAATCTAAAGGATCTACCGCTGGGTAAATTCCAAGTTCAGCAATTTTACGAGACAATACGGTTGTTGCATCTAAGTGAGCAAAGGTTGTTGCTGGTGCAGGATCTGTTAAATCATCTGCAGGTACGTAAACCGCTTGTACAGATGTAATGGATCCTCTTTTTGTAGATGTAATACGTTCCTGCATCGCACCCATTTCGGTTGCTAATGTTGGTTGGTATCCTACAGCAGAAGGCATACGTCCTAGAAGTGCGGACACTTCTGAACCTGCTTGTGTGAATCGGAAAATATTATCCACAAAGAATAATACATCTTTTCCTTGGCCATCTCCAGCACCATCACGAAAGTATTCCGCAATTGTCAATCCAGATAAAGCAACACGTGCACGTGCACCTGGTGGCTCATTCATTTGTCCAAAGACAAACGTTGCTTTGGATTCTTTCATGATTGATTTATCAACCTTTTGAAGATCCCATCCGCCTTCTTCCATGGAGTGCATAAAATCATCTCCATATTTTATAATACCAGATTCGAGCATTTCACGAAGTAAATCATTTCCTTCACGAGTACGCTCTCCTACGCCGGCAAATACCGAAAGACCTCCATGGCCTTTAGCGATATTATTAATTAATTCTTGTATCAATACTGTTTTACCTACACCAGCACCACCAAATAATCCAATTTTACCTCCTTTTGCATAAGGCTCAATTAAATCGATGACTTTGATTCCTGTAAATAAAACTTCAGTAGAAGTCGAAAGTTCTTCAAATTTTGGTGCTTGTCTGTGGATTGGTAATCCAGCACCGCCTGCTTTTGGTAAGTTTCCTAAACCGTCAATGGCATCTCCAATAACATTAAATAAACGACCGTAAACGTCTTCTCCAACAGGCACCTGAATTGGTGCGCCAGTGGCGTTGACTTCAGTTCCACGACTCAACCCATCTGATGAATCCATAGCGATGGTACGCACTGAATTTTCACCAATGT
>TARA_B110001469_G_scaffold127820_1_pt1 | contig 43422 bp, 42 predicted proteins | sample TARA_B110001469 | Tara Oceans TARA_B110001469 (sample SAMEA4397034) | marine metagenome | biome: Polar Biome; feature: [SRF] surface water layer (ENVO:00010504); material: water (ENVO:00002006), including particulate matter (ENVO:01000060) such as... | depth 5 m
GTCAAGCTGCTTATGAAGATTTAGATTTGGGGTCTAAAATCTATCAAACTTATGAAATAGTTTATAAACTTTAATAAAAATCATCCATTAATTTACGTAAACAGCTGTAAATTAAATATTTTCAAAAACACCTAAAAATCAATTTTATAAATTTAGTGTCGCATGGTTCACTTATAACATGAATTTTTGCAATTTGGATTACGCTCTATCTTCTAGTATTAATTCAATCTTATTTTATAAATTTGCGCCCTGCAATTAGGACGCATTTTTTTACAATTTATTATGAAATACACAAGACTTACAAAAGAACAGTTGGAGGAATTAAACCAAGAGTTTATCAATTTCTTAGCTACGCAATCTATTACTGCTGAAGAATGGAAAAACATCAAGGAACAGAAGCCTGAAGTGGCGGAAGAAGAATTGGATATTTTTAGTGACTTGGTTTGGGAAGGCGTCTTATCAAAAGTGGAGTATCTAGAAAATATAGCTCCGCAGCACATGTATCTGTTTAAAGTCGATGCATCTCAGTTGCGATTGATTGGTCTCAAAATAAAAAAAGAAGACATTGATTTGACCACCAAAGAAGGGTTTTCTTGGTTAAGAGAAAACTTGATGTCCGACCAGGTCGAATTGTTCAATGCCGATAAAACGCTCAAAGCCGATAAAAACACCAAACTATTTGAACTTATCGTACAAGGATCCAGCATTACGAAAGGCGATCTTTATAAGTATTTAGAAGATCTAATTGGATAGGTTCTCAAAAAGAGAGATATTTGTTAATTAAAGCAAAACCATGGTATCTAAACCACGCATATCTAAAGGAACGCGAGATTTTTCTCCAAAGCAGTTGGCAAATCGCGACTACATTTTTAGTACCATAAAATCAAATTTTAAAAAATTTGGATTCCAGCCCATTGAAACACCGAGTTTTGAATTGGCGGAAACCTTATTGGGCAAATACGGTGAAGAAGGCGATCGTCTCATTTTTAAGATTTTAAACTCTGGCGATAAAGTCAAAAAAGCAGATTTGCAGGCCCTTGAAGATGGCAACCTAGCACGCTTTTCAAATTCACTTACAGAGAAAGCATTGCGTTACGATTTGACCGTGCCCTTTGCACGTTATGTAGCACAATACCAAAACGACATTGTATTCCCATTCAAACGTTATCAAATTCAACCCGTTTGGCGGGCGGATCGTCCTCAAAAAGGGAGATTTCAAGAATTCTACCAATGTGATGCAGATGTGGTTGGTTCAAAATCTTTATGGCAAGAAATTGAATTCATTCAATTGTATGACGCCGTTTTCTCAGATTTAAAGCTAGAGGGCGTTACCATAAAAATAAACAATAGAAAAATATTAGCAGGCATCGCAGAATTGATTGGGGCTCAAGACAAGCTCATCGATTTTACGGTCGCTTTGGATAAGCTTGATAAAATAGAAGCGGAGAAGGTCAAAGAAGAAATGCTCAATAAAGGCATCGCTGCCGAAGGCATTTCTAAACTCGAACCTCTTTTTAATTTGACAGGCGATTTCTCAGAACAATTACAATCCTTAAAATCAATTTTAAGCACTTCTACGGAAGGCATAAAAGGCGTGGAAGAACTAGAGTTTATCGCGTCTTCTGTGGCTGCATTAGGGCTTAAAACTGCCAAACTACAAATGGATGTCACCTTAGCACGGGGACTGAATTACTATACAGGCGCTATCTATGAAGTGGCAGCACCAGATTCCGTACAAATGGGTTCCATTGGTGGCGGTGGTCGTTACGATGATTTGACCGGCATATTCGGTTTAAAAGACGTGAGTGGAGTAGGGATTAGTTTTGGATTGGATCGAATTTATTTGGTCTTGGAAGAATTAAATCTTTTTCCATCTGATAAAACACAATCGACAAAAGTACTTTTCATCAATTTTGGAACTTCAGAAAGTTTGTACAGCTTAAAAGCGATTACAGCCTTGAGATCAAATTCCATTGCTACCGAATTATATCCGGATGCTGCGAAGCTCAAGAAGCAAATGATGTACTGCAACAAGCGCGAAATACCTTATGTAGTTATGGTTGGAGAATCGGAAATGGAACAGAATAAATACTTGCTAAAAGACATGAATTCTGGGGAGCAGCAATTGGTTGATTTAGAGGCGCTTACAAAAATCGTTTCTTAATAAGCATAAAAAAAAAGACTTTCAATTCTTGAAAGTCCTTTTTTGACAACTTCGTTAATTTAATTATTTGTGTGCGATCCATCGCAATACCCATCTGGGTCTTGCGTATTTCCACATCCACACTTTGGGCGGTCTTGTTTTTTGTAAATCATAATTTTTATATTTTTTGTAATGTTATGTCAAGCGTAATTTCATCTAATATTAGATTGTCCCCCAAGTTCTCAAAGAAGCTTCCTGAAGCAAATTGAATGTCATATTTTGACCTGTCAAAAGTTAATTTACTTTCAACTCTGTCTTTATAAACAATCAAACCAAAATCAACAGTATGGGTAATATTTTTAATTGTTAAATCTCCTGTAAGTTCATAAGAGTTATTATTATGAGAATTCACTTTTTTGATAACCAAGGTTGCTTTAGGGTGTTTATCTACTGAAAAAAAGTCTTCAGACTTTAAGTGACTTTCAAGCTTTTGTTTATACTCACCAGTTAAATCCTCATTCGTTAATGACGTCATATCCACAATAAAGACACCATCTGGCTTGTTTATATTGTCTAATGATAAAGATGCAGAACTAAACTTTAAAGACCCTGAATGAGCCTGATTTGTGATTTTTTTCCCAGACCATTTGGCGGTACTTTCTGTTAAATCAAATTTAATTTGTGAAAATGCAGTAGTTGTTACTGCAATTAGTAAGATTGGTAATAATTTTTTTTTCATTGTTATTATTTGTTTTGTTTATGCAAAAATAATACTTTTGGTAATATAATGTAACTTGTTACCTTTAGGTAACTATAAAATTCTGGATACTTAATTGTAACTAAAGCAGTATTATGAAAGTAACTAAAGACATATGCCCAGTAACTTCTTTTACAGAAATGTTAGGAGGAAAATGGAAGCTTATAATTATCAATATAATTCGGACTAGGGGTGTGATTCGGTTTGGTCAAATAGCCGCCGCGATACCAAATATTTCAAGAAAAGTTTTGACAGACCAATTGAAGAGTTTAGAAAAAGACCACCTTATAAAGAGAAAGCAATACCAACAAATCCCTCCAAAAGTAGAATACTCTTTAACAAAAAAGTCTAAAAGCCTTTGTGCTGTTTTTAAGACCATTGAAGAATGGGTGATCCAACCTCAAGAGGTTTAGAAATAGCTGAGTTGAACAAGAAGGGTATTTCTGTTGTTTATTTTGAATATAGCATCAATTATTGCAGCGCTATTATTTTGCCACCAATTTCGAGCCTTTGGGTCTATAAACGATTCAAACGAGTTAATCGTTACGGACATCTCTGATCACCAGTAAAACTTCAGAATAAACAGCGCAAAAGAAAACTTGTTTTTAGCCATAAAAAAAAGACTCTCAATTTCTTGAAAGTCCTTTGATTATCTAGTAGCGAGAGCGGGGCACGATCCCGCGACCTCCGGGTTATGAATCCGACGCTCTAACCAGCTGAGCTACCTCGCCATATTTAGATGGCTGCAAATATAAAAACAATATATCACCTCACAAATAAATACCCCTTTAAAAAAAATTAAAATTCCTTACAGAACTAACCAATTATTGTATATATTGAATTTTTTAAATTTCTAAAATTCCCAATGAGCGATAAAATTAAATTCGAGTTAGAATACCCAATACAAGCGTCCCCTCAATTGTTGTATCAATACATCTCAACGCCTTCTGGATTGTCAGAATGGTTTGCAGACAATGTGAACTCCAGAGGTGAATTGTTTACCTTTATATGGGATGATTCAGAAGAGGAAGCTAAATTGCTAACCAAAAAAAATGGCGAGCGTGCTAAATTCAAATGGCTCGACGGCAATGAAGATCAGTCTTATTTTGAAATTAGAATTCAAGTCGATGGGATCACAAAAGATGTGTCGTTAATGGTCACCGATTTTGCAGAAGATGACGAAGTAGAAGAAACAAAGATGCTTTGGGACAACCAAATATCGGATCTTAAGCAAATCTTAGGTTCTTCCTAGACATTTTTTTATTTTTAAACTATATTTGTCCTGATTTAATCAGGACTTTTTTTATGATAAATAGTAACGGCGAATTACTTTCGGAACAGGAAGCTAAACTATCAGTATTCAATCGTGGATTGGCATACGGAGATGCTCTTTTTGAAACCATCAAAACCTTAAACGGAAAAATTCTGTTTTGGGAAGATCATTACTTTCGATTGATGGCTTCTATGCGCATTCTTAGAATGGAAATTCCGATGGCATTTACCCCAGAATCTTTAGAATCTCAAATTCTAGAATTGTTAACGCATCACAACTCAAATTCAAACTCTTTTAGAGTTAAATTTACTGTTTTCAGAAACCAAGGTGGATTTTACACCCCTCATACCAATGACGTTTCCTATTTTATTACGGCAGAATCGTTAGAGGCGGATTTATACTTGCTCAATACTTCAGATTACAGAGTGGAATTGTTCAAGGATTTTTATGTGACTCCAGGGCTTTTATCGACTTTAAAAACCAATAATAAGGTATTGAATGTTTTAGGGAGCGTGTATGCAAAAGAGAATCAATATGATAATTGCTTGCTACTGAACACCAACAAAAGTATTGTGGAAGCCCTCAATGGGAATCTGTTTTTAGTAAAAGATAAGGTCATTAAAACACCGCCTTTAGAAGATGGCTGTTTGAAAGGCATCATGCGGAAACAAATTTTAGAAATCATCAAAAAGATCCCTGATTTTGAATGTATTGAAGCCTCTATATCTCCATTTGAATTGCAAAAAGCAGACGAGTTGTTTGTGACCAATGTCATTCAAGGGATTCAGCCAATCACAGCGTTTAGAAAAAAGAATTTCACTACAACAGTAAGTCAAAGTATTTTAGCGAAGCTAAACATGACTGTAAGGTTGTCTTAATTATACGAAGGATTTTCGGGTGCATTCGACCAAATACTGTAATCGCCACCGAGTTCCAGCATTTTCTCTTTCCAGAAACTGGTATTCACTTTTTCAATAATTGTTTTATGGTACTTGTTTTCAGATAGAATCCATGTGTGCGCTAATAATTCGGAAGTTAGCTGATTGGTTTCCCATCCCGAATAGCCAAGAAAAAATCGAATGTCATTAGAATCTAATTTGTTCTGTTGAATCAATTCGGTGACTTTTTCAAAATTGCCACCCCAGTACAACCCTTGAGAAATTTCAATACTGTCCGGAATAAGCGTTGGGATTTTATGGATATAATAAAGATTGTCTTGCTCAACAGGGCCGCCGTTGTAAACTTTGAACGGTATTTCTATTTCAGGAATCAAATCTTGAAGTGTGAAATCAAGCGGCTTATTTAAAATAAACCCAATAGAACCTTCGGTATTATGATCTGCAATAATAATAATAGACCTATTGAATGACATATCGCCAATAATAGAGGGCTCTGCAATTAATAAATGACCTTTTTTTAAATAGATATTTGACATCTTTAGCTCTAATTAACAACTAAATATAGCAAATTTATTTTAAACGCAACAATTCAAATACAATCAATTTATTAAAAAAACTTTATTTAATGTTTTTTGAGAAGAGGTCTATAATGATGAAACAAGGCTGAAAACAGATAGAAAGCCGCTCTAGTTTAAGGAATTTGTCAATTGAGAACTCGCCTTGAATTTTATTGTATTTTTTGCTGCAATCGCTAAGGGTTCATTGGTTTTAGGATTTCGGCCCATGCGTGCCGATCGTTCATAGACAGACCAAGTACCAAATCCCGCCAACGAAACTTTGTTGCCATTTTGAAGCGATTCAGCGGTTGCCTCCAAGAAAGCTTCTAAGGCTTTTTGAGCGGATGCTTTTGAAATTCCAGCACGTACTGCCATGTGTTCTATAAGGTCGTTTTTTTTCATTGTTCAGTGATTAGTATTATAGCATTCGTGCGTTTTCATGGAAGGTAAATCCATTTAAAAAGGATACCGCGTCCATTTGTCGTTTTCCAGGAAATTTAAAATTGATGAGTTCAATAAAGCCTCCTTTTACGGCGACTTTAATTTCTTTTTTTGAAATGATAAGCTGCCCAGCTTCAAACGCATGAGGTTCAGAATGTTTTTGAACTTCATACAATTTGATATTTAAAAGTTCCTCGCCATTGGATAAAAGTCCCCAAGCCGCAGGGTAGGGATGGAGTCCACGCACCTGATTGTAAATACTGTCTAAGGTAGAATTCCAGTCAACTTTACAATTGTCTTTATTCAGTTTATAAGCTGTTTTGGTTTCCTTAAGCGGTTGAATCGTTGTTTTTAGATTGCCCTTCTCTATTGTTTGGATCGTTTCCAAGACCACATCACTTCCTAAGTGCATTAGTTTATCATGCAATTCACCTGCATTTTCTGTGGGGTTTATATCGATTTTGGATTGTAAAATCACCGCGCCTGTATCTATTTTTTCATCAATAAAAAAGGTGGTAACACCCGTTTCTTTTTCTCCGTTGATGATCGCCCAGTTTATAGGAGCAGCCCCTCGATAATCAGGGAGTAGAGACGCATGTAAATTGAAGGTTCCTAAAGCAGGCATTTGCCACACAACTTTAGGCAGCATTCTGAAAGCCACCACAATTTGAAGGTTGGCATTCAAGGCTTTTAAATCACCCAAAAAAGACTCGTCTTTTAAGTTGGTTGGCTGTAAAACCGTCACCCCTTTAGATTTAGCAAATACCTTTACGGCAGATTCATGAATTTTTTGTCCGCGACCCGCAGGACGGTCGGGCGCAGTAATGACACCTGCAACCGTGTAATTGTTTTGTAAAAGTCCGTCTAATATGGTCACCGCAAATTCGGGTGTGCCCATAAATACAATACGAATATCTTCTTTTTTCATGACGTTTTGAGTTTGTATGTGTTTCGTTCTGTAAGTTCAATCAATTCTCTTTCTAAGAGGTTGGTGAGTACAGTGGTTAATTTATCTGGATTAAAGCTGCTTAACACTTCTAGTTTTCTAGAAGAGAGGGCCTCTGTTTTAAGTAAAGTTAAGATTGTTTTTGAATCGCTTTTTGAAAAAGAATTATTTTTTGTGCGCTCCAAACAACTCGAACAAATCCCACATCGTTTTGAATTGGTTTCTTCAAAGTAAGAGAGCAATTTTTGACTTTTACAAATGCCATCATTTTTGATATAATCAAACACCGATTGCAGTTGTGCCTTTTTTAAATCCTGTTGTTGTTTGACAATTTTAGAGATTCTATGAATCGTCTTGTCATCCTCTCGGGGTTCAATAAAAGTGATTTGTGCATCTGTTTTTGACGATTCAAACTGCACAATTTCAGCCTTGTTTAATGCCGTTAAATGCGCGATTACTTCGTCCTCTGAGAGGCTTGTTTTTTTCGCAATGGTTTGCGTAAAAATCTCTGTAGAATGGTCAAACACCCCTTCGTGACTTCTTAAAATAACCTTTATGATCAGGGCTTGTTTTGGATGCTTTTCGATGTAGTTGAACAAAGCGCCATTCCCAATAATGATTTGTAGGAAGGCCGTGTTTTTAAATCGCTCTTCTAACGAAATGATGCTGGTGCGGTCTAGTACTTTAAGTGCATTATACGTCATTAGAGAAGGGAGGGTATAAGTGCTGCAAAATAATTTAAAGTTAAAACTATGAACCGTGTCCATGCCTTCTCCATAAGAAATTTGGAAATAATTACAGAGTCGTTTGTATACGTTTTTCAAAAACGCAATATCTGGCAAGCCGTTGATGTATTGACTTTTAGAATTGCTTTCATCCGAAGTATTCCGAAGAATCACCGCATAGGCGTTTTCATTATTACGCCCTGCACGACCTGCTTCTTGATAATAGCTTTCCAAACTTTCTGGTAAGTTATGATGAATCACGGTTTGTACGTTGGCTTTGTCAATGCCCATTCCAAAGGCATTGGTAGCCACCATCACTTGATTTTGATTGCTTGTCCAACGCTCAAATTGAGTGTCCTTTTCTTTTGGACTTAACCCGCCATGATAAAACCCACTTGTAATTCCGATCTTATTCAAATACCCTGAAATTTCGAGGGTTGCTTTTCTATTTCGGACATAGATGATGGAGGTGCCCGCATATTTTTTTAGAATCTGTACCGTTTTGAAATATTTATCTTCGCAGTCCAAGGTCAAATACGCCAAATTGGGACGTTGAAACGAGGTCTTAAAAATTTGTGGTGCAATGCAGTCTAATTGCGTACTAATGTCCTCTACCACCTTGGCAGTTGCCGAAGCGGTTAATCCAATCACGTTCACAGTGGGGTGAAGTGTTCTTAGCGATTTGATATCTCGATAGGCCGGTCTAAAATCATGTCCCCACTGACTGATACAATGCGCCTCGTCCACTGCAATTAGATTGACATTCATTTGTTTGATGCGTTCTCGTACTAAGTCTTGTTGAAGTCGTTCGGGAGAGAGGTAGAGAAATTTATAATTTCCATAAATGCAGTTATCCAACATCCGATCGATGTCGTTGTAAGTAAATCCACTGGTGAGTGCCATCGCTTTGATGCCTTTTTCTTTCAGATTATTTACTTGATCTTGCATCAATGCTATGAGTGGAGAGACCACAATACAAATGCCATCTTTGATCAGGGCTGGGATTTGAAAACAAATCGACTTTCCACCACCTGTTGGCAAAAGTGCGATGCAATCTTCATTTGCTAAAACCGCTTCAATAATTGCTTCTTGTTGTGGTTTAAACTCAGAAAATTTCCAATAGTGTTCCAATATTTCAATTGGATGCTTCATTCACTTTGGTTTAAATGATTTAAAATAAAATCAATGCGTTCTTCAACCGTTCCAAAAGGGGTATCGATGATGGCATATCCATAGTCTGTATAGGTTTTAACCAGAAAATCATGCAGGATCAGCGCTTGTTCAAACGTTTCGTAGCGTTCGTTGTCTTGCTGGTAAATTGCTTTCCAAGGTTTTAAAATGAACACTTTGTTGTAGTTATGTTGACTGCAAATTGTTTTAAAAGAATCTGGATAGCTGCTTTTTAAATAATCTAAATAGGCAACAACATCTGGGAGTCCACGATCAAAAAACACAACTTCTTCTTGAAGTGAATCGGCTTTTATAAATTGTTTTTGACGGCCCAATAAAAGATGCTCGCTAAACAATAAAGGTTCTTTCAAAAACAACTGCTCAATGCCTTTTTCTTGCGCATCAAGGGTAATTTGTCTAGAAATTTCTTCCATACAATTATATCCCTTTGTTTTTAGAGCGTTGATTAAGGTTGTTTTTCCAGTGCCAGGCCCTCCAATAAGTGCGATTTTTTGAGTATTCAAGTCGTTTTGTTTATTTCCTGTAAAATTCGTGATTTAAAAGGGAAATAAAAAATCAGATATAATGTATATTTGTAGACTTAGCATTAAACAATGGAGAAAACGTTAAACCCAGAAGAATTTTATAACAATTTAAAAGAGAAGCTACAGGACACTTCTGCATGGCCCTCAGAGTATTTATATAAATTTATCATTAAAACGGATCCTGTCAAAATCAATACCGTTGAATGTATTTTTGATAATATGGGAGCGGTTATTAAAACCATTCCTTCTAAGAAAGGAAATTACACCAGTATTTCAATCAATGTTGTTATGAAGAACCCTGATAGCGTCATCGAAAAATATAAAGAAGTTGGAAGTCAAGTTGAAGGGGTTATTTCACTCTAAAAACAGGACTTTTAAGCATCTTTTAAAATACCATTAGACTCACATTATTTTTTTGTATTTTGCAAACACTTAAATTTTAAAAACCAAAGATCGCATACATGACAGCGTTAACAGATCAACTAGAATATAATACAGAACGAGAACACTTAATCATCCCTGAATATGGAAGACATTTACAGAAAATGATCAACCATGCCGTGGCTCAAGAATCTAAGGAAGAACGCAATCGCTTGGCGAATGCGATTATTTCTGTGATGGGAAATATGCAGCCACATTTACGTGATGTGCCTGATTTTCAACACAAGCTTTGGGATCAATTATTTATCATGTCTGATCTAAAATTAGATGCAGACTCTCCTTTTGATAAACCAACAGAGGAAATGTTAAGTCTTCGTCCTGAGCCATTAAAGTATCCACAGAACTTTCCTAAATATCGTTTTTATGGAAACAACATCAAAACGATGATTGATGTGGCAAATACGTGGGAAGCCGGAGAAATGAAAGACGGATTGGAATACACCATTGCGAACCACATGAAAAAATCATTTCTGAATTGGAATAAAGACACCGTTGAAGATGTCGTTATTTTTGGACATCTGTTTGAATTATCAGATGGTAAAATTGATTTACGTAAGAGTACGGAAGCTTTGAGTGAAGTCACAAGTTTATTGAAAGTACAACGTAAATTTGCGGCTCCAAAAAAATCTTCCAAAAAGAACAACTACCAAAAAAACAGAAAACGTTACTAATATCTAGATTAAGATTTTAGTAAACGCACTACTCATTTAAATTACTCAACATTGAAAACTTTTAAAATTGAAGGCGGACACCAACTAAAAGGGGCGATTCAGCCACAAGGCGCAAAAAACGAAGCCCTTCAGATTTTGTGTGCTGTTATATTATCACCAGAAAAAATTACGATCCACAATATTCCAGATATTATTGACGTCAATAAGCTTATTGTCTTATTGGGCAAACTGGGTGTTAAAGTTGAAAAGTTAGCCAAAGGCAGTTATTCTTTTCAGGCCGATGAAATCAATTTAGAGTATTTAGAAACCGAAGCTTTTAAGGTGGATGGACGTGGACTTCGAGGATCGATTATGATTGTTGGACCACTTTTAGCCCGATTTGGAAAAGGATACATTCCAAAACCAGGTGGAGATAAAATTGGTCGCAGACGTTTAGACACACACTTTGAGGGATTCATCAAATTAGGGGCTAACTTTAGATACAACCGCGAAGACCATTTTTATGGTGTAGAAGCGAAAGAGTTGAAAGGAACCTATATGTTGTTGGATGAAGCGTCGGTGACTGGAACGGCAAATATTGTAATGGCGGCTGTCTTGGCCACTGGAACAACAACAATTTACAATGCGGCTTGTGAGCCGTATTTACAGCAACTCTGTAAAATGCTCAATAGAATGGGTGCAAAAATTTCGGGCATTGGCTCAAATATGCTAACCATTGAAGGTGTTAAAACCTTAGGGGGTACAGAGCATACCATGTTACCAGATATGATTGAAATCGGGAGCTGGATTGGATTGGCTGCAATGACTAAAAGCGAATTAACAATTAAGAACGTAAGTTGGGATGATTTGGGAGTGATTCCAAATGTGTTTCGAAAGTTGGGAATTACTATCGAAAGAAAAGGGGATGATATTTTTATTGCTAAACATACAGATGGCTATGAAATTCAAAACTATATCGATGGCTCAATTCTTACCATTTCGGATGCTCCATGGCCTGGATTTACTCCGGATTTATTAAGTATTATTCTGGTGGTTGCGACCCAAGCCAGAGGAAGCGTCCTGATTCATCAAAAGATGTTTGAAAGCCGTTTGTTCTTTGTCGATAAATTAATTGATATGGGTGCAAAAATTATTCTTTGTGATCCACACCGTGCGTCTGTGATTGGACATGATTTTAAATCAAGCCTAAAAGCAACGACTATGACCTCTCCAGATATTAGAGCGGGGGTTTCTTTATTAATCGCGGCACTTTCTGCTAAAGGGACTTCTACGATTCACAATATCGAACAAATTGATCGAGGGTACGAAAATATAGACGACCGTTTGCGTGCTATTGGTGCGAAGATTGAACGGGTCGAATTATAGTTCGAGTCGATTAAAAATAGTTTTACCAAAGTGAATGATTAATAGAAAGATATGAACTTAGAAAAAGACCTTCAAGAACGCAGTCAACACAGTTGCGAACTTTGTAAAGCTACAGAAAACCTAAACGTTTATACTGTTCAGCCATCCAAAAAAGTAGATCTTACGGATAGTATCTACGCCTGTGAAACCTGTACCTCACAAATCGAAGATTCTGAGTTAATGAACCCAAACCATTGGCGTTGCCTTAATGACAGTATGTGGAGCGAATTCCTCCCTGTACAAGTCGTTGCTTGGCGTATGCTCAACCGTGTGCTTTCTGCGGGTTGGTCTCAGGATTTATTAGATATGATGTATTTGGATGAAGAACCGTTGGAGTGGGCGAAGGCCCTAGGCGATGGCGTGGAAGAAGGGACTAAACTTATTCATAGAGATGTGAATGGCGTCATTCTTGAAACAGGTGACAGTGTCGTTCTTATCAAAGATTTAAAAGTCAAAGGATCCAGTATGATAGCCAAACAAGGAACCGCCGTGAGACGTATCTCTTTGGACCACGAAAATGAAACTTACATTGAAGGCAAGGTCGATGGCAAGCATATTGTGATTATCACTCAATATGTAAAGAAACTTTAGTTCTTACCCAAGGCTTCTTTATAGGTCGAAAGACAACGCTCTCTCGCAAATTTATGATCTACCATAGGAGTAGGATACGTTAACTCTTGATATTCAGGCACCCATTTTTTAATGTATTTATGCTCTTTGTCAAAATTGGTGACTTGTGTCGTAGGATTGAAAATTCTAAAATACGGTGCTGCATCCACGCCACATCCGGCAACCCATTGCCAATTACTCACATTGCTTGAAAGTTCAAAATCATGGAGCTTTTCAGCAAAATAAGCTTCTCCCAAGCGCCAATCAATCAAAAGGTGTTTGCATAAAAAACTACCCACCAACATACGCACACGGTTGTGCATAAATCCTGTTTGATTCAGTTCACGCATCCCCGCATCTACAAGGGGATAGCCGGTGTTTCCTTCACACCATTGTTTATATTCTTCAGGATCATTACGCCATTTAATCGCTTCGTATTGAGGCTTGAAACTTTGGGTGACGGTATGAGGAAAATGCCATAAAATCTGCATAAAAAATTCACGCCAAATCAATTCTTTTAAAAACGTATTGTTGGTATGCTGAATGGCTTTGGAAACAATCTCTCGAACACTGACCGTTCCAAATCGTAAATGAGGACCTAATTTGGAAGTTCCATCCACCGCAGGAAAATTCCGTTTGGCTTCATAATTTTCAATGATGCCACTTTCCACTTTGTAAGGCGCGACTTTAACAGGATTTGGCTCAAAGCCCATAGACTTCAAATCCACCCATGGAAAAGAACTAGATTGGTAAGTATTGCTTAATAATTCTTCTGAGTGAAATCCGCTGCAACGATCGGTATTAAAAGCGGCTAACCATTTTTTTGAGAAAGGGGTATAGACTTTATAAGGAAGTCCGTCGTCTTTTGTAATTTCATTTTGTTCAAATATCACATGGTCTTTAAACGAATTAAATGCGATGGATTTTGATTCTAGTAAATCAGAAATACTTTGATCCCTAGAAAGGGCGTACGGCTCATAATCTCGATTGTAATATACGCTGCTTACATCGTATTCAGTGGTTAGTTGCTCAAATACGGCTTCAGGAGTTCCGTGGTAAACAGACAACCCACTGTCGTGTGCTTGCAGGCTTGTATTGATCGTTTTAAGTTGCTCATGAATGAATTCAACTCTTGCATCATTTTTGGGTAATGAATCTAATATAGAGGTATCAAAAATAAATATAGGCAATACAGCCTCGTTATGTTTTAAGGCTTCAAACAATCCATGATTGTCGTGCAGTCTTAAATCTCTTCTAAACCAAAATAGTGATACAGTTGTTTTCATTAGTACGTTCCAAATAATTCGGTTAATTTCTTTTGTCTGTGCGCGAAAATTTCTTCCAATTTAGGTTTTACGATAAACGGATGCACGAGTTGTCCTAGCCATCCCAATGGGACTTTGTAGTCAATGACGTCTTCCATTTCCACGCCGCCATCAATCGCCTTAATAAAGTGTTTGTGGTGCCAAAGCGCGTAAGGACCGTAACGCTGTTCGTCCACAAAATAATGTTGGTCTTTCACTTGTGTGATTTCAGTCACCCATTTGGTTTTAATTCCCAAAAGAGGCGTCACACTGTATTGGATAATCTGTCCAGGATACATAGGACGGTCGGCACCCGATAAAATGTCAAAACTCATATAGGCTGGAGTGATGGTTTTTAGGTTTGCTGGATTTGATAAAAATTCCCAAGCTTTTTCTACACTAATAGGTAGATTTTGCTTTTTGTGAACAGTATAAATTTTCATAGTTATTGTTTTGTAACCTTTAAATGAGAGTGACTGCTGCGGACAGGATCACTATAAAACCTCTTGGAGATTTTATATCTATCATGTTTGGTTTATACTTAATTATATAATGCGATGTATAAGTTTAAAGAAGTTGCGAGTACCAACCAGATGCAATAGGGCAGTACATAAAAACGCTTGTTCTTAAGAGAATCTTTAAAAGCGATCAAAAAATAAAACATTAATACCGTTAAAAGTATGATGTTAAGTAATCCTAAATTGATCAGGTGTTGATTGAAAAATAGATAATTCCAAATCACGTTCAACACGAATTGAGCGCTAAATAGGAGTATAACTTTTTTGGATCGATTTACTTGAATTAAAAAAGTCATATAAACAGAAAACAGAATCATAATACTGCTCCAAGCCACTCCAAAAACCCAACCGGGTGGAGACCATGGTGCTTGATTCAGATTGATGTACCACTCCGTTCGTGGGCCATCATTCATCAGCCAAGTTCCGATTGCAAGTGCACTAAAATTAATGAGAATAAAAAGGAGTAAGCCTTTATAAAATTTCATTTAGCTGTTTAGTTTGTCAATTTCATCTAATAACCCTTGCGCTTCAGAATACTTCGCATCACTCGCGGAACGATTCGTTGTAGAAAGTTCGTGCCATTCTGACATTAGCTTTTTGTAACGATCTTGAAGCTTCTCGACTGGGCTCTTTTTTTTGAAAATTCCGAACATAACTTATTTTAATTGACGTGTTATTTTACTACTTAATGGTTTTGTAATCGAATAGAAATAATCTACAAAGGCTCCGTTACCGTCGACTAAATACTTTTGAAAATTCCATTTTACTGAAGTGCTTTTAACACCATTCAAATCCTTATTGGTTAGCCACTTATACAGTGGGTGTTGACCATCTCCTTTAACGTCAATTTTTTCAGTCATTAAGAAAGTAACTCCATAATTTTTTGAACAAAATGATTGTATTTGATCTGAACTACCAGGTTCTTGACCGCCAAATTGGTTGCAAGGAACTCCGATGACCATCAGCTTATCTTGATAGGTATCGTACAGTTTTTGAAGGTCTTCATACTGTCCTGTAAAACCACATTCAGAAGCAACGTTTACAAACAGAATGTGTTTCCCTTTGTAGTCGTTTAGATTGATGGGAGTTCCATCAAGACTGTTAATTTCAATGTTATATAAAGACATAGTTTGGTTATTTATTATTTGTGAATTAGTTTGATTTGAAACGAAAAACAAGGCTGATAAAACCATTAATTTTAATGCATTCATCGCTTATAATTTTAAAGAAACAATACCACAATCTAGGTTGAAAATTTGCCCAGAAATTGATTTAGATACATCTGAAAGAAGGTAATCTGCCATGGCAGCAACTTCTGAAGGTTCTAGGTATTTTTTCAAAGGATGGCGCTGAATGGTACTTTCAATCATGCGTTCATTTCTAAGAAATTTAGCGGCTAATTCTGTATCCGTAATTGTTGGCGCAATCGCATTCACTCTAATCTTAGGAGCTAAATCGGCTGCCACAGATTTGGTCAGTCCTTCAACGGCAGATTTCGCAGTTGCGATGCTGGCATGAAATGGCATCCCTAATTTTGTAGCAACGGTGCTAAATAAGACGATAGAAGCAGCCTCACTTTGAGATAATGCTTTTGTATACGCTTGAATGCATTTAACCGCTCCAATGACGTTTATTTCAAAATCGGTTCTAAAATCATCAATTTTTAACCTGTTGAAAGGCTTGAGATTGATACTTCCAGGACAATACACCAGTCCATCAGCTTCTTCAATTTCAGGCAATTCATCGGCTAATACATCGCAGGAAAAGTGTGACAAGTTAGCGTGTTGGAACTCCGGAGCCGTTCGACTGATATTGATAACTTGATGCTCTTTAAGGAGACTTTCTGTGATAGCTTTTCCAATGCCTTTACTACCCCCAATAATAATAATAATTTTTTTCATGCTGTTAGTGGACGGCCTTTTAAACGTTTTTCAATTTTTTGTTTGATTGCAGTTAAGCGTTTCATTAAATCCATCAATTTCGGGTCTTTAGAAGTCTTATATATTTCATTGACTCCCAATATTAATCCTTTTACTTCTCTTGATGCTTCGATACGCTCACTTGTTGTTTTAAATGTAAGTGGTTTAAGTTCAAATGCTTCTGCTTGTTTTACAACATCCATAGTTATAGTTTTAAATAATTTTGTAATTCAGCAATTTTTGCTGAGGTATTAAAAGTGCCCCCATAAAAAGCGGTCACAGTTGCAGAGGTATCGTCTTTGATTCCTCTGGAAGACACACATAGATGTTTTGCGTCAATAATGACAGCTACATCCTCGGTTCCCAAAATGCCTTTTAATTCTTCTGCAATTTGATTGGTAAGGCGTTCTTGAACCTGTGGTCGCTTGGCGTAATACTGTACAATGCGGTTGAGTTTAGACAATCCGATTACCTTTCCAGATGATATATAGGAAATATGTGCTTTTCCAATAATGGGCACAAAGTGGTGTTCGCAATTGGAATAAAATGTGATGTCTTTTTCTACCAGCATCTGGTTGTATTGATATTTATTATCAAATAACGCTACTTTTGGTTTATTTTTAGGGTTTAATCCAGAAAATATTTCATCAATATACATTTTAGCAACGCGCTCAGGAGTCCCTTTAAGAGAATCATCCGTCAAGTCTAAGCCTAAAACATCCATGATTTCTTCGAATAAAACAGCTATCTTTTTTTTCTTATCCCCGTCTGAAAGTTTAAAAGCATCCTTTTTCATAGGAGTTTCTAACCCCGTAAAAAGGTGATCATCTCCAATTTCATGATTTGAAAATCCATTTAACAAATCTTCGTTTTCTGTAGTAACTTTAGTATTCATATAATATTTTAACGCTTTGATATTTTATTGTGAGTTATTTGTCGTTGCCTTGTACATTTAAATCGTCCTGATTCAAAAGATCGTAATTTTTGATGTTTCGTTTTTCTGCCTTGAACCCGTGCGCGCCACAATCGGAAACTTTTCGGTTTCATGTAGGTACGCATCAATTTGATAACTTCTTGCTCAGTGAGTTTAAACTGGTGCTCAATCGCTTCAAAAGTGGTGCGGTCTTCCCACGCCATCTCGATAATACGGTCTATTTCTATAACCCCTAAAGTCATAATGCAGGCATTTTATATTGTTCGTCGAATTCTATTTTTTCATTTAATAAAGATCTTAAAAAATTCTTATTTTCATAAAAAGTTTTCGTTTTTTTAAATTGAATAAATTTTCCTTGTGCATGAATGCTTATTCCATCGGTTTTGTATAATACCAAATGGTAAAAAGGAATTGCCCATGTGAAATTTTTGAGTCCCTTTGTAATGTGTATTAAAATACCGTTTTTCCGCATTTCAATGTTCGCGTAATTTAAATCAGAAACTGTATTTAAAATGGGATTCAAATTAGGACTCACTTTATCGACGATCATGCGTTTTGATCCTACGCCGCGACGTTTGATGGATTCAAAAAATGTGTAAGGTTTACCAACAAAATTATTAAATATTTGTTTGTGTTCCTTGTTGTAGTATGTTGTATCTAGAACCAATAGTATTGTTTAAGAGTCAAACATACACAATGTTCAATCATTTAAAATAACAATTAAACAAATATTAACATTTTTTATATTTTGTTTAAAAATTCTCGGGGGTTTCGATGACTTGTGAAGCTCTTAATTTCATGGCTACCAACTCGTCAGTTGAGAATTTATTTAACACAGAATACATCATTTTCATACGGAAGTTTGAAGCCAGCTGAGGGCGTTTATCATCTAGAAAATTCCAGTATAAACTATTAAAAGGGCAAGCATTTTCTCCCAAGCGTTCTTTGACGTTGTATTTGCAGTCACTGCAGTAATTACTCATTTTATTGATGTAACTTCCAGAAGATACATACGGTTTTGTTGCGATCAAACCACCATCTGCAAATTGACTCATTCCGCGGGTGTTGGGAAGTTGTACCCACTCCAAAGCATCAATGTAAATACCCAAATACCAATCGTCAACTTCATCGGGGTGGGTTTGGGTTAACAACAAATAATTCCCCGTAATCATCAAACGCTGAATGTGATGTGCATAAGCGTTGTCCAAGGAGTTATTTATTGTTTTGCTTAAGCAATTCATTTTCGTGTCACCCGTCCAAAAGAATTCTGGAATCGCATGGTGATTGTCAAGGGTATTTAAAGTCTTGTATTTAGGCATTTGTGCCCAGTACATACCACGCATATATTCGCGCCACCCGATCACTTGTCTGATAAATCCTTCTACTTGAGATATAGATATTTCTTCGTAATTCACTCGATAATGTGCCAAAACAGAATCCACAATTTCTTTGGGACTGATCAGTTTTAGGTTCATGGCAAACGACAGACGCGAGTGAAATAGATATACCTCCTCGTTGTGCAAAGCATCTTGATAATCTCCAAAATGAACCAATAAATTTTGATTAAAATAATCAAGTTGTTCTAGGGATTGTTCTCTGTTTATGGGGTATGAAAAGGTAGTATCATTAAAACGCCCGATGGTTTTAATACCAGTAGTGTGAATCGTTTCTAATATATCTTTAATAGGGTTTTTAAAGTCTAAAAATGGTGGAATTTCTGGCGATCCTTTCCATTTGTTACGATTGCTTTTGTCGTAATTCCACTCGCCTCCTTCAGGTTGTTCGCCCTCCATCAAAATGTGATGTTTTTTACGCATATATCGATAAAAGCGTTCCATTACAAATTGTTTTTTCCCTTCATAAAAAACCGACAGTTCGTCACGTTTGGTATAAAAATGTTCTGTATCCACTTCTGATGATGGAATTGAAAGCGTACTGCAAATAGATTTCAGTTGCGTATCTAATCGGTATTCATCTGGCGACTGGTATTCAAAGGTTTCAATCCCTTGAGAGTCGATAATATTTTTGATATTTTTTTCTAGATTCTGAAGGTTTGAGGTATCGTCTAAAGTTAAATAAACAACGGTGTGACCTTTGGCCTCCAATTGTTTTGAGAAATCGCGCATGGCCGCAAAAAACCCCACTACTTTTTGAATGTGGTGTTTCACATAATCCGTTTCTTGACGCATTTCAAACATACAGTACACGGTTGATTCTGAAACAGATGTATACCACGAATGTTGTGCGTTTAGTTGATCCCCAAGAATAAGACGAAGTGTTTTCATTTAATATAATTTAGTTTAATTTTTAGGCGTTGCAATACAGCTATTAGGATATTTCCAAATTATACTGAGCTCGACTTTTTTCGTAGACTGCTGCATTTCTTACTGCAATATTTGACGGATTCCCAATTTTTCTCCCATTTCTTTCGCCATGTAAATGGACGTTGACATTGGACACAAACTTTGGATGGGAGATTTGTTTTTTTCAAGACGAATACGGCTTTATTTCTTTGGACGTTGGTACTCGATACGTTGTTTAAGAGCAGGTAAGGCATAGCCGTCCAAACCATTTATGGCGACCACATTAGCTTTGGCTAGATCGACGAATCCATCCGCTTCAACAATATCATCTTGGATATACAAATCTTTGATCTCTGCAATAACTTGTACGGTGTTATTCGCTTTGATAATATACTCTTCACAAAAGGTGAGTGCCATCTGGATTGGAGCCCCTTTTACAAAAGGCGCATGCCAATCGTTTTTGTATTCTTCTTCGAGTTTTGTAATGTCAAATTCCGAGATGCTTTTATCGTATTTAGCAGAGGTGTGGTGCGCTTGCTCAATAATATCTAAGTGGATATGATTCACTGTAAACTGCCCTGTTTCTTTGATGTTTTCGTACGTATTTCTTGGCACGTCAGACACGGGTCTAAAAACAATTCCTAACAAAGGAGGATTGGATCCTAAATGGGTTACAGAACTAAAAACAGCGACATTAGCAGTCCCGTCGTTTGATTTGGTTCCAATGAGGTTTGCCGATTTGAACCCGGAACAACTGTTCATCATATTTATCCTGTAAACATGTTCTAAATCATCAAAATCTTGCCGTCTTAAGTGTAACATTTAGTAGTTGTTAAATTGGTTAATTTTCACAGCCGATGCTTTTAAATCAAACATTAAATTATACAATCCAAAAAAGGTTCGGTTGATGTATATAAAATGCTTGGAACCTCGGTTGCCATTAAACTTCCGGAGTTCGGTGCTTTTGCTGTATCGTTGTGCTAAGTCTCCGATTTTATCAAAAAACTCAGGATTGGAAAAATCGAATATAGGCTCATGAAAAGGCAGTGTGAACACACTTAATAATTCATGAAACATATCTGTAAAAAACACCAATTCTTCGGGGGTATCGGTAGGTGTTAAGATTTCTAATTCATATAACTTCTCTTTGAACAACGCTGGGTTGTCAATGATATTTTTATCTGACAGTTCAAAGTAAGGAATATAAAACTCATCTGGAATCGACTTCATGCATCCAAAATCTAAAGCAATCAGTTGAGCATCTTCATTTATTAGAAAATTCCCTGGATGGGGATCTGCATGAACTTTTCTGAGGGTATGTATTTGAAACATAAAAAAGTCCCAAAGGGCCTGTCCAAGTTGGTTTGCCTTGTCTTTATCCGTGTTGTATTTTGTGAATTCGGAGAGGTGTTCGCCTTTCATGAAATCCATCGTGATAATGCGGTCTGAGGAGTAATCCTCATAATATTCAGGAAACAACAAATTAGGGATGTGAAGGCAAGCGTTTGCTATTTCTTTACTCTGAGAAATTTCAAGCTTGTAATTGGTTTCTTCGACCAATTTATCTTCTACTTCTTGAAAATATTTGTCAGAATCTTTCCCTTTAATATTAAACATTTTTATGGCAATAGGTTTCACCATCGCCAAGTCTGATTTGATGCTGTCTGCAACTCCGGGGTACTGTATTTTCACAGCCAATTGCTTGCCATCTTTCTCAGCTTTGTGAACCTGACCAATACTCGCTGCATTGACGGATTCTGAATCAAACTCATCAAAAATTTGATTGGGATGTTGCCCAAAATATTTCTTAAATGTTTTGATGACTAAAGGAGAAGATAAAGGCGGAACCGAGAATTGTGCTAAAGAAAATTTATCCACATAAGCTTGTGGTAAAATACTTTTTTCCATGCTCAGCATTTGTGCCACTTTTAAGGCACTTCCTTTCATTTGTTTTAAACCAGAATAAATATCTTCAGCATTGTTTTTATTGAGGTTTTCTTTGGCTTCTGCTTCTGTTTTGGTGATTTTTTCACCGTAATATTTTAGGTAGTTAACGCCTACCTTGGCACCCGTTGAAACGAGTTTTCCAGCGCGTTGTATTTTTGAAGTTGGTATTCGGTCGATTGACTTCATATTAGTGCATGCTAATTTTTTCCTTGATTAAAAATTTTCCAAAATCTACAAAGCTTTTAAGAGGGGAGATGTTAATTAAATCGAAACTTGCATTGATTGATTTTTCAATAAAAATATCTGTTTTCTCAAAAGATGTAGAGGTATCATCCAACCAAAATTTCATTGTAAGCATCAGTTGAATCCAGTAAGTTTCTTGAACTACACTGTCTTTTATTTGCTCTAATTGTTTGTTTTTAATCTGTAGAACTTCGATATCTAATTGATCAATGTAGTTCAGGAATTTTGAACGCAACCCTTTTAGTTTTTTTAAGTTCTCAAGTTGGTTGCAACTTTCATTTAAAGCATAGACCACATAGCTTCTGTTGGCGGTCAGATTCTCAAAAAATGTAAAGTAGAAACTCAACAATTGATTTCTGGAATCGTAAGTAGGGTAGTCCTTGCTGGACTCTAAAGTCTCGATCGTATTTGTAAAAAATAGAGTAAATATAGTGCTCTCTAGGATTTCAAAATTTGCAAAGATTTTGTAAAAATCAGCTTCTTCAAAGCCGTTAGATTTCGCAAATGTGTATATTGATTTTGGAGCATGATTATGTTCTAAAACATAATCCATATAAAGCTTTACAAGTGAGTTTTGTGTGGGTGTATTTTTCTTGGCCATAACATTTATAGATTATGGTGTAAAAATACATTTTGTTTAATAAATCTAATATATAATTAAACAAATATTAACATTTATCGTCGCAACAATTGTCACTTTTGACAAGCTTACAACTGAAGACCGCCAGAAACATTCCGATAAAAGGAGCGGTAAGGTACACCCACAAGTGAGTGAAATTTCCGGAAGCAAGAGCGGGTGCTAAAGAACGAATGGGATTCATGGAGGCTTTTGTTAACGGCCCTGCAAACATCGCTTCGAGCAAAATGACACTTCCAATGGCAATCCCCGCAATGGGGCCAATTTCTTTACTCCCCGTCGATACATTAATAATGACGACCATCAAGAAAAAACTAAGCAGCAACTCTATAACAAAAACTTTTAAAGGTTCAATGGTAGGGAGTGTGGCGCCTAGGTCGCTTCCAGGAAAAAGAAACAGCAATACTAAGGAAGCAGCAAATGCTCCTATAAACTGCGCAACTATATATTTAGGAACTTCGTTCCAACTGAATTTTTTAGCCACAGCAAAACCTACGGTCACTGCAGGATTAAAATGCGCTCCTGAGATATCTCCAAAAGCATAAATCATAGCCATTACAATAAGTCCCCAAGTGATGGCAACCCCTGGATGGGTGATGGTACCTCCCGTAAAATCATTGATCACCATGGCACCACAACCACAAAAAATCATGCTAAAGGTTCCTATAGTTTCAGCGATGTATTTTTTCATTCTTTTTTTTTCCAAAGATACAATCAATTTTTCTTATTTATTGAGTTACGAATTTTACTAAAATGTTAAGAGATATCAATGGTTGTTGCATATTATAAGTAAACATATATTGTTGTAAAAGAGGCCATTCCTTTTTTAGACATTCTCCATAATTGTAAAGAGATGAAAAGCGCATCCACTACGTAAAAAAATAGATTCACCTTAAAACACATGTTTTTTAAACTATACACTATACTTCAAAGTGTATCAAGTCACCTTATTTAGCTATACATTACCACTACATTGACCAATATAACAGATGGATTCAAACACCTATTGATTAATGTAAAAACTTAATTCCCTCAGTTCTCAGAAGTCCTAAGTGTCAAATTAATTAAAATCGAAAAGGTTTTTTAGTTTGTATGTTTTTTGTAGTGCTTTTTTTCCTCACGAATACATTGCTTAGTCCCTATATTTAACAACAGTACAAATAAGTTTAAAATCAACTTTTAAATTAATCCTATTATTTTTTAAATGAACCAAATTATGAGAAACACCTTTATAAGATTAATTCTTTTTTTAATTACAACGACCGCATTTGCTCAGGCAGATAAAGTGACTGTTGTTAATAATGAAGATGGAATGAAATTGGTTGTGAATGGAGAAGACTTCATGATCAACGGAATGAACTGGGATTACTTCCCAATTGGTACTAATTACTCTTACAGTTTATGGAAGCAATCAGATGATGTCATCAAGGCAGCATTGGACGCAGAAATGGGCTTGTTGAAAAACATGGGGGTTAATGTCATAAGACAATATACAGGTGTACAGCCAAAATGGATACAATACATCTATGAGAATTATGGAATTTACACCATGCTGAATCACTCCTTTGGACGTTACGGACTTACCGTAAACGGTGCATGGGTGCCTGTGACAGATTATAGTGATCCAGCAACGCAAGAGTTGTTAATGTCTGAAGCGACTACATTGGCTGAAAACTATAAAGACACTCCTGGGTTATTGATTTTCTTATTAGGAAATGAAAATAACTACGGTCTTTTCTGGGCAGGTGCTGAAACAGAAGACTTTCCAGATGAAGAAGAAAAAAGAAATTTTGTAGGAGAACAACGGGGAAGACCGATGTACAAACTCATGAACGATGCTACCATTAAAATGAAGAGCATTGATTCGTCTCATCCTATAGCAATCTGTAACGGAGATGTCTTATTTATAGACATCATTGCTGAAGAGTGTAAGGACATCGATATTTTTGGAACCAATATGTATCGCGGTTCTTCTTTTACAGATGCTTTCCAAACAGTAAAAGATAAATTAGACGTTCCAATTATGTTAACAGAATTTGGTGCAGATGCATTTAACGCGATTGAAAATGCGGAAGATCAAAAAATGCAAGCCCATTACATGGTTGAAAACTGGAAAGATATTTACCAAAATGCTGCAGGTTTAGGGAAAGCAGAAAATGCAATTGGTGGTTTCACGTTTCAATTTAGTGATGGTTGGTGGAAATTTGGACAAACTAAAAATTTAGATATTCATGACAATAATGCCTCATGGGCAAATGGTGGTTATCAACTTGATTTTGCGCCGGGTGAAAACAACATGAACGAAGAATGGTTCGGGATCTGTGCAAAAGGCCCCACAAATGTTAGAGGACTTTATACTTTGTACCCACGTGCAGCTTATTACGCATTAAAAATAGCACACCAATTAAATCCTTATGAAGAAGGTGTAACTCCTGAATTTGTAAAAACTCATTTTGAAAACATTGAATTAATGGATGCAGTCCTTCGTGCAAGAGGAGATAAAGCAGCATTGGGTGGCAATGAAAAAATCAAACTTAGCAATTTGAGAGCTGAGTTTACGACCTTTAATACAGGCGGTACACTTATAACGACTCCTGACAATGCAGATCCAAACACTAATGGATATCCAAATGAACTTGGTTTTGATCATATGCAATCTTATTTTATAGGGGTAGAGGGAAACCCAACTTCTAATATGCGAGCCAATGTGAATTTTAATATTCTTGGTCATGTCGCTGAGAATCCAATTGACGAAATATTTTATGAAAATACAGGCCGTTCGTTTGAAGTCACTACAGACGATGGAAATGTAACTATTACAGATCCAAACAGAGTTAAAATATACAATGCAGAATTTGATTGGAATGCTAAAGAATTTAATCTAAGAGGGTTTTACAGAACAGGGCATTACCACTGGGCTTATGAAGGCGATTTCTTTAATTTATATAGAGAAGCGAATTACGGACCAAATTTAGATTTGTATAACGGAGAAATTTCAGGAATTGAATTTGATGCTAAAGGAACTTTAAATGGTTTAAAAGCCGCTTTTGGTCCTCAACTTTGGTGGGGAGCAAATCCAGCGATATTATTAAAGTATGGCAAAAGATTAGGTAATTGGGATGTCGCTGCTGTTTACCACGAGGATATTGATGATGTCGGTAGAGCGGTTACTTCAATTGCCATACCACTTCCAAAAACACGTAGAGTCTCTTTGGCTGTCGAAAGACAATTTGGAGCTTTTAATTTTGAAATTGGTGGTTTATGGGGTGGACAACCTCTAAATGGTCGTAAATTTCAAATAGCAGAAGGCACTACCGATAATTACATTATTTATAATGACGAAATCAACGAAAAAGATAACTGGGGTGCGAAAGCAAAGTTAAGCTATGAAAAAGGTGCTTTTAAATGGTATGCACAAGGCGCCAGCATGGGCTTAGTTGCTAACGGTGGTTCGGATCAAACACAAACATTCACAGGTTGGAAACTAAAAGATACTGGAAGCGGAAACCAAAACAACTTCCTTTCTGGGTTTGCATATACGTTTGGAGATTTTCAAATTGCGCCTAACTTTTTATGGCAAAAACCAATTGTGGGCGCCATGCCAAATGATTTAAACGGGGGTGCTGGACGTCTTAGAAATATTCAAGACGATCCATTTGCGGTAAGAGGAAACAGAGAAACCACAGCTGGAGAACTCTTATTTTCTTACGATCCAACACCAGGAACATGGATGTACGAATGGGACAACGACCGAGCTGAAGATGCGAAGTTCGCCTTCAACCTTGGGTTTGTATTTCGCCACCATCCAACAGCGCAAGATGCAGCCGTTGGATTTTTAGCAAATCGTACTTCTTTTGCATTTCCGAATGCGGCACCTGCACAAGATTTATGGGAAGCACATTCACGAATTGTATCTAAAATGACTCCAGAAATTGGATTTATTGCCAACTTTTACGCAGGTAACGGACAAGCAAATGGTAGTGATCCAAGAGTGATCGATCGTGTTGGAGGCGATATTCGATTGATTTACAATAAATTGAAATTGACCCATACATTTAAAATTAACGATTGGGGACCTTTTGATTACCACCGTGATTTTAACTTAACGTACCCAGTACAATTAATGTTAGATTTATCGACCACCTTAGGAAAACCAGATTGGTTCATCCTTCCAAATACGCAAGTAGGTGTCCGTGGAACATGGCGTTCATTAAATACAAACTCACCGCGTTACTCGCCTAATTTTGTACCAGCTAACACATATCCACCTGTACCACCTATTAGCTCTGTCGGGTTTCCTGATGGAAGTGAATGGGAAATTAGAACATACATACATATCAATATTGGAAAATAAAAAATTGTAAAAATGAAAAATATAAAATTTATGTATTCAAAAATTATGCTCCTCACGGGATTACTTTGTGTAGTCACCATGAGTTGTGAAAGAGAGATTTCTGATCAGACAGAATTTGCAACCTTGGCGAAATCAGGTGATATTTTCACAGATTCACCAATTGGACTTGGGAGTGATTTTTACTTTCCGTACACAGGTTCAAAACCAACCGCTTGGTCAGTAGACGAAAATGAAGGTTATGAAAGTGCCGCTTCCATGCGATTTGATGTGCCCAATGCAAATGATCCAGCAGGAAATTACGCAGGAGCCATATTTAGAGTTGATGGATCAGGACGTGACCTTACCGAATTCGATGCCTTAACCTTTTGGGCGAAAGCCACTCAAGGCGTTGTTATTGGTGAAGTAGGATTTGGACAAGACTTTGGACTGAACAAATACCAAGTGTCAGAGAACAATATAAGTTTAAGTACCAACTGGCAAAAATATGTCATTCCAATTCCAGATGCATCAAAACTTTTTGATGAAAGAGGGATGTTTTGGTATTCGGCAGGAACCCAAAATACAGGGGGGAATGCATATACCTTTTGGATTGATGAATTAAAGTTTGAAAAACTAGGAACCATCGGACAACCAAGACCTGCTATTTTAAATGGTAATGATGTTGTACAAGATGCCTTTGCAGGAATTGTTTTAGAATTAACAGGCTTAACACAAACATTCAATTTGGGTTCTGGACTAAATAAAACAGTGAATGTCGCACCAAGTTATTTTGATTTTACATCTTCGGAACCAAGTTCGGCTTTCATAGATGAATTTGGGAATATCACGGTTAATAGTGGTTCAGCCGTTATAACGGCGAGTTTAGCAGGCGTAGAAGCAGAAGGCTCTATGACCATAAATGCAGTAGGTGCATTTGATTTAGCTCCGATACCAACAAGAGATCCGAGTGATGTGATTTCTATTTTTAGTGATTCTTATACAAACGTTCCAGTGGACTTTTTTAATGGTTACTGGGAGCCTTATCAAACAACTTTATCTTCTGACTTTGTAGTCGATGGTAACAACATGATTAACTACACTAATTTTAATTTTGTAGGAAATCAATTTGCAAATCCTACTGTGGATGCTACAGAATATCCTAATTTACATATAAACATCTACATTCCAGAAGAACCTGCCAATCTTGATTTTTTAATTACAGTGAGAGATTTTGGTCCGGACCAAGTTGATGGTGGTGGTGATGATACATTCCAACAAATATTCTTTGATGGTGATGATTTTGAACCAGGTGTTTGGAGCACTTTAGAAGCTCAAATAACCTTGCCGACTCGAAATAATATGGGACTTATTATTTATGAAAACATTAATGGTTCTTCATTAAATGAATTGTATTTAGATAACATTTATTTTTATAAAAACTAGAGGATTACAAATTCAAAAAAACAAAACATGAATAAAACAAATAAATATAAATTAAGGATTCAAACACTCGTGTTTATCTCCTTTATTTTTGCATCAATTCTAACACTTACAAATTGTTCTAACGACGAAACCCAAACGGTTGCCACGTTTACAAATTTAACGATGTCTGATGAGTTTGATGTAGAAGGCGCTCCTAATTCTGAAATCTGGAATTTTGATATAGGTACCGGCCCAAACTCAGATGGTTGGGGCAATAATGAGTTGCAATATTATACAGACCGCTCAGAAAATGTAACCGTACAAAATGGACTGTTGGTAATCTCTGCGATTGAAGAGGATTATAACGGTACTTCTTTTACATCCGCTAAACTTCTTACCAAAGGGAAATTCTCTCAAGCTCATGGGCGTTTTGAAGCACGTATCAAGGTCCCTGGTGGATCGGGTCTTTGGCCTGCATTTTGGCTTTTAGGAGAAAACGTTGATGTGGACGGATGGCCTCAATGTGGTGAGATTGATATTATGGAGTACCGCAGACAAGAACCTACAAAAGTAAGCGGTTCTATACACGGACCTGGATATTCTGGTTTAACAGATCCACAGGGACAAGTGACCAAAAGTTACGACTTAGGAAATGACCGCTATGATGCTGGATTCCATGTGTTCGGAATCGAATGGAGCCCTCAATACATCAACTATTATATAGACGATGTATTGTACAATCAAATTACACCTTCTGATATTGTAGTCACACCAGCCGATGCTGTTTACACATTAAATGATGGTGTTGCAGCGACTGCTGATACCGAAGCAGTTGAACCGACTGATATTACTGGGGATTGGGTTTTTAACAAACCTTTCTATATCATTATTAATTTAGCTGTTGGAGGTAATTTCCCTGGAAACCCTGACAGTGGAGAGACGTTTCCACAAAACATGCTTGTCGATTACGTAAGAGTTTATAAACAATAGTAACAACTAATAAAACAGAAAATGAAAAATTTATTCCAAACAATTAAAAAAGTTTCACTGTTAATCTTGGCAATCAGTTTTATCGGTTGTGATGATGATGAAGCAGTTTTACCACAACTTACGGCTGGTTTCACGCATACGATTAACGCAGATACTGGTACAGTCACCTTTATCAATACATCAGTAAACGCTTCAACATACGCATGGGATTTTGATGATGAAAGTACTTCTACGCTCATCAATCCTGTAAATGTATATGCAAACGGTACTTACTTGGTAGTTTTAAAAGCATCCAATGTCGCAGGAGCTTATGATATCTTTTCTGATGAGATCACAATTCTCATTCCCGAAATAGCAACTTTACCAATTACGTTTGATGGTGCTAACACTGTATATGATGCAACGGTTTTTGAAGGAACAACTTTTGATATCCTTACAAACCCAGACCTTTCAGGTACAAACGCAGTAGAATCTAATGTAGGAGCTGTTACAAACAGTGGAGCAGCTTATGAAGGCTTGTTCTTTGAATTAGGTGCACCCGTAGATTTAACGACAGACAAGTCGATAAAAATGAATTTTTGGGCAGATGCGCCAGTTAACGTTTTATTAAAACTAGAACAAGGATCAGCTGCAGATGCTGAAGCAACAGCCAATCATACAGGATCTGGATGGGAAGAAATTATTTTCACATTCAATTCTGCGGCTAGTTTCTCACAACTTACAATGTTTGTAGATGGTGCAGGAACCATCCCAGGCACATTCTATTTTGATGATATTACACAAATAGTATCCCCTCCAACGCCTTGTACAGCAGAAACAGTTGAATCTCTTTCAGCTGCCGATTTGAACATAACATTTATGTCAGATCCAACAGCTAGTATTACTTCAGACGGTGCTGGTTTTTCATGGGTAGATAATCCAGACTTTGATAATGCAGTAAATACCTCTTGTAAAGTTGGCCAAATAGACAGAACGAGTGCTGCTCAGTATGCAAACAACCAATTGATTTTAGATGCTAAATTAGATTTTAATTCGAATACTGGCTTAAAATTAAAAGTATGGTCACCAACTGCTAGCACAAATGTATTATTAAAATTAGAGGATCAAACAAACGCTGCTACATTTGTTGAAGTTTCTGCAACTACGTCAGCTGATAGTGCTGGTAAATGGGAAGAACTAACTTTTAGCTATACAGGTACGGATTCTAATAAATACGATAAAATCGGATTGTTCTTTGAACTAAATTCAGCGACTCAAGAAACGTATTATATCGATGACCTTGTACTAGTTTCTGGTAGCAATGGCGGCGGTGGCGGTACTTGTGTTCCTGAAACAACAGAATCTTACAGTGCATCTAACCTAAATATGACGTTTCAAACGGATCCATCTGCAGATTTTATATCAGATGGAGCAGGTTTTTCATGGGTAGACAATCCAGATTATGATAACACTGTAAACAGCTCTTGTAAAATAGGTCAAGTGGAGAGAGGGAATAACAACCCTTGGGATAATGTTCAATACGATTTAGACGCAAAATTAGATTTTACCGCAAATACTGGATTAAAAATTAAAGTATGGTCTGCAAGACCAAATACAGAGGTTAGATTAAAATTAGAAGAGATTGGAAATGCAGGTAATAATGTTGAGAAATTTTTCACAACTTCAATAACAAGCGGATGGGAAGAATTGACGTTTCCTTTTACAGCTGCCGATAGTGGTAAATTTAATAAGCTAGTTATTTTCTTTGACTTAAACACAACCAGCACAGATACCTATTATTTTGACGACCTAAAACTATACGGCGACGGTTCTGGCGGTGGCGGTGGCGGTAATGACGATTGTCCTGAGCCTCCAGCTGGTGAGTTGTTAGCGAATGGAAATTTTGAAGCAGGTGATGTAGGTTGCTGGCAACTTTTCCCTGGCGTAACAATTTCTACGACAGTTAATAATGGTGGTACACAATCGGCGGAACTGCAAGGATCAACAGGTGCTGCAGTGGGACTTAAGATGGAGCGTTTTGGAGTAGGTTTAGTAACCCCAAACACATCTTATACAGTCTCATTTGATATGATCGCTTCAGATGCATTAGGAGAAGGTGGAGTTGTAAAAGCATTTACATTTTCTGAAGGTGCCGATGGTGGAACTGTGGCTGCAACGCAACACATTCTTACCGACAACACCTCTTCTGTATCAACATCAGCTTGGGAATCCAAAACATTCACGTTTACAACCCCTGCAAATGCAAATCAAGTAGAAGGAGGTTTATCCTTTCTTATTGAAATTGTTAATAGCGCAGCGAGATTGAATGTAGATAACGTATCCGTAAGAGTAACACCTTAATAATCATTTATCAATATAAATGAATTAAATCACTTATAAAAAGGCTAGGACAATGTTATTTATAACTAGCCTTTTTTATTTTTGAAATTAGAATTTAAGTATTAAAAAACCAATCAACTCTAAGTAGTTAAAAGATATTAAAGAATTATAAAGCCTCACAAAATCATCAATTGGGGTTTTATTGACAAAAAATTAAATGATAAAGAAAGCTATTTTTTTAGGAAAAAATAAAGACGTGAATCAGGGTAAAGACATCGATGGAACCTTAGTTAATATTGATAACGAAGTCTATTACAAGATTTCGAATAGTGACAAAATGAGACCATTTTTCATGAGCATCGTTAGTGATTCAAACCACTGGATGTTTATTTCAAGCAATGGAAGTCTAACCGCTGGAAGAAAAAACTCTGAATTCGCATTATTCCCGTACTACACAGATGATAAAATTACGGAAGCTGCTGAAATTACAGGGAGTAAATCTATTTTCCAAGTCCATAAAAATGAGGAAGTTCATTTATGGGAACCTTTTTCGGATCGTTTTGCAGGAAAGTACAAAACCACTCGAAATTTATATAAAAACGAGTATGGTAATAAAGTCTTGTTCGAAGAAATCAACCACGATTTAGAACTGACCTTTCAATACCAATGGAATTCTACAAACACCTTTGGATTTATAAAAAAATCAAAGCTTATCAATACTGCAACCTCTACTGTTGAAGTCAATGTATTGGATGGGATTCAAAACTTATTACCTTACGGAGTTGGGAGCGATTTACAAAACGCAAGTAGTAATCTAGTAGATGCCTACAAACGTAGTGAGTTAGAAAAAAGTTCAGGTTTAGGAATATATGCCTTAAGTGCAATTATTGTAGATAAAGCAGAGCCTAGCGAAGCTTTAAAAGCAAACATTGTGTGGTCCTTAGGATTAGACAGTCCTAAGCACTTACTCTCGTCTTTACAACTTAACAGCTTTAGAAAACAATACGAAATTCTAGAAGAGACAGATATCAAAGCTGAAAAGGGTGCATATTTTGTCAATTCTCAAATTGTATTAGCATCCCAAGAAGACAAAGAGTGGTTGCTCGTTGCAGAGGTGAATAAAAACCATTCCGCCATTGCAAAACTGATTAATAAAATTAAAACCAATGACGGTTTATGGGAATTGATAGACCAAAAAATTGAGAAAGGAACCACACGTTTAATCGCTTTAAATGCCGCTTCGGATGGTTTACAACTTTCGGCAGATAAATTTAGAGATACACGTCATTTCTCAAACACCTTGTTCAATATTATGAGAGGTGGGATTTTTGATAATAACTATCAAATTGAAAAATGGGATTTTAAAAATTACCTCGCTAAAGCCAATAAAAAAGTAGCGAGAACTACAGAAGAAAACGTTGAGAAACTTCCTGAAAAATTTACACTTTCAGTTTTACAAGAACTCGCATACCAAGTAGATGACACCAACTTTAGACGTTTGTGTTTTGAATACATGCCGTTAAAATTTAGCCGTCGTCATGGAGATCCGAGCCGTCCTTGGAATAAATTTTCAATCAATACCAAAAGTGAGATTGATGGTTCAAAAATCTTAGATTACGAAGGAAATTGGCGCGATATTTTCCAAAACTGGGAAGCATTAGCACATTCATACCCTGCGTTTATTGAAAGTATGATTCATAAATTCTTAAACGCAACCACATTTGATGGCTACAATCCATACCGTGTCACTAAAGGTGGTTTTGATTGGGAAACCATTGAGCCAGACGACCCTTGGTCGTACATCGGGTATTGGGGAGATCACCAAGTGATTTATTTACTCAAGTTTTTAGAATTTATTGAAAGTCACCAACCAGGGAAATTAGCAACCCTTTTTGATAAAGATTTGTTTGTCTATGCCAATGTTCCTTATAAGATCAAGAGCTACGACGCCTTGCTGGAAAATCCGAAAGACACCATTGAATTTGATGGAGCATTAGATCATAAAATTAGAGAACAACGCGTAGAGCTTGGTGCTGATGGTGCCTTACTTCGCGATGAAAATCGTTTTATTGTAAAAGTCAATTTCATTGAAAAAATACTAGCCACCACTTTAGCAAAACTTTCAAACTTTATTCCCGAAGGTGGAATTTGGATGAATACGCAACGTCCTGAATGGAATGATGCGAACAACGCCTTAGTAGGAAGTGGCGTTTCTATGGTTACCTTGTATTATTTACGACGTTTCTTGAAATTCTTTGATACGGTAATTGTTCAATCTGATTTAGAAACTGTCGAAGTCTCTAAAGAGCTTGTTACATTCTTTGATGCCATTTCAACGACCTTTAAAGACAACCAGAATTTACTATCGGGGCGTATCAATGATACAGACCGTAAAGTAATTTTAGATGCTTTAGGGAATGCAGGAAGCAACTATAGAACTCAAATTTACAATGCTGCTTTTTCAGGAAGAAAAAGTGAAATATCTGTTAAAGATATAAAAGCGTTTGTTGATGTAAGTCTCCTGTTTTTAGAGCACTCTATTGAAGTTAATAAACGAGAAGACAACTTATACCATGCGTATAATTTAATGACCGTAAACGAAAACAACAGCGTTTCAATTTCGTATTTAGATGAAATGTTAGAAGGGCAGGTTGCAGTGTTAAGCTCAAAATATTTATCTACCAAACAGTCCTTGTCTGTTTTGGATGCAATGAAAAATAGTAAGCTTTTCCGTCCCGATCAATACAGCTATTTATTATATCCGTATAAAGAATTAAAAGGGTTTATTGAGCGTAATACGATTTCAGCATCTGCTGTTTCATCATCTAAATTATTAGAACAACTTGTAAGCGATAAAAATGTACAGATTTTAGAGAAAGATGTCAACGGTGATTACCATTTCAGTGGAAACTTTAAAAATGCGAATGATTTAAAAGCGGCTTTATTAGAGCTTTCAGGAACTTCTTACGAAGCACTCGCTCAGTCAGAAACACCAAAAATTCTTCAAATTTTTGAAGAAGTCTTTAACCATAAAGCTTTTACAGGTCGTTCAGGTACATTTTATGGCTATGAAGGTTTAGGGTCTATTTACTGGCACATGGTGTCTAAATTGCAATTAGCAGTTTTGGAAACTTGCAATTCAGCCTTTGAATCTGAAGCTGATGCTGGGGATGTAGGGAATTTATTAGACCACTATTACGAAATCAATGCAGGAATTGGTGTGCACAAATCACCAAAATTATATGGAGCCTTTCCAACCGATGCCTATTCACATACACCGGCAGGAAAAGGGGCACAACAACCAGGAATGACAGGGCAGGTAAAAGAAGATATTTTATCGCGCTTTGGAGAACTAGGAGTGGTGGTTTCAGAAGGTAAACTAGGATTCAATCCACGTTTATTACGAGCGAATGAGTTTTTGAAAGAAAGTAACATCTTTCATTACATCGCGATTCCTACTAAAAAAGACAGCATTTTGGTTTCAGAAGGTTCACTTTGTTTTACCTACTGTCAAGTGCCAATTATATACACCATAGCAGAAGAAGACAGTTTAACAGTTGACTTCAGTAATGGAACCACAAAAACGTTTAATACCTTAAGCTTAGATACAGAAATAAGCGAGCAGGTATTTAATCGTAATGGTGAAGTAACTCAATTAAATGTACACATTAAAAAAAGTCGTTTAAAATAAATTTTGTAGGATATTATGAGAAGAACAAAGCATCTATTAATTTTAAGTCTCCTTGTTTTTCTTGTAATATCTTGTAAAAAAAAGCAATCAAATACGGATAGTCCGAACCAACAAAAACAAAACGAAGTGACAGCTAAAGACATCTTAGGAAATTCAAATTATTTAGCGATCTCTTACGGAGGATATCGAGAAAAGTCACGTGATTTTCAACCAACAATTGAAGCGCTGAAAGAAGACATGAAAATTCTTCATGCGATGAATATTAGAATATTACGCACCTATAATGTGCGTTTGGCGCATACGTCAAATATTTTAAAAGCAATTCGGGAGTTGAAAAATGAAGATCCCAATTTTGAAATGTATATGATGGTTGGTGCTTGGATCGATTGTAAAAATGCTTGGACGGACCAACCGTTAAACCACCACGAAGAAAGCGAGAACAATGCCTCTGAGATTGAGCGTGCTGTAGCCTTGGCTCAAGAGTTTTCTGATATTGTAAAAGTTATTGCCGTTGGAAATGAAGCCATGGTCAAATGGGCCGCCTCTTATTTTGTGCAACCCGCTGTGATTTTGAAATGGGTAAACCATTTACAAGAACTAAAGAAAAAAGGAGATTTATCCAAAGACTTATGGATTACTAGTTCCGATAATTTTGCTTCTTGGGGCGGGGGAGATTCTCAGTACCATGTAGAAGATCTTACGAAATTAATTAAGGCTGTGGATTATTTATCCGTACACACCTATCCCATGCACGATACACATTACAATCCTATCTTTTGGGGCGTTTTTGGAGATGAAACCGAACTGTCAAGTTTGAAACGCATTGACATTGCTATGAACCGTGCCAAAACTTATGCCGTATCACAAACCGATAGCGTGGCAAGTTATTTAAAGAGCTTAGGCATCCAAAAACCAATTCATATTGGTGAAACAGGTTGGGCAAGCGCTTCTAACGGCTACTATGGGTCTAATGGTTCCAAAGCAACCGATGAGTATAAGGAATCCATTTTTTATAACCATATCCGCGAATGGACGAACGAAGCCAATATGTCGTGTTTCTATTTTGAAGCTTTTGATGAACCATGGAAAGATGCGCACAACTCAGGAGGTTCTGAAAACCATTTTGGTTTATTTACGGTGGATGGAAAAGCAAAATATGTGCTTTGGGATTTGGTAGATAAAGGAGTTTTTGATGGATTGACGCGTGGTGGAAACCCCATTACAAAAACCTATAATGGTAACAAAGAAGCATTGTTCCTAGAGGTAGAATTACCTCCCGTAAAAAAAGAAATTACAAAGAACCATTAATATGAAACGTTTAAAAATACATCATTTTTTAATTTTATTCGCAATGCTCACAGCGTGTACAACCAACCAACCTTTGCAAGTAACCGTTTTTGAAACGTCTGCTGCGGGTCATAAGTTAACTGAAGTTTCAGAGTTTACGACTTCTGAAAACCCTTCTAAAATTCAATTAAACCTAGAACAAAAATTCCAAACCATCACTGGTTTTGGAGGCTCATTTACAGAATCTTCGGCGTACTTACTAAATCGTTTGAGCAAAAAAAATAGAACCAAAATAATAGAAGCGTACTTTAGTGAAAAAGGGGCGAAATATTCTTTGACGCGTACACACATTAGTTCTTGCGATTTTTCATTAAATAATTACACATACGCGCCAATAGCGGACGATTTTGAACTTAATAACTTCAGCATCAAAGAAGATATGGACGATTTAATCCCCATGATAAAAGACGCGATGTCTGTCTCTGAAGATGGATTTAAAATCATTGCCTCTCCGTGGACTGCACCGCCTTGGATGAAAGACAATAAAAAATATGTTGGCGGAAAATTATTGCCAGAATACTACGAGACCTTTGCCTTGTTTTTTTCTAAATATATAGATTCTTATAAAGCTGAGGGCATTGATATTTGGGGTCTAACGCCCGTTAATGAGCCTCATGGAAATGGCAACAACTGGGAGAGTATGCATTTCACACCAGAAGAGGAAACAGATTTTTTACAAAACCATTTAGGTCCAAAATTGGAAGCAGACGGAAAAGGAGCAATCAATATTTTAGGCTACGATCAAAATAGAGATGGTTTAAAAGAGTGGGTAGATGTGATGTATAAAGATGACGCATCATCTAACTACTACGCTGGGACTGCCATTCATTGGTATGAAAGCACCTATGATTTTTTCCCAAAAGCATTACAGTATGCGCATGACAAAGCCCCTAACAAATATTTAATTGAAACCGAAGGCTGTATAGACTCAGAAATTCCAAAATGGCAGGATGACAAATGGTATTGGTCTAAAGAGGCAACGGATTGGGGATATGATTGGCGAGAGCAAGAAAAAAAATATTTACATCCAAAATATGCCCCTGTCAACAGATATGCTAGAGATATTATTGGCTGCTTAAACAACTGGGTTGACGGTTGGGTTGATTGGAATATGGTACTCGATCGACAGGGTGGACCAAACTGGTTTAAAAACTGGTGTGTTGCTCCAGTTATTGTAGATCCCGACAACGATGAAGTTTATTTTACGCCTTTGTATTATACCATGGCACATTTTAGCAAATACATACGTCCCGGTGCCAAAGTAATTGGTCTGGATCATTCGGATACCGACTTACAAGTCACTGCTGCACAAAACCCAGATGGGTCTATTGCGGTCGTGGTCTTTAACGAAGGAACAACATTAAAAACCTTTGAACTTTCTTTAGGAGAATCTTCAAAATTAATAGCCATACAACCACAAGCCATACAAACGATTGTAATACCAAACTAACACACAAACTAACACACAAACTAAAACCAACACATCATGTCTCAAACTTCTAACAAAGTCCCCTTAGGTCAAAAAGTTGCCTTCGGTTTAGGAATGCTTGCCAACCAAATGTTTCCTGCAGCACTTGGAATTTTTATGGTCGTCCTCGTTCAAAACTTAGGTTTTCCAGGTTGGATGTGGGGAATTATATACTTTTTCCCGAGAATATTTGATTCTTTTACGGATCCAATAATGGGTTTTATTTCAGATAACACCAAATCTAAATGGGGAAGACGTAGACAATACGTGTTTATTGGCGCCATTGTGATGGGAATATCTTTTGCTATCATGTGGCAATTATACATAGATAGCGGCGTAGATTATAATTTCGCTTACTTTATGTTTTGGTCGTTTGTATTCTATTTAGGGCTTACTATTTTTAGTGTTCCTTATGTAGCGATGGGCTATGAGATGAGTGATAATTTTCACGAGCGTACAAGTATCATGGCTGTTGCACAATGGATTGGCCAGTGGGCATGGGTCATAGCACCTTGGTTTTGGGTGATCATGTATATTAACGGCGATGATGGATGGTTTGCAACTGCAGAAGAAGCAACACGAACCTTAGCCATTTGGGTTGGTATTATTTTAATGTTTGTGGCAATGGTTCCTGCACTATTTATCAAGAGTAAATCGACTTTAGACGAAGATTATGCCGATTTATCACTTAGTAATATCAAAGGAAGTTTTAAAGAAATCAAGTTAGGATTTCAAGAAGCGTTAAAAATTAAGCCGTTCCGTAAATTATGTATTTCAACTTTTCTAATTTTTAATGCCTTCAATACGGTTGCTACATTTACCTTTTTTGTCATTGTATATCAGTTATTTAATGGAGATGCAGAAGCTGCAAATGCGGGATACTGGCCTTCTTTATTTGGATGTTTAGGCGCGTTGTCCACAACCTTTATCGTCATTCCGATTGTTACGAGGATGTCTCGTAAGTTAGGAAAGAGAAATGCATTTTTATGGTCTCAAGGGATTTCTATAATTGGGTACATACTTCTTTGGTTTTTATTGATTCCAGGAAAACCCTATATGTTTATTTTTGCCCTCCCTTTCTTTTCATTTGGGATTGGAAGTTTATTTACATTGATGATGTCGATGACTTCAGATGTAATTGACTTAGATGAATTAAACACAGGAAAACGAAGAGAAGGTATTTTTGGAGCTATCTACTGGTGGATGGTCAAATTTGGTTTTGCAATTGCTGGAGCTTTAAGTGGTGTCATTCTATCCGTTATTGGTTTTCAAGAAGGGATTGCCTCTACGGAACAAGAAGGGGCTATCATTGGGTTGCGTGTATTCTTTTCAGGGTTTCCAATATTAGGAACTTTAATCGCCATGTGGATCATGCGTGATTATGACCTTACAGAAGAAAAAGCGGTGGAAATCAGTGCCAAACTAGCAAAACGAAAAGAGAAACCAACCTCTTTTTATCAAACAAATAAGTTAGACTCGTTACTGGCTTCAGGAACACAAATTGACAGCTCTTCCGATACTGATTTCAGTTCAAAAACAGATGCAGACATTAAAGCCTTGTTTTCAGAAAGTTTAAATAACGGACTTCACGGCTTGTGTTTTAGTCCCTATTTAGAAGGACAAAATATTGGAGATCAATTATCCAAATCTCAAATCAGTCAACGTATGGACGTCATTGAGCCATACACCCAATGGGTGCGTTCATTCTCTTGTACTGAAGGAAACGAGCATACGCCTAAAATTGCCCACGAAAAACATTTAAAAACGATGGTGGGAGCATGGATTGGGAGTGATAAAGCTCAGAACGAAAAAGAGCTCAACACATTAATCAAGCTTGGGAAATCGGGGTTTGTAGATATCGCGGTTGTAGGAAACGAAACTTTGATGCGTGAAGAGCTGACAGAGCAAGAATTGATTGCGTATATCAACCGTGTCAAACGTGCCCTGCCGGGAATTCCTGTAGGTTATGTGGACGCCTATTACCAATTTGTAGAACGTCCTAAGCTGATTGAAGCTTGTGACGTTATTTTAGCTAATTGCTACCCGTTTTGGGAAGGCTGTAGTATCGATCAATCGGCAACCTATTTAAAACAAATGTATGCTGTGGTACAACAAGTAGCCAATGGGAAACCTGTCATTATTACAGAAACAGGCTGGCCAAACCAAGGAGACAGTACTAAAGATGCGAAACCCTCAGAAAACAATGCGATGAAATACTTTATAGATACTGCCAATTGGGCGCATCAAAATGAAGTACCTTTGTTCTATTTTTCTTCATTTGATGAGTCATGGAAAGTGCATCACGAAGGAGATGTTGGAGCACGTTGGGGGCTTTGGGACACCAATGAGAATTTAAAATTTCAATAATAAAACTACAGGACTATGTCATTTAAAGAAGGTCAACAATTTTCGCTGAAACAAATCGATCAACCTTTTAAATCTGGAATCGATTTCACAAAGCTATCTTCAGAAGGTTTAAAAAAACTATGGAAACAAACTTTAGACAACGGAATGCATGGGTTGTGTTTTAGTATGTATGAAGACGGTCAAGGCCCTGGAAATAAAATTACAGAAGCACAAGTAGACAGACGTATGCAAGTGATCAAGCCCTACACTAAATGGGTGCGTTCTTTTTCGTGTATAGAAGGCAATGAATTCATTCCTCGGGTGGCTCATAAACATGGCATTAAAACCTTAGTGGGTGCTTGGTTGGGCGATGACTTAGAAAAAAATGAAGAAGAATTAGAAGCCTTAATTGCATTGGCAAAAGAAGGCTGTGTAGATATTGCAGCTGTTGGCAATGAAGTGATGTACAGAGAAGAACTCACAGAGGCACAGCTATTAGAATATATAAATAGAGTAAAAGAAGCACTCCCCGGAATTCCTGTGGGTTATGTGGATGCTTATTATGAGTTTTCACACCGCCCAAAAATCACAGAAGCTTGCGATGTTATTTTAGCCAATTGCTATCCATATTGGGAAGGTTGTAGTATTGAAGACTCCTTGTACCATGCACAACAAATGTTTGGTGAAGCTGTAGATGCCGCCAAAGGAAAAAAAGTAATTATTACCGAATCTGGTTGGCCAAGTGAGGGCGGGAGTTTAAAAGGCGCATTTTCATCTAAAGAAAATGCAATGCGCTATTTTATAAATGTCCAAAAATGGTCTAAAAAAGCGGATATAGAGATGTTTTATTTCTCTTCCTTTGATGAATCATGGAAAGTGGGCACTGAAGGCGATGTTGGGGCTTATTGGGGTCTGTGGGATAAAAATGAGAAGCTGAAGTTTTAGGGTTCGAATCGTTTTTGAGCTTAATCTCAAAATAAAGCTATTCTTAAAGTTTTATTATATTTATAGTATAATTAATTCCGTTATGACACATGTAGAAAAAATCAGACACAGTGTAATAGATAAAATACTTTCTATTAAAAGTGCAGAATTGTTGCTAGTCTATGACAAGTTGCTGACTTCTAAAGGCGACACATCATTATCCTTAACCAAAGAGCAAATAGAAATGCTTAAAATGAGTGATACTGACATCGAAAATGGAGATTTAATATCACAATCTGATATTGATAAAATGGATGCAGAATGGCTAGGCTAACTTTACTTTGGACTAAAAGGGCATTACAGTATTTCTTACAGAAAAATAGATGATAAAAAATCATTACAGCGTTTTGAGATAACAATCAAAGTCCTGAAAAATTATTGAAAATTTTAAAAGATTAATAATTTCTTTTGTTTATTGAAGTTGCGCTTTTAGCATAACTCAATTCCTTTTTTGAGGGTAATCTCAAAACAAACTCTTCCTATAAATTTTATTATTCCGTAATATTCAGTAGTTTTAAATCCTCAAATTTACTGAAATGCTTAAAAAAGTCTATGGAAGCGCTCTCTTTGGCGTGGAAGCACACACCATCACAATCGAAGTGAATGTCGATAAAGGCATCGGCTACCATTTGGTAGGATTGCCAGATAACGCCATCAAAGAAAGTAATTTCCGGATTGCGGCGGCCCTTCAAAACAATGGTTATAAAATTCCTGGTAAAAAACTCATCATTAATATGTCGCCAGCCGATATGCGCAAGGAAGGCTCTGCCTATGACTTGCCCCTAGCGATGGGCATTTTAACCGCCTCCAGTCAAATCAAAGAAGTCAACATCGATCGCTATGTCATTATGGGAGAGCTCTCCTTAGACGGAATGGTGCAATCCATAAAAGGGGCACTGCCCATTGCGATTAAGGCCTTAGAAGAAGGCTTTGAGGGATTTATTTTGCCCAAAGAAAATGCGAAAGAAGCCGCCATCGTGAGTGGTTTAAAGGTATATGGGGTGGAACATATTTCTGAGGTAATAGACTATTTTCATAAGAACAAAAAACTAGAACAAACGATTGTGGATACTCGTGCCGAGTTTCAAAAAGACCTTGAGCATCCCGAATTTGATTTTTCAGATGTCAAAGGGCAGGAGAGTATCAAACGCTGTATGGAAATTGCAGCATCCGGCGGACATAACATTATATTGATTGGCCCTCCGGGAGCAGGAAAAACCATGCTCGCCAAACGCTTGCCTTCCATTTTACCTCCGATGACCTTGCATGAAGCTTTGGAAACCACCAAAATACATTCGGTTGTGGGGCGTATTGGGACTCAAAAAGGATTGATTGCACAACGCCCATTTCGATCGCCCCACCATACAATTTCGAATGTTAAAAAATATGTTGTGTACTTTTCGTATATTAGTAGTCTAATCGAAATAATATGTTAGGAATTTACACGAGGTTATCTAAGCAAGACGAAGACAGTAACTCAATAAACAATCAGCTTAGAGAAGGTAAGCAGTTTGCTGCAGATTTTCAGTATCCAGATTTTAAGATTTACAACGAGGGAGAAGGGATAAGTGGAGGCTTGGATATTGTTGATAGACCAATACTGAAAGAATTAATGAGTGATATTAAAAACGGTGTTGTAACTTCTTTATGGGTTAGGAATCAGAACAGACTCGAAAGAAACAGTCTTACTTATGCGACATTTGTTCAAACGGTTAAGAGTTATAAATGTAAGGTTTATTTCAACGGAGTTTTACAAGACTATAATAACCCAAACGACAATCTACTTGGTGGAATATTGTCTCAGCTTAACTCCTATAAATTAGAACTTCAATCCGAGCAGACTAAAAAAGTCTTAAAGGATAACGTAAAAGCTGGTAAAACACACGCAAGAACTCCTTACGGATATACTAAAGATGAAAACAATTTTCTAATTATCGATAAAGAAGAAGCTAAAATTATTAAAAAGGTCTATAAGTGGTCTCTTGAAGGAATAGGAACAAATAAAATAGCAGATAAATTGAATGAATTAAGAGTGCCAACAACATATAATAAAATGGAAGGTACTTTAAAAGTCGTAAACAAATTCGATAAACAAGATATTAAAATTGTTAAAAAATCTGAAATAAAATGGAGCGG
>TARA_B110001469_G_scaffold86845_1_pt1 | contig 42375 bp, 32 predicted proteins | sample TARA_B110001469 | Tara Oceans TARA_B110001469 (sample SAMEA4397034) | marine metagenome | biome: Polar Biome; feature: [SRF] surface water layer (ENVO:00010504); material: water (ENVO:00002006), including particulate matter (ENVO:01000060) such as... | depth 5 m
GCAACATTTTCAGAGTTAAACCCTCTAAGGTTAATTCTACCATCACCATATCCACCACCAGCTTTTGTCGCATAGACCCCTGGAGTTGATTTTAAAATTTCAGGAAATTCTTGAGTTCCTAATTTAAGTTCAATTTCAGCCGCTCTAATTGTTGAAACTGCTACGGGTGTTTTTCTATCCACTGCAACAGAAGCAAAAATTTGAACTTCTTCTAAACCAAATTCACTTGCTTCTAGTGAAACAGATCCAAGGTCCATATTCCCAGTAAAAGAAATTGTTTTGGATATAAATCCAACATAGGAAATTACGACCTCACCTGTTGAGTTTGAAGAGTTAATCGTAAAGTTTCCATCGAAATCAGAAGACACGCCATTTGACGTTCCTTTCTCTACAACAGTAGCTCCTGGTAAAGGCGCTTGTTGTCCAGCGTCGATGATTGTGCCTGTTACAGTGCTTTGAGCAGCAACTGATAACGTACACACCATCAAGGCGAAAGATAATAATTGTGTAATCTTTTTCATAATTTTAATTATGTTTAATAATTGGTTAAATTGATTAAACAAAAGTAAGGATTATAAAACGGAATACAATTACATTATTATTAACAATATGAGTTTGATTGTTAACAAAAAATTAATAGCTCATTTAGCTGTTCTTCTTGTAGTGCTTTAAAAGATTGATAGTAGAAGCGTCGTGGTTCGTTACAGAACCCGTGTTGATTTCATCTAAAATTTTAGTCGCTAATTGTTTACCTAATTCGACTCCAAATTGATCATAACTAAAGACATTCCAAACCACTCCTTGAACAAATATTTTGTGTTCATACATCGCAATTAATTTCCCTAAACTTTCTGGAGTTAATTGTTTGATAAAAATAGTATTGGTCGGCTTGTTGCCTTCAAATACTTTAAAAGGAACAATTTCTACTGCTGTGCCTTCGGACTGTACCTCAGCTTCTGTTTTACCATTTAACAGTGCTTCTGTTTGTGCAAAAAAGTTAGAAATCAATTTATCTTGGTGGTCTTTATTGCCGTGTAAGGATTTTGTAAACCCAATAAAATCCGCAGGAATCAATTTTGTTCCTTGGTGAATCAATTGGAAAAAGGCGTGTTGCGAATTGGTGCCAGGCTCTCCCCAAACTAAATTTCCTGTTTGGTAGTCCACTTGCTTCCCTGATCGGTCGATGCTTTTCCCATTACTTTCCATAATGGCTTGCTGAAGGTAAGTCGCAAATTGATTCAAATATTGCGTGTAAGGGATAACCGCTTCACTTTCTGCTTTGAAAAAATTATTATACCAAATGCTTAAAAATGCCAAGACGGTTGGGATGTTTGTTTCAAATTCTTCTTCTTTAAAATGGGTATCCATTTTATGAGCCCCTTCTAAAAGCGCTTCAAAATTCTCATATCCTACGGACAAACTGATGCTTAATCCGACAGCACTCCAAAGTGAAAAACGACCGCCTACCCAATCCCACATAGGAAAGATGTTGGAAGGTTCAATGCCAAAGGCTTGTACCTTCTCAGTATTGGTAGAAACTGCCACAAAATGTTTTGCTACATCGTCTTGAGTTGCGTGGTTTAAAAACCACTCTCTAATCGTATTTGCATTTGATAAGGTTTCTTGAGTGGTGAATGTTTTAGAGACAATTACAAAAAGTGTGGTTTCTGGATTGAGTGTTTTTAGCACTTCGTTGACGTGATCGCCATCGACATTACTGACAAAGTGAGGTGTCAAATGATTGCCGTAAAACGCCAAGGAATCGACCACCATGGCAGGCCCTAAATCTGACCCTCCTATTCCGATATTGACGATGTCAGTAAAGGCTTTATTTGTGTATCCTTTTTTAGTACCATTGATAATGGCGTCGGAAAAGTTTTTTATCAAAGCTTTTGCCTTGTATATTTCTGGCATCACATTCTCGCCATCAATTAAAACGTTGGCGTCTTCGGGTGCTCTCAGTGCGGTATGAAGCACGGCTCTGCCTTCGGTGTGATTGATCACATCGCCTTCAAAATATTTCGAAATGGCATCCTTGAGTTGAAGTTCTTCAGCCAATTCTTTAAAAAGGGTCATGGTTTCAGAACTAATTCTATTTTTAGAGAAATCTACATAAAAATCGTCCCATTGTATGGTAAATTCATCGGCACGTCCTGGGTTTTCAGCAAACCATGTTTTCATGTGCTGGTCCTTGATTGCTTCAAAGTGAACTTTTAATTTTGCCCACGCTTTTGTTTCAGTTGGATTTATTGATTGTAATGCCATTGGATAATTTTAAATATAGAATGTTAGTTTATTGAATCGAGTTGTTGTCTCAAAGGCGCGATAAATTCCTCAAAGTTAGATTTTAAATGTGCTGGTAATGCTTTTGCATCTGGTAGTTTTTGACGGAATGGATCGACTTGTTTGCCGTTTTTCCAAAAACGATAGCATACGTGGGGACCGCCTGTGTTTCCAGTCATGCCTACTTTTCCAATCACGTCGCCTTGTTTGACGTAGTCTCCAACCTTTACCAAGCGTCTGCTCATGTGTAGGTATTGGGTGCTGTAAGTAGCGTTGTGTCTAATTTTTACATAGTTGCCATTCCCTCCTTTTCGTCTGGATTCAGTGACTGTCCCATTGGCGGTTGCTAAAATTGGCGTGCCAGTTGGGGCTGCAAAATCGGTTCCTTTATGAGGTTTGACCCGATTTCCGTAATAAGCAATTCTTCTTTTTAGATTGTATCTAGAGGAAATGCGACTGAATTGTAACGGGGCTTTCAAAAAGGCTTTCCGAAGACTTTTGGAATTTTCATCAAAATAATCGGTATTGTTTTTCGACTCTTGATTCATATAATTAAAGGCATAAAAAGATTCGCCTTTGTGCTCAAAAAAGGCGGCCTTGATGCTTTCAATCCCTGCATATACAGAGTCGTCCACAAACCGCTCGTTATAAATTACTTTAAAATTATCGCCTTTTTGCAGTCTCGAGAAATCGATGGTCCAAGCATAGATATCATCAGACATATCATAAATCAATTGGGTGGGCAGTCCTTGATTTTCCATCGTTTCAGAAAGAGTACTCTGAATGACACCAAAGGTTTCCTTTTCAATTATTTTTACGGGTTTTCTTTGAATACTCGTAATAATTGAATCGCAAAACTCAACAACTAGGTATTCAACTTTATTGGGTTGATATATGAAAACTAAGGGCGTCTTCACCGCTTCTTTCGAAAATAAGACGGTGTAAGGCTTTCCAATTCTCAGACGACGCACATCAAAAACCTCTTTTGTTTTTTCGGCAATGTGATGGATTTTTGGATAGAACAACTGATGTTTTTCGAGGAGTACACCAAAGCTGTCTCCACTTCTAACAGTATCGTTTATAACCTGATAATTATTGAGGTTGTAGCCAAATTTAAAATTATCTGGCTGAACCCTTACCTCCTCTATTGCTTCTTCAACCAAAGTGTCTTTCGAACAACTTTTAAAGACACTGTAAAGGCTTATTGCAACAAATCCGTATAGGAAAGATTTTACATTAAAATATTTTTTGTACTTAATCAACGTCATGTCCCCAATTATCTTTTTCATCTTGGCTCCAAAGTTCAGGAAAAAATATTCTTTTTTGGTATTTTGGATGCATATATTTTTGCCAATCACTGCCACCGGTTGCTTCTCCATCACCATCTTTTCCTAAAATATAGTGTTTGGCGGCGTTGTAGTGTGCCATCACCCAGGTGATGTTAACGGTATAATCATAGTGTCTCATAGCCTCCACAAGACTTTTTTCTTGTTGGCCTTCAATGGGTAGCTCTTTAAAACGTGTCCATATATTTTTAGTGTTATAGACCTTCATGAAGGTGATAAATTCCTCCTTGTACCGATTTTCAAAGTTGGATAATAAGGTGGATTTCTGGCCTGTTTTGTAATCTTTCCCAGCAGCTTGCCAATACAAATGTTCAAAGGCGTGCTCAAAAGGAGTCTCTCTATCAATATTGGCACGAAAACGGACATCAATCAAATTAATGAGTTCTGTAGAAGCAAATTCAATTTTACGGTATTGTGCACTTTGAAATCCACTTGCGGGGGTTAAAGTATGTCTGAATTTATTATACTGAGCGATATCCATCCCTTCTCTCATGATATTGAAAGAGGTGGTTAACATATCAAAATAACGACTAATTCGCATGAGTTTGTCTTGAAAAAAAACAACTTCTAAAGAAGGTGATTCGGATACTTGTTTGATTTCCCAAAGAATCATTTTAAAAATCAATTCATTGATTTGGTGGTAGGCAATAAACACCATTTCATCGGGAAGGTTGGTGCGTTGAATTTGCAAACCTAATAACGCATCTGTATGTATATAGTCCCAGTAGGTTATCGAGTTACTATGCAATAATCCTTCGAGATGCACTTCGCGATCTTGATGTATCGCATTGTATTTATCATCAAGAAGATTTAATAATTCTTCAGTAGTCGGTTTTTTTGTCATCGCTTTTTATAGTTGAATTTCAAAAGGGTGTTTAAGTCCTTTTAAGGCTTCTAAATCGGCTCTTAATGAGCCAACTTGTAAATCTGCTTTTATTTTAATTGGCACTTTATTTTTGTCTGCACTCACCCATAATGTTAAACTTTCTTCTTCTCTAAATACGCGTCCAGCCATGACATAGGGTCTGAATTTTATACATTTAATTTTTCCAAACTCCGTATTAATCGTTTCTCGACCTAGATATTTTAATTTAAATAAAAATGTTTCGCTATCAAAAAAGATGTTCAGTTCCACAACATCTCCTTCTTGTATGGTCTCTGTATTGTAATTGTTTCTCAAATAATAATATGCGGATACTAAATCTTGAATGTTTTGCTCAATATCAACAGATGAATTGGTGCCTTCTTTCAAATCATTAACCAGTGCTTTATTTTGCGCGTGATCAAAATCTACAATTCTGTTTTTTATATAGCCGCCTTCATCAATGTTTCTAACAAACTTATAAGGCTGACCTGTAACTTTATCAAAATGACTTTCGTAATGGTCTTCAACTTTAAAAACCCACTTCACAGGGCCTGTTGTCCAGCCTTTTCCAACAACTTTATATACAGGTATATTTTTATAAGTGCTTTCAGTCACTTCTAGAGTGGCGTTGCCTGCTTTCATCCACCCGCTATAGCTAAGTTTAAACCGGAGCCATTCCCCTGCTTGAAAAGAAGAAGACTCTTGAGCGCCTAAGAACTGAAAACTTATAGATAAAAGGAGGATTAATACTGATTTTTTCATGAAAATGTATGACAGATAATTATTTCAACGTATTATAATGTTTGTTACAAATTTGCAATTATTATTCCAAACTATAAAATGAATGCCTCTTAAGTCCTAAATAATTTTTAAGCAATCTTTTCATTCGCCATTTTAAAATTTAAAACCAGTAACCGACATTCACATAAAAGCCCGACTCGTTTGACCCTCCAGACCAGTTGTATTTTAATTCTATAGGTCCAAAAATTGTTTCTAATCCATACCCAATTGAATAACCTTCGTACAAAGCCGATTCAAACCAATCACTGTTTAAAAAAATATCATCACCAATGTTAGCGAAATTGGCTGAAAAATTAAAATGATGGTTGTTTATAAACTCATAATCAAGTGTCGAAGCTATTTTTACAAAACTATTTCCATTGAGCGAAAAATAATCATATCCATAAAACGTAGAATAGTTATTAAAATAATTAGATCCATAACCCCCAAGTCCAAAATGAAGTATCTTAGTATCGCTACTTCCAACCTTAAACCCGCCTTCAGTACTTACATTCATAGAAAGCTTGTCTGCGATTTTAAATGCTTTTGATATTTGAGATTTAAAAATTGTTAATTCGTTGAAATCATCCCTAAAGTCTGAGGATGCAAAATAAAATTTAAAATTACCTTCAAAAAGGAACCCGCTTGTGGGGAAAAACTTATTGTCGATGGTATCAATCTTTAGTGACCCGAAAAGACTGTAAAATTCTCCATCCTCAATCCTATATTCTGAGTTGTCAAAAACAGATAAAAACACATTATCATTCGTGGTGATTTTTAAATCCTTCAATTCCAATCCAATTTTTAGCGCTAAGTCTTTTTTAATCAAAGTTTCTGCGAAAATTTGGTGCGTAAACTCACTGAAAGTCATCTGAATTTTATCGATTCCTGGATACATACCTTCGTCAATGAGACCCGCTGGGTTCGTGAAATTATCAAACCCTATATATTTAGAGTTTATCCCCACACTCCAATAAAAACCCTTATCAATATAATAGTCAAAATTATAGCGGGTGTTATCTCCTAGAATAAAATCTAAGGATAACACATCGTTTTTAAAAATCAATTGTTTTTTTGTTAGGTTGAGTAGCGCTGCGCTTTTATATAACGGATCGTAGTGTACTCCGAACTTTACAAATGTGGTGTTTTTTGCTTCGGTAACTTTCGCGCTGAGATTATACCCTTGATCCGCAGGAGAAAATTTATACAAAAAGCTGTCAAAATTATTTGTGGCTACTAAATTGTTCACACCTTTACTAAAATCGTCAAAACTAATTGTTTCACCGGTTCTAAATCTGAGCTTCCCTCTCACGTACGAAGCGGTATATTTATTTAGACCCGAAATTGAAATGTCATTAATTTTAATTTTTTGAGTTTCTGGGATACTAGCCTCTGTTTTTGTGAAGTTTTGTGCCTTAGCAATTTTTTTTAATTCCTCTAGATGTGGGGACACTGCTGTTTGTCCTTTGCGAATAATTTCACCACCATCTTTAAAAGAAACAATCGAATATTCAGACACTTTGGGTTTGATGTATATATCCGTTAATTTGGACTTACCGATCATCTCTTCAGCTATTCTAAAGTTGCCAATTTGAATCAAAATATTAGATACCGATTCCAACTTATTAATTGTGAGAAGACCATCTTGCACATCAACCCCAATAATGATATCTAAGTCTTTTGATTCTAAACCTATTATAGGATAATTATTCACGATGCCTCCATCCATCAATAATTTATTGTCCAAAGTTACGGGCTGATAAAGGGTTGGCAAGGCGCTACTTGCTGCAATTGCCTGTGCTAAATTTCCACGATCTAAAACAACTTCCTTACCTGTTTTCATATCCGTTGCAATACAATAAAATGGGACTGGCAGTTTGCTGAAATCATCAATTCCATTGACATTTAACGTTAATTTTGAAAGTAAATTGAATACGTTTTGCCCCCTCGAAATAGAAGATGGTAAATGGATTTTAAAGTTGCTAAACGGGAGTGAGAGTGCATATTTTTCTGCATTTTTTCGTTCATAAAACGTTTTAGATTTTCTTGGCACTGCATCCGTTATAAGAAGATCAAAATTGGCTGCACTAATAATAGAATCTAATTGTTTTCCTGAATATCCAGACGCATACAAGCCTCCAATAACAGCACCCATACTTGTCCCCGCAACGTAATCGACACGAACGCCTAAACTATCCAGCGTTTTTAGCACTCCTATATGTGCAAATCCTTTGGCGCCACCACCACTAAGAACTAAGCCAACTCTTGGGTTTTTTCGCTCAGATTCTTGAGAAGAACCCCATTGAAAAAAGAATAGGAAAAATAAGATTAATAGGTTACGCATTGGGTTTATTTTGATAGTAATTATAAATAATATGAGCTTTTGACACTCCAATAACTTGCTCTAACTCGTCTAAGGCTGCAAATGAAACGCGTTGTGCAGACTTGAATTTTTTCAATAACTCTAAAATTGTTTTGTCACCAATACCAACAATAGATTCCAACTCCGAATTTAAGGCCGTTTTACTTCGTTTGTTTCTGTGATGCTCAATTCCAAATCGATGTGCTTCATTCCGGAGTTGCTGAATAATTTTTAGTGTTTCGCTTTTTTTGTCTAAATATAAGGGAATTGGATCATTTGGATAGAATAATTCTTCCAAACGTTTTGCAATTCCGATGATCGCAATTTTTCCACGGAGGTCTAAATCATCTAAACTCTTCAAGGCCGCAGACAACTGCCCCTTCCCTCCATCAATTATAATTAACTGTGGCAAAGGTTGTTTTTCATCGACCAACCGTTTATAGCGTCGGTAAACCACCTCGGTCATAGAAGCGTAATCATCGGGACCTACAACAGTTTTGATATTAAAATTACGGTATTCTTTTTTGCTCGGTTTTCCGTTTTTAAAAACAACACAAGCCGCAACGGGATGTGTTCCTTGAATATTTGAATTGTCAAAACATTCAATATGGGTTGGTGCTTCTGAAAGCCTCAAATCTGATTTCATCTGAGCCATAATCCGTTCTACATGACGGTCAGGGTCTGTTATCTTGACTTGCTTTAATTGTTCCAAACGTTGGTACTTCGCATTCCGTATCGACAGATCAATCAACTGTTTTTTATCGCCTACTTTGGGAATCGTAATTCTAAAATCTGGTCCTAAATTTACCTCAAAAGGCACATAAATATCTTTGGACTCCAGTGCAAAACGTTGACGCATTTCTGTAATGGCGAGCTCTAATAACGCTTGATCGCTTTCTTGAAGTTTCTTTTTCAGCTCCATGGTATGGGAGCGAATGATTGCTCCATACGAAAGTTGTAAGAAATTGACATAGGCATAACTCTCATCGCTGACAATTGAAAACACATCTACATTGCTAATTTTAGGATTCACAATGGTTGATTTTGCTTGATAATTTTCAAGAATTTGTAATTTTTCTTTCAAGGATTGTGCCGCTTCAAACTCTAAATTTTCTGCAAATGTTTTCATTTGAGATTTGAAAACGGAGATAGAATTTTTAAAATTTCCTTTCAAGATTTCGCGAATCGTGGTGATGTTTTCTAAATAAGATACTTCTGCTTCTCTGGCTTCACAAGCGCCTTTACAATTACCTAAATGGTACTCCAAACATACTTTATATTTCTGATTGTGAATTTTTTCTTTAGACAAATCATACTTACACGTACGAAGGGGAAACAGACCTTTTATCAGATCTAAAAGTGTGTATACTGTTTTGATACTGGTATAGGGTCCAAAATATTCAGACCCATCTTTAATCATGCGACGGGTTTGAAATACTCTCGGAAAGGGCTCTTTTTTAATGCAAATCCAAGGGTAGGATTTATCATCTTTTAAGAGCACATTATAACGAGGCTGGTATTTTTTTATCAGATTGTTTTCAAGCAATAAGGCATCCGTTTCTGTCTCTACGACAATGTGCTTAATCTCAACAATTTTTTTAACAAGCACATTTGTTTTTCCGTAGTCATGCACTTTATTAAAATACGAGCGAACCCGATTTTTTAAATTTTTTGCTTTCCCAACATAGATGACCACTCCCGCAGCGTCATAAAATTGATAGACGCCAGGCGTGTTGGGCAAGGTTTTTAATTGAAGTTCTATGTTGGAATTACTCATTAATTCAAAGATATATTAATTCCAACGATTGTAAAAATTGAATTTGCATTTTTAGTATCTTGCAAGTGTATAACCATCCGATATCATGAATATTGTAATATTATCGCGCAATAAAGATCTATACTCAACTCAAAGACTTGTTGAGGAAGGGGAACGACGGAACCACCAAGTAGAAGTGATTGACCCTTTGGAATGCGATTTGATTATTGAAAAAGAAAAACCAACGGTTTCTTATAACGACAAATATCTAGATTATGTGGATGCGATTATTCCGCGTATAGGCGCTTCTGTAACCTATTATGGGTGTGCAGTGGTCCGACAGTTTGAAATGATGAATGTGTTTTCGACCGTTTCCTCTGATGCCATTATCCGCTCAAGAGACAAACTAAGGAGTTTTCAACACCTATCCAAAGCGGGAGTAGATATGCCAAAAACTGTTTTTACCAATTATTCTTTTGATGTAGAAAAAGTAATTGCGCATGTGGGCGGCACGCCAGTTGTTATCAAATTACTGGAGGGCACGCAAGGAATTGGTGTGGTTTTGGCAGAAACCAAAAACGCCGCTGAGTCTGTACTAGAAGCTTTTAACGGATTGGAAGCGAGAGCACTGGTGCAAGAATATATTGCAGAAGCTAAAGGCAGCGATTTACGTGCCTTAATTGTAGACAATCAAGTAGTGGGCGCTATGAAACGCCAAGGAAAAGAAGGCGAATTTAGATCTAATCTTCACAGAGGGGGGACTTATTGCTATCACAAACTCACCGAAGAAGAAATTAAACTGGCTTTAAAAGCCGCTCAAAAATTAAAGTTACCCATTTGTGGGGTCGATATTTTACAATCGAATCGCGGCCCTTTAATTATGGAAATCAATTCAACGCCGGGGCTTGAAGGGATTGAAGGGGCTTCTAAAAAAAATATTGCACAGGCTATTATAACTTATATTGAAAGAAATAGACACTCATAGTGCTATGCTTATTTATGTTTCAACAAAAACTATAGGGTGAAAAAATCAGAATTAAGAGCAAACTACAAAATACTTCGAAAGGAATTAAGTGCGAAACAGAGGGACGATATGAGTCTTCAAATTGCAAACTCAGTCCTTGAACTTCCAATATGGAAGCATTCTTTTTTTCACATCTTCTTGACGATTGAATCCTTGAAAGAAGTCCTCACGGAGCCAATCTTATCGATTCTATCAGGGAAGGACAAACACATTGTGGTGTCTAAAAGCGATTTTAAAACCCGAACCATGTCGCATGTGTTATTACAAGACAATACCATTCTTAAACCAAATTCGTGGAACATACCAGAACCTGAGAATGGCATCCCTATTAGCAATGAACAAATAGAGGTCGTATTTATTCCTTTAGTGGCTTTTGATGGAAAAGGAAATCGTATTGGGTATGGAAAAGGGTTTTATGATGCGTTTTTAAAAAACTGTTCAAAAAATACTTTAAAAATTGGACTTTCATTTTTTGAAGCCGAGGCGACCATAGACGGAATTGAACCACATGACATCCCTTTAGATTATTGTGTGACTCCAGAAAAAATTTATACGTTTTAAGTCGTTGAAGATTTTGGAAATACTTTTTTATTAAACACTAAAAGCAATCCAACGCCTGTGCTAATCGCCATGTCAGCAATGTTAAAAACAGGATCAAAAAAGGAAAAGTAATTTCCGCCAATCAAAGGAATCCATTCCGGGAAATAACCTTTAAATAAGGGGAAGTAAAGCATGTCTACTACTTTGCCATGAAATAGATTTCCATAGCCTTCCGAGGCAAATAAGGTCGCTGTTTGTCCCAAACTACCATCGAAAATAATACCGTAAAAAACAGAGTCGATAATGTTTCCCAACGCTCCCGAAAACACCAATGCTAAGGCCACAGTCAGAGTTTTGGAAGTCATTTTCTGTAGGCTTTGATACAGCCAATAGCCAATGCCACAAACAGCAAAAATCCTAAAAATGGTTAAAAATAATTTGGCACTCGAGTCGGATATATAGGAAGAAATATCACTGAGCTTGGCACCCCACGCCATGCCTTCATTTTCAATAAAAAATATTCTAAAGCCTTCAAAAATTTTCAGTTCTTGCCCTAACTCAAAATGGGTTTTGATGTATATTTTTGAGGCTTGATCTATAAAAAGAATCACCGCTACTAATAAAAGTGTCTGTTTTTTAGACATTTTATTATTGCATATTCTTTGCTTCAATGCTTAAAGTCGCATGTGGAACCAGCTCCAAACGTTTTTTATTGATGAGTTTTTTGGTCACTCTACAAATGCCATACGTCTTGTTTTCAATTCTGTTCAAGGCGTTTTTTAAGTCTCTAATAAACTTCTCTTGGCGGATGGCCAATTGCGAGTTTGATTCTTTACTCATCACTTGACTGCCTTCATCAAAAGCTTTAAACGTTGGCGAGGTATCTTCAGTGCCATTGTTTAAGTCATTCATATAAGCACTTTTAATGAGGTCTAAATCGTGCTGCGCCTTGTCAATTTTTGTAAGAATAATCGCTTTGAATTCTTGTAAATCGTTATCCGAATATCTGCTTGTATTTTCAATGGACATAATTATATGGATTTTTGGATATACAACTTGGTGTTAATCGCATCAAAAGAAACGTCAATCCCCTTATCTAGTTGCGCTACCAAATGTAACTCTTCCGTTAATGTTTCTAGTTTAATATATTCTAAATTTTGTTTTACAGCGTTCTCAATAGCAACTTCTGATTGTAAATAAACTTCAATTCGATCGGTGAGTTCAAATCCAGAATCTTTTCTTAAATTTTGAATTCTATTGACCAATTCTCTCGCGATTCCTTCCTCTTTTAAAGCCTCCGAAATGGTCACATCCAAAGCAACCGTTACAGCTCCTTGATTGGCTACCAACCAGCCTTCAATATCTTGAGAAGTAATCTCTACATCATTGCGCTCCAAATTAATACTTTTTCCATTAATTTCAATAGCTAACACCCCTTTTTCTTCAATTTCCTTGATGTCATTGGGTTGTAAATTTTGAATGGCATTGGCAATTAACTTCATGTCTTTTCCAAACCGAGGCCCTAAAGCTTTAAAATTTGGTTTGATTTGTTTCACCAAAATATCGGATGCATCTTCTAATAACTCAACTTCTTTCACATTGACTTCGTGTTTTACCAGGTCGGCAATCGCTAAAATATCTTCTTTTTGAGTGGTGGAATTCACCGGAATCATGATTTTTTGTAGAGGCTGACGCACTTTGATTTTTTCTTTAGCTCGTAAGGACAAGACTAAGGATGAAATTGTTTGTGCTTGCTCCATTTTACGCTCTAAATTTTTATCGATGAGCGTTGTGTCTGCCGATGGGAAATCTGCTAAATGGACACTTTCAAAGGTTTCTTTGTGTGTTACTGAATTCAAATCTAAATACAAACGATCCATAAAGAAAGGCGCGATAGGAGCTCCCAACTTCGCAATGGTCACCATGCAGGTGTATAGGGTTTGATAGGCGGATATTTTGTCGGTTTGATACTCCCCTTTCCAGAAGCGTCTTCTACTGAGGCGGACATACCAGTTACTTAAATATTCTTGTGTGAATTCTGAAATTACACGGGCTGCTTTTGTAGGCTCATAGTCCGCATAATAGGCGTCCACTTTTTCGATTAATGAATTTAATTCAGACAAAATCCAACGGTCAATTTCTGGACGGTCTTCAATTGAAATGTCTGCTTCTGCATAATTGAATTTGTCAATATTTGCATAGAGGGTGAAAAATGTATAGGTATTGTATAAGGTTCCGAAAAACTTACGTTTCACTTCTTCAATACCTTCTGCATCAAATTTTAAATTATCCCACGGATTCGCATTGCTAATCATATACCAACGCGTTGCATCGGCACCATAAGTGGATAAGGTCTCAAAAGGATCGGTTGCATTGCCCAAACGTTTGGACATTTTCTGTCCATTTTTGTCTAAAACTAAGCCATTAGAAACAACATTTTTATAAGCCACAGAATCAAAAACCATGGTTGCGATCGCATGAAGCGTATAAAACCAACCTCGTGTTTGATCGACACCTTCCGCAATAAAATCTGCTGGAAATGCTTTGTTTTGATCAATAAGGTCTTTATTCTCAAATGGATAATGCCATTGAGCATACGGCATACTTCCAGAGTCAAACCAGACATCAATCAAATCACTTTCACGATGCATTGGCTTTCCAGAAGGGGATACCAATATAATGGCATCCACAATGTTTTTATGTAAATCGATTTTGGAGTAATTTTCAAGCGACTGATCTCCGACTACAAAATCTTCAAAAATATCATTTTCTAAAAGCCCCGCTTGAACTGCTTTTTGCATTTCTGCTTTGAGTTCTTCCACAGAACCAATACAGATTTCTTCTTTTCCGTCTTCAGTCCGCCATATTGGAAGGGGAATTCCCCAATAGCGTGAGCGTGACAAATTCCAATCGTTTGCATTAGCCAACCAGTTGCCAAAACGGCCTTCGCCTGTGCTTTTTGGTTTCCAATTAATCGTTTGATTCAGATCAAACATGCGCTCTTTTACGTCAGTAACTTTTATAAACCAAGAGTCTAATGGGTAATATAAAATAGGCTTATCGGTTCTCCAACAATTTGGATAACTGTGCTTATATTTTTCAACCTTAAAGGCTTTGTTTTCTGTTTTTAACTTAATTGCCAGTTCTACATCCACCGATTTTTCGGGAGCTTCCCCTTCTGGATAGTATTCGTTTTTCACAAAACGCCCTGCAAATTCTGCAACTTCAGGTCTGAAACGTCCTTGTAAATCTACAAGTGGCACTAAATTACCGTCCGCATCTTTTACCAATAACGGTGGAATTTCAGGGGTTGCTTGCTTGGCAACAATCGCATCATCAGCACCAAATGTAGGCGCGGTATGCACAATTCCGGTTCCATCTTCAGTAGTTACAAAATCACCTGAAATAATTCGGAACGCATTTTCTGGGTGGTCGTTTGGTAATGCGTAATCTAACAATTGCTCATAAGAAATTCCTACAAGGTCTTTTCCTATAAACGATTTTACAACGTAAAATGGGATAGTTTTACTTGAAGACTGGTAGCCCTCCAAACCTTCTGCGTCTTCTACTTCTTTAAATTTTCCGTTGAATTGTTTCCCAACCAAAGCTTTTGCGACGACCACATTGGTCGCTTCAAAAGTGTATTGATTATAGGTCTTAACGAGTACGTATTCTATTTTTGGACCTACGGTTAATGCCGTATTACTCGGCAAGGTCCACGGAGTTGTGGTCCATGCTAAAAATAAAACAGTTCCTTCGTTCTGTAAGAATTCTGGGAGAGATGCTTCGTTTGCTTTAAATTGTGCTACAATGGTGGTATCTGTAACATCTTGATAGGTCCCTGGTTGATTCAGCTCGTGGGAACTTAAACCTGTTCCCGCTTTTGGCGAATAGGGTTGAATGGTATAACCTTTATAAATAAGGTTCTTGTTGTAAATTTGTTTTAGAAGCCACCATACACTTTCCATGTATTTTGGATCGTAGGTAACATAGGGGTCGTCCATATTGACCCAGTAGCCCATTTTTTGTGTAAGGTCGTTCCAGATGTCTGTGTAACGCATCACCGCGGTTCTACAGGCAGCATTGTAATCTTCCACAGAAATCGTTTTACCGATATCTTCTTTGGTAATTCCCAGCTCTTTTTCAACGCCTAACTCGATAGGAAGTCCGTGCGTATCCCAACCGGCTTTACGCTTTACTTGAAACCCTTTCATGGTTTTATAGCGGGGAAAAATATCTTTGATAGCACGTGCCAAAACATGATGCACTCCCGGTAATCCATTGGCGGATGGAGGGCCTTCAAAAAACACATAAGGGGGTTTCCCTTCTCGAGTGGTAATGCTTTTGTCAAAAATATCATGGTCCTCCCAAAACTTCAGCATTTCGTCTGCTACGTTTGGTAAGTTAAGTCCTTTATATTCAGGAAATGTCGCGCTCATTATTCATTGCTATTAAGGTCGCAAAATTAAGAAATTTAAACAAAAAGCCATCGAATAACGCAGGTCATTTTGCGTTTAGAGCATATTCTTAAAATTATAGCTTTGATTTTCGCCTTACAAGTCCCATAAATACTTTTTTTTTAGTAATATTACGTGAACTAACCCTACCTATGTTAACTACATTTTTGAAAAGTATCTCTTATATTTTACATCCCTTGCTAATGCCGTGGATGGGAGCTGTGTATTTTTTTACGGTAACCCCTACTCAATACCACCCAATCAAAATCAGTTTTTGGTTGCTTTCAATTATTCTTTGGAGTCTTGTAGTGCCTCTAATTTTGTATTTTATTTTGAAAAAATTAAATATCGTACAGACTATTGATCTAAAAACCTCCAAAGAACGCATTTGGCCCTTACTATTAAATAGTATAATTTTAGGATACCTAAGTTTTGGTGTTTTACCAGAATCTATCTGTGTCGAATTGCATTATTTATTCTTAGGAGCTATGATAACAGCGATGGCAGGAATGGTGTTGGCGTTATTGAAATTTAAAACAAGTATTCACATGATGAGTACTGGAGGTGCTTTCTTTTTTATGGTACTAGTTAATTTGCATTATGGCTATTCTTTTAGCAATGCGTTTGCACTCTTTATCATTGTAATGGGAGCGATGGCGAGTTCGCGATTGCATTTGAATGCACATACCGTCAAAGAACTTGTGGCAGGTCTTGTTATTGGCGTGGTGCCTCAGTTATTGTTGTTAAATCACTGGTTATAACAGATAGAAAATAAGACCAATTTTCAAAGCATTCATGTCAATAGATTGAGAGTTTGTAGAAGAAACAGAATCAAAAATCGGATTCAAACCATAGTAAATATATCCGTTCCACGTATTATAACCCACACTCATTGTTAATCCGTATTGCCACGGATTTAAACCTTTCAAGCCTCTGTGAGTTTCATTCCCTGGTTCTCCTCTGTAAACAGATTTTGAAGCCATCACATACCCTAGTTTTAACCCTGTATATATCCGCCAAAACTTATAAGTTTCAGCATTAGACGTCCGCCAACGAAATTCCAAAGGGACTTCTAAAAGGTGTTGGGAAAAATTGTTTTTGGAATAATCAATGCCTTCTAAAACCGTATAGGTCGTTGGAGTTGTGGTGCTAATTCTAATATTTTGATTAAAGGTATTGATGGAATAGCCAAGTCCTAAACCAATGGCTACATTGCGGCGTTTGTTAATAGGGAAATCTCTAATAACGCCTAAATGAAATCCGGTAGAAAAGCTGTTTTGAGACACACCTTCTGGTAATTTTGTGAGTGCATTATAGGTGACTCCTATGTAAATTTGATCTTCTCTATACAAGCTATCCAATTCGGTTGCTGTGTTAGATTGTGCGAATACACCCACAAAACAGTTCCAAAAAAGCAATAAAAATATACGAATTCTCATAAAGGATGCCCTTGTATTAAGCTACTAAATTAAATAAAAAAAGGCATTCTGAGTAGAATGCCTTTTTAAATATTTTAAAAAATGTTTTTATTTGATGTTATTCAATGCATCGCCCACCCCTGTGGTGTAGTTAATTTTGAGTGCATTGACTTTTCTAAGTTCTTGCTTGACATCGCCTACAATTCCCATGTTAGCATCTTTATCTACTTTAAGGGCAATGGTAAGAAACGGAATTAATTCCTCTCTTAAAGCGGCTCTTTCAGCTCCGATAAATGCACCTACTTCTGAAAGTTCTGCAAATTGATCGTTGAGTTGAATTCTTGGTTCTGTTCCGTATTTTTCGAAACCCGCACTTGGTTTGCCCATATAAATATAGCTCACTGGGTTTTTCTTATCAAGTTTTTCGACTTGGTTTGCAACAGGAAGCGCATTTTTTATTTTGAGTGAATTTTCACGCATCACGGTAGCTACCATAAAAAAGAACAGTAACATAAATACAATATCGGGAAGCGAAGCCGTGGAAATAGCTGGTGTGCCTCCTTCAGATTTCTTTTTAAATTTTGACATTTTGTTTCTTTACTTTTAAATTAAACTACTGAACTTCAGAAAGTTTCTGTGGAAACTCTACTTTTATCTGATTGATCACTTCTTTCAACTTTGTTTTGTTTCCTACAAAACGAGCATCTTTATAATTCTTTTGCATTTCTACAAAATTCATATCTGTAAATCCTTGTTGAGGACCTACTTCAAGGGCTCTTCTGTTTCGGAGTACATTGTAAGCCGCTACCAATTCATTTTGAACCGATATATAAGTTGCATAGGAGGTTTCTCTATCGTTCTTTAACGATATGATTGCCTTGTCTGGATTGTCTGAAGAAGAAGTGTTTTTAGCGCCTTTACAATAGGTACAAGTTCCATCTCCATTATTATCTAAAAACTCAATAGCTGCAGCTCTCAAATCTTTGATTTCCATCAAGTCTTCTTCCACAAGCAATTGATCCTTACCATTAAGGAGTACTGTGAAAATATTCCTTTGTTTAATTATCGGCGGTTCAACATCTTCTTCCATAGGAGGAAGTTTTCGATTGAGTCCAGAATCCTTTTCTATGGTTGTTGTAACCAAGAAAAATATTAATAGTAAGAAGGCAATGTCGGCCATTGAGCCAGCATTCACTTCAGGTGCAGATCGCTTAGCCATATTATTTTACCATTTTTTTGATTCCAAAGCCTAACATTATTCCACCAGCAATAACTGCTAATACATAGAATAAGTACAACCCAGCACCTACTAACCTTGAACCACTTGCTGATAGCATGTTGCCATCTTTAAGAGGTGTTTCAACGCCACTGGCAAAACCATAGTAGCAAAGCAATGTTAGGACTGCGAAAGCAGCAACACCCATAAGCGTGTTTTTCAAGCCTGCAGTATTAGAAACTAAGTTGAGTACTGTAAAAACTAATACAATAAGGACGGCAATCGCTAGGATGACATAAGATACATTCATAAAGATATCTATTGTACCACTGGCTTCACCTGCTTTTATAGCTTCATCCCCTGTAGATATAATACTTCCAAGGAAAAAGATTGAAATCACACCGATGACAATAGCTACAATCTTCAATAATTTTTGTAAATCCATAATTATCTGATTTAGTATTGAGGTGTTATTATTTTTTATTTTTAACCAATATATCCATTAAAGATATAGAGGAATCTTCCATGTCGTTTACAATGCTGTCAATTTTAGCAATGATGTAATTATAAAAGACTTGAAGTATAATTGCAACAACCAGTCCAAATACGGTTGTTAAAAGTGCTACTTTAATACCACCAGCAACAAGTGATGGCTGCATATCTCCTGCTTCTTCAATTTTATCAAAGGCCTGAATCATTCCGATTACAGTTCCCATAAACCCTAACATTGGTGCTAAAGCGATAAATAATGAGATCCAAGATACATTTTTCTCTAGCTGTCCCATTTGAACACCACCATAAGCAACAACTGCTTTTTCAGCGGAATCTAAATCTTCGTTAGCACGATCTAATCCTTGGTAAAAGATGGATGCAATAGGACCTTTTGTATTTCTACAAACTTCCTTAGCGGCATCTAAACCTCCTGATGCTAATGCACCTTCTACTTCATCAATTAATTTTTTTGAATTGGTAGTTGAAAGGTTTAAGAAAATAATTCTTTCAATTGCAATTGCAAGACCTAATATAAGACATAATAAAACGATGCCCATAAATCCTGGACCTCCTTCAATAAATCGATTTTTAAGTTCTTGGTGAAACCCTATAGATTCATCTGCGTCAGCTGAAGCAGCGTCATCCTGAACTGGGCTTACAATTGTAGTTACAATAGAGTTCATGTTAATGTTCGTGTATGAAGTCGCACTTACAGACCCGAATGCCATTACAAATGCAATAGCTAGAATTGGAATTAATCTTTTCATTGTTCTATTCTTAATTTTTATTAAAATAATATTGTTTGTTAAGATGATAAAGATATAAAAAAAATGTAATTACCAAAATAAAAACAACAAAACTCGATAAAATTTTAATTGGAAAAAAAATTACTCATTTCAAAAGAAAAGTGATTTCTGGTGCTCAAAAACGATAAGTCGTTAACACAAAGGTAATTGCAGAGAGGAAGGGATTCGAACCCTCGATACGTTGCCGTATACACGCTTTCCAAGCGTGCGCCTTAAGCCACTCGGCCACCTCTCTAGTTTGCTTTTTTAGCAGCCCAAATAAAGAAAAAATAGTTTGATTGGTGAAATTTTTGAGCCCTAATTTTAGGATATTTCTCCACGAAGACTTGTTTCAAAAGTAGTTTTGAACATGTTTTTAGGCGTCTGAAGCCCCAACATGAACATTAATTTGGTGATTGCAGACTCCGTTGTCATGTCTTTTCCAGAAATGACACCCGACTTTTCAAGGAGTTTTCCCGTCTGATATTGATTCATATGTACACTGCCGCCAGCACATTGGGTGACATTAATTATATAGACTCCTTTATGTAGTGCCTTTTCAATCGCTTCTAAAAACCAGTCTTCTGTGGTGGCATTGCCACTCCCATAGGTTTCAATCACAACGGCTTTAAGACTTGGGATTTCTAAAATGGATTTTAAAACAACAGGCGTGATGCCTGGAAATAGTTTTATCAGAACAATGTTTGCGTCCATTTTTTTATGAACGACCAATCGGGCTTGCGTATAGTTTTTATGCAACAACTCATGATTGACCTTTAAATGCACCCCAGAAGTCACGAGGGCTGGAAAATTTAAGGATGCAAACGCCTGAAAATGTTCCGCATTAATTTTAGTGGTGCGATTCCCTCTATATAGTTGATACTCAAAATACAAACCGACTTCTTTCACAACTGCCTTATTGTTACTTTGCAGTGCTGCAATTTGTATAGAAGTAATAAGATTTTCTTTGGCATCGGTTCGCAAATCGCCAATAGGCAACTGGGAACCCGTAAGGATGACTGGTTTCGCAAGGTTTTCGAGCATAAAACTAAGCGCTGAAGCGGTGTAACTCATGGTGTCACTGCCGTGTAGTACTACGAAGCCATCATGTGTTTGGTAGTTGTCTTCTATAATGGTTGCAATTGCAATCCAATGGGAAGGATTCATATTGGAAGAATCGATTGGTGTATCAAAAGACACGGTATGAATGTCACAATCCAATAAATTCAGTTCTGGAATTTTGTCTATCAGAGATTCAAAATCAAATGCCTGTAAGGTTGCCGTGATTGGGTCTTTGATCATCCCAATGGTACCGCCTGTGTATATTAATAGTATTTGAGGTTTCATTTGATTTATAGTTTAAAAATAGCTTTTGAATTTTTGGTGGTAATCTCTGCAATATAATCATTTGAGACCCCATAAATATCAGACAATTTTTCTAAAACATTCAAAATGTAACTGCTTTCATTGCGTTTTCCTCTGTAAGGCACAGGCGACAAATAGGGCGCATCCGTTTCTAAAACAATGTATTTCAAATCAATCTGATTCAAAAATTGATCTATTTTTCCATTTTTAAAAGTTACCACGCCCCCAATTCCGAGTTTCATATTATACGAAATCGCTAGCTGCGCTTGCTCTAAGGTCCCCGTAAAACAATGAAAAATTCCAAACAAATCAGGCCCTTTTTCTTCTTCTAAGATTTCAAAAACTTCATCAAAAGCATCGCGACAGTGAATGACGATGGGTAATTCATACTGCTTGGCCAATTGAATTTGAGCTCTAAACATATCTTGCTGTGCCTTTAACATACTTTGATCCCAGAAAAGATCAATGCCAATTTCGCCAATGGCCACAAATTTTCGAGACGCCAATTGCTCCTTCACATGCTCCAATTCTTCTAAATAGTTGTCTTTTACGTGCGTTGGATGCAGCCCCATCATCAAGAACATATTGTCAGGATAGCTGGCTTCTAGTGCATACATGGCCTTTGTATAAGTAGAATCGATGGCAGGAATAAAAAATCGGCTAACGCCAGCAGCGAGGGCGCGCTCAATAACTTCAGTTCGGTCGTCGTCAAATGCTTCGCTATATAGGTGGGTGTGTGTATCTGTGATTGTCATAGTGCAAAAGTAAGATTTTGAATAGTATCTTTGTTAAAAATAATTTGCTTTGAAAACACCCCCCATCTCTTTGTCTGAATTTCTCTTAAACAAGTCTTATTATAAGATAAAGATGCACCCTATTGCATCCAATCATTTTAAAATTATAGCTAAAGTTAATGGCGTCAAGGGACTGTTCATTTTGGATACAGGCGCTTCCACAACCTTTATAGACCTTGAACTTGAAGAGAAATTTAAACTCACAACGCAGCCCTCGGTCGTTAAAGCAAGCGGCGCAGGCCCTGATAAGATTGATACGCTTCTCTCTAAAAACAACACATTTTCAATTGGTGGATGGGTGAAAACCCGTTTTCCAATCGCATTAATAGATTTGAGTTATGTGAACGATGCGTTTGAATCTATAAACAGCCCAGCCGTTGATGGCATTATTGGAGCGGACATTCTAAAAAAAGGATTTGCAGTGATTGATTATGAAAAACGGTATCTGTATTTGAAAAATGCATAACAAACCCCGCTTTGGCGGGGGTTTGTATTTATAAAAAAAGCACTCCTAGTTTTGAACTTGAAAAACAATCGGCAAAGAATAAGGTGCCACCACTGCTTTTCCACGTTGGCGGCCTGGCTTCATTTTTGGCAACAGATTAATCACACGGGCGGCTTCTTGCTCTAATCTTGGGTGGGGTGCTCTGGAACGCACGCCGATTATAGTTCCGTTTTTATCAATTTTAAAGACCACGTTAATCTTTTGTTTTCCAGTTAAACCTAAATCGCTCGCCAAATCAGTATTGAATTTACGTTGTACAAATTTTGCGATTTTCTTGGACATGCATTTTCGTTTTTCTGTATTGGAACCTTTTTCACAGCCTGGATATTCAGGAACATGTTCTACAATCGTTAATATAACTTCCAAATCTTCGTCAGGGTCTTGAACTACAATACTGCTTACAGGAACAGATGTATCACCAGAATCAATCGGTTCGATTATAAATTCAGGAATCTCAGTAATTATAGGGTCCTCTGAAATAATTGGATCTTTAGCTACGGAGGTGTGTTGTTTTTTTACAATCACTTTTTCTTTTTCTACAACATAGCTAACGTCTTTATAGATAAAAGGATCTTCCGTTAGAGGGGGCGGAGTTGTGAATGAGGTCTGATTTTTAACTTTAAAATTCATTTCAAATAAACTATAGGTCGAAAACAAGGTGATCGCCAATCCAATTAAAAAATAAACTGTGGGGTTGTACTTTAAATTAGCGTCTTTCTTCTTTGGTTTAGTGTGTTCATTTGAAGAATTGTTTTGGTTGACTAACGGTTTTTTTGAAGTGTCCATAAATATTATTTTTAAGGTTACGCTAATGAGTATTCAATAAATATGCCAAAAAAAATCCCGCGACTGCGGGATTTAAATTTTAAGAAGTGTAACCTATTATTCTTGCACTAAAAAGGTAATGGGTAATGTATAAGAAACAACCACTGACCGTCCACGCTGACGCCCTGGTTTCATTTTTGGCAACATGTTAACCACACGTGCCGCTTCTTTTTCTAATCGGGGGTGCGGCGCCCTAGAACGGACTCCAGTTACATTTCCATTTTTGTCAATTTTAAAAATAACACTAATGCGTTGTTTTCCTGTCAGTCCTAAATCACCTGCTAAATCTGTGTTGAACTTTCTTTGCACAAATTTTGTGATTTTATCGGACATACATTTTCGTTTTTGGGCGTTTGAGCCTTTTTCACAACCCGGGTATTCAGGTACATTTTCAATGACCGTAAAGTGTACTTCAACATCCTCTTCGACTTCTTCAACCTCAACATCATCAACTTCTACAATTTCTTCTTCTTGGTCTGTTTCCGTGGATTCGATAACTGTTTCTTCGACCTCCTCCTCATCATCAACAACTTCAATGACCTGAGGTGCAACAGGCGGTGGCGGTGGTGGTGGCGGTGGCAACTTAAGATCAATAATTGGAATTTCTTCTTCAATTTCTTTCTCGAGATCTAAAGATCCAATATCAATATCAGATTTATCGTAAGACTTATAATTGATGAGTTGATGGGAAATAAATAGCATCAAAACTAAACCGACAGAAAAAAAGAGAGAACTGTTTCGGCTGACATCTGCCTTAGAAGATTTCTTTGGCAAACGGTGTTGTGGGTTGTCTGGAGGGGATTCCATGAGGTTATATTTTAGGGTTTATAAATTTATATACCACAAAAAACATACCAAAAAATCCCGCCGAGGCGGGATTATAAAATTTTAGACACTTAAAAGACCTTAATCTTGGACTTGAAACGTAATAGGTAGAGAATAAGGAACGACCACTGCTTTTCCACGTTGACGTCCTGGTTTCATTTTCGGTAACATATTGATCACACGTGCCGCTTCTTTCTCTAATCTTGGGTGGGGCGCTCTAGAGCGGACTCCCGTTACATTCCCTTTTTTATCAATTTTGAAGATCACACTAATCCGTTGTCTTCCTGACAATCCTAAATCACCTGCTAAATCTGTATTAAACTTACGCTGTACAAATTTCGCGATTTTAGCGGACATGCATTTTCTTTTTTCAGTATTAGAACCTTTTTCACATCCAGGATATTCAGGCACATTTTCGATCACCGAAAACGGGACTTCTACGTCTTCATAAACCTCTTCTACCTCAATGTCTTCTATTTCCATCTCTTCTTCCTGATCGGTTTCAGTAGATTCGATAACTGTTTCTTCAATCTCTTCTTCATCTTCCACAATTTCAATCACCTCAGGCGCTGCTGGAGGCGGTGGCGGTGGTGGTGGTGGTGTCAATTGATCTATTAAAGGAATTTCTTCATCGAGTTCTGCGTCAAGATCTAGTTTTCCAATATCAATTGACGACTTGTCAAAAGTCTTATGATTTATAGCGCTGTATGTTAGAAACAACATAAGTGCCAAACCGACTGCAAAATAGAGGGATGCATTCTTACTGACGTCTGCGTTTGAGTTTTTCTTTAATTCCATTTTTGATGTTATTTTAGAGAGCGTTAAATTAGGTAAAAATTTAATAAATACACAAAGGTTTAAAGTTTTTTAATAATCACTTCTTTTTTGGTGTAAATAACAAGGGCTATTGTGAGTACTCCAAGACAATTTGCGACAAAATCAAAGATGTCGGTTGTTCTATATATAGATACCACGCCTTGTAAAACTTCAATGACTCCGCCAAACACAATGGACAGCAAAGATGCTATAAGTAAACTTGATTTTGTTTTAAGAACATATAAGCTCATAAACCAAAATAAACAAAGCCCCGCATACAAGACGAAATGTACTATTTTATCGTCAACACCTGTATTGAGTTCTGGCAACTCTGTAAGATGTGCCAAGCTTAAAACAGCAATTGCAATTGTATATATTACAGTGACGCTATGTATCAAAGTGTTTTTAAGCACCTATGATTGCTTTATAATCGTCTGCACTCAAAAGCGTTTCCAAATCTGCTGTATCCGAAACCTTTATTTTAATCATCCAGCCGTCGCCATAAGGATCGTCATTAACTTTTTCAGGTTCTTCTTCTAGAGATTCGTTAAATTCAATGATTTCACCAGCGACTGGCAAAAACAAATCTGAAACGGTTTTAACAGCTTCTACGGTTCCAAAAACGGCATCCGCTTCTAAAGTCTCGTCTAAAGATTCTACTTCTACATAAACAATATCTCCTAATTCGCCTTGTGCAAAATCGGTAATTCCAACGGTGACAGTATCGCCGTCAATTTTTACCCATTCGTGGTCTTTTGTGTATTTTAAGTCAGTAGGTACATTCATAATTATATAGTATTAATGTGGTTTGTATTAATTTCCAAAGTTATAACGCAATGTAAATCCTGAACGAATGGTCGTTTGAGGAAATGCTGTTGAAATTGCATATTCTGAGAACGCATAGTCAAAGTAGAAGATGGCTGTTAAGTTTTTACTAAAGGCATAATCCGCGGCATAACGCATGCTCCATATCGTTTGACCCGCACTCACTTGATTGTTGTCTAAATCTAAATACCGAATGATGGTTTTGTTATTTCTCATAGAAATATCAGCTTTCATATTCAAATCACTTTTAATGATTCTACGAGATCCCGCCAATTTCGATCGGATTTTTAAATCTTTAATTCGATAGCCGAGTCCAAAAATATATTCGTTTCCGTGAATTTCGGTCAGTAGGTTGTTGTCAAAACTTAACGACAAACTCCGATCTTTTTTAATTTCGCCAGAGACCTTGACTGAGTTTTTCATTTCAAAATCAATCTTCACCAAAGGACTGAACTGCTCCACCAAATTGATGTTGCTGTATAAGGTTTCGGCTTTGTAATTATCGGATTGATCTAAAGTATTATCATTTTGAGATACATAATCTAAATTTGAATTCGCGGCATTGTAGTCAAGGTTCGTTCTGAACTGGTTGATCGTGTACGACGCATTATAGCCATGAGTTAAAGAGAACCTTCTAAAGCGCTTTTTGAACCATTTATTTTTCATAAACCCGGTGTATTTCAAGGTCCAGTTAGGAAGTGGAATGTCTCTAAAAGCATCCAAACTAATTTTATTTGATTTTTTTCCAGAGTAGGCCGCTAAGAAAGAAGGTAACAATACGGCTTGACTGTTTTTACCAAAGCCTTCAGGATAGCCTTCTGCATCTGTAGTATATCCATTGGCTCCGTAAAAGTTTTGAGCCAGACGGTTGGCAATCACCAAACGGTTGGTTTTAAATTCTTCAAATGGAACCGATTTATTTTCGTCACTTTGACTGAAAGCGGTTTTAATTAAGATGGTTGATATATTGAAGTTCCCAAAGGTGTTTGGGATTAATAGATTGTACCTATTCCCAACTGCATTAAAAGTTTCCGTCAAGTTGGTTGCATAGGTTTTACCACCATTCAAATCAATTTTCAGATCGGAGATTGGCTCCATATTAATATTGAAATCTATGTTTTGAGTATGAGTTTCGGTGTACTGCTGATTGAATTGGTCGTAGGTTGTAAGCCATCCGTTTTCAGCAGAAATTCTTCTAATATCGCGCTGACTTCCAAAGGTGTATCCAGCCGTTGGCCTAAGGGTTCCTAAAAAGCCAGGCGTTGGAAGGTAGCCCGGTAAAAAAGAGCTGTTTCCTTCGGAATAGTTAATCTGCATACGGTTGATACTCGTTAACAATCCAATTCCAAAATCCTTCAAATTGAGTTTTTTAGATTTCGAGGATGCTTTAGCATTTGGTGTTTTAGCATTCGATTTTACAGCTCTACCTCTTCGGGATGATTTTTTTATTCCTAAATAACGATAGAGTTTACGCATGTCAAACGACGTATTCAAGTTATGCTGATTGGCATTCGAAATAGAGTTTCCAAGAGATGTATCTGAATCACCAACTAACAGGTCAGACCCTTTGTTCCATTGAAAATCGCCTGTGTAAGAATAACTAGAGGTCACAAAACTCAATGCCGGAAATTTATTTAACGGCAATTCATAATTGATCCCTAGTTGTTGGGTGTGTCTGTTTGGATCTCCAAAATCAAAGAAGCGGTCCCAGACCCCTAGTTCCGGATCTTGATCGCCATTTAATTCATCATTTTTAAAATAATTTCTTACAATATTATTTGTGGAGGAAGTGAAGTTCAATCGTAAACCCTCTGTAAGGTCGTAATTGATGGTGTATTGAAAATCGAAGGTGTAGTTTCTTCTAATCAATTCATCAACCGTAATGTTTCCAGCACCTAATCCGGCATCTCTAAATTTCTGACTGTTGAATTGTCGTACAAAATCTGAATTCACCGAAAGACTGGAAGGCAATAAGTTTAAATTAAAATCCTTTATGAGTTTCCAATATTTATTCATAAATAAAGAATCGTTTTTCTTGAAGGGCTCCAGTTTTATTGGGGTGAAACTATAATTGTAATTGGCACCTACTCTTGCGTTTTGATCCAAAGAGTTTTCAATTTCAAAATCACGATGTTTGATTTGATTGAAAGAATAGTTCATCGTTAAATTCTCGACGTCGTACACTCTTGGTTTGGCATCGCCCGTACGCTGTTTTCGAACGCCTATAAAATTGATGCTTTGACGTTTTGTGTAATCTTCTGATTGGGTTTTGATGCGTTCGCGATCTTCCGAAGTTTCGGCGGCATCCATTAGACTTTGAAGCTTTAAATCTTTGAATTGCTGGTCGTACTCAGGCGTGATGAGCTCTTCACTTTGACCGTAATTAAAAGGGATTTCTAGACCCCATTTTTTTGGTAACAGCTGACCAAGATTCATATTGGTAACCACATCGTATTGTTTCAAATCTTCACGACTTCGCTCGTTTGGCCCTTGTTCTAAACTTCCAAAACCAGTGGTGCTTCGTTTTGCGGTGGCATTGATGTTCATAAAATCGGCGATATTGCTATCGACACTCATAATCGCAGCCCATCCGCCTTCGTTGTCCATGTCTGCAAGACGCAATTCATTGAACCATACTTCCGCACATTGTGCATTAGCACCAATATTTTTGATCCCCACCATTAAGGTTCGAATGTCTCCAAAATTTGGATTTCCTTTGATCGCAATTCGTTGTTCAACGGGATTTGAGTTTAACGAAAATGATTCAAATTCTCCCACCGAATTTTCTTGTAATTCTCCATCAATCACATTGTAAAAGGTCGGAGCTTCGTTCCCTAAGGTACCTTGACCTATGCCCAAAGCTTTTATTTTTTCAAGATATTCTAAGGGAATATCGATCTGGTTTTCTTCTGGCCAAACCTCATTTATAGAGGCGCCTGCGGCTCCTGAAGATTTGATTAAGGGAACCTCTATTTGGTAATAATTTTGTGTAAAATCATTCCCCATTCTAACGAATCCCACTAAGCTTCCTTGTTCAAAACTGTCGGTTTCACCGTCCTCAGCATGGATGAACATTTTCAGATTTTTGTACTGACGCATGTCCACATTAATGTTTTTGAAAACTCCTCTCGCATCTTCAGATTCCAAATTACAAACATCCACGACTAAGGATTGTTCGTTTTGGCGCACAATACTGTTGTTGTTATTTAACTGCTCACGTTCAACTCCTGGAGGGGATACATAACCGCCATCATTTTCTTGAATGCCTACAATCCCAACACTAAAATCGGTGCCTTCTGATTGTGTAGCCTCATTCGAGTCGTCATCTAATGACAATTGATAACGACGCCAATCACTTCGTACTAAATCCAAGGTTCCAAATCGGAATACGGTTTTTTCTGTAAACTCTTTTAAATACATACGCGCAAACCGTATGGATCTAAAATCGGATATGCCTCCGATTTCAGTTGTGAATTCTGAAATTGGAATTCGATACTGATACCAATTGATCGTTCCAGAGGAAGACCCGTTTGGCAGGGTAATGTTTGAAACTGATTTTCTATCGACTATATAGGAGCTCGTAGGATTGCTTAAATTTGAAGGAGAGATGTCTATTTCATATTCATAATAACTATCAATGGTATTCATCGTGTTGTCCCGATTGATGTCTTCCACATCTGGGAGTGTTGTAGAACCGCGATTGGTATCTGAGACGGTATCTGGAGAATTTCCTTCCAACCCATTATATTTTTTGTAACGCTCAAAGATATCCCCCTCGGTATTCAGGTAATAATTATAGTTATCATTGGCAGGATCTTCAAGTCCTGCAAAAGGTCTAAATTGCGCATCACTCGTACCTTCTTCAGAATCATCATAGCCATCCAACCCAACATCCTGATTGTTTCGTTCGGCGCCTTGCGATGAAAACGCATAGATCAAGGATTGATTTTGAGGCGTGACGGTTCCCCAAGCGGTGGGCGGAAACAGACTGATATCCCCATCTTCGGGAAGTCCATTTTCGTACTGTTTTTTCCCATCCTTAATCACATCTTCAGAAATGTTTCCTAAATTAAATACTAATTTTCCCCCCGGATTAGAAGGGTTGTCCAAAAAGGGATCCATCAACCAAAACTCAATATACTCTACATTTGATTGCTCAAAATCTGTGGAGGTAAGTTGTCTTGTGATTCCTGCCCAGCTATTCTGAGGTGTTTCTAAAACACCATCTTCTGCATCGGATTGGTAATTATAGGGCCCTCTTTCTTCGGGGTTATATACTAAATCCAAGGAGTTGATAACGGTGTATTGTCCTGTGACAATGTCTACTTGTGGGAACAGTTCATCAATAAAAATTCGTCTTGCATACAAATCAGAAACATCATCATCTGTAATACCTCCAGGGCGTTGGCCGCTGTAAAAAATGGGATCGACGGAGTACCAGTTCAAGTGCGCTCTGTCAAATCCGTTTTGATAACCCGCAACATCTTCAGCTCCTTCTGCATACACACGTCCAAGATCTTTAGGTCGGCTTGATAAAAACCACGATTGTGGACTTAATAAACTGATGCCATTTTGGGACCCTTCAAAATCATCGACGTAAGAAGTTGCTTCACTGTCAAAATCAGTGCCTTTTGGGGCTCCTGGTCTTAAATATGCAAACTCTCCTCGAAGGGATAGATTGGATTCAACATCGGTGTCTATGTTTGGTAATTTGTTCGCCAATCGGGTGAGGAATGGCACTTCGGTGGAGTAGTTTCCATTGAACCCAAAAATAGTATTGTTGATCGATTCGCTCCCATAATTGGCTTTCTGGGTAATGGGGCGTTCATTTAAGTTTAAGACGGTTGCGCCCAATACAAAGTTTTCGTTGAATTGGTGCTCTACATTAATTCCTGTAAAGCGTTTTGTTTGTTGTCCAAAAACAGCATTGTTTTCAACCGACACTTGAATGGGAGTGTTAGAAGCTTGTAGTGAAGGGTCCAAAATTTGGACGGTTCCAATCTGATAGTTCACGGTATAGTCAACGCCTTCTACAAGCACACGCCCTCCAGCAGTTACTTTCACAGAGCCTCTTGGCACATTAAAAGCGCCAATTGGAATGCCCGAACCTCCAGATGATTTGTAGCGTCCCCGCATCAAAAATTTGTTTTTATCACCGTCCTGTAAGGCCGCTGTTTTGGTGTTTTTGTAGAGCGTTTTATATACGTATTTTGCTTGATTTGGGTTGAAAGTCCCTAGTATTGATTCATCACCTTCATAGTTTTCAGAAGCAGTTGTTCTAAGGGTTTCAAATAGAAAACTACCAAAAGGCTCCACTTTGGTAAATATGATTTTTCCGTTTTGAGGAATGACTGTAATCCCTGGAACAAAATCAAAAAATCCATCTCCTTTATTCTGAGGATCGTTGTTAAAATTCAATCGATCAAAATTAAACAATCGGATTAAAGGTGTTTCCTCTATGGGGTCATTATTTCCTGTGGGTGCTGGAAATGGTGTGCCACTTACGGGGGTTATAAAGTTGAGCGCTGATGTTTCGTTATAGAAAATGTTTAATCTAAAATCGTCTTGAGATAATTGATAAGCACCTGTGTTGTAAATATTTTTCATCATCAAATCCCAGATAGGAAGATTGACGTTGGTGACCGCACTTTTTAGCATTTTCAGAACTAAACTTTGATTGGTAACGGTTTGGATGTTTGTATTCTCGTCCACCTCAACGTCTGTTGCAGCGAGTCCATCATTTGCAAACTCCCCAACTTGAAACACTTCGCTTCCAACCGTATATTGATACGCAACAGCTAAAACCTCATCATTCTGAAGACGTTGATTTAAAGAGATATAACCTAATTGTGTGTCTACAGAAAACTCATTGCCTTCGCTTAATTTACGTGCATTTTCAAGTTTGCCATAATCAAATCCTTCATTGACTCCAGGAATTTGAAATCCAGATTGTACCGTGGCAATATCACGAACGGCGTTCGATAATGAAGAACCTGCATCTCCAATTTTTGTGGGATCAAAATCATTATTTCCATTACTTGGAAGTGCACCAGGTCCTACATTGACAAATCCTCCAGGAATGGATGTTAGCCCAATCACTGAGGACTCCCCTAAATCTTGTAAGGCAACAATGTTTCGGACATTTTGAATTTGATTGGTTCTGTTGGTGACCCAAACCTCTACCCTTGTAATTTGAACTTGGGAGTTGATAAACGGATAATTTTTAAGTGCATCATCGTATGCTGATCTAAAGTATTGAGCAAGAAAAAAGTGTCTATTTTCATCATAATCCAAGCCGAAAAATTCAAAGTCTTCTAAAGTGCCACCGCCTTGTGCTGTGACCGAACGTGTTTCGGATTGTTGCTCCGAAAACACAGCTGTCACTCTGGTCTTACCAAACTGTAGTTCTGTTTTTACACCAAACAAGCTTTGTGCTCCTGTGATAAGAGAACTGTTGAGAGGCATGCTTACATTACCCAATTCGAGTTTTTGTAAAATTGAATCTTCGTTATCTGAATTCAGTTTGTTTAATTCCTTTTGAGCAAGGCCATTAGCTGCCCCTGTTGGGTCAGAAAGTAATTGTCGTCCTTGATCCTCTAATTGTCTTCCTTTGTTAAGCAATTTACTGCCTTTTTCGCCAAGGAGTTCTTCTGGATTGTTAAGTGGCGTGTATTCAATTTTAAATAAGTTCTGAAAATCAAAGGTGGACTGGGTGTCATAATTGGCATTAACTTTGAGTCGTGTTCCCACTTTACCTGTCAAACTTAAGCTAATTCGTTGATCGAAGTCAAATGTAAAATTACTTTGATTTCTTGGTGAAAATGCGGGATTTTCTTGTTTGGTGTACATCACACCCAAATCCATTTCAACAGACCCTTGTGGGACTACGGAGATTACATTGCTACCAAATATGGTTTCAAAAAATTTGGAGTTGATATATAAATCTGGAATTAGATTTTTCTTAGCTTCTTCAGAACCTTCTTTCTTTCCGTCAAGCGCATCTAGTTTTTCTTTGTAATAGGCTTTCAAGCTTTCTTTGACCACTAGGTCTTGAAATTCTTTTGGCGTTAATATGACGGGGTAATTAATATTAAAATCTCCAACGGTCGAGGTGTAGAAATACCGATCCGTTAGGGGATCGTAGGTGTATTTACTTTCGATACTCGCTGGGTCTGGAGTGTCTAGTTTTCCAAATGAAAATGTGGTCGATGTAGAATCTCTAACGGTCGCAGGTTGTTGTGCAAACAAAACTGAGTTGAAACTCAAAAACAGAACTCCAAAAAAGAGTCTTTTAAAATGTGATTTATAGTTAGTGGTTTTCAAATGGGTTACAGTTTTTTAAGCGCTTCCTTAATAATAAATTCTACGGTGGCATCTGGCGTAGATATTACTATTTTTTCGACAATGCGTTCGGATTGTTTTTTCATAAAGCCCAAAACTTCTAAAGCAGATAACGCTTCATCTTTGTTTGTATTGTTTTGAGACAAGGAAGTTTCATCAATATCGTAAATTTTAAGAACTTTATCTTTTAAATCGATGATGACTCTTTGTGCTGTTTTAAGACCAATGCCTTTTACAGATTGTATCAAAGCAACGTCTCCAACGGCAATTCCCTCCCTGATTTGTTTGGGTGTGAGTGAGGAAAGCATGGTACGCGCTGTGTTTGCGCCAATCCCACTAACAGAAATTAACAGTCTGAAAATCTCTCGTTCTGCAGAGCTAATAAAACCATAGAGCGTGTGAGAATCTTCTTTGACCTGAAGGTGTGTAAAGACTTTAATCGCCTCTTGATCTGGTATTTGAGAAAACGTATGAAGTGAAATGTTGACAAAATAGCCGATGCCGTTACAATCTATAATGACGTGTGTGGGTGTTTTTTCAACTAATTTACCTTGAATTTGTGTAATCATATCTTCACTTCCTTTGAACTTCAAATGTACTAAAATTATACAATATTTTATGAAGAAAAAAGAAAGTGATTTAGAGAGTTAATTTGCTGCTTTTCCTTTTTGCTGTGCATCTACAACTGCAACGGCAGTCATATTCACAATTTCATCGACACTCGCCCCCAATTGTAAAATATGAACAGGCTTGCGTAACCCCATCATGATAGGCCCAATGGACTCGGCTTTATTTAATTCTTTTAATAATTTATAGGTGATATTCGCCGATTCTAAATTTGGAAAAATAAGCGTATTTACTTTTTTGTTTGCAAGTTTAGAAAACGGAAAATTCGCTTTTAACATTTCACTGTTCAATGCAAAATCCGTTTGTAATTCACCATCTACTAACAAATCAGGATGTCTTCGGTGCAAATACGATACCGCTTCCTTGACTTTGGTGGCTGTTTTATCTTTTGATGATCCAAAGTTAGAGTAGGATATCATCGCCATGACAGGTTCTATTCCGAACATTTTAACAACTCCTGAAGTCATCTGTGCAATTTTTATCAAATCGTCTGCGGAAGGGTTTATATTGATGGCTGTATCACTCAAAAACATAGGCCCTCTTTGTGTGATCATCACATTGGTGGTCGCAATTCGTGTGGAACCAGGTGCCAGCCCAATTAAATTTAACATTGGTTTTAAAACAGACCCATAATTACTAGAATACCCCGAAATAAGGGCATCCGCGTCGCCTTCATTGACCATCATTGCCGCAAAATAATTACGTTCGCGCATTAACTTTTGAGCCGCTAAAAGGGTCACTCCTTTTCGCTGTTGTTGCTTCCAATATATTTCTGCGTATTTATTTTTCTGAATGCTACTTTCATCGGCTTTAGGATCGATAATCTGTACTTCTTCATTGAATTCGAGTTCTTCCATGAGACGTTCTATTTCGTCCCGTCGGCCTAATAAAATAGGGGTTGCAACTCCTTCTTCAAGAGCAATTTGTGCGGCTTTAAGAACATTTAACTGATCGGCTTCTGCAAAAACAACACGTTTCGGATTTAGCTTCGCTCTGTTAAATAAGAGCCTTACAATTTTATTGTCGGAACCCATACGCTCCAAAAGGGTGTCTTCGTAGTGTTCCCAATCCGTAATTGGTGCCAAGGCCACACCGCTTTCTATGGCTGCTTTTGCCACGGCTGGTGGAATGGCTGCAATCAGGCGGGGATCAAATGGTTTTGGAATGATGTAATCTTTTCCAAAAGTCAAACGGGTTTCGCCATAAGCAATGTTTACTTGTTCTGGAACAGGTTCTTTTGCTAAGTCTGCTAAGGCAATGACTGCCGCTTTTTTCATTTCCTCATTAATGGAAGTCGCTCTCACATCTAAGGCGCCTCTAAAAATAAATGGAAAACCAAGTACATTATTGACTTGATTAGGCGTGTCACTTCGTCCCGTTGCCATGATAATATCGTCACGTGTTTTGACAGCGAGATGGTATTTTATTTCAGGGTCTGGATTTGCCATTGCAAACACAATTGGGTTATCCGCCATGGATAACAGCATTTGAGGATTCACAATATCGGAAGTTGAAAGGCCAATAAATACATCGGCATTTTTCATTGCTTCATCTAAAGTATCGATGTTTCGATCGGTTGCAAACTCTGCTTTTTGAGAGGTTAAATTTTCACGGTCATTTCTAATCACTCCTTTACTATCGAGCATGACAATATTTTCGCGTTTTGCCCCAAACGACTGGTACAATCGTGTACAGGAAATGGCTGCTGCGCCGGCACCACTGACCACAATTTGTACGTCTTGAATGTTTTTTTCTGCGATTTCTAAGGCATTCAACAAGGCTGCTGCAGATATAATCGCTGTTCCATGCTGATCGTCATGCATCACAGGGATGTCAAGTTCTTCTTTCAGTCGTTTTTCGATTTCAAAGGCCTCTGGCGCTTTGATATCTTCTAAGTTAATGCCTCCAAAAGTGGGTGCTATATTTTTAACGGTTTGAATAAATTCTTCAACATTTTCAGTATTCACTTCAATGTCAAACACATCGATATCGGCAAATATTTTAAAAAGCAATCCTTTTCCTTCCATCACTGGTTTGGAAGCTTCCGCACCAATATTTCCCAATCCTAAAACGGCGGTTCCGTTGGTAATCACAGCGACTAGATTTCCTTTTGCTGTATATTTATAAGCATCGGATGGATTTTTTTCTATGGCCAAACAAGGCGCTGCAACTCCAGGTGAATAGGCCAGTGCCAAGTCTCTTTGGGTGGCGTATTTTTTTGTAGGAACTACTTGAATTTTTCCGGGAGACGGTTTTTCGTGATAAGCTAAAGCCTCTAAATCGTGTTTACTTAGTTTTGACATCTTGGTGGTTTGATATGCAAAGTTAGACGGTTCAGTTAAATAATGAAATTTTAGTGCTATTCTTTTAGAAAGTTCACATTATATTAACGTTTCAAAAATATATCAATTTTTAATTAAAACCCGTCAGCACTATCATCGCCTCTTGGATCTGCACCGCCTTCTAACATCCCATCAGGTAATACCAAAATCGCGTCTACCTTTCCTATGATTGGTGAATTGGTCTGGTCTATGGCGTAGCCTAATTTTTGAAGTGAATTAAAAACAATTGTATCAAAGGTGGTTTCAAATTTGATGTTGTCTGGCAACCATTGGTGGTGAAATCGCGGCGTGGAAACGGATTCTTGCATGGTCATATCGTACTCCAATACATTCAAAATATTTTGCATCACAGAGGTGATAATGGTAGAGCCTCCAGGCGAGCCTACTACCATTTTGAGTTGTCCGTTTTCTTCAACAATCGTTGGCGACATGGAGCTTAACATTCGTTTTTGGGGTGCGATTGCATTGGCTTCAGCACCGATCAATCCATACATATTTGGTTCTCCGGGTTTTGCACTAAAATCATCCATTTCATTATTTAAAAAGAACCCGCCTTGTTCTACATAGACTTTAGATCCATAAGCAGCATTTAGGGTGGTGGTGACTGCCACACTGTTTCCAAAGGGGTCGACGATCGAATAATGAGTGGTTTCATCACTTTCATATCCAGGGATTGAACCTCTTGAGAGTGCGCTTGATTGGGTGGCTTTTTCCCAATTAAAATCACTCATTCTTTGGGAAAGATAGTTTTCAGACATCAAACTGTCTGTTGGTATATTGACAAAATCTGGGTCTCCTAGGAAATAGGATCGATCTGCATAAGCTCTTCGTTCTGCCTCCGCAATGAGTTGAATGTATTCAGTTGAGTTATGCGCAAACTGTTCTATGTTAAAAGGTTCAATACTTTTTAATATTTGAGCAAGGCAGATGCCGCCGCTAGAAGGAGGCGGCATGGAAATAATTTTATATCCTTTATACATAAAGGTAATTGGGTCTCTCCATTTGACTTCATAGTTGGCTAAGTCTTCTTTGGTCATAATACCGCCTAGTTTTTGAACCTGTTCCACTAAAATATCAGCGGTTTCACCTTTATAGAATTCATCCCTCCCATTGACTTTAATACGTTTTAATGTTTCTGCTAACTTGGAATATTTAATGGTATCGCCAGTTTGCCAGTCCTTGTCTAATAGAATGGTTCTTTTGTTCGCGACCCTAAAATTGGGCTTGTGACGGTTTAAGCTTTCGGCTTGTTTTTTTGTGACAACAACTCCGTTAAGTGCCAACTGTATGGCGGGTTCTATTAATTTTTCAAAGGGAAGTGATCCGAACTTTTGATGCACTTCAAATAGTCCCGCTATCGTTCCTGGAACTCCCACAGCGAGTGCGCCAATTTTACTTGTATCGGGGTTTACATTTCCATCTTCATTAAGATACATGTTTTTTGTGGCTGCTAAGGGTGCTTTTTCTCTGTAATCTAAGCTACCTGTCGTGCCATCCTTCATCCTAAAAACCATAAATCCGCCACCGCCGATATTGCCTGCAACGGGGTATGAAACCAACAATGCTAAATCGGTAGCAATCATCGCGTCAAAAGCATTCCCGCCTTGCTTCATAATTTCGACCCCTATTTTTGAGGCTTCTTCTCTAGCGGAAACTACCATGGCTTTTTCTGTAACAACTCCTTGTGTTTTATCTGGAATTGACATCTTCGATTTTGTATTGCACTGAATGCATAGAATGGATATGACTAGGAGTGTGAAGACTTGTTTCATAAGGGTAAGATACTTTATATAAAATTAACACTATTCTTTTAAAAACTCAATATTTCTTTTTAGACCTGAAAACTTAGTTCGTTTCACGGCTGAATGCTGAAATACTTTACTGAATGTGTCCTGTGTAATTTCCTCCCAATCCTGTTTGGTCATGGACAACAGTTCTGGTTTTGGGTTGAATAAGGGTTCAGAATGTGCTTTTGAAAATCGATTCCACGGACATACATCTTGACAGACATCACATCCAAACATCCAATTGTCAAATTGCCCTTTCATTTCAGAAGGGATTTGTTCTTTAAGTTCTATGGTGAAATAGGAAATACACTTGCTACCATCGACTCCGTGTTCTGGAGAAATAGCTTCTGTTGGGCAGGCATCTATACAGGCGGTGCAAGTTCCACAATGATCGGTTACGGGCGTGTCGTAGTCCAATTCTAAATCAATAATGAGCTCCGCGATGAAATAGAAAGAGCCTACTTTTTGGGTTAGCAAATTACTGTGTTTTCCAATCCACCCTAAGCCTGATTTCTTCGCCCATGCTTTTTCTAAAATTGGTGCGGAGTCTACAAACGCACGGCCATGCACCTCGCCAATTTCTTCTTTAATAAATTCTAAGAGTTGTTTGAGTTTGTCTTTGATGACAAAATGATAATCTCTGCCATAGGCATATTTACTGATTTTTGGGGCTTCTGGATCTTGCTGGGTTTCTTCAGGGAAATAATTGTATATGAGAGAAACCACACTTTTGGAGTCTTCGACTAAAAGTGTTGGGTCCAAGCGTTTGTCAAAATGATTCTCCATGTACTGCATTTTACCATGGCTATTCTTTTTAAGCCATGACTCTAAGCGCGGCGCTTCTTCTTCCAAAAAACCAGCCTTGCTCATACCACAAGACAAAAAACCGAGGCGTTTAGCTTCTGCTTTTATTAAGTTTGAATAGTGGTTTTTTAAATTCATTTGGATGTCTCACTGAGCCTGCCTATCGGCAGACAGGCGCCGTTGAAGTGCTAGATTAAACTAAAACAATCCGCCTTGAATATCGCCTTTAATACGTCCTAAATGTTTGTATGCAAGATCGGTAACTTCACGACCTCTAGGAGTTCGCATGATAAAGCCTTGTTGAATGAGAAAGGGTTCGTAAACTTCTTCAATGGTTTCTGGACTTTCGCTCACGGCGGTTGCAATGGTGGTGACACCAACGGGACCTCCTTTGAATTTATCAATAATGGTGGTCAAAATTTTATTGTCCATTTCATCGAGTCCGTGGGCATCTACGTTCAAGGCTTTCAATCCGAATTTTGCAATTTCGATGTCAATTTTTCCGTTGCCTTTAATTTGTGCAAAATCTCTTACACGACGTAATAGGGCGTTTGCAATACGAGGAGTTCCACGGCTTCGTCCCGCAATTTCAACTGCGGATTCAAAACTGATGGGAACTTTTAAAATCTCTGCACTTCTTTCGAGGATGGTGGAAAGGAGTTCTGTTGAATAATATTGTAAGCGACTACTGATTCCAAATCGGGCGCGCATGGGTGCGGTTAAGAGTCCTGATCTGGTGGTGGCGCCGACTAATGTAAATGGGTTTAAGTTGATTTGAACCGTGCGCGCATTGGGCCCAGATTCAATCATTATATCAATTTTGTAGTCTTCCATCGCGGAGTATAAATACTCTTCGACGATGGGACTGAGACGGTGAATTTCATCGATAAATAAGACATCCCGTTCTTCGAGGTTGGTGAGCAACCCTGCCAAGTCTCCAGGTTTGTCTAATACAGGCCCTGAGGTAACTTTGATGCCAACGCCAAGTTCATTGGCGAGAATGTGTGCAAGGGTTGTTTTTCCGAGTCCTGGAGGGCCATGAAACAAGGTGTGATCCAAGGCTTCATCGCGTTCTACGGCGGCTTCCACAAATATCTGAAGGTTTTCAAGGACTTGATCTTGTCCCGCAAAGTCATCAAATGAAAGGGGTCTTAACACCTTTTCAATGTCTTGTTCTTCTGGTGTGAAGTGGTCGTCGTTAGGGTTAAGGTTTTCATTCATATACACAAATATAAAGAAAAAGCCTTTCTTGTTTAAAGAAAGGCTTTTAAATATACTATTAAGTTATAAGCATTTAGTGTTGTAGCTCTTCTTCGCCTTCTTTTAAAGGGACGTGTTGTTGTACAAAGTCTTCATCGTGACCTGGTTTGCTATAGTCATAAGCCCAACGGTGTACGTGAGGAATTTCTCCTGGCCAGTTTCCGTGGATATGCTCTACAGGTGTTGTCCACTCTAATGTATTAGATCTCCATGGATTTTGTTCTGCTTTTTTACCGAAGAATATACTGTGAAAGAAGTTCCATAAGAATACCAATTGAAACAGTCCTCCTACAAGTGCAAATACGGTAATTAGTATCTGAACGTTTGAAGTATCATCAAATAATGGGAAGTTACTGTTGGTGTAATAACGTCTTGGCAATCCTGCCATACCAATAAAGTGCATTGGGAAAAATACGCCATAAGCACAAATAGCAGTGACCCAGAAATGAATGTATCCTAAGTTTTTATTAAGCATACGTCCAAACATTTTTGGGAACCAATGGTAGACTCCTGCAAACAATCCGTAGAGCGCTGATATTCCCATTACTAAATGGAAGTGTGCCACTACGAAATAGGTGTCATGCACATTGATATCTAAAGCACTGTCTCCAAGAATAATTCCTGTGAGTCCTCCTGTAATAAAGGTGGATACTAAACCAATTGAAAACAACATGGCTGGATTCAGTTGTAGATTTCCTTTCCAGAGTGTTGTGATGTAATTAAAGGCTTTTACCGCAGATGGAATTGCAATTAATAGGGTGGTGAATGTAAATACCGATCCTAAAAATGGATTCATTCCTGAGATAAACATATGGTGTCCCCATACAATGGTTGACAAAAAGGCAATCGCTAGAATAGATGCGACCATGGCACGGTATCCAAAAATAGGTTTCCGTGAGTTTGTTGCAATAACTTCAGAAGTAATCCCTAAAGCTGGAAGTAATACAATATATACCTCTGGATGTCCTAAGAACCAAAATAGGTGTTCAAATAATACGGGAGATCCGCCTTGGTAGTGTAATACTTCTCCTTGGATAAAAATATCGGATAGGAAGAAAGAGGTTCCAAAACTACGGTCCATGATTAATAACAAAGCTGCCGATAATAAGACTGGAAACGATACGACTCCAATAACAGCAGTAATGAAAAACGCCCATATTGTTAATGGAAGTCTAGTCATTGACATTCCTTTTGTTCTAAGATTTAGTACGGTTACGATGTAGTTTAAAGATCCTAATAAAGAGGAGGCGATAAATATTGCCATCGATACTAACCATAAGGTCATTCCTGCTCCTGAACCACCTTGTGCCATAGGCAATGCGCTTAAAGGAGGGTAAATTGTCCACCCAGCTGCTGCAGGTCCTGCTTCTACAAAGAAAGAAGCAACCATGATCACACTTGACAAAAAGAATAACCAATAAGAAATCATATTAAGAAATCCAGAGGCCATATCTCTTGCACCAATTTGCAATGGAATTAATAGGTTACTAAAGGTTCCACTCAAGCCAGCAGTCAAAACAAAGAATACCATAATGGTTCCGTGAATGGTGACTAAGGCTAAATAGATATCTGCATCCATCACACCGCCTGGTGCCCACTTTCCTAAAAGGGTTTCAAAAATTGGATTTGGTTGTGAAGGCCATGCAATTTGCATACGCATTAATAGAGACATTAAAATCCCTACCACTCCCATGATAATCCCAGTAATTAAGTACTGCTTGGCGATCATCTTGTGATCTTGACAAAAGATGTACTTTGTTATAAAAGTTTCTTTGGGATGATGTCCGTGATCGTCTTGGTGTGCGTGAGTATCTACCTGTGCTGACATAATCTTATGTTGTTATTTCTTTAATTTTTTAATTTTGAACTAGGGAGTTCTTGAATAATTTCTGCTCTTGTAACCATGCCTTGTAGTCCTCTTCCGATTCTACAATAATTTTCATTTGCATGTTATAGTGCGACTTTCCACATATTTTATTACAAAGTAATAGGTAGTCAAACTCATAGCTATCTAAAGGTTCTTCCCCTTTGGCTTGCAGTTTTTTACTTTTATTGACTCTGATTTTATTGATGTTTCTTACTTTTTCATAGATGTCTGGATTCAATCGCATTTCTTCCGTGGTTACGGTTGGCGTGAATGCAAACTGTGTAATCATTCCAGGGACACAATTCATTTGCGCTCTAAAGTGAGGCATATAAGCGGAGTGTAAAACATCTTGTGAACGCATTTTGAATAATACTGGCACGCCTACAGGAAGGTGTAATTCAGTGGTAATGACATCATCTTGTGCATTTGGATCAGCTTCGTCTAACCCTAAAATGTTAGCGTTGTCAAGGTTGATGAGACGCACATTGGCTTTTCCTAAAACATTGTCTTCACCAGCATAGCGTGCTTTCCAGTTGAATTGTTGTGCGTATAACTCTATGACTAAAGGATCCTCGTCTTCGTCAACATTCATGATGTCTGTCCATGTGAACAAGCCATACATGATAAGTCCTGCTAATACAATGACAGGAATGACAGTCCAGATAAATTCTAGCTTGTCATTATCCGCATAAAATAATGCTTTACGTCCTTTTTCACCTTTATATTTAAATGCGAAGTAGTGTAATAAAAATTGTGTAATGGTTTGTACGATAAAGATCACTGTCATCGAGATGATCATTAATCGATCTATTTCAGGGCCGTGTTCAGAAGCTGAATTAGAGGTTAATGGTAAATCACCCCAGAGCGCAAATGATACAATTGTGATCCCATATATAAAGCCTAAAAAGCCCAACATAAGGTATCCTTGCGTTTTGTTGTCACCATCGTTGGCAACTTGAGATATATCTTTGTTTACTTGTGCTAAATCAAAGATTTTGACCATTTGCCAAATTGCAATTGTGATCCCTAATAAAATTAATATTGTTAATAAGCCAGTCATCGTTATAT
>TARA_B110001469_G_scaffold104988_1_pt1 | contig 42131 bp, 43 predicted proteins | sample TARA_B110001469 | Tara Oceans TARA_B110001469 (sample SAMEA4397034) | marine metagenome | biome: Polar Biome; feature: [SRF] surface water layer (ENVO:00010504); material: water (ENVO:00002006), including particulate matter (ENVO:01000060) such as... | depth 5 m
TTAACATGAGGAAATAAAACCAATCTAATTGGGGTTTAACTAAAAGCGGCTATTAAAGCTGGCGTAAGATTTCTGGTTAATAATAAAGAACTGAAATTAATTGTCTATTTAGAATTTTATAAAAATAACGACTTGGTGAACTTAGAATATACACTCAATATTATTGTTAAAACTGATCGTGAAATGATCAACCTAATTACAAATACAAATAATAGGAACATTTTACAAAATGTGTTTTCAATGGAACAGCTTATTAAAAAAATTAAACTCAATCTACATAAACAAAAAAGCCTCTCAAAATGAGAAGCTTTTTGTTGTTTAGTGCGGGCGGGGAGACTCGAACTCCCACACCTTGCGGCACTAGATCCTAAGTCTAGCGTGTCTACCAATTCCACCACGCCCGCTAAACATGCCTTATAATAGGGCGCAAATATAAACAATAGTTTATAAATACAAATAGTAGATAGAAATATTTATTTGAGATGATTTTCGTAGCTTTACATTCAGAAATTTTCAAACTATGAATTCACTACAATCTTATCTAGACTCAAATAAAGATCGCTTCGTTCAAGAGCTTTTCGAACTTCTTAAAATCCCTTCGGTCAGTGCGGACTCCGCCTACTCAAAAGATGTGTTTAAAGCGGCCGATTTTGTAGCCGACAGCCTAAAAACAGCAGGCTGTGATGCCATAGAAATTTGTCAAACCAAAGGATTTCCTATTGTTTATGGCGAAAAGATGATAGATCCTAAGCTCCCAACCATTTTAGTATATGGTCATTATGATGTGCAACCCGCAGATCCTATTGAACTCTGGGACGCCCCCGCTTTTGAACCCATCATTAAAAAAACCGAGCTTCATCCCGAAGGTGCCATCTTTGCACGAGGTGCTTGTGACGACAAAGGACAAATGTATATGCACGTTAAAGCACTTGAATTTATGACCTCAACAGATCAATTGCCGTGTAACGTTAAGTTTATGATTGAAGGCGAAGAAGAAGTTGGCAGTGAAAACCTAGCTGAGTTTGTCAAAAATAACACCACCAAACTAAAAAATGATGTCATCTTAATTTCGGATACCGGAATGATTGCGAAAGACACACCGTCCATCACAACGGGACTGCGAGGCTTGAGCTATGTAGAAGTTGAAGTCACAGGGCCAAATAGAGACTTACACTCCGGAATTTACGGCGGAGCCGTCGCAAATCCAATCAATGTGTTGGCCAAAATGATCGCTTCTTTACATGATGAAAACAACCATATTACCATTCCAGGTTTTTATGATAAAGTCGAAAATTTATCTGACGAAGAACGCGCAGAAATGGCAAAGGCTCCGTTTTCATTAGAGGCCTATAAAGATTCTTTGAAAATCAATGCCGTCTATGGCGAAAAAGGCTACTCAACCAACGAACGCAACTCCATTCGTCCCACACTAGATGTGAACGGTATTTGGGGTGGCTATACTGGCGAAGGCGCCAAAACCGTTATTGCAAGCAAAGCTTATGCAAAAATTTCAATGCGTCTGGTACCTAATCAGGACTGTGAAGAAATTACGTTACTTTTTAAATCTCATTTTGAAAGTATTGCTCCAGAAGGAGTGACTGTAAAAGTGACCCCACACCATGGAGGTCAAGGCTATGTAACACCCATCGACACCATTGGATACAAAGCTGCTGCAATGGCTTATAAAGAGACTTTTGGGACTGCACCCATCCCACAACGTGGCGGAGGAAGTATTCCTATTGTGGCCTTGTTTGAAAAAGAATTAAAGAGCAAAACTATTTTGATGGGATTTGGATTGGACAGTGATGCCATCCACTCCCCTAACGAACATTTTGGACTTTTCAATTACTTCAAAGGAATCGAAACAATTCCTTTATTTTATAAATATTTTACAGCACTTCAATCTTAAGTTTTAAAACAGATTGTTAGCTACTTACCAATTACTATTTTTTGAGAGAACACTTTTTTGTCTTGAGTAATACGTACAAAATACGCCCCTTGAGGAAACTGACTCACATTTAACGCTGTACGTTTTTTAGTTAAAACTTCTTCGAGAACTTTTTTACCCTCTATTGAAAACAACTCAAACGTTATATCGTCATTCAAAGCATGATCGATATTGAGTGTGGATAAAGCAGGGTTCGGATAGATTTTAATCGTATCTAATTTGAAAGTATCTGCATCTAAAGATGTGAAATCAACACAAGAACTTAATTCCGTACAAGACCCTACAGTCACTTCAACAGCGTAAATACCACTTGCTGTGGGAGAAAATGATTGACTGATTTCCGTTATTATTGGAAGGTTTGTACTGCAATCCACCCATTGATAACTTGCATTATCCATGTTTGAGGTCAAAGTCATAGAACTCATCGTAAGTGAATTGTCAACGGAGACCAAACTCCCTTTGGTCACCATATAAGACATAATCAATTTTGCAATCTCATGAAAATAAGGCAAATCCAACGTACTGTAACGATCTCCAGAAGAATGGTAGTGAGGCGTCTGATCGTCATTCTCCCAAGACTCACCCACCAACACCGCAGAAAACCCTTGATTCCAAAAACGTGCATGGTCACTAGCCGTTGTTCCCGGATTGACCACATTAACGTTTAAATTAAAATTATACGTTGCTAACAAGCTTACCAAATCATCTTTCATCGCTAGAGAATTTGCAACTGGACGCACATCAATATCAAAATCATCGTCGTTATCACCATCATATCCCATCATGTCAATGTTTAAAACACCCAATATATTATCTCCATTGGTATTTGCTTGCGTGGCATAAAAACCAGCTCCTTTAAGCCCTATTTCTTCTTCATCCCACAAGGCATAAATGATCGTATTGTCCATACATTGAGTCGATAAAATTCGTGCAATTTCTAAGACAGTAGCCGTTCCAGAAGCATTGTCATCGGCACAATAGTCTGCCACCGAATCGTAATGCGCACAAATAATGTAAATATCGTTTGGATTGGTTTTCCCGAACTGCGTCGCAATGATGTTGCGTCCGTTGGTATTAAAAGCCTGATCATTTACAGTGAGATTGTCCATCGCATTGAATCTTTCAACCAAATAATCTCCAGCAAGATCATTATTGGCTTGCCCTCTATTCAATATCGTAACACTATTACCCCCAACATTCGTCGCAATTTCACCCGTAAATTCCTGAACCGTTTGGCTAAGAGAATCTAAACTCACGGCATTAATGAGGTCTAATTCGGTTTGAGCTGAGAGTGTAGCTACCACTGAAAAAGCAAAACTTAAAAATATTTTCTTCATAACTTTAGGGTGTATTCGTTTCTCCAAAACTACATAAATTTAAATGAAACTTTGTTTTGTCAGCTATTAAAATCTCCTGTTAGGATGGTAAGGATTTATATCTAAAGATGTTTTTTTATTGAGGATCAATTCCGAAACTAGTTTCCCTGTACCCGGCCCTAAAGTCCAACCCAACATGGCGTGCCCTGTCGCAATGGTCATATTCTCGCAAGAATGAGGTTTTCCAATATACGGCAATCCGTCTGGAGAAAGCGGACGAAGTCCACAAGTGGCCGCCTCAATTTCGGGTGCTGACAATTGAATGGAAGGATAATAGTGATGCGCAGCTTTCGCGATGACTTCTACCCTTTTTCTATTTATATTTTGATTGATACCTGCAATTTCCATCGTCCCTGCAAAACGTGTAAAACCATCCATAGGCGTCACGGCAATTTTCGCTTCCGCTAAAATAGTAGGAATCGTAATTCCGGTTGAAACCTGCGTATTCATGCTATACCCCTTCCCTGCTTGAAGCAGTAATTTTAAACCCATTTTTTTACATAAATCCGCCGACCAAGAGCCCGAAGCCATCACAAACTCCTCTGAATAAAGTGTTTGTTTGTCTGTGACAACACTTTCAATTTTACCCTGTTTCATCTTAAAATCAACGACCGTTTCATTGGGAAAAACACGAACGCCTTTGGACTTTAAATGAGCTTTCAGTTGATTCATGAAATCACTCGGTGTGCTGTGGTGATCGTTTTTAAAATACACCCCTCCAACCCCATTGATTTCAATCGATGGCTCTAGGATTTTAAGCTCCGATTTAGAGATTTCCTTCGCATGGATATTGAAGTTATTTGCCATGCTAAGAATCTCTAATTCTTTTTCCAATTGTCGTGCCGATTGACACAACATCAACAATCCTTTTTTGTCGTAATGAAATGAAAACTGTTCCTCTTTTTTTATGCTCTGAAATAATTCTTGACTAAATACTGTAAAATATCGAAGGTGGACGGCATTTTTTTGGACGTGACTTGAAGTCGCCGATTTATTAAAAGCCCATGCCCATTTTAAGAAATCACTGTTCAAACTTGGTTTTATATACAAGGGACTGGAAGCATCTAGCATCCAACGCAATCCACTGCGCACAACGCCCGGAGCTGCTAAAGGAATAAAATGACTCGGGCACACATACCCCGCATTGGTATAAGAAGTACCGCTTTCCATATTGGAGCGGTCGATAATGGTGACCTCGCAGCCTTCTTTTTGAAGAAAATACGCCGTACTCAATCCAATGATGCCTCCTCCAATAATTGTAACTTTTTTTTGCATCGGCTATAAAACTTGAAATCCATGTGCATACGGATCATCGGAATCAATACTGATCGTATTGTGTCCATAAATCCGTGCCCACCCTTGAATACTTGGCACAATCGCCTTATAATTCCCTACTGATGTGACTGCTTCTATACAGCCCGTAAATGTACTTCCGATATAACTTTCATGAATGTATTTTTCACCTAACTTTAATTGACCTTTGGCGTAAAGCTGTGCCATCCGTGCAGAAGTTCCCGTACCACAAGGGCTTCTATCAATCGCTTTATCGCCATAAAACACCGCATTCCGACCCGATGAATTCGGATTCAAAGGCGTTCCTGTCCAAAGCAGATGAGACACCCCATTGATCGTAGGGTTCTCGGGATGGATAAATTGATTTGGATATTTTAAATTAATCTGTTTTCGTAATTCATGAGAAATTCGAATCAGTTCTGAGGCCGTAAAATCTTGAACCCCCGAAAAATTTTCTTGAGGATCCACAATGGCATAAAAATTACCTCCATACGCCACATCAAAAGTCAAAGCTCCTAAGTTTGGATCTTCAATGTGTAACTGTTCTTTTGCTAAATAACTTTTAACATTGGTGATTTTTACCCACTCTACTTTCGTTCCTACTTGTGAGTATTCAATCTCCACAAGTCCTGCCGGGGCTTCCATTTTAACCTTCCCCGGAATTTTTGGGGTGATGAGTCCTGCTTCAATAGCCACCGTAATAGAACCGATGGTTCCATGTCCACACATTGGCAAACATCCCGAAGTTTCGATAAACAATATTGCAACATCGTTAGAAGGGTCTTGAGGCGGATACAAAAAACTGCCACTCATAATATCATGCCCTCTGGGTTCAAACATCAAGCCTTTTCGAATCCAGTCAAATTCATTGAGAAAGTGCTGACGTTTTTCACTCATATTGGCGCCCACCAAAGGAGGATGACCTGTGGTCACCACCCGAACAGGGTTTCCACAAGTATGGGCATCAATACATTTGAATTCAGCTTTGCTCATTGAAATTTAAAATTAAATACGCGTTTGCTTGATATCCAATGGATTCTGTTCTTTTAAGGCCTCAGGCAGTAAACTATCTGGAAAATTCTGAAAGCTAAAAGGACGTACCCAACGCTTGATTGCGTGGACACCAACAGCAGAAAATCGACTGTCTGTGGATGCTGGATAAGGCCCGCCATGTACCATCGAATTACAAACTTCTACTCCTGTTGGAACACCGTTAAAGGCTAGACGCCCCACACGGTTTTGAAGTGCCTCGATAATTTCAAAATTGGCTTTTGCTTCTGCTTCGGTCGCGATTAATGAGGCCGTCAACTGCCCTTCTAAATTTGTGATGATCGTTTTCATTTGTGCCAAAGATTCGCACTCCACAAGAAGCGTGTAAGGTCCAAAAACTTCTTGATGTAAAATGCGGTTCTTTAAAAACGCGTCACCATCAATGCGTGCAAGACTTGATCCTGCAAAATTAGGAGTCTCCGAAGAGTTGTCATTTGTTAATATTTCAAGTCCTGATTGGGATTGGGACGTATTTTTGTTCGATTGAAATCCTTCAAAAATAGCAGGATGCAACATACAATTGGCATCTATTTTTTTAATTTCATCTACTAATAAGTTCGTGAAGTTTGTAAACACTGATCCTTTTAAACTTAAAATCAAACCGGGTTGCGTACAAAATTGACCTGCCGCTAGGGAGATCGATTGTGCATAGGCTTCTGCCCAGTAGGCTGTGTTTTTTTCGAGTTCTTCGTGAAGCATCACAACAGGGTTGATACTGCCCATTTCCGCAAACACTGGAATCGGTTCCGGACGTTGTGCCGCCAAATCAAGCAAGGCACGTCCCCCACGAATACTGCCCGTAAATCCTACCGCTTTCACTTTGGGGTCTGACACCAATTGCTGTCCTACTTCAATACCGCTGCTGTTTAAGTTTGAAAACACCCCATCTGGCATGCCTGTTTTTTTGGCTGCCTTAATAATGGCTTCCGCCACCAAACTTCCGGTTCCAGCATGCATTGGGTGTGACTTTACAATAACGGGGCAGCCTGCGGCGAGTGCCGACGCCGTATCTCCTCCAGCCGTGGAATAGGCTAACGGGAAATTACTCGCTCCAAACACCACAACGGGGCCTAAAGGAATGTCCAGTCTTCGGATGTCTAATTTTGGAAAGGGCGTACGGTCTGGATTGGCAACATCAATAGTGGCATCCACCCAAGAACCTTCAGATACTAAATTCGCAAAGCTTTGCAATTGAAAAACAGTACGTCCGCGCTCACCTTTCGCACGGCCTTCTGGAAGTCCTGTTTCTTGACAATACATCTGAATTAAAGTGTCATCAAGTGCTAAAATCTCATCGGCAATTGCATTTAAAAATTGAGCTCGTTCTTTGCTTGAAGTGTTTTTATAAGCGTCGAAAGCCTCGGCGGCTAATGCAACGGCGGCATCAATTTCTTCGGAAGTCGCTTCCGTAAAAGTAATGTCATTGGCTTCATTTAACTTTGGATTGAATGTTGTGAACGTTTTACCACCGGTGGCAGTATGTGTAAATCCAATATGATTTTTTCCTAATTCCATAAATCTAATTTTAGACGTTAATAATTTGGCAGCGTTGGTCGTGATTTCAAAGCCGTCTCTATAATGTGTTGCACTTTTGTGCGTTCTGCTCCAAATAATGGGAGGCGTGGGGGTCTTACGAATTCGGTACCGATTTCTGTATAGACCTCAGCTAACTTTATATTTTGTACTAATTTAGCATTAATATCCAACTCTAACAAGGGCATGAACCAACGGTACAAGGCGATGGCTTCTTGAATTCTCCCAGCTTTTTGAAGTTCATAAATGGCGACCGTTTCTTTCGGGAATGCACACACAAGTCCTGCAATCCAGCCGCTTGCGCCCATAATTAAACTCTCTAACGCAAGGGTATCCACGCCCGTCATAATTTTGAGACGGTCCCCAAATTGGTTGATCATGCGGGTCACGTTAGTAATGTCACGAGTCGATTCTTTCACCGCTTGAATGTTGTCATATTTAAGCAGCTCGTCAAACATCTCTAAGGTAATTTCAATTTTATAATCGACGGGGTTGTTATATATTAAGAGAGGTAAAGACGTGCTTTTAGCAACTTCAGAAATATACGCTACCGTTTCCTTGGAACAAGCCGTATAGCGCATGGGCGGTAGCAACATCAACCCATTGGCACCTTGTTGCTCTGCTGCCTCTGCTGCAAGAATCGCCGCTTTGGTAGATTGCTCCGCAATGTTCATCAATACAGGCACCTTATTATTTACCTGTTCAACAGTAGTTTCAATCAGAGTCTTTTTTTCTGATTTCAAAAGTGTACTGGCTTCACCTAAGGTCCCGCCTAATACAATTCCTTGCACGCCGGCGTCTAATTGTGCTTTGATGTTGGTCGTAAACATCGATAGATCCAACGCATCATTTTGAGTGAATTTGGTAGTCACTGCTGGCATTACGCCTTCCCATTTTATAGTCTTCATACAATTTGTTTATTAATTTGAGAAGCTAAAATTAATTCCTTTTTAGAAAAAAATATGAACCATTTTAATCAATTAGTGATACTATATTATCCATAATTAAGAAATAATTTCTATATTAGAGTAGTATTTAGTTACTTTGAAGTATGAACATTGTTTCTTTTATCATTCCCAAAACAAAAGAATCAACCCTCATCTACCAACAAGATCAAGGGCCATTTTTCTATGAAAAATTGCACCAACACGAAGAAATTCAACTATGTCATATCCTCCGTGGTGAAGGCACACTTGTAATTGGAGATTCCATAAACCCCTATAAAAAAGGGGATGTAATTGTGATTGGAAGTTTTATGCCGCATGTTTTTAAGTCCGATGTAGAGGCGTCTTCCGTCTCAAAAATGAGGTCCCTTTTTTTTACAAAAGATTCTTTTGGATCTGGTTTTTTTGATTTGGAAGTATCCCAAGAATTGCGTTCCTTTTTTGAGAAATCGAGCTATGGTTTTAAACTATTAGGTTCTACAGAAACCTCATCAAAATTATTTTCTAAAATTCATAAAGCCACAAAACTCCAGCGGTTTATCCTATTTTTAGACCTTCTAAAAATTCTATCTAACTCAGAACACCAACGTTTATCGTCCTTTGTGTATGACAAAAAATACAGTCCTGTAGAAGGAAAAAGAATGACGGATGTGTTGGAGTATACCTTTGAAAATTACAACAAAGAGGTGTGCCTTGAAGCCGTGGCGCAAGTAGCCTCCATGACTAAAAATTCGTTTTGTAAGTATTTTAAAAAAGTCACCAATAAAACCTATTTTGAATTTTTAAAAGAAATCCGTGTGGAACATGCCTGTAAACTGATCCGAAAACACAAGGACCTACGGATTTTTGATGTTGCCTATCAGTGTGGATTTAAAAATATTTCAAATTTCAACAAACAATTCAAAACCATCACAACGCTGAGTCCTTCGGACTTTAAAAAGTTGATTTAATCTGACTACTTAATTTTTTAGGCATATTTTTAACCACCATCGCATAGCTATGGTCTATCAGTTCAAAAAGAAACTCAGGCGAAAATCCACAGTTGCTTAAATAGATGGTGTTCCAATGTCTTTTATTGGCGTGAAATCCAGAGTGAATGGAATCGTATTCATTTCGGAGTTCGTCGGCATAGTCAGGGTCACATTTCAAGGTAATGGACGGTTTGCCTTGCTCCCACGCTTCCAGTGGGCACAGTGCAAATATTTTCCCTAAGACCTTATATACCAAGGTGCTTTCATCAAAAGGAAATTCTTCGGAGGTTTGTTCTTTTTTTAAACAAAAAGATTGAATGGCATCAATGGTGATCATCAGGGTTTTGGGGTTTCTTTATCGTATAATTTGTATAAGATTGGTTTGCTGGGCGAAGCATCATTTTCAAAAGGTGCAATTAAAATATTTAAAATATACTTCCCATCCAACACTGAATTCGGGACATAAATCAGTTCCGTAATCGTTGCATCCATGCGCATTTCGCCATCAACATTCCAAAAGGCTTTATGTGCCAAAAGCTGTCCGTCGTCTTTTTCTTTATCCACACTTGGGGTATCTACTAACAAATGCTTCACCCCCTTTTCACGAAGGTAAATAGCAGCGGCTTCCGTAAGGTAAGGCGGATTTGTATGTGCATATTGTCGGTTTAATTTATCCGTTGTATTGGGAAGTGTTCGGATCACCACCGCTTCTCTTTTTTTGTTGCCTATCGCATAGCGCAGTTGTTTTTCAGAAATAATAAAATCGCCATCTAAGGATTCTGGAACCACGGTAATGACTTCTGCCACAAACAAAAACTGTGTCAAACAAGCATTAATGGTATGGACTTCCTCAGTGATATGTCCCACACATTCGGTGTGCGTTCCATGCGCATGCGGATTAAATTCGATGGTGTTAAAATTAACCGCAGCACCTTCTTTGACACTTCCAGTCCATTCCTTCACTTTGGCTGGATATATTTTGGGTGGTGGCAAATACCATGCATTTACATTCTCTTTAGACGCACGAAATGGAATAGAAATATCCAAAGGCTGATCGATATAAATAGTGTAGGTACGGCTGTTGGCTTGAATAATTGCTTTCATAAAAAAATTATGCTTTGCGTAAATTTAATAAATTTGATTAAACTAAAAACAAATCGGAGGCAATTCCGTCCGAAAGAAATTTTCCAGTTCTTGTGATTTTTAAATGATTCTCTTCTAAAATAAGGGTCTTAGAAGTTCTGAATTTTTTTGAGTTTTCAAGTAATTGGGCTTTGATGTGAGCCCCAAAATCGGTTTCAATTTTTTCAAGAGAAACACCCCATATCGTTCGCAAACCCGTCATGATGTATTCGTTAAATCTATTCTCAACGGATAACACTTCCGATTCAAACGGCCGTACATCGGCTTCCATTGATTTGATATACTTGGAGTTGTTAGAAACATTCCAACTTCTTTGAACGCCATCAAACGAATGTGCCGACGGCCCAACTCCCATATAGGTTTTTCCCAACCAATAACTTGTATTGTGTCTTGAAAAATAATCGGGATGTCCAAAACTACAGGTTTCATAATGGGTCAATCCTTGTGTGGCAGTTTCCTCTAACAACACCTCAAAATGTTTGGCTGCCAACTCATCGTCCATTGGGGGGTGACTTCCTTTTTTGATAAAATGTTCCAAGGCAGTTTTTGGTTCGACGGTGAGGGCGTAGCAAGACAGGTGTTTGATGCCAAATCCAAAAGCGGTTTGTAAGTTTTGTCGCCACTGTGCAACTGACATTGTGGGCATTCCAAACATTAAATCGATGGTGATGTTATCAAAATAAGTCGTGGCAATTTCTAAACATTTTTTAGCCTCGTCGGCGTTGTGCGCTCTGTTCATAGCTGATAAATCAGACTCATGAAAGGATTGAATGCCGATGCTCAATCGGTTGATTTTTGTATGTGAAAGTGCTTTTATCTTGTCGGCATCCAAATCATCTGGGTTGGCTTCAAGGGTGATTTCAGGCGTATCGGACACCTTGTAATGTTCGTACACCGTCTGAAGAATCACTTCTAACTCTGAAACTTCTAACACGGTTGGGGTGCCGCCTCCAAAGTAAATGGATTGAATTTCTTCGGATGCGTATTCCGATTTACGGAGCATCAGTTCTTTACAAACGGCTTTGATAAATGCCGATTTAGAATTTTGATTCGTCGAAAAATGAAAGTTACAATAGTGACAAGCTTTTTTACAAAATGGAATGTGGATATAAATACCAGACACTAAAATAGATTTTTTGATTAATATTTGAATGCTTTCGCATTGATAATGTGTTGTAAATGATGATTGCAATGCCAGGCGTATATAGCCAAGCCTTCTTTCAAAGTAACCAGTTCATTCCCTTCGGGATGGAGATAGGCTCTTTTTAATTGTGAACCGTCTAATTGCTCTAACAGAAACACCCACCGCTGATGGATTCCAGCTAAAAGTGTGGTCGAACTTTGAATGCTGAAATTTAAGGTGTCGGACAGCTCTGCCCACGGAGCCTCGTCGTAAGGTTTAATGGTGGGGTTCTCTTCGGTCAATGCCAATTTAAAACGGATGATGCTGTTCATATGACTATCGATACAATGCCCAATTACTTGTTGAACGGTCCATCCCTCAGGGCGGTATTTATAACGAAGTTCTTTGTCTGTCAAATGCGTCACTTCTTTGGTTACCAACGAAGGAAATTGTTGGATCGTCTGTATCCAATCTTGGATATGAGCGGGTTCAATATTGGCTGGAATCTTAGGTTTTCCAATAGGATATTTGAGGGCTTCTATGTCCATAATAGGGGTTTTATTTTTTAACTCTACTTTCGTTTTGCTTCACAAAGGCACTCCAACCAGTGTAACTTTTACCACCAGTGACTTTACCTTGGTTATAAAAATGACAAACCGCCGCCGCCAATCCATCTGTTGAATCGAGGTTTTTAGGCAATTCTTTCAAATTCAAAAGGCTTTGCAGCATTTTAGCAACTTGTTCTTTACTGGCATTTCCGTTTCCAGTAATGGCCATCTTTATTTTTTTAGGAGCGTATTCCGTAATCGGGATTTCTCTCGAAAGTCCAGCCGCCATGGCAACACCTTGCGCTCTTCCGAGCTTTAACATACTTTGGACATTTTTACCAAAAAAGGGCGCTTCAATCGCAATTTCGTCCGGATGAAAGGTGTCAATCAATTCAATGGTACGTTCAAAAATAAGTTTGAGTTTCAAATAATGATCGTCGTATTTTTGAAGTAGCAACTCGTTCAATTGTAAAAACTCCATGGTTTTTCCCTTGACTTTAATCAGCCCAAATCCCATAATCGTGGTTCCGGGGTCAATCCCTAATATAATTTTTTCTTCTGCCATTAATCTACTCTAAGAATTATTGGCAATTGAAATGCCGTTTGCACTTGTTGACTTCGTTTAATCGCGGGGTATAATTTTGGAAGTCCTTTTAAACTGTGGCTTAAAATGAAATCCAAATCGGGAATTTGTTGTTTGGTCAATTCTTGGGTTTGAATTTGAGAGATTTGAATCTCGCCGCTATTGGATACCAACAAATCGATGAGAATTGTATCGCTCACCGTTTGGGTTACGATGATGTTTTGTGTGCTAAAATATTCAGAAATGTGGGTTGTAATGGTTTGTTCAAAACAATTTTTGTTATCCTGAAAGTCAATCGAATCCGCACAGTTTTCAAAATTAGGATAGCGATCGACTTCATTCCAATTAAACGTTTTTAATTCTTCCATTAAAATCGTATCAGAATCTAGTTTCTTTTTTTCATAATAATTACATGAATAAAAAGAACAGAAAAGTAAGACAAAAACTAAATATCTCATTGGTTCATTGTGAACCCTAAAATTACAATTTTTTATTTTTTAAATAGATAAAAACCAAATTAGATTAGATTTTTGGTCCGCCAGCCATGATTTCATCATTGGCATAGCTTTCAAATTTTTTGAAATTCGTTTTAAAAGAGGCGGCTAATTTATGAGCCGTTTTATAAAATCCTTCATCATTTTTCCATGTTTTTCGAGGGCTCAACACTTCCGTTGGGACATTGGGACACACTCTAGGCTGAAGCACTCCAAAAACGGAATGAACATGGTAGTTGTCTTTGTTAGCGGCTTCTAAGGAGCCATCCATGGCTGCGTTGATCATTGCACGGGTGAATGATAATTTCATGCGCGTTCCAATACCATAAGGCCCGCCAGTCCATCCTGTGTTTACCAACCAAACATTCACGCCGGTTGCTTTCATTTTGGCACTCAACATTTCAGCATATTTGGTGGGATGCAAGGGCATAAAAGGCGCTCCAAAACAAGCTGAAAAACTAGGAACGGGTTCCGTAATTCCTGCTTCGGTACCGGCTACTTTGGCCGTATAACCCGATATAAAATGGTAGGCCGCTTGACCAGGCGTTAATTTAGAAATGGGAGGCAACACGCCAAAAGCATCAGCGGTAAGGAAAAATATGTTTTTAGGATTTTTACCAATGGAATTGGGCTGAATATTATCAATAAAATCAAGCGGATAACTTACCCGCGTGTTTTGCGTGATGGTGGTGTCTGAATAATCAACCTTGCCGTTCGCATCCATCACTACATTTTCTAAAATGGCACCCTTTTTAATCGCATCAAAAATTTCGGGTTCGTTATCTCTAGAGAGATTTATGACCTTAGCATAACAACCGCCTTCAAAGTTGAAGATGGTGTTTTCACTAGTCCAGCCATGTTCGTCATCGCCAATTAAATGACGGTGATGGTCGGTAGAAAGTGTTGTTTTTCCCGTTCCTGAGAGTCCAAAAAAGATGGAGGTATCGCCGTCCTTCCCAACGTTGGCACTGCAATGCATTGGCAACGTGTTTTTGAATACTGGAAGTATAAAATTTAGAGCCGAAAAGATACCTTTTTTGATTTCACCTGTATATCCAGTACCGCCAATAAGAGCTATTTTTTTTGTGAAATTTAAAATGGCAAAATTATGCTGACGGGTGCCGTCTTGGTTGGGATCCGCCATAAAACCAGGAGCATTGATGACCGTCCACTCCGGATCAAAATCTTTCAATTCAGAATCCGTCGGTCTTAAAAACATATTATAGGCAAAATGATTACTCCAAGGATACTCGTTAATCACCCGAATATTGGTGCGGTATGCGGGGTCTGAACAAGCGTAACTATCGCGTACAAAAATTTCTTTTCCGGAAAGATAACTGGTCACTTTAGCATAGAGGACGTCAAAGTCATCTGGAGCGAATGGAATGTTGACATCCCCCCACCAAATGCGATCTTTGGTAATGGCATCTTTAACGATAAATCGATCTTTTGGAGAGCGGCCCGTAAACTCACCCGTCTGAATTGCCAAGGCACCTGAACTTGTTTCAAGACCTTGTTTTTTTGAAATTGTCAGAGCGTGTAGTTGATTTGGGGATAGTTGGTAATGTGCTTTTGAAGACGTTATTCCGTAGGGGTTTAACGAAATCGTTTTCGTGATAGGTTTTGGTTGTGTCATGTATATCAATATTATTTAACATTACAAAAGTATTGAATAATATTAAATGACTATCAAAGATGTGTTAAAATAATAAAAAAAATGTATTTAAGTGCAATTAAAAATTAGGAATCTATATTTTAATATAATTTAAGACGTATTGGATAACATTACACTACCATGTGGCAATATACTATTGAAGTGATGCTTAATTTAACATTAAGTTTGCATGTTAACAAGAAGTAATTAATTATGAGGACACTAGACCTTCATGATTGGCGTATTAAATATCGCTTAGTTTACAGACCCAAATCAATTATACTTTAAAATTGATTTAATTATCATAAGTCTACAGTTGTACTTTAAATTGTTAGGTAATTGTGATAATATTAAAAAAACCGACCTAAAATCGACTATACATCGATTTAATTATTATGCAATAACGCAACGTATGTACTTTAAATTGTTGGGCAACCATAATAATTTGAGAAAAATGAAAATTAGACCTTAATAATTTTCTTCCTATTATTTCAACTAATATTTAAAAACATTACTTATGAAACCACAAATTTCAATTAAGAAATTAGTTTTAGTAGCATTAATTTTTGGTGTGACTGGACTAATCAATGCCCAAAGAGAATCTGTAGAAGGACCTGGGGGCGAAACCACGACTTCTTTCACAGAATGTCAATTTGATTACCCTATTAATGATAGTCCTCCAATTAGCGGTTTAAACAGTGCTTCCCAAGGATTAACAGGGAGCTCTAATGTCAATTCCGCAAGCACTTGTGGATTTAATTTATTATACGTTTATTGGTATTATGACAGTTATTTATTTAATCAAATAATTAAATCACAGGATGAGAGTTGTTTTTTTAGAGCTGATTTAAGTAGTGGCTATGATTATTATAAGCGCTCATTTTACAGCGCTAGAAACATGTATTATATAGCGGATAAACTAAAAACTTTGGCAGCTGGCTGGAGACCGGGGGAAACAGCCAAGTTAAAAAAGATGCTTAGTTTGGTCTATTATTTGAGGGCTGGTAGTTTTATCAATTTTTATGACTCCTATTCTTTTTACAATGATAAGTTTACTTCCACCGATGAGACAACACTAAAAAGCAAATTATCTTCTTTAGTTTATGAGACCTTAGCTGAGAACTATTCTGACTTCATAAATTGGGATTTCGACACAACAACTGCATTGGCAGAACCTAGTAAAGATCTTTTAACCTTCTTAGCCCAACTTATAGAATTAAACAATGGTGGTTTTGGAAATAGATTCTCAAACTTGAATAACAATAAACATGCATACATTGGTGAAACTTTAGCTAAAATCGTTAATAAATTGAAAAAACTATCAACATTCACATCCTCTACTAAAAGTAGAGAAGCTGAACTCTTGTTATTAAAAACACAAACATGGCATTATGAGCATTATAAGAAACTAATTTTAGCAGAAGATGCTGTCGATGACTCTATAAATCTTTATTCTGCATTTGTATCTCTGATGAACCAAAATATATATCAATATAGTAAAGATGATCAGATAGATGGCGGCAATTATTTTCTTAATGCAATATCAGAAATAGGACGTTATTTGACAGATAAAAACAATAAATTTTACGTAAAGGCAAGAACTAAACTGATGTTTTTAAACAGTCTGTACGGCGCTAATGCTTATTTAAAAATATATGGCAAGACATCTAGTGTTATTGATTATCAAAGTGATCTTGACATTGGTGACTGGAAAGATAATATCGAGCGTTCTCTCTATTATAGAACTCGAGAATTTACCATCTATAATAATCAAATAACCGTAAAACTATTAGGCAACGTCTCATCTGCACAATTGGTACAGGTAGAAACAGAATTGTTAAAGACTTGGGGGATATTTAAAGAAATCTTTGGGGCGGAAAACCAATTAACCCCTGCTACAGGTGACAGAACCACAAGACTTAATATATGGGTACACAATAGCAAAGCCGATTATAGTGAATTTGCTGGTGTTCTTTTTGGAATCAGCACAAACAATGGAGGGATTTACCTAGAAGGCGATCCTAGTGTTGCAAATAATACCGCCGATTCATTCGTTTATGGATTTGATGACGGTGGTCAATGGACAACTTGGGCTGTAGGACATGAATTTTGGCATTTTTTAGATGGTAAATTCATAAGAGCTGGAGGATATATAGAAGGTAGTTCGACAGCTTGGATTGAAGGAACTGCCGATTTCATTCAAAAGGGATTGATATATTCATCCATGAACAATCTAAAGGGTCATTTTCAAACTTCGGTAAACGGTTTTAAATCAAGCACTAAAACTCCATCACAAATAATTGATATTCCTGAGCAATCTTATAGAAACTGGGTATATCAAGACATCTATCATAATCCGAGTGTTTTGTGGGCTTTTTTCTTCGATGAAGATAAATCAAAACTACGCTCTATAGGAGAAACTTTAAAAGGGCTCACTGCTGAACAGCTAAGAACATCCTCCGTCTCAATTTTAAAAGCAAAAGTAAACCCTTACACTAACTATTTTAGCCATTGGGCTTCAGGATCACATTATGCCGTAAGCGGCTCATATAGTCATATAAAATGTATGGATGACTATAGATACTTTGATGTTTTTGGAGGTTGGACGAGTAATGAAGCTCCAATTATTACACATAGTTGGCATGGAGCTAGTAATCAAAAATTTGATCTAGAGCCTATAAATAATTATAAAACCCATACTTATAATCTAAGGCAATATGGTGTGTATTTTGAAAATGAGTTCTATATCAAATCACAGAAATCAAAAAAATATCTAAAAATCAACGATGCAGACAATACTAAATATCTAAAACAGGGCCCTGTTACAGATAATAAAGAAAAAACTTTTTCAATTTTCCCGAAGTCCAATGGTTACCATATGCTTACTATAAATCCAGATGGGACTAACCGATATGCAATTTCAAAATCTGTGTCTAACTACAAGAATGGGTATTCTTTAATGGATGCTATTTCTCGAGACTAAACGAGCTGGAAACAAACCTTCTTAGTTAAAGGGTTAACAGCTACTGTTGGTGCAAGATCAAGTTCTAGTTCAAATAGAGGTGCTTATTCCTCAGAAAATTTATCTAATAAATCGCCTGAAGGTGAATTTGATAGTGAATTTTCATTTTCACTCTTTCCAAACCCGACATCAAGTAAGATTGTTAATTTTACTTATCCTAAAGGAATTGGAGATTTAAAAATTGAAGCTTATACCATAACTGGGCAAAAAACGAACCTTTCTAAAGTCATTACTGATAATTCAGGGAAAGGTACACTTGAATTGAATTTAGCCACTGGTGTTTATACCATGAGGTTCATCGCTCTTGATGATGATAATAAAACCGTGACGAAGAAGTTAGTTGTTCTGTAGAAGCAATCCTATATTTATTTTTATTAAAAGGCTGTCCCAAAAGGCAGCCTTTTTTTTGTATTTGTTTTTAAACAAAATTTCGTGAACTGTATAATTTTAAAAGGACTACTAATAATTCTCACAAACTATTTTTTTTAAAAAAATAGGTGAATAAAAGCACCCATGAAGCGATTAAAAACAGCCCGCCAACAGGTGTAATAAATCCAATAACTTTAAAATTAAAGGAAGTCAAATCATTGGTCGCTAATAAATATATAGAACCCGAAAATAATAAAACTCCAATGAGAATGAGTTTAAACAAAATCGATTTTTGTTTGGGTTTGATCTGCGTGGTGGTACCAATAAAAAACAACAAAAATGCATGATACATTTGATAGCGAATGCCTGTATTAAGGCTCTCAAATGCTGAAATACTAAGTAAGGGTTTCAAACCATGCGCCGCAAAGGCTCCTAAAACAACACCAAGTCCTCCTGTAACACACGCTAATAAAAATATTTTTCTATCCATTTTGTTTTATAAAGTATTCTATTTACTACTTTAGTCGTCAAACTAATCACAAAAGTAAGAATCTATTATCAATATGCGAAACATTTTAATCATCGGAGCAGGCAAGTCTGCATCCTACCTTATAAAATATTTTTTAGATAAATCCATTTCAGAAAATTTAAACATCACTATTGGTGATTTAGTAATTTCAAATGCTGAGAAATTGATTGGAAACCACGCCAATGCAAACGCACTTAAGCTTGATATTTTTGACAAAGCCGCGCGTGAAAAGGCAGTTCGAAATGCAGATATCGTGGTGTCTATGCTGCCCGCTAGATTTCATATAGAGGTCGCCAAAGATTGCTTAGCATTTGGGAAAAATTTGGTAACAGCGTCTTATGTCAGTGAAGAAATGAAGGCCTTGGATGCAGAAGCAAAAGCTAAAAATTTGATATTTTTAAATGAGATTGGATTGGACCCTGGCGTTGATCACATGAGTGCAATGCAGGTGATCGATCGCATTAGAGCAGCTGGCGGGAAGATGCTTCTATTTGAATCTTTTACAGGGGGCTTGATGGCTCCTGAAAGTGATACAAACCTTTGGAATTATAAATTTACTTGGAATCCTCGCAATGTAGTATTGGCGGGACAAGGCGGTGCTGCAAAGTTTCTGCAAGAAGGAAAATTTAAATACATCCCTTACCACCGCTTGTTTAGACGTACGGAGTTTTTGGAAGTAGAGGGCTATGGACGCTTTGAGGCCTATGCCAATAGAGATTCGCTTAAATATCAAGAGGTCTATGGATTGGAAGATGTCAAGACCTTGTACCGAGGAACGATCCGACGGGTTGGTTTTAGCAGAGCTTGGCAAATTTTTGTAGTTCTTGGAATGACCGACGACAGCTATACGATCGCGGATAGCGAAAACATGAGCTATCGAAGTTTTGTGAATTCGTTTTTACCTTACAGTCCTACAGATTCAGTAGAATTAAAATTAAGATATCAATTAAAGATTGATCAAGATGATATTGTATGGGGGAAACTCGAAGAACTTGATGTCTTTAACCCCGATAAAAAAGTGGAATTGAAAAATGCAACACCGGCACAAATTCTTCAAAAAATACTTTTAGACAGTTGGACTTTAAGTCCAGAAGACAAAGACATGATTGTGATGTATCACAAGTTTGGCTATGAATTGGATGGTAAAAAACACCAAATTGATGCAACTATGGTATGTACTGGCGAAGACCAAACATTTACTGCGATGGCAAAAACCGTAGGATTGCCCGTTGCAATAGCTACTTTAGCTATATTAAACAACAAAATACAAAGCTATGGCGTTCAAATTCCAACGAAAAAAGAATTTTACACCCCTGTATTAAACGAATTGAAAGAATTTGGTGTCATATTTAAAGAGGAAGAGATTGAATACTTAGGATATAACCCCTTAAATCAATAATTTAGTTACAAATTGAAATAATTTGAATACTTTTGGCTTGTAAATTAGATAATTCGAGCAAAAAATGAATAAAACCCTAGAAATTGACGGCATTGACAAAACAATTCTAAGAGCATTAATGAAAGATGCAAGAACTCCTGTACTAGAAATTGCGCGTACGGTTGGGATTTCGGGTGCTGCAATTCATCAACGGCTGCGAAAGTTAGAAAGCTCTGGACTTATTGCAGGCTCTAAGTTTGTGTTGAATCCAAAAGTCTTGGGCTATACAACCATGGCATTTGTGGGGGTGTTTCTAGACAAAGCCAAAAATAACTCAGACGCTGTCAAGCAGCTCAAAAGAATTCCTGAAGTCTTAGAGTGTCATTACACCACTGGAAATTGGAGTGTGTTAATCAAAATTCTGTGTAAGGATAATGAACACCTCATGGCTGTTCTAAACAAACAGATTCAACCGATTTCAGGGGTTTCAAGAACCGAAACATTTATTTCCTTAGATCAACAAATTGATCGCCAGATTAAAATATAACTAGTCTCTTCCAAAAATCTGAAAGGCCCAATACACTAAAGTTGCAAGTGATCCCAGTGCTGCTACCAAATAGGTTCGTGCCGCCCACTTGAGTGCATCTTCGGCTCCCTTAAATTCTTCTTGAGACAGCATGTGTTTATTTTTTAACCATGCCAATGCACGGTTACTCGCGTCGTATTCTACAGGTAAGGTGATAAAACTAAATACTGTGGCGACCGCCATCAACACAAAACCTGAAACAACCACCCAATAACCCAAGCCAACACCAGCTCCAAAGCCTAAAATCAGACCTCCAATAATCAACCACATGGATAATTTTGAAGAAATATTCACCGCCGGCACAAGGGTAGAGCGCAATTGCAACCAACTGTAAGCTTGCGCATGCTGCACCGCATGTCCACATTCGTGAGCAGCCACAGCCGCCGCCGCTGCATTCCGTTCGTTATAAACAGCTTCGCTAAGGTTCACTGTTTTATCTCTAGGATTGTAATGATCGGTAAGGCGCCCCGCAGTTGAGACGACTTTTACATCTTTAATGCCATGATCTAAAAGCATTTTTTCAGCAATTTCAGCACCACTCATCCCATTGCGTAAATGGATTTTTGAATAGGTTGCAAATTTGCGTTTTAAGGTTGAACTCACAAGCCAACTGACTAAAGCAATGGCTCCAAGAATAAGATAGTAGGTTCCCATAATATTTAATTTTTAGATTTAGTTTATATATTATAAAAGTAACAACAATTTTTAAGTTTTAAAAATTGACAGTACATTTTAACGTTTTCTATATTTATAAATAAAGACTAATAACGTAAATGATGATACCAAAGTAATCGTATTTGCCAAAATCATTGACAAACTGTCTTTTAAAATGCCATACACCAACCAAAATACAATGCCCACAAAAAACAAAGAAAAGGTAGGCAATGAAAAGCCTGAAACATCTTTTGTTTTCCACGTTTTATACACTTGAGGCAAAAATGCGTAGGTGGTCAAGCAAGCCGCAATGAGCCCAATGACTTCGATAGAATCTATATTATCCAACAATGTTTACAATTTTACCAGGTACAACAATCACTTTTTTCGGGACGCGCCCGTCTAGTTGTGCGAGTGTTTTCTCATCCTCCATCACAGCCGTTTCTATGTCCTCTTTACTTAAATCCAATGACAATTCGATCGTAAATCGCATTTTACCATTGAATGATATGGGGTAGGCTTTGGTGCTTTCTATCAAGTGACTGGCGTCAAATTCTGGAAACTCAGCCGTTGTAATCGATTCTGAATGTCCCAACTGCGCCCATAATTCCTCTGCAATATGTGGTGCATAGGGTGCGAATAACACCAATAACGGTTCTAAAACTTTTTTGGAAACACAGCCTTGAGCGGTCAGCTCATTGACAGCTATCATAAAGGTAGAGACCGACGTATTAAACGAAAAGTTCTCTATGTCTTCGGTGACTTTTTTAATGGTTTTGTGAAGGGTTTTTAAATGGTCTTTTGAAGGCTCAGTATCCGTGATTTTAAGTCCGTCTTGACCAATATATAGTTTCCATAATTTTTTAAGAAAATTATGGACGCCTGTAATTCCTGAAGTATTCCACGGTTTGTATTGCTCTAAAGGTCCTAAAAACATTTCATATAAACGGAGTGAATCTGCGCCATACTGTTCGCAAATAGCATCGGGGTTTACGACGTTGTATTTGGATTTAGACATTTTTTCGACTTCTCTTTTTACTTTAAAAAGACCTTCACTGTCCGTGATAAATTCTGCATTTTTAAACTCTTCTCTCCAAGATTTAAAGGCCTCAACATCCAACTCATCCGATGCATTTACAAAAGAAACATCTGCATGAATCCACTGAACAGTTTCCGTAGTAATTTTATCTACAGACATAAAGGTGTTAGTACCTTCGACTCTTCCTACAAACGCACTCGTCCCCAAAATCATCCCCTGATTGATCAGTTTTTTTGCAAACTCATCCACTGGTACAACGTCTAAATCAAATAAGAATTTTTGCCAGAAACGCGCATAAAGCAAATGCCCTGTGGCATGCTCGCTACCGCCAATATATAAATCTACTTCTTTCCAGTAATTCAAGGCTTCGGAACTCGCAAATTCATTTGGATTGTGCGCGTCCATATACCTGTTGAAATACCAAGAACTCCCCGCCCATCCAGGCATGGTATTGAGTTCTAATGGAAATATGGTTTGATGGTCTATTTGACTGTTTTCTACAACAGTGTTCAGTGTGGTATCCCACGCCCAAACATCGGCACGGCCCAATGGCGGCTCGCCTTCTTCGGTTGGTAAATATTTTTCAACTTCTGGCAAACTGATTGGCAAATGTTCTGCCGCAATCATTTGTGGCAATCCATTCACGTAGTACACAGGAAAGGGTTCGCCCCAATACCGCTGTCTGGAAAATACCGCATCTCGGAGTCGGTAATTTGTTTTTCCTAAACCATGTTGTTTTGCTTCTAAGGTTTCAATGGCTTTTTTGGAGGCTTCTTTATATTCAAGTCCATTTAGAAAATCGCTGTTGGCAATAATCGTCTTGGCTTTATCGGTATAGGCTTCCATACTAATATCGACACCTTCAAAAATATTTGGAATTTCTATATTGAAATGTTTCGCAAAATCATAATCGCGCTGGTCACCGCAAGGCACTGACATCACAGCACCGGTCCCGTAACCTGCTAAAACATAATCGCCCACCCAAACAGGGACAGGTTTTTTTGTCAAGGGATGCTCGGCATAGGCTCCTGTAAACACACCCGAAATGGTTTTTACATCTGCCATTCGATCGCGTTCGCTGCGTTTGGCGGTTGCCAACACATAGGCGTCCACTGCTGATTTTTGAGCGGGTGTTGTAATCTGATTTACCAATGCATGCTCAGGTGCGAGGGTCATAAACGACACGCCATAAATGGTATCAGGTCGGGTAGTAAATACTTCAATCGTGGAAGCGTGTTCTTTAAGATTGAATACCACAGAAGCACCTACTGATTTTCCAATCCAGTTTCGTTGACTTTCTTTTAAGGCATCTGTCCAATCGATGGTGTTCAGACCCTGTAAAAGACGCTCGGCATAGGCAGAAATTCGCATGCTCCATTGGGTCATTTTTTTTCGGATGACAGGGTAGCCACCACGTTCGGAAACGCCGTTGACGATTTCGTCATTCGCTAAAACGGTTCCCAATTCTGGACACCAGTTCACTTCTGTTTCTGCTAAATACGTTAATCTGTATTGTAATAAAACTTGTTGTTGACGTTCCGAAGAAAAGGCATTCCATTCCTCAGCTGTAAAAGCTGGGATTCCTTCATCACAGACGGCGTCCACTGTTGCATTTCCTTGAGTTGAAAACAACGTTTCTAGTGTCTCAATAGATTCTGCTTTATTGGAAGAATTATTATACCAAGAATTAAACAATTGGATAAAAATCCATTGGGTCCATTTGTAATAATCAGGTGAAGAGGTGCGTACTTCTCTTGACCAATCAAACGAAAAACCCATTTGATCGAGTTGTCTTCGGTAGGTTTTTATGTTCGCCTCCGTTGTAACCGCTGGGTGTTGTCCCGTTTGGATGGCATACTGTTCTGCGGGCAATCCAAAACTATCATACCCTTGAGGGTGCAATACATTGAATCCTTTATGGCGTTTGTAGCGTGCGTAAATATCGGACGCAATATAACCAAGGGGATGCCCCACATGAAGCCCTGCACCACTAGGGTAAGGAAACATGTCTAAGACATAATATTTGGGTTTCGTGGAATGGTTATCGGCTTGAAAAGTTTTATTTTCTGCCCAGTATTTTTGCCATTTGGCCTCAATTTCATTGAAATTGTACATCATATAAACGTCATTAATAGGCGCAAATTTACGGTTTATTTGGCAAGTAAAAAACTATGCTTCCCGAAACAACTCCGCAAGCAAATGTTAATTTGTTTTCAGGGAATTACTAGCCATTTACGTAAGTTTTTTTATACTTTTACATTCGTAAGACATTTGCTATGAGTTCATCTTTTGAAAAACATCAAAAACGCCGTTTAATTTCGTCCTATTTTTCGGTCGTACTTAGCATTGCTTTAGTGCTCTTTTTATTAGGGGTTTTAGGGCTGCTGGTCATCAACGCAAAATCGGTTTCTAATAATTTTAAAGAACAGGTCATTTTGACCATCTACTTAGAAGACTCTTCTAAAGAAGTTGAAATAAAACAACTCGAAAAAAGCTTGGCATTTTCGGACTACGTAAAACAAACAAAATTTATTTCTAAAGAATCCGCAGCGGATTTTATGAAACTAGAATATGGAGAAGATTTTTTAGATGATGTTGGTTACAATCCTTTGAAAAATTCGATTGAAGTGAACCTCAAAGCGGACTATGTGACCGCCCGTCGTTTGGATAGCATTGCAGAAAGTACGTTGAAGAAAAACTTTGTCGAAGATATTAAATATGACAAAGACCTTGTGTCTTTAATGAACAGCAATGTAAAACGTTTGAGTTTATGGATTTTAATCATCAGCGGAATTTTTACGGGAATTGCGGTGCTCTTAATAAATAGCTCCATTCGATTGGCAGTGAATTCCAAGCGCTTTTCAATCAAGACCATGCAAATGGTAGGGGCAACCAAAAAATTTATACGCCGACCTTTTATTTGGCGCAGTATTCGGCTTGGAGTTATCGGCTCACTTTTAGCTCTTATTGGTATGGGAGCAGTCGTCTATTATGTAGATAAATCATTTCCTGAATTTGATTTGATTCAAAATCAATTGTCTATTGGTGCTTTGTTTGGCTCCATCTTTTTAGTTGGAATTTTAATTACTTGGTGGAGTACCTTTTTTGCAACGCAACGTTTTTTAAATCTGAAAACAGATCAGCTGTATTATTAATATACCCCACTGCCAAAAGTAATTTAGAATACGATTTTAGATTAAATGAACACTTTTACATTCACAAAATTTAATTAATTATGGGAGAACAAAAACGAAAAGAAACCACAAAAAAGAATTTTATTTTTGAGAGACAAAATTACAAATGGATGTTTATTGGTCTCGGGCTTATCGCTTTAGGGTTCATCCTAATGGCGGGTGGCGGTTCCGACGATCCAAATGTGTTCAACCCTGAAATCTTTAACTCTCAAAGAATTCGGGTGGCACCGACGCTTATTTTAATTGGATTTGGAATCCAAATTTATGCCATCCTTAAAAATTTCAAAAAATAAATGGATCTTTTTGACAGTATTTTATTAGGAATTATACAAGGCCTTACTGAGTTTTTACCGGTATCTTCTAGTGGCCATTTAGAAATTGGAAAAGCGCTTCTAGGCGATGATTCCATCCCTGAGGACAGTTTGATTTTTACGGTAGTACTCCACTTCGCAACGGCGTTGAGTACTTTAATCATATTTAGAAAAGACATTGCTACCATGCTTGTGGCTTTGTTCAAGTTTAAATGGAATGAGGAGACGCAATTTATTGTGAAAATAATGATTTCCATGCTGCCTGCTGGATTCGTCGGCATCTTGTTTGAAGAGGAGTTAGAAGCGCTTTTTGGGAGCAATATCCTACTTGTTGGGGTTATGCTGATCGTGACGGCTTTGTTATTATTTATGGCAGACCGTGCCAAAACAACCGATAAAAAAGTGGGGTTTTGGGATGCCTTTATCATTGGAATTTCACAAGCCATTGCGATGCTGCCAGGGATTTCCCGTTCGGGCGCGACGATTTCAACGTCTGTATTGTTAGGGAATGACAAATCGAAAGCGGCGCGTTTTTCATTTTTAATGGTGATTCCGCTTATATTCGGAAAAATAGCGAAAGACCTTATTAGTGGCGATTTGAGTTACAATGCTGATAATTTCAGCAGCCTGTCCGCAGGTTTTATAGCGGCCTTTGTTGCAGGACTTTTTGCATGTACCTTAATGATTCGTTTGGTTAAAAACAGCCAATTAAAATACTTTGCATATTACTGTTGCATCGTCGGTATATTAGCCATCATCATAACACTTTAATTCAAAATGAAAACGGTTCAAGATTATTTAGACGGACAGCTTTTGTTGATCGACAAGCCCTTAGAATGGACGTCCTTTCAAGTGGTTAATAAATTGCGTTGGCACATTCGTCAAGCTTTCAATTTAAAAAAAATTAAGGTTGGACATGCAGGGACTTTAGATCCGTTAGCAACGGGACTTTTAATCATCTGTACTGGCAAAATGACAAAGCAAATTGATACTTTTCAAGGGCAAATAAAAACCTATACGGGCACATTTGTTTTGGGCAGCACTACGCCTTCCTATGACCTAGAAACAGCGATCGATCAGGAGTTTCCAACGGCACAAATTACCCCCGAATTAATTCACCAAACTACTCAACAGTTTATTGGGGAGATTGATCAATTTCCACCCGTTTTTTCTGCCTTAAAAAAAGAAGGCAAACGTTTGTATGAATTTGCCCGCGCTGGGGAAGCCGTGAAAATCGACTCACGAAAAGTTACTATTAATGCGTTTGAAATTACAAAAATAGAAGGCTTAACAGTTGACTTCAGCGTGACTTGTAGCAAAGGGACCTACATCCGTTCTTTGGCTTATGATTTTGGGAAAGCACTAGAATCTGGGGCACATTTATCTGCACTTCGCCGCACTAAAATCGGAGACTTCTCCGTTGAGAAAGCCATTTCAATTGATGAATTTATTTCAGAATTGAGCTAACACTAATTTAAAATTAACCAATAAACAACTATATGAAAACTGTTTCATCAATCCTCCTATTCCTTTCTGTGATGGCAGTATCCGCTCAAGAAGTTACTGAAAAATCCGGCTTATTTTATAAACTTGGCTTCGCAACTACGTTAACCCTCAACGAAGATAATGTGGTCGGAGACAAAGAAGATAATGAGCCGTTTTTTAGGTTTAATTCTTTTTTCTTAAACAACACGATTGGCTATAAATTTGACCCCAGAAGTTCCATTGGACTCAACCTTGAGTACGATTGGCACTCTGAATCTGGCTTACAATTTTTGCCCTTGCATTTAAGTTTTCGATACAATGTCATTCAAAAAGAAGACAATGTATTTGTGAGGGCTAGTTATGGAAAACTTTTAGGAATCGGCAATACCTTTGAAACCGGATCGCTATACAAGACGGGAGTCGGGGTTGAAGTATTTGACAAAGCCTATAAAAACTCTGGATTGATTGGGATTGAATTCACACAAAAAAGCTTCGGATTTCGAGAAGAAGAAAAATTAATTAGTATTTCATTCTTTTTAGAGATAAGTTTTTTATAACTTGAGGGCATGGTACAGCAAAAACAACGTTGTGGATGGTGCGTGGGCGACCCGCTCTATGAAGCCTATCATGATGAGGAATGGGGTGTTCCTGTGTATGACGATTTAAAGTTGTTTGAGTTTTTGATTTTAGAAACCTTTCAGGCGGGATTGAGCTGGATCACCATTCTACGAAAACGAGAAAATTTTAGAGCTGCGTTTGATGGGTTTGACTATACGAAAGTAGCAAAGTACGATGCTGCTAAATTTGATTCTTTAATCATTGACAAAGGCATTATTCGAAACAAATTAAAAATAAAAGCAGCGATTTCTAATGCACAATCCTTTATTGAAATTCAAAAAGAGTTCGGGAGTTTTAGCAACTACATCTGGAAATTTACAGACGACAAGCCCATCAAAAACTCCGTTAAAGATTATAAAAAAGCACCTCCAAACACACCCTTAAGCGACCAAATAAGTAAAGACCTAAAAAGTCGTGGATTTAAGTTTGTAGGGAGCACCGTTGTGTATGCACACATGCAAGCCACGGGAATGGTCAACGATCATCAAACAACTTGTTTCCGATATAATGAGGTTTAATTATTATAAGGAATCAGTTCTAAAAGCTTCTCGATCACCTCAACTCTCGCTCTACTTTTTTTATTGGCTCTAATGATAATCCAAGGTGCTATTTCAGTATCTGTTTCCTCAAACATTCTGGCTTTATACGACGTATAATCGTCCCAAAGTTCTAGAGCCGATTCATCCACTTTACTGAATTTCCATTTTTTAACAGGGCTCGATTTGATATCTTCAAAACGTCTTGATTGTTCATCTTTAGAGATAGAGAAATAAAACTTTACAACGCGAATTCCAGAATCGATAATCATTTTTTCAAATTGATTGACCTGACTCATAAATACTTCATACTCCTTTTGTGTACAAAATCCATTGACGGGTTCCACAACAGCGCGGTTGTACCAGCTTCTGTCAAAGAAAGTGATTTGACCGTTACGGGGTAAGTTTTTAATATAGCGTTGAAAATACCATTGACTTTTTTCTTCGTCGGTTGGCTTTGATAGTGCGACTACATTTAATTCTCTGGGATTCAAATGTTGAGTGATCCGTCGAATTGCCCCTCCTTTTCCAGCAGCATCTCGACCTTCAAAAATAACAACTAATTTTTCGCCTTCAGCCTCCACCCATTGTTGGAGTTTGATCAATTCTTCTTGAAGACGTTCTAATTTTGATTCGTGATTCAAAATCCGTAACGCTTTCGTAATCGTCATATCATCCTCACTCAGAAACAATTGAAGTCCCCGTTTACTATTCAGTCTTTTTAAATTTCTTGGTGTTAACTCTTCCATAACTAATCGATTTGAGTGATCATTCTGTGATAGCGTTGCACAACATTTGGATCGGGAAGTACCGTGGTATGTGAGGTTCCTTTGCGGTCGTAATCAAAATGAGATAAGACGTGTCGTATGCTTTCTAATCGCGCTTGTTTTTTGTTGTTCGTTTTTATAATAATCCAGGGACTAATGGAGGTGTGGGTTTTACTAAACATCTGTTCTTTGTAAAAGGTATATTTGTCCCATCTGTTTTGCCCTTCTTTATCAACGGGGCTAAATTTCCATTGCTTTAAAGGGTTTTTCAATCTCGAATTGAAACGTTTTTTTTGTTCTTGTTTTGAAATTGAAAACCAAAATTTGATAATAATCACACCATCTTCATAAAGCATGTGCTCAAATTCAGGCACTTGCAACATGAATTTTTTATATTGTTCTTCCCCACAAAAATCCATTACAGGTTCTACCACTGCACGGTTGTACCAACTTCGGTCAAAAAATACCAATTCACCAGGATCAGGTAATTCTTTAATATAGCGTCTAAAATACCACTGTCCTTTTTCAATTTCTGTTGGCTTGGTAAGGGCTACAACACGCATGGATCGCGGATTTAAGTGCTCGGTAAAACGTCGTATGGCGCCTCCTTTTCCAGCAGCATCCCGACCTTCAAACAGCACGCAAACACGTTTTTTGTGCTTGGCAGTCCATTGTTGTAATTCAACCAATTCGGCTTGAAGTTTTAACAATTCTGACTCGTAGTCGATGGTTTCAATTAGCGACTCATAGTTTGAATTCGTTATTTTAGACTTTATGGTCTTTTTAAACGATTCTGTTCCTGAATAGGAATCGAAATCTTCTTGAGTGAGCATAAGCAAATTAATTTTAATTATTTATTTAGTAGTATTTAAGGTTTCAAATAGTTCATAAATTCTATTCTTGAAATAGGCTCTGCGCCTAAACTTTCAAGATGATTGGTGTGCAACTGGCAGTCAATAAGTTTATACTTTGAATTTTGAACAAAGCTTATAAACCCAATTTTACTAGCGTTACTTACATAACTAAACATACTTTCCCCACAAAAAATTGTGTCATTCAATTCAACACCATACAATCCACCTACTAATTTCTTGTTTTGCCACACCTCCACAGATTTTGCGATCCCTCTTTGGTGTAATTCACAATAGGTCTCTATCATTTTATCTGTGATCCATGTCCCAGATTGTGCTTCTCGTTTTACGTTGGCACAAGCTTGAATGACATCTTTAAAATTACGGTTTACAGTAATTTTAAAAGATTGATTTTTTAAAATTTGTTTTGTGCTTTTTGAAACCTTCAGTTTATGAGGGTATAACACAAAACGAGGGTCTGGCGCCCACCAAAGGATGGGTTGATCCGATTCATACCAAGGAAAAATGCCGTTTTGATAGGCGTACAAAACGCGTTCTGGAGACAAATCGCCACCAACTGCCAAAAGCCCTTCTGAGTTTGCTTCTGTCAATGGTGGGAATTTTATAGTTTCATTTAGCCACTTCATACATTTTCATATTGAAGTGTCCATGATTTAACGTTTGTTAAAACGGTAAATCATTTGGCTCATCTGCTGTCAAATCCGTTGCAGGCTCAAAAGCTTGTGCAGGTGCTACAGGAGCAGCATTTGCAGGAGCAGCTTGCTGTAAATTCTCTATTCGCCATCCTTGAATTGCATTAAAATACTTCGCTTCACCTTGTGGGTTGATCCACTCTCTTCCACGTAAATTAATACCTACCTTAATTTGCTGTCCAACTTGGTAGCTATTTAAAAGATCTGTTTTGTCTTGAACAAATTCCACCATAATGTGTTGTGGATATTGTTCTTCTGTAGTCACAACCAATTCACGCTTCTTAAACCCATTAGAACCAATAGATTGTGTTTCTCCGATAAGTTTGATTTTTCCTTGTATTTCCATTTTTATTTTTAAAATTGACGATTAAAGTAAAGAATTTTTTAAATATATACAAATTTAACAAATTATGAGTCTAACTAAAAGTAGAAAGCGATAATATAAAACAATAAATTCACGATAAATACATTATATTTAAAATTGAAAAATATATACCAATGAAAATTTCTTCAAAACAACACGTTTTACGCTGGGTAATGATTGCCATTTCATTCCTTATTATTTCATTGATTTTATGGAACACCTATCGCTTTTTTCAAAAATTCAAAGAAGAAGAGCGCATCAAAATGGAGAATTTTTCTCAAGCACAAATCGAACTTGGAAAGATTATTGACCTGAACGGAAATATTAGCGATTTTCCTTTAAAAATAATTCAAAGCAATACTACGACCCCGATGCTTATTGAAAATTCTGAAGGTAGTTTTCAATCTAAAAACATTGAACAACTCTCGGATAATAATCAAGAATATCTCAAAAATTTAAGTTTAAAATTTAGCAATGAAAATAACCCAATTGAGATTATTTATGAGGGTAAAACGCTCTCAACGATCTACTACGGAAATTCTGATTTACTGAACAAACTGAAGTATTATCCCTTTGCACTTGTCTTGATATTTTTATTGTTTAGTGGGATTGTCTATTTTTATTATAAAAGTTCAAGAACCGCTTCTCAAAATAAACTTTGGACGGGAATGGCTAAGGAAACCGCACATCAAATTGGAACACCCCTTTCTTCGCTTATAGGCTGGACAGAACTCTTAAAATCAGAAGCTGTAAACCCAAATTATATTACTGAGATTGAAAAAGATATTCATCGCTTAGAAACCATTACTGAACGCTTTAGTAAAATTGGGTCGATTCCTTTATTAAAGACCACCAATATTGTGACGGCGACACAAGAGTCTTTTGAGTATTTGGAATCTCGAAGCAGCAAGTTGATCACCTTTAAAATGAATGCTCCAAAGGAAGACATCTTAGTCGCTTTGAACCCCGAACTTTACAGTTGGACGATTGAAAACTTAGTTAAAAATGGAATCGATGCTATGAAAGGCGAGGGCCATATTGAGGTGTCTATACAGACTACGGAAACATTGGTTTTAATAGATGTTAGTGACACTGGAAAAGGGCTTTCAAAAAAATTATTTAGTAGGATTTTTGAAACAGGATATACGTCTAAAAAACGCGGTTGGGGATTGGGATTGTCCCTATCCAAACGAATTATTGAGGAATACCACAAAGGGAAAATTAGAGTGTTTCAATCTGAGGCCGGAGAAGGCACTACACTACGAATTAGTTTAAAACGTTTATAAGAAAGAGGTGATTTTTTTGGCGAGAGCTTCAAATTCTGCTGGAAGCAATGTTTCTTTTTTGATGAATTGCGCATCCTCCATGGTGTTTAAAGGAATCAAATGCACATGTACATGTGGGACTTCTAGCCCAATCACAGTCATTCCGACGCGTTTGCAGTCGACTGCTTTGTCGATGGCAAGAGCAACGGTTCTTGAAAAATCCATCAATTCTAAATAGGTGGATTGGTCTAAATCAAAAATCTTATTGACTTCTTTTTTAGGTATACAAAGTGTATGGCCTTTGGAGTTAGGGTTGACATCTAAGAATGCTAAAAAGTTTTCGTTTTCAGCGACCTTATAACAAGGTATTTCTTTGTTAACTATTTTGGTGAAAATCGAGCTCATAGATTGCTTGTAAAACTTAAATTATCTTGAAATGTTCATGATTTCAAATTTCAAAATACCATTAGGGACTTGAATTTCAGCAATGTCTCCAACACTTTTTCCTAACAATCCTTTTCCGATTGGTGAGTTTACAGAAATTTTTCCTGCAGCCAAATCTGCTTCTCCGTCCGCTACAAGAAGGTAGTCTAATTCCATTCCATTGGACTGATTTTTTATTTTCACTTTAGACAGCACCAATGCTTTGGAAGAATCGAGTTGAGATTCGTCTATCAAACGAGCGCCAGCCATGGTGTCTTCAAGTTTTGCAATGCGCATTTCTAACATGCCTTGTGCTTCTTTAGCAGCATCGTATTCTGCGTTTTCACTTAAATCGCCTTTATCTCTTGCTTCTGCAATGGCTCTTGAAGCTTTGATGCGTTCCACATCTTTGAGTTGCTTTAACTCGCCTCTTAATCTTTTTAATCCTTCGGCCGTGTAATAAGATACATTGCTCATAACTGATAATTTTTAAAGTAGTCGTTCATTTAGGTTTTTGAATAGTCTAATCTTTATTTAGAGCTAAACGCAAAAATCTCGTTTTCACGAGATTGCACTACAAATATACAAAATATTTATCTTACTGTGGTTTTTGTCGTAAATTGTGCCCTTAATTTACATGAACCTTAGACTTTGTCAAATGCCATATCAATCTAAAAAAATGAAGCTTCAAACATTGAAACTGTATGCTATGTTGCTCTTTGTTTGCATGGGCTGTTCAAAAGATAATAATATCGATGCAAATTGTAATTTTTTAGTCAATTTTAATGTGTCCACTTCATTAAATCTTAGTCTTTCGCAGTACAACCAATTGACATTCCCTAACAACCCTGTGTATGTTCCTAACGAAGGAAACGGCGGAATCATTGTAAATAATACGGGCACGGGCTATGTGGCCTTTGATGCCGCAGACCCCAACCATGTTTTCAGCGATTGCTCGGTGCTTTCCATCAACGGACTTGAGGGGACTTGTGGATGTAGCGATGCTAATGAATACAGTCTGATTACAGGACAAATTTTAGAGAATACAGCCTTGCGTTGTGTGCTTAAAGCCTATTTTGTAGAACTTAATGGCAATACTCTTTATATTTCCAATTAAAAAAATAGCGCACCAAAGTACGCTATTCCTTATTTTTAGATTTAATTTTTTAAAATTTCAAAGTAAGCCCAACTAAAAAGTTTCGAGTGGCTTGAGGGTAATACCCCGCCCCTTCAATTGTGGTGACTTGACCGGGAACTGACCAGTCGTCATCGTAAGTGAAATAGTAGCCATTGGACACGTATTCTTCATCGAGAATATTATTTATTAAAGCTGACACAACTACAGAAGAAAATACTGATTTTGGATTCCACTGATAAGAAATATTAAAATCATTTACCAGATAGCTTTCAAGTTTTGAAGCTTCGGTATCTGTATTGCCCATATATTGTTCTCCAACAAATTTGGTTAAAAGATTTAAACTTAAATTTTTCATAGGGCTGTAAACAAACATATTTGAGGCTACAACCTCAGGTGAAAAAGAAATATTTGTGGTTCCAAAATCTTTAAGGACTCCATCTACTTGAGAAAAGGTTTGTTTGTTTTTATTAGAGCTCAAAGTTACATTTGGTTGCACCTTAAATTTATCAGAGAACGCATAAACAGCCTCTACTTCTAAGCCCAATCTGTAACTGTTTCCGCTATTAGTTCTTACTGGTGAACCTACATCGTCCAATGCGCCTGTAAGAATCAGCTGCTCGTTGTATTGCATGTAATAGGAGTTGACATTTAACATCAGTGCCCCCTTGTTGTAACGCCATCCAATTTCAAAATCATTTAACTGTTCTGCTTTGACGTCTGGATTGCTTTCAAAATCACTACGGCTTGGCTCTCTGTTGGCTCTTGCATAGGATGCATATACATTAGAATACGCTGCCAATTGAAAGGTAACTCCTACCTTCGGGTTAAAGAAACTGTATGTTTCATCAATCAACATATTGTCCAAATCAGAGTTAAGGCCCGACGTTTTATAGCCTACATTTCTGAGCTGTAAATCTCCAAAAACATCTATTTGAGAATTTAATGTATAGGTCGCTTTTGCAAAGGCACTAAAATCTGTTTTCTTTCCATTTCCAAAATAATATTGATCTCGAATGGAAGCATTTTCAGCAAATTGTTTTGCCCAAATCACTTCTCCAAAATGATCGCCGTCATAGGAGCTATAAGACCCTCCAAATGTAAGATCTAACTCGGTGTCTCTGTAGTTTGCGGTCGCATTCACCACATAATAATCGTTATCTAACCAACGTCTTCTAATAAGGTCAGTGACTGGCGTTCCATTGGAATCAACTCCCGTAGCTTCTACAATTCCACCATAGGTACTCACGTCGTCATCCGTTCTGAATTGCTCGAAATAACCACGACCAAATGTGTAATTCAACCCTAAGTTAGTGGACCAATTTTGATCTATTTTTTGATTCCAATGGAGCTGATAATGGTCTTGCTTATAGTTGTCAATTTCATTGTCATAGGTATATGGATTTTGTTGACGGTTCTGATCTATTTCTTCTTGTGTCAACCCAAACCAAGACTGGTATGTTTTTTCATGCCCTCCAAAAACCAAGGCCTTAATGAGTGTCCCATTCTGATTGTAGGTTCCTTGTAAAAAATAGGATTTCAGATCCGAAAAAGCTCTGTCAACATAGCCGTCAGATTTGATTTGCGACAAACGCCCTGCAACTTCAAAAACGTCATTAATTTTTCCTGTACTAAATTTAACGGTATGCTTTCGTGTGTTATAACTTCCAAAAGTATTTGAAATTTCAGCAGACGATTTTTCTGATGTGGCATCTGTTAAAATATTGATACTCGCCCCAAAGGCACCAGATCCATTTGTGGATGTTCCAACACCTCTTTGGAGTTGTAAGCTTTCTACGGAGGATGAAAAATCTGGTAAATTCACCCAGAACGTCCCTAATGATTCCGCGTCGGTATAAGGAATCCCATTGATGGTAATATTGGTTGACAATGGACTGACACCTCGAACTCTAATTCCGGTGTAGCCAATACCCGCGCCAGCGTCGCTTGTGGTGACGACGGATGGTAAAAAATTCAACAAAATTGGAAGGTCTTGACCTAGATTCCTTGGCTCTAATTGGGCCTTAGTCACATTGGAATGCGTAATTGGTGCATTTGGTTTTACTCTAATAGATTGAACCAAAACCTCCTCTAAAGTTTGTGTTTTGGTGGAATCGTTTTTTACTTGATTTTGTTGTGCAGTCATTACGGATGTTGTCAATGACAGTGCAACTAAAAGGACAGATTTTTTCATACGATAAAAATAATATCGAATAAAAAGAGGTGATTATTCTTTATAAATTGGTTACTAATTATTTTGAAGCAAATGCTTCGTTAAAACTTCAATTAAACTAATTAGTTAATTGAAACTCACATCCCTAAACAGCATTATCTGTTCTAGGTTCAATGGGTATGATCTCAGCCGATATCGGCACCCCTTTTTTGAGAACGGTACAAATATAGTTTAGATTTAAAAAATTAAAAAGAGTTTTTTTAATTATTTTACTTGATGTGTAAATTTTAAAAGATCATTCACTGTTTTAACAGGGTTGAATGTGACAATTGGAACTTCCACAAAAATGGTGTTCCAATCGGCCATGCTGCCATTCCATAAACCAGGCCTCTCTAAGGTTTTGAGTTTTTGACCGTGTTTTGTTTTAGTCGTCACAAAGTAAGTATTGGAGTCAATAAATTGTTCTAGATCATAGGCTTCTCCTTTGTGGTTTTTGACACCACAAATAATATCAACAGGATTAAAGTGCGTGGCATTTGTCAAAATAGTTTTCTGATTTTTTAAATTTATATCCACTTGGCTCGCCTCTACGATTTGCAGGGATATTTCGCCATTTTCATGCTTTACCCAAAACGGCCCGCCTCCAGGTTCGCTTTCATTTTTCACCATCCCACAAACCCGCATTGGGCGATTAATTTTGGATTGTAAGTATTCAATTTTATGGTTGTTCGCATATTTTTCGAATTGAGAGCTAATTACAATATTTAGGTTTTGGGTTAAAAATCTTGCAATTTTTTCTATTTCATCCTTAGATATGTCTTTTGACTCCAACGCTTTCGCATAGGCAAACACCTGACTCTGCGTCTTCAATAATATGCCCGCGAGTGCTTTTTTATAGCCTGCAATCTCATCCAAATATTTATTTACCACTACATTATCTATGTTTTTGACAAAAATAATATCTGCATCAATTTGATTTAAGTTTTTTATTAAAGCGCCATGCCCCGACGGTCTGAACAGTAGTTTGTTTTTTAACCTGAAAGGGGTGTTTTTTAAATCTACTGCCAAAACATCTGTATTCGGTTCTTGATTTGAGAACTTGATTTCAAATTTGGTGTTGGTTTTAGACTCAACCTGTTTTTGAATAGACGCTAATTTAGTTTCAAATTGTTTCAAATGCGCTTTTGTAATCGTAAAATGCAATAAAGCTTTGCCATTTACAGAAGCATATTTTGCCGCTTCAAATAAATGTTCTTCAAAAGCTGTTGAAATATGATTTTTATACTTGTGAAAAGGCAATAATCCTTTGGGGATATTTGAATAGTTTAAATATGTTTCTTCTAAGATGGTCTTCACAAACAAAAGGCGTCTTTGGTCTAAAGTAAGCAGATCATAATCAGGGATCATTGCCCGCATTTTAGCAACTGCATCGTCATGAAACGGAAGTTTTTCGATGGTGACAAAAAACAAAAATAGTTCTGTGATTTTGTTTTTATTAATATAAGAATTGATGGATTCTTTTTGAGGGTCATAATCCGCCAAAAACTCATACAACAACTTAAACATTCGCGAAGCTGCCCCAGAAGCTGGTGTAAATTTAACTACGGCAAGACAGGTTTTCTGTTCTTCATAATACTCAATGAACTCATTAATTTCTAAGTCTGAAAGTTTTATGATGCCTTTGCCTATAGTTGTCGAGGCTTTTAAATTCACAAAACCTGGAGGTGACTTATAGTGCTCTAATTGCTTGTCAACATCTGCTAAGCTAAGCCCTAGGCTCTCAATATGTTCTATGTCTGAAGGGGTATAATTCAAATTTTTGGTGTTAAAAGTTGGTTAATATGGCTGACCGCATTCTTCAATCGTTCCGTTTTAGAACCGCTTAAAGTTATGTAAGGGAGTTGCTGTTTCTGTAAAGCCCCTTCAAATGCTGAAAACATTTTTTTTCGTTCATTGGGCTTGTCTCTCAAATCGTCTGCCACCCATGGAATGTCAATGTCGCATAATAAGTACAAGTTATAACAATTTTTTTTAGCATAGTCATTAATTACAGGATCACAGTATCCATCATAGTACACTTCAGAGTATACTTTTGTTTCCAGCAAATTGGTGTCACAAAATAAGAGTTCATTTGTTTTAGCTGCACCGGCATTTTCTAATTGCATTTGACCGATTGCAATTGGTAATAAATCAGAGGGCTCACAAGTTTTTTGTTCTAAATCCCATTTATTTTGAAGGTAGTCGCGGGCATATTCAGCAACCCAATGGGTTCCAAAATAATCTGCCAACGCTTTAGATAAGGTTGTCTTTCCTGTAGATTCTGGGCCAAATAAAACTACTTTTATGCAGTTTGAATGTTGTTGTTCAAGTGTTTTTTCCATGCTAAAAATCCAAATATAGCTATAATTGTAAAACCTAAATACTGAAAACTAGAAAATGTAAACCCTTTGTAAAAATATAAAGGCACTGATATTATATCTGCCACGATCCAAAAAATCCAATTTTCTATTTTTCGTTTTGCCATCAACCACATCCCCACAAAAAATAAAGCTGTTGTGAGTGTATCTACATAAGCAACCCATCCCTTCCACATATCAAAAATCTGATAGATTATAAAGACAAATACTAAAGTCGAAATGAAAATAATTGTGGCTATAAACTGTTCTCTTTTGGTCATTCTGGATATTGGAGTGACATGTTCTGAATCTACTTTTCGAGTCCAAATATACCATCCATATACACTCATTATAAAGTAATAAGCGTTAATCATCATATCCCCGATGAGCTGCCATTTGAATAATAGGTACACAAAAATAGAGGTTGTTATAAGACCCGTTGGAAACACCAAAATATTGTTTTGTTTGGAATACCAAACAGAGGCGAAACCAAAAATAACGGCGGTTATTTCTAGAACAATATCCGTAAGTGCGTAGTCGCTGTATTGTTCAAATAAAAAATTAAAAATGTGGTTCATAATCGCTGCGATCGCTTTTTACAATTTTCATATTCAAAACGACGTTCTCAATATCGTCAAAAGACGCTTTGATGGTCGCTGTCAAAAATAACATTAAGGCATTATACTCTCCATAGATTTGTGTACTTAATGAATTTTCAATCACTCTAAATTCAGAAGCGCGTAACGCTTTTATGAAATCTATAATTGGAGGCTCAAAATCTGTTTGTAGTGGCATGAGCGTAAATTCTACTGAAATGTTCATTTAAAAATAATATTAAAAATTAGGACCTACAATGGCACATCCAAACCCTTCAAATTCCATGAATATGGCTTTATACTTAGACCTTTGATTGTCTTCAATAACCCAAGCAGCTGTACTGTTAGCCTCAGTTCCAAAAGGCAGAACCAAAAAATGTTTTTTGAACACCATTCCAGGGGTTGCATATAATTTATAAAGTGATTCTTTTATACACCAGATCCAAGTCAATTTTTGAATCAGCTTAGGGTCGTTTTCAGTTAAGTAAGAATCTTCATAGCCAATAAATTTCGGGGCGATTTTAATGATTTTATCTCGTTGTTTTTCAATGTCAACTCCTACTGCTCTTGAGCTCACAACCACCGCTGAAAAGTTGTATGAATGTGTGATTGAAATGTGTTTCCCATCTTTCAAATGAGGTTTCCCAAACACATCATACACCAAATCCTCATCTACATATCCAAATTCAGCAAGTAGCATTCGAACACTTAAAAATCCACGTTGATGCAATTCGCTTTTCATACCATTAACGCGCTCTAAACTTTCGGGTTTCAACACGAGTTGTCCAGTGAAAAAATCCTTGGATTCAGAGATCTTCCAGATTTTAACAATAGTTTGTGAATTTAAAACAAGTGATTTATAAAGTGGCATTTAATTTTTAAATAGTTAATAGTTATCTTTGCATGGTAAAATAATTCAAAAACGAAAATACACTAATTTATAGGTTAAAACCAAACTAGTGCATTTAAAAAACTTCCTTATGAACGTAAAAACTATTCCTTACACCCCTTACAAAGTAAAAGATATGTCTCTTGCAGATTGGGGTCGCAAAGAAATTGACCTCGCCGAAGCTGAAATGCCAGGCTTAATGAGTCTTCGAGAAGAGTATAAAGACAGCCAACCTCTGAAAGGTGCTAGAATTGCCGGTTGTTTGCATATGACCATTCAAACTGCTGTGCTTATTGAAACACTTGTAGCTCTTGGTGCAGATGTGACTTGGAGTTCATGTAATATATTTTCAACACAAGATCAAGCAGCGGCAGCGATTGCAGCAGCTGGAGTTCCTGTGTATGCATGGAAAGGTCTTAGTGAAGAAGAATTTGATTGGTGTATCGAACAAACACTATTTTTTGGTGAAGATCGCAAACCTTTAAATATGATTTTAGATGATGGTGGTGATTTGACCAACTTGGTATTTGATCATTATCCAGAATTAATGGAAGGCATCAACGGTCTTAGTGAAGAAACAACTACAGGCGTACACCGTTTGTATGAGCGTATGAAAAACGGGACTTTATCAATGCCTGCAATCAACGTGAATGATTCGGTAACGAAAAGTAAATTTGACAATAAGTATGGTTGTAAAGAAAGTGCAGTAGATGCTGTACGTCGTGCAACTGATATCATGCTTGCTGGAAAAAGAGTCGTTGTTTGTGGTTACGGCGATGTAGGTAAAGGAACTGCTGCTTCTTTTCAAGGCGCTGGAAGTATCGTTACCATCACAGAAGTGGATCCTATTTGCGCGTTACAAGCTGCAATGGACGGATTTGAAGTCAAAAAATTGGAAACAGTTTTGCCTACTGCTGATATTGTAGTGACGGCAACAGGAAATAAAGACATCGTTCAGAGCATTCATTTTGAAGCGATGAAAGACAAAACAATTGTTTGTAACATTGGTCACTTTGACAATGAAATTGACATGACTTGGCTAAATGATACGCATGGAGCCAGTAAAGTTGAAATCAAAGCACAGGTAGATAAATATACTATTGATGGCAATGATATTATTGTCTTGGCCGAAGGACGTTTGGTTAATTTAGGATGTGCTACGGGACACCCTAGTTTTGTGATGAGTAACTCATTTACAAACCAAGTATTAGCTCAAATCGAACTCTGGACAAATAGAGACGCATACGGCAACGAAGTGTATATGTTACCAAAACATTTAGATGAAAAAGTAGCCAAGCTACACCTTGCTAAGATTGGCGTGGAGCTTACAGAACTCCGTGAGGAACAAGCAAGTTATATTGGTGTGGAAGTACAAGGGCCTTATAAGCCAGAGTATTACCGCTACTAATAACAAGACTTATAAAAAAGCCAAAGCATTCGCTTTGGCTTTTTTTTGATTAAAATTCATCTGATAACTAAAGCTAAAATGATGAAATTTCTACCTGCAAAAAAAGAGGATATATCTCCAATAATGCAAATCATTGGGGAAGCTCAGGCGTATTTGGCTGCGCAACATATTGAGCAATGGCAAAATGGGTATCCCAACGAACCAGCAATCTTAAAAGACATACTTAATAACGAAAGTTATGTTGTAAAGTTAGAAGACTCTACCCTCCTAGCAACCGCAATGTTTACCACCAAAAACGAACCAACTTACAAAAACATTGAAGGCAATTGGATCACTGAATCCGATGCTGAATATGGGGTGATTCACCGCATGGCTGTTGGTGAAAAACTTAGAGGCACTGGAATCGCAAAATTTATTTTCAACCATTGTGAGCAAATTCTGAATCTAAATAATATTAAGTCCATGCGAATCGATACACACGAAGACAACCTTGGCATGCAAGCATTGCTTAAAAAATTGGGCTATGTATTTTGTGGGATGATTTATTTAGAGAATTCTGATAAGCGTTTGGCTTATGAGAAACTAATCTCCTAAATTTTTGACATAAAAAAAGCCTCGCAATGCGAAGCTTTTTTATAAAATTAATTGAAATTATGCCTCAAAAGGAACAATAGACACATAGGACTTATTGTTTCTCTTTCTTCCAAATTTCACTAGACCGTCCACTTTAGCGTGAAGGGTATGATCTTTTCCAGCATACACATTCTCAC